>Ga0075157_10000964_pt1 | contig 19464 bp, 11 predicted proteins | sample JI81BgreenDNA_FD_70967 | JGI IMG/M metagenome (GOLD analysis project Ga0075157, IMG submission 70967) | Wastewater effluent complex algal communities from Wisconsin, to seasonally profile nutrient transformation and Carbon sequestration -... | ecosystem: Engineered > WWTP > Effluent > Algae...
GGTTACAACGATTTGAACGACGGACAAGAGATTCGTTTCTAAGCAAAAACAGCCAAAATGAGCGATTTAAAGCCATTCAAAGAATTTAAGCCTACCAGCTGGGCGATTGACAACCGGGTGACCATTTTCATCCTGTCTATCGTCATCACGCTGGCAGGTATTTCGGTGTACAACTCCATTCCCAAGGAGCAGTTCCCAGAAATTGTCATCCCCACCATCTATGTGAGCACGGTGTATCCCGGTACTTCGCCCGCCGACATGGAAAACCTGGTGACCAAGCCCATCGAAAAGGAAATCAAGGGCATCTCAGGCATTAAAAAACTGACTTCGAACTCGCTGCAGGACTTCTCGAACGTGATTGTGGAGTTCGGTACCGATGTGGATGTGGCAGAAGCCAAGCAGAAGGTGAAAGACGCGGTGGACAAAGCCCGTTCTGAGTTGCCGAACGACTTGCCTCAGGAGCCCACTGTACTCGAAATCGACCTGTCGGAAATTCCCATCATGTACATCAACCTCAGTGGCAACATTGAATTGGCGCGACTGAAAGACTATGCCGAAGATGTGAAAGACCTGGTAGAAGGCATTCAGTCGGTAAACCGGGTGGATGTGGTTGGTGCACTGGAACGTGAGGTTCAGGTTGATGTGGACATGTACCAGATGCAAGCCGCCAAAATCACCATGGACGACATTGAGCGCGCCATCAAATACGAAAACATGACCATTTCGGGCGGTAGCATCAATACCGGCGAAATGAAGCGTGCCATCCGTGTGGTAGGTGAATTCAAGGAGGTGAGCCAGCTCGAAAACATCATCATCACCAGCATGCCAGGTGCTACGGTTTACCTGAAAGACATTGCCAAGGTAACCGACGGTTTCAAGGAAATGGAATCGTTTGCCCGTTTGAATGGCGAAAACGTAATTACCCTCAACGTGATCAAACGTTCGGGTGAAAACCTCATTTCTACAGCCGACGAAATCCGCGCCCTGCTCGACGAGCAAAAAGACAAGCTGCCGCAGAATCTTAAAATAACCATTACCGGTGACCAAAGTACTTTTACCCGTACTACGGTTCACGACCTTACCAACACCATCATCATTGGATTCATTTTGGTGACCTTGGTATTGATGTTCTTCATGGGTACCACCAATGCCATGTTTGTGGGCTTGTCGGTACCCCTCTCGAGCTTCCTCGCCTTTTTGTTCATGCCAGGCATCGACTTTACCATGAACATGATTGTGTTGTTCTCGCTGCTCATGGCCTTGGGTGTGGTAGTGGATGATGCCATTGTGGTGGTGGAGAATACACACCGTTTGTTTGCCAATGGCCGCCGCCGGATTGACAAAGCCGCCAAGATGGCCGCTGGTGAGGTATTCCTCCCCGTTCTGGCCGGAACGTTCACCACCATTGCACCTTTCTTGCCCCTGGCATTTTGGGATGGCGTGGTAGGTAAGTTCATGTTCTTCTTGCCGGTTACCCTCATCCTCACGCTTTTGGCATCGTTGGTGGTGGCTTACATCTTCAACCCGGTTTTTGCCGTGCAATTCATGAAGCCCGAGCATAACAATGTGAGCGATGAACAATTGCGTCGTAAAAAGCGCGGTTTGCAATTGGTATCGCTTGGCTTTGCTGCTGCCGCTGTGATGGCGTATTTGCTGGGTTCCTTTGGCATTGGCAACTTCCTTGTATTTGTAATTGCTCTGCTGTGGTTTAACCGCTATGTGATTACCCCGGCCATCCTGAATTTTCAGGAAAAACGCTGGCCCAAGGTGCAGGGTGCTTACGAGCGTTTGCTGCGTTGGTCACTGTCGGGTAAAAATCCTGCGGTCATTTTGATAGGAACCGTAGTGGTATTCATCGGAACATTGATGTTGACCGTATTTGCCGCTCAGATAGGCCGTTTGAAAGTCGACTTCTTCCCCTCGGGTGAACCCAACTTTGTGTATGCATTCATCAGCACGCCGGTGGGTTCAGACCAGACCTATACCGACTCCATTACCCGGGTGGTTGAAGGCAAGGTGATGCAAGTGATTGGCAAAGACAATCCGCTCGTTGAGTCGGTGATTGCGAACGTAACCATCGGTGCTGGCGATCCCATGGCCGGTGACCGTGCAGCTGCGCCCAATAAGGGCAAGGTAACGGTGGCTTTTGTAGAATTTGCCAAGCGCAATGGCAAGAGTACCCAGCCTATCCTCGACGAAATCCGCAGTTCTGTAAAGGGCTTGCCCGGTGTAGAAATTACGGTTGACAAAGAGCGCAACGGTCCGCCCACCGGTAAACCCATCAATATTGAAGTGGCCGGCGACGACTTTGAAGTTCTCGGAGCAACGGCAACCGGCTTGAAACGTTACCTTGATTCACTCGACATTCCGGGTGTAGAAGAACTCAAGAGCGACCTCGAAGCCAGCAAGCCTGAGCTCATCATCTCGGTTGATCGCGAGCGAGCCCAGCGCGAAGGCATCAGTACTGCCCAAATTGGAAGTGAGATCCGTGCAGCCGTATTTGGTAAAGAAGTAAGCAAGTTCCGCGATGCAAACGATGAAGTGCCTATCCAGCTGCGTTACGATGAGGTGAACCGCAAAGACGTAGATCGCCTCATCAACGCGCGCATCACCTTCCGCGACATGAATTCGGGAGGCGCTATCCGCCAAATTCCGCTTTCTTCTGTGGCCAAGATTGAGTACACCAACAGCTACGGTTCAATCAAACGCAAGAACCAGAAGCGTGTAGTAACCATCAGCTCAAACGTATTGAGCGGTTATACAGCCAACCAGGTAGTAACCAACATCAACAAGGCCATTTCAGGCTATCCGGTACCCGAAGGTTATACGGTGGTGATGACTGGTGAGCAGGAAGAGCAAGCCGAATCTGGTCGCTTTTTGTCGAATGCACTCATGATTAGTGTAGGTTTGATTTTTATCATCCTCATGATTCAGTTCAACAGCATCAACAAAACCCTCATCATTCTTTCTGAGATTGTATTGAGCATCATTGGGGTGTTGCTGGGCTTCATCATCACGGGCATGAACATGTCGGTGGTCATGTCGGGTATTGGCATTGTAGCCTTGGCAGGTATTGTGGTAAAAAACGGTATCCTCATTGTAGAATACATCGATGTTTTGCTCGAAAAACCGGGTACTTCGCTCAAGGAAGCCATCATTGAGGCCGGTAAAATCCGCATGACGCCGGTAATGCTAACCGCCTTGTCGACCATCCTGGGCCTCATTCCGTTGGCCGTTGGTTTGAATATCGACTTCGCCAAACTGTTTACTGAAGGCAATCCGCATATATTTTTTGGTGGCGACAGCGTTGCCTTCTTTGGACCTTTGAGTTGGACCATTATCTTTGGCCTCGCATTTTCTACCTTCCTCACCTTGGTACTCGTTCCGGCCATGTATTACGTGAGTCAGCGCAACCAAGTTAGAAGAAAATTTATTTTGCGGAAACTAAAGCGTAGGGTCATGCGTTAAGAGATTCAGACATACCAACGACACGTTGGTAGTTTTTCATAGGTTTAGTTTGGTTGACCCCTGGACTGTGAAGTCCGGGGGTTCTTTTTTGGTTAAAAGTTCAAGGTTCAAAAGGGTAATCGGCACAGCTGTAAAAGAATTCGAACGCAAAAGCTGCTCCATTCATGCCAAAAAGGTGGATCAACCAGGCAAACAGGGCTTGACAGCATGCTTTGGCTGCTGCGAAAAGCATCATTCGGTACCCTGCCATTTGTAGTTTGCTGAAGTCACAGCTCAAGAGGCTGGTAAGCTCTTATGAGCAAGCTAAAGTAGGTAACAGCACATGCGCTCTTGCGGTCATCCTGGCCTTTTCAAGGTTGAATTTAAGTACAAACAGCTGTCTGGCTAAGGTCAAGCGACCTGTTGCGATGGCAGCAATTAGTCTGAAGCATGCGTCACTTTGCTTAGACTGTCTGCAATGAGGGTAATTTTCGATTAAAGTCTTGATTATGAGTTATTAGTGCTTATCAATCTGTAAGGTAAATCTAATGTGTAGACGTTGAGGGCACCATGCCAAAAAAAAATATGACAATTCAATGTTAATATCAATGATATTAATTGCTAGGTTGGATTTATGAAAAATCTACACAGAGCGTCGAAATGGTTATGGCGCATGGCTAAGGCCAAGAGTGGGTATACAGCCGCATTGGTTCTGTTATTTTTTGGGCTGCTCTTTTTGGAGGGCTGTACGAAAGAGGGTCCGGCGGGGCCGACGGGTCCGCAAGGACCAGCCGGACCGGTATCGCCTGTGGGAAATGCCAGGATTGTGGTCAAGAACATCACTTCGTCTGCCTGGTTCTTGAACGAACCTGCTTGGATTATGAACCTCGAAGTGCCTGAGGTAACCGAAGACATCATCAACAACGGCATGGTGCAAGTGTATGTGAAAATAGGGGATGTTCACCACCAGCTGCCAAGTACCTTTTACGTGTCGAACGCCTATAGCATCACCTTAGGTGTGTCGAGTCGGGTGAGTGGTATTCGTGTTTCCTGGGCCCGTTCCGATTGGGGATGGGAAGTGCATCCCGGGAATCAAACTTTCAAAGTGGTGATTTTAACGCCCGAAGCTCGCAGACAATCGCGGGTTGTCGATTGGTCGAAGTACGAGGAGGTAAAAGCCGAATTGGGCTTGATAGATTGATTTGCATACACCACATAACGCTGACCTGCTACATGTTGTGGATAGGTCGTGCCCCTTGCCAACCCCGGCCAATTTCCTACATTCGCTATTGAACCAGGTGTATGTACCTGGTCAACTGATCTATTTTTATGAAAAAACTGCTTGTATGGGGCCTGGTGTTGGCTTCACTCACGGCCGGGGCGCAGTCGCGCAAGGGCATGTATTACGTTTCGGGCAAACCCGGTCAGCACGGCATTTGGTTTACCGAACAGGGGGCCAATGGCAGCTGGCAGCGCGGTCAAAAAGTGTTGCTGAATGGGGTTTTCGATGGCGATGCGGTGGATCCCGAAATATTGCCCCAAGCCAATGGCAGCTACCGCATGTATTACTTCAAGGGCTACTTCGTTACCCCGCCACCAGCCAATCCGGGATTGAATAAGATTTATTTGGCCGAATCGACCGATGCCCTGCAGTACAACGTCATTGGCGAGGCCTTTGCCTACCAAAACATCTTCGACCCCTCGGTGGTGAAGCTCAACAACGGCGATTACCTGATGGCCTGCACCCAGTCGGTGGGCAATGCCGTGAACACCGTGCTGGCCAAGAGCACCAACGGGGGCATCACCTTTACCTACCAAAACACCCTGCTCAATACGGGGGTGCCCGAGTTGTATGTGCTGAACGATGGCTCGGTGCGCCTGTTTTACAATGGTCCAGGCGGCATTGTGAGCCAAAAATCAACCGATAACGGCAGCAGCTGGCAGGCGGAGCCGGGATTGCGCTTGTCGACCATGGGTTTTGCCGGCGACCCCAGTGTGGTGAAGATCGATGCCAATACCTGGTGGATGTTTGTGAAGGGCTTCAATGGCAATGGCAGTCAGGGACTCACCAGCCACAAAATCATGCTGGCCCAGGGTTCCGACGAAACCAACAGCTTTACCATGGTGCAAAACCTGCTGCTCGACAGCGCGAGTGTGCCCGAGGGGGTGTTGCTGCACCTGACTACTTCGGTAGGGCCCCAAGCAACCAGAACACCCGGCTTTACGGTGTATCCCAATCCCGCCCAAACCCAAGCCATGGTGCGAAGTTCAACGTCTATGCACAAGGCTGATTTGCGCCTGTACGATAGCCAGGGGCGCTGTGTATGGCAGCATGAGCAACTCGAAGGCAGCGAATGGGCCTTACCAGTAAGTGAGCTGCCAGCAGGTTTGTACTGGGTGCTGCTGCAACAAGGACAGCAGGCTTTTCCGGCCCAGAAGCTACTTGTGCTTCCTACCAGGCCTTGAGCGGGTTATTTATCCCATCTTACGAGGGTCATCTAAGCGGATGGCCCTTTATTATGGTGCACCTTTTTTAGCCATGGGCTGGGTGAATGGGAGCAGGAAAGGCTTGTCAAAGTGTAAAACAAAATCATATCAAAGTGTAAAACAAAATACTGTCAAAGTGTAAAGTAAATAGATGTCAATCTGTAAAATCATTGGCTGTCAATTTGTAAAATGAACGAATTTAGTATCTTTGAATCAGCAAGATAGATATGGGATACTTCCGTCGTTTGATTGAGCCAGAAATTGCCGAAAAATTGGCGGCTGCAGGGGCTTTGTTGATCCGGGGTCCGAAGGCGTGTGGCAAGACCGAAACAGCACGACAATTCGCCCAAAGCAGCATCAACATCGATACCGATGCACAGGTGCCGGTGATGATGAACATCGATCCCCGGCTGGTGCTGGCGGGAGCTACGCCCAGGCTGCTGGATGAATGGCAAGAACAGCCACAAATCTGGAATTTCGTGCGGCGCGAAGTGGATGAACGCAAGGCCAAGGGCCAATTCATCCTCACAGGTTCGGCCAATCCCGAAGAAAGCATTGGCATGCACAGTGGCGCCGGGCGTTTTACCGTGGTCGACATGCAGACCATGAGCTGGCAAGAAATGGGCTATTCGAGCCAGCAAGTACGCCTCTCTGAGCTGCTCGAAGGAGCCGATGTGGGCTTTGCAAAAGAGCCGCTCGATTTGGATACCACCCTCGAGCGGATGATCAGGGGTGGCTGGCCGGGTTTGCAGGGCGAATCGCTCAAAGGTGCGGCCCTGCTCAACCGCGCCTACATCGATTTATTGGCCGATGTTGACATGAGCCGGGTGTCGGGGGTGCGGCGCGATCCGCAGAAAGTGCGCTCGCTGCTGCGTTCATTGGCCCGCAATGTGGCTACCCAGGTTGACAATGTTAACCTGCAGGCCGATATCGAAAAAAAGGAAGACTCGGCCATGTCGCGCCCCACCCTCATCGACTACCTCGATGCTTTAAGTCGTTTGATGGTGTTTGAAGAACAACCGGCGTTCAACACCCACATTCGCTCGGCCAATTCGTTGCGGAAGTCGCCCAAACGCCATCTTTGCGATGTTTCGCTGGCCATAGCTGCCCTCAAACTCAGCAAAAAGCACCTCATGAGCGATTTGAGGTACTGTGGCTTTTTATTTGAGTCGCTGGTGTACCACAACTTGAAATGCTATGCCCGCGTTAACGATGCCGAGGTGTACCATTACCGCGACTCCACCAACCTGGAGGTAGATGCCATTGTGCAGCAAAGCGGCGGTGCCTGGGCGGCCTTTGAGGTGAAACTGGGCATGGGCATGGTGGATGAGGCCGCTGCCAACCTGCTCCGCTTCCGCGAGGCCATCGACCCTGCCAAAACTACGCCGCCTGCCTCCTTGAATATCATTACCGGCGGCAACCTCAGCTACACGCGGCCCGATGGCATTCGGGTGATTTCACTGGCTTCGTTGACGGCTTAAGTTGGGACCTTTTTGATCCTAGCCAATTTAAAACGGGCATTGGGCCTAAAACGCATGCATTATTTGCTAATCAGAATGTAGAATGTAGGAATTTAATTCATTCAAAATCAATGAAAAATGCATGTCAATCTGTAAAGCAAAAGCTTGTCAAAGTGTAAAGTAAAATGCTGTCAATCTGTAAAGTAAATCTGGTGTTTGGGCTTGGGGTTTGGCTTATGCGACGCCATGTAGATGGCTTGAACAAGTTTTTACCGAGTTGCGAAACACGCAAATAACATATAGTCGCATTTTTCGTTTTTTGCTCATGGAAAAATGTAGGAATGTTGCAGCCTGCTTTATTGCGGCCTGTGCAGTTGTTTTTTCGGCTTGCACCAAAAAAACGCCTGAAAAGGAATGTGAAGACAATGAGATTTTTCAGGTGGAGGCGGTCCTTCCAATAGCGGGCTTTATGCCCATGAGTACCGCTCATTTTTGGGTTTATACCGATTCTGCTTTTTTTGGTACTGATAGTGCTCGGGTGAACAAGGATGTACTCATGACTCCCAAGCAGGCTTTTTTTTATGCCATCAATGCGCTGGATCGCCCCATCATGTTTCAAAGTTTGATGGAGGGATGGCTATTTCCTGATTTGGCATTTTACAAAGACACGGTGTATTTGCTCGATAATTTCGGGATGCTTCGCCATGGTGATTGCCACCAGTATGGCAGGGCGTGGCTTTATCCACTGAATTGGGGTGATACCATCAGATTTGAGTACCCTGGCAGTTCAACTGTTGAGAAATGCTATAGAAGCAGTGATACGGTGGTAACTCCGGTCGGGATTTTTACCGACAACTACATTGTTGAACGATACGGTTTTGAGCAACTGGTTTTTAATCGGCAGATGGGCCTGATTGAATACAGGTGGTTGCCCTTGGGCTCCGTACAGAGCCGCATTCTTAAATTGAAATCCTACAGTTTTCCAGCCAACTAAGCTATTTATTCGCCTATTCCTGCTTCTCTCCGCCCGAACTTTTAACCGCTAGCTGCTTGGCTGGGTTCACAGTTGGTTTGGGGCGTAGTTTGAGGAGGCGCAAGGCCTCATCGAGCAACTGTGTGCGCACATTGAGTTCGGCGAGGCGATTGGGGGTGGCTGAGGGGTGTACGCGGTTAGAGAGGAAGATGAAGGTGAGGTCGGCCTGCGGATCAATCCACAGCAGGGTGCCGGTGAAGCCGCTGTGGCCAAAGCTGTAGGGCGAGGCCATAGGGCCCACGGGCGAGGCCTTGCCGCGTTCACTTTCGGGACGGTCCCACAACAAGCCGCGGCGGTTGTTCACAAACTGAGGGGAGGCAAATAGCTGGATGGTTTCGGCTTCCATCACCTTGCTTTTGCCGAACAGTCCGCGGCGGGCGAGGGGAGTGGCCAGGCGCGCCACATCGGCAGCATTGGAAAATAGTCCGGCATGACCGGCCACACCACCCAGCAGGGCGGCCATGGGGTCGTGCACATCGCCGCGCAGCAGCTGCTTGCGGAATTCGCTTTCGTTTTCGGTAGGGGCTAGCAGGGCCAGGGGCAGGCGCTTGCGGGGCTGGTAGCCGAGGTTACGCAGCTGCAGCGGGTCGTAAAGCTTCTCCTGTAGCCAAACTTCGGGTGCCTGGCCGGTGCCGCGTGCTAAAATCTCCCAGGCCAACTGCAGACCCAAATCGCTGTACACGTATTTGCCAGGTTGTAGTGGCTGCTGCAGCACCCATTGAAAGAGGCTGTCGGCCAAAAGTGGACGGGCATACAAACCTTCGGCCACCCGCAAGCCAGTGCTGTCGGTGTACCAATTGGGATCGGGCTTGCCGTTTTTGAAGGTACGTTTCCAAAAGGGCACAAAGGAAGGTAGACCGGCCTGGTGGGCAAGAAGGGAACGCAAACTTTGTTGCCCTAACGCGGTACCCTTTAATTCAGGTAAAAAAAAACCGAGCGAAGAATCGATCGGCAGCAGCTCTTGGTCGTAACGCAACATCGTCCCGACTCCGGTGGCCAGCACCTTGGTGAGCGAAGCCAGGTCGTACACCGTGGCCTGGGTAACGGCCTGGGTGCGCTGTTGATCGATATAGCCATAACTGCGGGCGTAGAACACCTCGTGCCCACGGGCGAGCAGCAGCTGAGCTCCGGGCATGGCACCGAGGCGGAGAGCCTGATCGGCAATGGAGTCGATGCGGCGGAAATCACGCGGCGTAAGGCCCAGGTGACCTGGGTCGATGAGGCGCAAATCGAAACCCGCGCTGGTGAACAAGCCGGTGCCTGCAGGCATGCCGGGCGACACGCTCACCGGCAGCTTGCCCTTGAAAGGAAGCACGCCAAAAAGCAGCTGGGCGGTGGTTTTCCATGCCCAGGGATGTTCTTCGTAACCGCACACCAGGGCATTGCCAAAGTTGAACTGGGGAAGGCTGTAGGCATTGCCAAAAACCACCTGCACCGAGGTTTTACCTTGCAAAAGGCGCTTTACCCCGGCAACGGTGAGGCTGTCGATGCCGAATTTTTGTCCCGCACGTTGCGTGGCCAAATGCCAGCTTACCACTACCTCGTCGAAATTACCGAGTTCGGCGGCCAGCTTGTTGAGCGCCACGGTATCGTATTTCATGGGCAGGTAGCGGTGCTCGGCTACGGTATAAATGCTGAGGGCATTGTAAAACTCTCCGGCAGTTGGGTCGCCCACGCCGAGGTGCAGGCGCTTGGCCTGACTTTTACCGCGTAGGGGCAGCAGTTTTTCGGGATTGGTAACCAGCGTAACCGCCTGCTCAAAAATGCGCTGGTTGAGGGCGCCGGCAGCGGCCGGATTGAGTTCTTCGTACAGCTGGTTGGTGTTCACCGGCTGGTAGGCGCTCAGTCCCACCCAATGCTTCACCGCCAGGATGCGCTTCACCCGCTTTTCAATGTCGCGCCAGCGGATTTTACCGGCCTGGATGGCAGCAAAAATGCGCTCCATGGCCACGGGCACGTCCATGCTGTACAGCAGCACATCGTTGCCGGCCAACAAGGCACGGGCATCTACCTCGCCGGGAGCGTAAAAATCGGCCACGCCTTTCATGTTGAGGGCGTCGGTAAATACGAGGCCTTCAAAATCAAGTTCTTCTTTCAGCAGCTTGTGCACCACGGCATTGCTGAGGGTAGAGGCCTGGTTAGAGGTTGTGTCAATGGCGGGAATGGCCAGGTGGGCCACCATCACGCTGCCCACCCCTTCGCGGATGAGGCGTTTGAAGGGCACCAGCTCCAGGGTGTCGAGCTGCTTGCGCGAGGCTTTTACCACCGGCAGGCTGTAGTGCGAGTCGGCATCGGTATCGCCATGGCCGGGGAAGTGCTTGGCGCAGGCCAAAATGCGGTGGTCTTGCAAGCCGCGCATATAAGCGGTGCCTTTTTCGGCCACTTTGTACTTGTCTTCACCAAATGAACGGAACGAAATAACGGGGTTAGAAGGGTTGTTATTCACGTCGACAACAGGCGAAAAACTCACATGCACACCCAAACGCTGGCATTGCAGGGCTTTTTGGCGGCCCATTTCGTAGATGAGGCGGTTGTCGGCCATCGCTCCTAGGGTCATCTGGTAAGGATATTTGATGGTGCTGTCGAGGCGCATGGCCAGTCCCCACTCGGCATCCATGGCAATGAGCAGGGGCACACGGGCCAGCGATTGGTAGTGGTTGGTGAGGCGTGCCTGACGTGCCGGACTCCCTTTCATGAAGATCAGTCCGCCCAGGTGGTAGTCGCGCACCAGCTTTTCGAGCTTGGCATCGGGCTTGTCGGATGTGCTGAATGCCGCTACCATGAACAGCTGTCCGAGTCGCTGCGTATCGCTCATGCTGGCATACACCGAATCAACCCAATCATTGATTTCGAAAGGCAATTTGCGCTTGGCAGGCTCCTTAGATGGCAGCATGGCGTTTTCGGTACTGGTGAAAACAGGGGTGGAATTTTTACTGGCATCACCGGCCGACAAAGCGATAAAAGAGAGCATGAGGGCCAACAAGCCAAAGCTGAGCAACGACAAACGCATGAGCCAAAGATAAGCAGTAGTATACAAACACGGGCAGTTCGTTTTAACGATGGGAGCGGGGAGAACGAACGTCCAGGTAGAACTAAAAATTAAAAGTTAAAAGTTAAGGCAGGCTCTAGCCTTGCGCCGCGCCCCTTGCAGCCTGCCAACAGCAATCAGCGGTCAGCCGAATGCTGTCGACCGAACGACCCTGCTCCCAGTAGCTTGCGCTGCGCCAACGGTCCCGGAGGGACAAAATCTGTGTAGCAAATAGCAAACCCACCCGATTTCTGCGCCCCGGAGGGGAGCGACAAACCGAGCAGCCGGTAGAACGAAGAACTAAAAGTTAAGCGTTGAATGCGCCGCGCACCCCGCTCCCTGCCCCATGCAGCTTGCAAAGGTTTCCCGCAGACGCTGCAGATTTTCGCAGACCGCGGTCAGCTGTTAGCAATCAGCGGTCGGCCGTCAGCCGTTGTTCGAACGCCACGATCCCCTGCCTACCGCAACAGACGCAGTGAACCGCTGCTTACCCGGGTTTCGCCAATGGCAAATCGGAAGTACAGCACATATTGGTAAGTGCCTTGAACAGCTTCTTCGCCCTTGAACTTACCATTCCATCCCAAAGCTGGGTTTGTGGTTCTGAAAACTTCTTGTCCCCAGCGGCTGTAAATACGGAGATCATAAAACTCAGGCTCACATCCCAACACCGGCCTGAAAACATCGTTGGTACCATCGCCTTGTGGTGTAAAAGCGTTGGGCGCAAATAGGGTACAACGGCTTAGATTGCAATCTACGTACGCCAGGGTGCCGCTTATGGTATCGATGCCACATGAGGTATTGTACACTACGGCGGTAAAAGGGTAGGAGCCAGGCTCGCTCAGTGTCGGTAAAAAATCGGTATTACCGGCCAAAAGCACAGATTGACCGTCGATTTCCCAACGCACCGAGTCGGCTAAGCCGTTACTAAGCTGCAAACGGAGGGTGTCATCGAGACAAAAGCGCTGGTCTTCTATTTCAAAAATGCAACAATTGCCAATTGTGAGGGTGCGGCAAATTTCGCGGCTGGGTTGGCCCGGTTCTGTAAAACGTACACAAACCCGGTAGGTGCCCGGACTGCTGAATCGGTGCGAAACGGCGGTACTTGCACTAGTCATGGTGAGGGTGTCGTTGGTGCCGCTTGCAGGATCGCCAAAGCTCCAAAAGAAGTTTATAGAGGCACTGTTACCTGAGGTTGAAAATTGCAAAGGCTGTTGAACATTGCAAGTATCTCCGCTAAACTGAATGCCCGTGAGACCGGTTTGGGAACATCGGATGATGTTGACTGTTAAGCGAAGGGTGTCGGGACTCCCGCAGTTTTTATCCAAAACGGCGGTGATATTGAAATTGCCGGTGCTGCTAAAAGCATGGCTGATGGTATACCCGGTTTGTTGGTTCGCCGCACTGCCCGGATCGCCCATGTTCCATCGTACTTGCGTTATTTTGGTGGTATCGAGCAGACGCAAACGAGCACCAGATTCGATGCAACTGTCTTCGAGCACAATGGCATTGGGCAGGTTAAGAAGTGGCAAATCACCCGCCCGGTACACCCAACCCGGCAAACCATAACCGCCGCCATTGCTGCCTGGTACAGCATTTAGCTGGTATGAACTGGCCGTGCCAAGGTTATCGGGACAATCAATTCTATCGATGCTCCCGGCAGCCACATAAATGCGGTGATCGGGACCCAATTGTAAAGTGCCCGGCAAGGCAAAAGGTTGGTTGGCAATGACCACAGCAGAGCTTGCGATGGTAGCCAAATTGCCGGAGCTCAAATCATATTGAATGACATCACCCAAATTAGATGCGTATAAGCGCGAGCCATCGGGCGAAAATTCGACGCCGTAAATGAAGCCGCCACCCGGAATAAAATCCCACCTGCGGAAATTGCTGAATTGACCGGTGGCCCAATCGAAATCAAATAATTCGATGTCACTTTCGAAAAAATTCCCCATGGCCAATTGGGTGAATTGTTTGTTGATTTTCATGTGACCAGCCCCATTTCCATGCGCATTGCCCAAAGTTGAAAACACGGCAGCATTTGAAACCCCGGACGCATTTATTAAGAAAGAGGCAAAGGTATTTGGTGGCACATGGGTAACCAACCACAAGCTGTTTCCATTGGCATGAGGTACCACTTGGATCTTCTCGCTATTGGTGTTGAGCATCAAAATATTTTTCGAACCAGCCACAATACCACCCAACCCGCCATCTAAACCCATATCGACCAGCGAATAGCGCAGGCCGTTGTTTGATGCCTGTTCGTCGATGGTGAAAATGTAATATTGCTGGGCATTGCCGGGTCGGGGACAAATCATGGCCGCGGTGGTAGAACTGAGCAGGGTGGCAGTGCCTCCTGTTAGGCCATTTCCGTTGAGCATAACGACATTGTTTCGGTTCCAAACTGTCACACCATCGGTGTAAAAGAGCAATTGTCCGGTTACCGGATCGGCTACCGAAGCACTTCCTTCTCCAGTACTAATGGCAGCACCCGTTGCGGCTATGGGGACAGCACCGTTGAAATCTATTCCGCCTCCTCCGTTGCCAAATCGCCATTGATTGTTCAGGCGTTGTGCTGCAGCAGGATAAAAGGCTCCCCAAAAGAGTAATCCAAACAATATGCTGGTAGGTAAACATAGGCGCATGACCACAATAACCTTTTGGATGTGTATATGTTACAAGGAGGAACAGATTTAACATTTGAGTTTTGGTAGATGTTCGGACATGCATGTCGAGCTCAAATACAATAGTGAAATATATAATAAATGTTGGATAAATGAAATTTTTGGTATTAACCGACAGCCAAGCAAAAGTTTCCCGCAGACATCGCAGATTTTCGCAGACAGCGGTCAGCTGCTAGCAATCAGCAGATAGCCGTCGACCGAACGCCTATCAGCTCCCTGCTCCTTGCACCCTGCAGCTAACAAACCTTTCACGCCTAAGTCGCAGATTTTCGCAGACCGCGGTCTACCAACCGCATCGCTCCGCCTCCTTCCGCCTCCGGGCCAGCAGTTAGCTGTCAGCCGTCGACCAAACGCAGTACGCCGTCGACCGCGCGCCTTGTCCCATGCCCCCTGCTATTCATAAAACGCCCAGGTCAAGCCAAACCTAAAGGCGCGGCTGTACATGGGATAAAGGGGAACGGCGTAGAAATTGGGTGCCGGAAAACCTTGGTTGGCATGTTCAAACTTCACAAAAACCCGGGTGCGCTTCACCTTGATGGCAGCAAACAGGTCGAAAAGAGGATGGTTGCCTGCCTGCAGCGTGTCCTGCAATACAAATTGGCCAATTTCAGGACGGAAACCGGGGGCAAAATAGGCCGTGTGGAAACGGAAATCGGTGCCGAGCTGCAACTCCCAACCGGCTTTGAAGCGGTGGTTGATGCTCAGCACATCCTGGCTGAAAAAGCGTGGAGCACGCAACGGCCCACCATTTTCGGTCCACTGCCAGCCGTGGTTGATGTCGAGGCGGAATTTCCACCACTTTAAGCTGCTGCGTGCACTTATTTGGCGCAATTGCCAGCTGCCTGCGTCTTGCTGTGGCTGACCGAGGGCATCCCAATACAACCAATTAGTCAGGGCCGATTCGCGGTATTCAAGCTGACCAAAAGGCATTTTTAGTCGGGCCCAGATGCTGCGCTCGCCCACAGACCGCCAGCTGTGATTCCAGTGTTGATAGAGGCCGGTGAATTGGTTGGCTGCTATGCCTGGATTTTGGGTTTGGTCGAGCAAGCCCAATTCAAGTGCTAAAAGTTCGTTGAGCCAATACCCTGCTTTGATTTCTGCCCGATGCGTACGGTCCTGCAAGGCATTCACCAATACTTGTGCGTATTGTCCCCCAATGCGCCAATGCCCCAGGCGAATGCTTATCTGTGCATCGGTCCACAGCAGCTGCTGGTACAGGATGTCGGCTCCATTGCGCACATTGCCCAAACTGTGGTGCAGGGCGAGCTGCCACTGCAGTGGACCAAAAGGCGTGAGGTTCTTCAGTCCAAAGCTGTTGGTGAGGCTGCGGAAACCGTTTGAGTCGGGACCCTGCACCGGGGTTAAGCGGGGACCGGGGTAATAACCGGTGCTGTTGGTGGATGGGTCGGTATAGTTGAAAAACTCGCGGCGGTACGACAAAGTGTGAAAAGCCGCCATGCCGGTAAAGCTGCTATCGGCGCCGCGCAGTCTGTATTGCTGCTGCAGCCAGAAGGTGCGGTTGTTGGTGCGACTGGTAGCACTGTTCAAATGGATGGGTACGCCAAGGGGAGCAACAAAAAGTCCTTGCTCAAACAAACGGCCGGGGACCACCCCGCCATTTTGCTCATTTGCGTGGTTGTTGGTGATGTACTGCACATGGGCAGCGTACCTATTGCCTGGCGCCACCATGCTTCCGAAAAGCCGGAAATTTTTGTTATTGGTGGCCTCGTTGGCATACCAACCATCGCTGCTAAGCAGGCGGTATTCGGCACCAATGTTCACCGTTTTGCCGATGTTTTGGGTATGAAACAGCCGAAAGGCCTGTTGGTTGTTGCCGCCACCCGAGCTAAAATCGAAACTGGTAAGCGGCTTGTTTACCCGCCAAAAACGGGCGTTCTCGGGTGTGAAATCGTAGGCCGCATATAAATCAAATCCACTTGAAAAGGGCCGAAATGCACCCACGCTCAATACCAACGGACGGGCTGCTGAACCTACCACACCCAAATGCGCCCAGGCCGTGGCTCCAGTAACCGGATCGTACTGCCAAACGCGGTGCAGGGCCGTATCGGGATTTTTGTAAAAAGTGGTGTCGAAGCCAAAATCGCTGAGCTCGTACTGCCGCAGCACCATGCTTTTTTCGAGCAGAGCCGCACTGTCGACCTGGGCTTGCACCCAGGCTGTACACAAAACAAGGAAGAAGGTGGTAAGGCGTCGCACGCGCGTCACAAGCTGCCGATGAGTTCGCTGATGATGCGGGTCATGAAGGGCTCGGCCTTGTGCGCCGCCTCCACAATGCTTTCGATGGTCACTTTTTCAGGTTCTTCGGGGAATCCTTCGTCGGTAATGACCGAAATGGCGAAGCAAGGGATACCCATTTGCCGGGCTACGATCACCTCAGGCACGGTGCTCATGCCCACGGCATCGCCACCAATGCGGCGGAGGTACTCGTATTCGGCCGGTGTTTCAAGCGAGGGACCCTGAACGGCTGCATACACACCGGTATGCACCTTGATGCCGTCGCGTTGGGCAATGCCCAGGGCCTTGTCGATAAGCTGCAGGTCGTACGGCTCGTTCATCTGCGGAAAACGAGGGCCAAATTCAGGAATATGCATGCCGCGCAATGGATGCTCGGGCAAAAGGTTGATGTGATCGCGCAGGATCATCAAGTCGGAGATTTTGATAGCAGGATTGAGTCCGCCCGAGGCATTCGACACAAAAAGCGTTTCTATGCCCAGGTACTTCATCACCCGCACGGGAAAGGTTACTTGCTGCATGCTGTAACCTTCGTAATAGTGGAAACGTCCTTGCATCACCACCACTTCCTGTCCGTTGAGCTGTCCAAAAATGAGGCGGCCCTTGTGGCTTTCGGTGGTGCTGATGGGGAAATTGGGAATTTGCGAATAAATGAACTGGTGACGTACCTGCACCTCGTTGACCAACGAACCCAGTCCGGTCCCTAAAATAATGCCTACCCGCGGACGCACCGAAATGCGCTCGCTCAAATAATCAACGGTTTCTTTGATATTGCTTAACATACTCTTCAATCTTCGATATAAAAATGGCCCTGTCGTGCTCGTCGAAACCAATTTCGATGGGCAGATAGGCCAGCGGAATTTGCTTGTCTACAAACCACTGAGCGTGTTCGCGCAACTTTACAAAGTCCTTTTCGGTGGTTAACACCAGTTTTTTGCTGCCTTCAAGCGAGGCGAATTGTTTTTCAATCTGCTCCAGTTGCTTTTTGCCATAGGCCTGGTGATCGGCATAGGCCAAGTGCACGTACGACATGCGCCGGCGGTCGAGCATGTCGGTGAGCGACTGCGCGTTGGCTATGCCGGTTACCAGCAGCAGGTGCTGGTCGTTTTTGAGACGCTCTTCTTCGAAAGGCTCGAGGTATACCGGATCGCCGTAACGGATGTGCGAAAAAATGACTTCCTGGTGGGCTGCCGGCTTCACCTTGGTGTACACAAACTTTTTGTCGTACACATTCACATGTTGGGGTGCCTTGGTAAAGATGATCAGGTCGGCCCGGCGATAAGCATTTTTGTGCTCACGCAGTTTGCCGGCAGGTAATAGCTGGTCGTTGTAGAATGGCTCGTTGTAATCGCTCAGCAAGATGTTTAGACCCGCTTTTACCTTGCGGTGCTGGAAGCCATCGTCGAGCACAACAGCCGATAGGAACGGATTGTTGGCCAGCAATTTTTCAATGCCTGTTTTGCGGTCTTCACACACTGCCACCTGCACATCGGGCAATTTGAGGAACATTTGGTAGGGTTCGTCGCCCAGGCTGGTGGCATTGTCGGCATCGCTTGCCAGTCGGAAACCGCTGGATTTACGTTTATAGCCCCTGCTCAGGATGGCTACCGAGGGAAAAGCCTCGGCCAACATGGCGGCTACCAGTTCGGTATGCGGGGTTTTGCCTGTTCCACCCACGCTCAGGTTGCCAATTTTAACCACAGCCAAATCGAAACTGTGGCTCTTGAGCACACCCAATTCGTACAGTGCGTTGCGCACACTGACGCCCAGGCCGTAGAGCCATGCCAACGGAAGCAGCCAATACCTTTTCACCATGGTGGAATAGCCCCCGAAACTAAAGAAATATTTTCAGAATACCTGATGTGCTTATCCAACATGCCGATAGCTTGTCATTTGCAGCACTTCCCCTGTATCTTTACCCCATGCAACAACCCATTCTTTTGCACCAGCTGTGTGCCTTGCTCGAGGGCTGGGCGCCCCTGGCTTTGCAGGAAGATTACGACAATGCGGGCCTGCTGGTGGGCGACCGCCAAATGCCGGTGAGCGGTGTGCTGGTGTGCCTCGATCTTACCGAAGCGGTGATCAACGAAGCCCTGGCACATGGCTGCAATGTGGTGGTGAGCCACCATCCGGTGATTTTTGGCAAGCTCAAGCGACTTACCGAAAGCAATTATGTGGAACGCAGCGTGGCCAAAGCCATCCGCTCAGGCGTGGCGCTGTACGCCATCCACACCAACCTCGACCACCTGCAGACCGGCGTGAGTGCCCGCATGGCTGCCGAGTTGGGACTTGTAAATGGCCGGGTGTTGCAGCCCAAGAAAGGCGTTCTGCGTACGTTGGTTACCTATGTGCCCCATGCGCAGCTCGAGCAAGTGCGCGAAGCCCTTTTTGCCGCAGGTGCAGGCCACGTTGGCAACTACGCCAAAGCCAGCTTTGGCAGCGAGGGCACAGGCACTTTCCTGCCCGGTGAAACCACCCATCCTTTCAGTGGCGAGCGCGGCAAGCTGCAATTAGAGCCCGAAACCCGCCTCGAGATGCTGTACCCCATATGGCGCGAAAATGCTGTTTTGACGGCTTTGTTTGCGGCCCATCCTTACGAGGAGGTGGCCTACAACCTGTTGCCGCTGGCCAACGCCACTTCCGATTATGGAGCAGGCTACTTGGCCAATTTGCCGCAACCGATGCCGGCTATTGATTTTTTACAACTGCTGAAAGCCCGCTTTGGAGGGACTGTTCGCTACACCGAGCTGCCTGCGAAGCCGGTTCAAAAAATCGCCCTCTGTGGCGGATCAGGCTCATTCCTCCTGCCCGATGCCATCCGCGCCGGTGCCGATGTACTGGTAACTGCCGACTTCAAATACCACCAGTTTTTCGATGCCGATGGCCGCATCCTCATCGCTGATTTGGGTCACTACGAAACCGAACAGTTCACGAAGGATTTAATAGCGAATTATTTAAGCGAAAAATTCACTACATTTGCGGTCTTAATTTCGGAAACGAAAACCAATCCAGTCAACTACTTATAAGCAGCATGGAAAGCACCATTGAACAAAAACTCCGCTCGCTATACCAACT
>Ga0075157_10000965_pt1 | contig 19461 bp, 18 predicted proteins | sample JI81BgreenDNA_FD_70967 | JGI IMG/M metagenome (GOLD analysis project Ga0075157, IMG submission 70967) | Wastewater effluent complex algal communities from Wisconsin, to seasonally profile nutrient transformation and Carbon sequestration -... | ecosystem: Engineered > WWTP > Effluent > Algae...
CTCACACTTTGGAGTGATTGATGAGCGGCCTTGGCCATGCGCACCGGGAAAATTGCGTTCAAAAAGGCCGTCACCAGGCGGTACAGCACCATGGCCCACAACGCATAGCCCAGCCAGTCGCCCATCTTACAAGCGCTCCATGTTTTGCTGCATTTCAGCAGCTAATTGCCACCTGCATTGTTCCACAAAATGGTTGTAGGCTGCTTCTATGTCTGCTGGCTTGATTGATTCTCCCTGCGCCGCTAAAAAATGGTGCACTTCGGGTCGAGGCTGGTTGCCATACTCAACCGTTTGGTACAAAAAGACGAGCTGAATCCCCGGTTGAAGCAATTTGCGAAGCATTCCGGTTTGAAAGGAAAAGTGGCCAGTAGCCAATGACGCAATTTGTCCCTGCGGAAAAAGCAAGAGCAATTGGTTTTGCTTGCTGCAGGCATCGCGACAAGCCTGAATCTGCAGGGGCAAGGACTTGCCGGCACGCAAAGGCCGCGCTCCCCACCAGCGTAAAAAAGGCCGACTTTGCAATTGGCTTTCGAGCATGGGTACGGCAAGCTGCCAGCGCGTTTGGCCAAAGCGCAGCATCACCCACAAGCCGTCCCACCAGCTAAAATGATTGGCTACCAACAGCACAGGACCCGAAAAATCATCGATTTGGCCGTGCCAATGGTGCGCACGGAAATACAAGCGGTCGAAAAGTAGAATTGACCATCGCATCAAAGGCTCAAACAGGATCTTCGCCAGAGCCATCGCCAGGTTATTTTTTGACCATCAACTCAGTGGTGATTTTTGCCGACAACAAACATAAAGGTATTCCTCCACCCGGATGCACACTGCCGCCCACAAAGTACAAGCCTTTGATTTTGCTGTGGCGGTTGGCCTGGCGCAAAAAGGCCGCCCATTTGTTGTTCGATGCCGGTCCGTAAATGGCACCTCCCACCGAGCCGGTGTTGCGCTCTAAGTCGAGCGGATTGGTGACATGTTCGTGCAGCAACAGGCTGCGGGTATCGCAATGCAGCGCATCCGAAAGGGTGTCGTGGGCGTATTGACGCACCTTGTCGACCATGTTATGCCAGTCCTGTTCCTGGTGTGGTGGCGTATTCACCATCACAAACCAGTTTTCGTGTCCCTCGGGCGCGTCGCCGGTATGCGATTTACTGCTCACATACACATAAATGGTCGGGTCGGTGGTCATTTTGCCTTGCTTCAACCTTTCGAATTCGCGGTGGTAATGCGAACTGAAAAAGATGTTGTGCAAATCGAGCGGGGCGTGGTTGCCCTGCATGGCCCAATGAAAAATGATGGCCGAGGTGCTGAGCTCGGTTTTGAGTCGCTGCGTATTCCTGTATTTGCCCGGCATCAAAGCCTTTTCGGCCTGCATGATGTCGATGGCACTTACCACCGTGTCAAAAACTTCTTTCTGCTCGCCACACACCACCCCTTTGATTTGGTGATCGTGCACAAAAAATTTGTCTACCCGGCTGTTTAGCTTTACCGTAACTCCCATCTCATCCAACAGACGCGCCATGGCATTGCGGATGGCGATCATACCGCCATGCGGGTAAAATGCGCCCTTGTTCAATTCTATGTGCGCAATGAGGTTGAGCGTGGCAGGTGCCCGGTATGGATCGGAACCGTTGTAGGTGGCAAAACGGTCGAACAACTGCACTGTGCGTTCGTGCTTAAACCACGATCTGTTGAAGCGGTGCATGGTGGTGGTAACCCCCAACCAAGGCAAACGCAATACGCGCAAAAAGGTAGAGAAACGGAGCAGGTTGCGCCAATCGTGCAACGAACGGTGCAAGAATACGGGTGCCGTGGTTTCATACATGAGTTCCGCACGGCGCAGGTAGCGCAGTACCCGCGACTTAGGTTCTCCCACTTGCTGCTCCAACTCTGCGGCAAAACGCTCGGGCTCCGACCAGGCATCTACCCGGGTGCCATCGGGATAGAAGTAGCGGGTTACCAGTTCGAGGCGGTCGTATTGCAAATAATCGTCGAGGCGCTTTCCGCAAGCCACAAACAGCTCGTTGAGCTCCTCGGGCATGGTGAACAACGAAGGACCTTTGTCGAAACGGAAATCCTGCCAACGGTAATCTGTCAGCTTGCCTCCCAACTCGGCCGCCCCTTCAAACAAGGTTACCTGATATCCGGCCGCAGCCAAACGGGCGGCAGCTGCCATGCCCGAGATGCCCCCACCAATCACAGCTGCGGTTTTTTGGCGGCCTTTGGGCTGTGAACGTTCTGTAGCCTGGCGCCGACTAACAGATCGACGCTCGTTTTCTTGCACCATGAAAATGATTGTGTGTATGCCGGTGCCTTCGTAAGAATCACCGGCAGCTACGCCATTATTACAGCAAATTCAGCTTATTCGACATCACCGAACCCAAAAGCAGCATGGCTTTTTCGGCATTCGAAACGCGTACACGGGTCTCCAAAATTTCCTTTGGCTTAACACGGCAGATTTTGTTGAAGAGGTTGCGGTAGAAGCGATAAGCAGTTAGTACACCTATGCGTGAACCTTTGGGCAATTGGATGATGCCTTTATAGGCCAAATCAAAATCCAATTCAATGTCTTTTTCAATTTCGGCCTTGGCATATTCATCAAGGGCCAGCCCCAGGTTCACATTGGGGAAATAAGTGCGCCCACGGGTGAGGTAGTCGTCCTTGATGTCGCGCAAAAAGTTCACCTTTTGGAAGGCAGCACCCAAATGGCGGGCAGGCTGCTTCAAACGCTGGTACATTTCGTCGTCCCCATTACAGAAAACACGCAAGCACATCAATCCAACCACTTCAGCTGAACCATAAATGTATTCGTTGTAGCTGTCTTGGGCGTATTCAATGTCCTGCAAGTCCATCTCCATGCTTTTCAAAAAAGCATCGATGAGTTCGGTTTCAATGTTAAACGCCTTCACGGTGTCTTGAAAGGCATCCAAAACCGGGTTCAGGCTGATGCCACGCTCCAGTGCCAGGTAGGTATCGCGCTTGAATTCGTCAAGCAAGGTGCGCTTGTCGAAATCGTGGAAGGTGTCCACAATTTCATCGGCATAACGCACAAAGCCGTAGATGGCATAAATGGGATCGCGGTACTCCCTGTCGAAAGCCAGGATGCCCATGCTGAAAGAAGTGCTGTAATTGCGGGTAATGAGCCGACTACAGGCAACATTGGTTTTGCGGTATAACGATAACATCGACAGGGATTTAGGGATGAAACAAACGGATATACTAATTGTTTGGGAACTCTTTGAAAATCTCGCCAGCAATGACCTGACCTGAAATGATGGTAGGTGGCACGCCGGGACCAGGCACGGTTAATTGACCGGTGAAATAGAGATTGTCGAGTTTTTTGTTTTTCAAGCCAGGCTTGAGAATGGCGGTTTGCAGCAAGGTATTGGCCAGGCCATAGGCATTGCCACGGAAAGCGTGGTAATCGGTTTTGAAGTCGTTGTGGGCATACGAACGCTTGTACACCACTGCATCGCGAATCGACTGCCCGATGAGGCGCTCAAAGCGGTCCATGATCAGGTGGTAATACTTCTCACGTATTTCTTCCGAATCTTCCAAATCGGGAGCCAGCGGCACCAAAATCACCAAGTTGTCGGTACCCTCAGGCGCCACCGAGGGATCGGTTTTGGAGCTGAGCGAGGTATAGAACAAGGGCTTGGTAGGCCATTTCGGATCGGTGTAAATTTCGTGGGCGTGTTGGTCGAACTCCTCATCAAAAAACAAGGTGTGGTGTGTGAGTCCTTCCAGCTTTTTGTTCAATCCAAGATAGAACAGCAAGCTCGAGGGCGCCATGGTGCGCTTCTTCCAGTAATCGGCTGAGTAGTTGCGGTGCTCGGGCTTCAGTACTTTTTGGTCGATGTGGTGGTAATCGGCACCGGCTACCACGATGTCTGCGTCAAAATCACCGGCGGTTGACCGTACCTTGTTGGCCATGCGTCCATTGGCATCGATGGCCGTTACTTCGGCGTTGTAGACGATTTTTACGCCCTTCTCCTCGGCCAGACTTACAAATGCCTTCACAATTTCAAACATGCCCCCTTGTGGGTACCAGGTACCCAGCGATAAGTCGGCATAATTCATCAGGCTGTACAAAGCCGGGGTGTTTTGCGGGGTAGCACCCAAAAACAGCACGGGGAATTCCATGAGCTTGATGAGCTTGGGGTGCTTGAAGTATTTGCGAACGTGCTTGCTCATGCTTTGGAAGATGTCCATGCGGAGCATATCGAACAGCAGCTTGGGCGAGGTGAACTCAGAAATGCTGCGGCTGGGCTTGTAAACCAGGTTATTGATGCCCACTTCGTATTTGTAAGCAGCTTGCTTCATGAACTCACGCAAACGTGCAGCCGAGCCTGGCTCGTAGCTCTCAAACATGGCTTCAATACCGGCCATGTTGCCAGGCACGGTCATGCGGTCGTTTTCACCAAACACGATGGTGTAACCCGGTTCAAGGCGGATGAGCTCGTAATAATCGGAAACCTTTTTGCCAAAGCGCTCGAAATAGGCTTCGAAAACGTCGGGCATCCAGTACCACGATGGCCCCATGTCAAACTTATACCCTTCGGCATCAAATACACGGGCACGTCCTCCAGGGGTGCTGTTCTTTTCCAGCAAGGTGACGTGATACCCTTTATCGGCCAGGGTGGTGGCAGCAGACAAGCCGGCAAAACCCGACCCAATCACAACAACTTTTTTCGATGACATAATAAATGCAATACCCTACCAACAAAAAGAGGAAAGCTTGGTTTGGCTTTCCTCTATAAATATTACGATTTTTTTAATTTATGCAGCATGCATGCCGTACATATCGCCATAAACTTTCAGCTTTTTCTTCAAAACCTGGCGGGCAAGGTGAATACGGGTTTTTACGGTGCCAATGGGAATGCCGAAATGGTCGGCAATTTCCTGGTATTTGTAACCGCGGAAGTTCATCATGAAGGCTTCGCGCAATTCATAAGGCAACTTAGCAATGGCGGCTTGCATATCGTCCATGGCCATCTTTTTCTCGCCGGCATTCACATCTGAATGGTTCATGCTGTTGAGGTAATATTCGTTGTCGGTTGAATCGAGGAAGGTGTTCCGCTTCACCTTGCGGCGATAATTGTTGATGAAGGTATTCTTCATGATGGTGTACAACCAGCCCTTGAGGTTGGTGTCCTCTGTGAACTTGGTGTAGTTAGAGAATGCCTTCAGAAAGGTCTCCTGAAGCAGGTCGTTTGCATCCTCACGGTCCTGGGTGAGATACAAGGCGTAGGCTTTGAGTGCTACTGCATGCTCTTTGACTTTGTGGGTAAATGTGGTCGGCTTCATTGTTTAACCTTTTAGCGGTGAATCTTAAACAAACCTACGGATGCGCTTCCGAACTTCCAAGCGTTTGTTTAATCTTTTTTCCTAAACGTTAAACAACCAAAATATCCGAATATAGACTGAAAATGCATTTCAGAAGCCTAAACGCGCAAAATCATGCCCTGAACCCGCAGGTAGAAGGGCCAAAATTTTGTTTAACTATTTTGTTAAAATTATTAAACACCTAATTTATGAGCCAAATACCCGCTTGTAGATGGGTTTGCGGTAGTTCATCAAGCCTTTGAACAGGGGACGTGCCAGGGCATCGGGCAGCCACCAGGGGGTGGTAAAAGTAAGTCGATCGGTTATGCGTGTGCGACCGGCCGGCAAGGCTTCGAGGCGGTGTTCGTGCTCCCACGAGCGCAGAAAAAAAGGCAACTGTTCGCCGGCATCTGTGAAGCTGAGCAACTGTTCGCTTTCGGTGCGTGCCACAATGCGGCTTTTCCACAACTGGCGGAAAAGCAAAAAATCCAACTCAATCCAAACAGCTGCTCCAGGCTCTTCGCCTTCATACTTCCGCAAGCGGGCAATGGGGAAAGGCGGATTCAGCTTTTTAAGCAGCTGTTCATTGAACCGGGCCTGCACCTGCCGCATGGGACTGTTTACTTCTGTTTGAACTATTACGCGAATCATACTTATCCAACTCCCTCTTGGTGTGCTTTGTTTCATGGAACCATCCTAAGAATGGTTAAATGGCGGGCGGGTGACCGCTGACGGCGGTTGGCTGACCGCTTTCGGCTGACCGCAGTCGGCTTTCGGCTGACAGCAGTCGGCTTTCGGCTGACCGCTGAATGCCGAACGCCAAACACCGTCCCATTCGCCCCATTCGTCGAAAAGGTGTTGTTGCCGAAAAACAAAGCCCTAATTTTGCAGCCCGATTGAAATTATGAAACACAGACGCTTTAATCCATGGCACCACGGTGCAACCGACTACGATCCCAAAGGACTGATCAACGGCATCATTGAAATTCCGAAAGGAAGCCGCGCCAAGTACGAACTCGACAAAGACAGCGGCATGCTCCGCCTCGACCGTGTGCTTTATTCATCTGTTTACTATCCGGCCAACTACGGCTTTATTCCACAAACGTATTGCGACGACCACGATCCGCTCGACATCCTCATCCTCTCGCAAATTGATGTGCAGCCGCTCTGTATTGTGCCTGCCAAGGTCATTGGCGTAATGCGCATGTTAGACCAGGGCGAGGCCGACGATAAACTCATTGCCGTGGCCGCCGGTGACCCCAGCGTAAACCACTACAACGACATCAAGGAGCTGCCCCGCCACTTCATCAGTGAAATGCGCAATTTCTTTGAAGACTACAAAAAGCTGGAGCACAAAGAAGTAATCGTGGAAGATTTCCTCGACCGCAACATGGCCATCCAGATTTTGGAGGACGCGCTGGATATGTACCGAGAAAAATTCGGTCAGGAAGAGACCGTTTGAGGCCACCCAGTTGTTTTAAAACACGGAGGGCACAGAGGGCACGGAGAATTACTTTCCTCCGCCTCTGCATACCAACCAATGAAAAGCCGGATTTGTACGAAGGTGCAGCTTCCGGCTTTTTTATTTTCGGAAGATGGAACGCGGACTACACGGATTGGGCGGATGACCGCAGAAAATGACCGCTAGCCCCAGCTTCGGACGCATGAGGTATTCACAACGCTCAGCCGCTAAGCCCCATCGGGGCGACATGTGTGTAGCGGGGTCAGAATCGGCATGAGCCTAGCCCTGTCAAGGGCAACATGTGTGAATGGCCCAAAATCCGCTGCTATCAGCTCAATCCGCGTCATCAGCGTTCAATCATGAAAAATGTAGCTCAAGGATTTGGCGATTAACGCTGCTTTCTACAATGCATCCAGCTGCTCCAAATAATCCGCCGCCTGCCTCCGCAGCGCCTCCTGCTGCTCCGCCCCCATTTTGTCCCACGTACGGTACACCATGCCTATGCGCGGATTTTTCTCGAGCAAGTCACGGTGCCGCGCATGGAAATCCCAGTACAGGCTGTTGAACGGACAAGCCTTCGGACCGGTTCGCTGTTTTTTGTCGTAGTAGCAACCGCTGCAGTAGTCGCTCATTTTGTCGATGTAATTGGCGCTGCTCACGTAAGGCTTGGTACCCACAATGCCGCCATCGGCAAACTGACTCATGCCGCGGGTATTGGTAATTTCAACCCACTCAATGGCATCGACGTAAATGCCCAGGTACCAGCGATCAACCTCATCGGGATGGATGCCCGCCAACAAGGCAAAATTGCCTGTAATCATCAGCCGTTGGATGTGGTGGGCATAGCCTTCTTCCAAGCTCTGCCCAATGGCATGCTGCAAACAGGCCATGCGGGTTTTGCCGGTCCAGTACCAGGCCGGCAGCGGGCGTTCGTGCCCAAAGTAGTTCATGTGGTAGTAGCCCGGCACGTGCCCCCAATAAATGCCGCGCATGAACTCGCGCCAGCCCAAAATCTGGCGGATAAAGCCTTCCACAGCAGAGAGCGGATAACGCTCGGGCGCCTGTCTCCAGGCCGTTTCGGCAGCACGAACCACCTCATCGGGACCAATGAGCTTCATGTTCAGCGCAAAACTCAGGCGCGAGTGGAACAAAAAGCGGTGACGACGGGTCATGGCATCCTGGTAATCGCCAAACAGGGGCAGCATTTCGGACACAAAAAAGCGCAACAGGGTGCGGGCTTCCTCGGGGGTGATGGGCCAGCGCAGCATGCCATCGGCAGGGAGCTTGCCCAGCCATTGCACGCCTTGTTCGCGCAGCCATTCGGCCAAATCGCTTACCGGATGTGCAGGCAAGGGCGGCTCGGGAAAAAAAGTACCGGCGGGCACGGCCTTGCGGTTTTCGGCATCAAAGTTCCAGCGTTCGCCCACGGGTTCATCGCCGGCCATCAGCACCTTATGGCGTTTGCGCATGTGCCGGTAGAAGCTTTCCATCAGCCAGGTCTTTTTGCCTTTGAACAAAAAGGCCGCTTCGTCGCGGGTGGTGTAAAAGTGTTCGGTATCGTAAATGCCGTACGAAATGCCTGCATTGGCGGTGAAATCGCGGAGTTCTTTGTCGAGGCGGTACTCGTCGGGCAGCTGGTACTCCAAACGGCGCGCACCTGTGGCCTCTACCAGCAGCTGCAAATTGCCGGGAATGCTGTGCTGATTGCCGGGTTCATCGAGTTGGATGTAGTAGACATCATGCCCCTGCTCCTGCAACCAGGCCGAAAAACTGCGCATGGCCAGGAAAAAGCCTGCGATTTTTTGGATGTGGTGGGTCACGTAATCCGTCTCACTGCGGCACTCCATAAGCACATACAAAGTGCTGCTGTTGTGTTCGCGGTACCAGCTGTGCTCGCGGTTCAACTGATCGCCTAAAACCAGGCGCAGGGTTTGGTAGGTTTTCATACGTAAATGCTTCCTTCTTGTGGGTCGCCATGGATTTTTACGGTTCGTTCCTGGTAACGAAGTCCGGTCGTGAGTGCCATTAGCGCATCAAACTGGTGCCAATTAGCAACTTCCGGCAGCTTTACCTTCCAGTGCTCCTGCAACAAGGCCACACAGCCCGGCAAATCTCCCAAATCCTTTTTGTACGCCCGCTTTTTATCGCCTATTTCCTTCCACAGCGCACCCGGATAAGCCTCAAACACCTCCACCCCCGCTTTCCGCCAGCCAGCCACCAAGCGCATGGCCCGGGCGGTGAGTCCGCCTAAAAACAAAGGCGACATGGCCCCCAAGGCGCGATCACCGGCACGGTAAAAATAGTCGCTGCCCTCGCCGGTGTACACGCCCGGCAAACTGAGCGGGGCATCCATGAATATTTGTTTGATTTGCTTTTCGGCCACCCACTTTTCGAGCAAGGCATCGGCATCTGCGCCTTTGGCCGACTGCTGCAAAGCCACACTTTGCCCATCGAACCAGGCCAAAACCGTGGTGCCGGCCAATTTGCTCCCAAAATCGATGCCTGCTATCATGCGAGGATGAACATACGTGCCGCCATTTTGTTGCTACCTCATGCAAAAATGGGGATGGCTTTGGATTTTGCTCGCATTGAGCAGCTGCGGCGAGCGCAAATTTCCGCGGCCCGATTTTGAGTCGGTGACTTTTGAAACCACCGAACAAGCCAAGCTTTTCTTCAAAAACGTGCGCTCCTACTATTACGAAGCCGACGCCTACAGCTTCCCCGGCGCCGAAATCTACCGCTGGCGCGCCCGCGATACCGACACCACCAAATGCTGGGTGCAACCCGTTTTGGTGATCCACCTGAATGCCGGACAAGCCTTTTTACTCAGCGAACGCAGTGCAGCCGCCAAAACCGAGGCCCTGCCCTGGTTGTATGCACGGCAAGCCAATGGCATAACCGACAGCATTGCCCTCGAACCCGGCAGCATGGCCGATCATTTGGCCATCCACATCCGCGTGTACGACGCCATCGACCGCGGCGACAGCCTCTATTTCAAAAGCCCATCGGGCGAAACAACCGCCTACCTCACCAGCCGCAAAGCCCGCGACGGCTACCACAAGCAGGTGCGCGATTTTTTGAGGTTGGTAGGAAACATCAGGTGAGGGGACTGCCTTCAAGAGCCAAAGGCGAATAAGAGCCCAAAAATTTCTAAAACAAAAAAGGCCGTCATTGCTGACGACCTTTCTCGGTTGGTAGCGGGGACTGGACTCGAACCAGTGACCTTTGGGTTATGAGCCCAACGAGCTACCACTGCTCTACCCCGCACTGTTATTGGACTGCAAAGATAGGACAATTTCCCAAAAGTCAAGCCTTGTCTTTATTTTTTTTCTGCTGTGCGCTTTCTACCCTGCGGGCCAGCATCAAGCCGAGCAAAACCGAAGCAATGCCCATGATCACCGGCATGCGCGCAAACCAGCCCTTTTCGGCCAGCGCATCAAATCCGTACAGCAGCACAAACACCACCGCAATGATGGCCAAGCGCAAGGAATGTAATTTCCACATGCCACAAATATAACTACCGCAAGCACCTCAACAAACCAGCTCCACCACTCCGCCCGGCAGGCAGGGTGCAGGGAGCAGGGTTTACGTTCACCCAAAGACTTAACTTTTCACTATTAAATTTTAGCTCTACAATTAATTCCGTTTTCCCCGCAATGCTGGATTCATTACGCTCAAAGATTAACTTTTCACTATTACATTTTAACTCTCCCGATGATTCCGTTTTCCCCGCAATGCCCAATTAACCCAAATCAATCTTTCCCTTTAACCCTTCAACTATCTTATATTTGCTCCTTAGCAAATCCCTCCCCATGAAAACATTGCAAGGAAAAGTGGCCCTCATCACCGGCGCATCGCGCGGCATTGGCTTGGGCATCGCCCGTAAATTCGCTGCCGAAGGTGCCGATGTGGCCTTCACCTACCTTTCTTCAGAAGAAAAAGCACGCGCCCTCGAAGCCGAATTGCAAGCAGCCGGCGTACGTGCCAAAGGATATAAGTCGGATGCCGGCAATTACGCCGAAGCCGAAAGCCTCATCAACCAAATCATCGCCGATTTTGGCGACCTCGAAATCATCGTGAACAACGCCGGCATCACCAAAGACGGCCTCTTGCTCCGCATGAGCGAAGAACAGTGGGATGCCGTGATCGATACCAACCTCAAATCGGTGTACAACATCACCAAACATGCCGCCCGTCACCTCATGAAAAACCGCCGCGGCAGCATCATCAACATGAGCTCGGTGGTAGGTCGCGACGGCAATGCCGGTCAGGCCAACTACAGCGCTTCTAAAGCCGGCGTGATTGGCTTCACCCAGTCTATTGCCAAGGAATTGGGCTCGCGCAACATCCGCTGCAACGCCATTGCTCCGGGCTTCATCCAAACCGAAATGACCGAGGCCCTCGACTCCAAGGTGGTAGATGAATGGAACAAAATGATTCCGCTGGGCCGTCCTGGCAGCACCGACGACGTGGCCAACCTCACCGTTTTCCTGGCTTCCGACGCCAGCACCTACATTACCGGTCAGGTCATCAACGTTTGCGGCGGCTTGCAGATGTAAGCAAGGGAGGGGCGTAGGGCTGCATGGGATTATTGACGCAATTTTCGTGGTGGTATCTGCCGGGCTGTTTGCTTTTGGGCGTGCTGTTCGCCTGGCTGCAATACCGCAACCGTGCCGATGCTTTGTCGAAACCAAAGGCCATCGGACTGGCTGCTTTGCGCGGACTGGCCGTTTCATTGCTGGCCCTGCTCCTGCTCAATCCCTACCTGCGTACCGATAAAAAAATCACCGAAAAGCCGGTCTTGCTGCTGGCTTTCGACAACAGCGCTTCGCTGGTTCAAGCCGACAGCAGCCAATTGGCTACCCGCATGCAGGCCCTGCAAGGCGAACTCAGCAGCGAGCTGGGCGACGAAGTAGAAGTGCGAACCTTTGGCTTCGGGGGAGAGCTGCGCGACAGCCTGGCCTTCGACTTCAGCGAAAAAGCCACCGACTACAGCCGCCTGTTCGAAACCCTGCTGCAGCGTTTCAGCGGCAAGCGTTTGGCCGGACTGGTGCTGGCCACCGATGGCATCCAAAACCGCGGTTACGATCCACTTTCGCTCATTGAAAAGCTGGGTGCTCCCATTTACGCTTGGCCGCTGGGCGATACCACCCAACGACGCGATTTAAGGATCAGGGAGGTACGCACCAACCAACGCGTTTTCATCAACAACGACTTCAGCGTACAAGTCGATTTGGAAGTAAACAAACTCACCGGTCGCGAAGCCGTGGTGCAACTCCTGGCTATCACACCGCAGGGCAGCGAAATTCTGTCGACCCAGCGCGTGGCCATCAACCGCGACCGTTTTTACACCACCCTGTCGATGGTGGCACCTGCCGGCAAACAAGCAGGCTTGCGGCAGTACAGCCTGCGCGCCAGCATTCCCGACGAAGAAGGCAATGCAACAGCCAACAACCGCCGCGATTTTTACGTGGAAGTCATTGACCTGCGCACGCGGGTTCTGCTGCTGGCACATTGCCCCCACCCCGATCTGGCCGTCATCCGCCAGGCCCTCGAAAACAATCCGCAGTACGAAGTAGAACTGCGTTTTGCTTACCAGCCAGTGCAGCTGAATGGCAAATTCGACCTGGCCATTTTGCACCAATTGCCCTCTGCAGCCCCCAACAGTGCTGCCTGGTTAACGCAAATCAACAAGCTGGAGCTGCCCAAATGGTTCATTGTAGGCAGTCAGACCCAATTGCCCGCCCTGCAACAAGCCCAAAAAACCGTGCAGGTGGTGCAAAAACCCGGCAGTGCCAACAAAGTACTCGCCAGCCTGCAAAACGATTTCAGTCTGTTCCAAACCGATCCCAACTGGCAGCAAGCCCTGGCCAACCTCCCTCCCATGGATGTGCCTTTTGGCGACTACCAATTGCAGCCACAGTCCAGTGCTTTGTTTAAGCAGCGCATCGGGCAGGTAACCACCACCATGCCGCTGTTGGCTTTTAATCCTGCCGGCACCGCCCGCGAAGCCGTTCTTACCGGCGAAGGATTGTGGCGCTGGCGTTTAGCCGCGGCTGAGCAACGAGCAACTGTAGACGTAAGCGGAGAGCTGGTGCGCAAAACCTTGCAGTTTTTGGCGGTTGCTGAATCAAAAGACCCTTTTGTGGTGCGCAGCAGCAAAAAGCTGTACCAGGAGCAAGACGATATCTACTTTGAAGGCATGCTCTTCAACGAGAGCCGCGAAGCCGTGAACGATCCCGAAGTGCGCCTGCAAATCACCAACGAACAAAACCAGCGCTTCAGCTTTGTAATGGGCCGCACCGGAAACAACTACCTGCTCAATGCGGGTGCCCTGCCCCCCGGCAATTACCGCTGGGAAGCACGTGTGGAGCTGGCCGGCAAAACCTTCACCCAGCAAGGTGCCTTTGCTGTTGCTGCCCTCGACCTCGAACAAAGCAACCGCGTAGCCAACCACCAACTCCTGGCGCGTTGGTCGGCCATCAGCAACGGCAGCCTGCTCAATACAAACAATCCGGCCGAAAGCCTTTTGCCTCTCTTGAAAGCTTCCAAGGCCACTACGCCGACGAGCTATTACGAATCGCGCCTCGAAGAACTCATCAGCCTCGAATGGTTGCTGGCCCTCATCGCACTCTTGCTGGGCATTGAATGGGTGCTGCGCAGGTATTGGGGCCTGCGTTAAACGCGCAATTCCACGCCTAATTTTATTTATTTTTGAATGTGCCCAACCATGTTCGCGGTGACCGTGTATTGGGAGTATTAACCCAAAGAACATGTTGAAAAAATTACTCTTTCTGACCTTGCTCGCAATTGGCGCGTGGGGACAAACACAAGCACAAACCGTGAACATTCAGGGCAGTGTGCGCATTCCGGGTACCACCCAGGGCATTCCCAACCAGTGGGTGGTATTGTTCATCAATACGGGCAATCCGGCTACCAGCACCATGGACAGTGTGCTGACTGACTCAACCGGCTCGTTCAACCGTTTTTACACCTTTAATCCGGGAGCAAGCCAAGGCTCCGTTACAGGTTTATATGTGTGTAACGGTGTGGCCCTTTACGATTCTGCTTTTTGGTCCCCCGCCAATTTGGTGGCCACCCTGGGCTTCTTCTGCGGAAACAGTCCTGCCCCCACGGGCGGTTGGTTCTGCGGCAACGTGCAGCCCCTGGCAGCAGGAGATACAGCAGCCATTTCCTTGTATCGCCTTTCAGGCACCCAATTTGTACTCGATTCTACTGTTTACCGTTGGGATTCAAGCGGCATTGGATCTGCCGCGTATTGTTTGGCAACCAAACCTTTTCCGGCGCAGTACCGCATTTCAGCAGGCTTAACACCCGGCTCTGTCAATTTCAACAACTACGACTTGACCTGGCTGGGCAATACCCGCAATATAAACCAGGCTTTGCTGATGCCGCAGGCAGGTATAGGAACTACCCAGCTGCAGCCAATAACGCTGCAGCCTCGCACATCGAATGTGAACTACATTGCAGGCACGGTTACAGGCAATACCCCTGCCAATCCCTTGCAAAACGACACCATCCGTTTGATCCTGATCCGTGTGCAAAACAACATTTGGACCCCGGTTGACACCTTTTACACCCTCGATTCGATGGGCTTTGCTCCCTTCTACTACAGCACGTCTGCCACAGGAACCTATTCCATACTTGCCACACTCATGAGCGGCAACACTGCGAACTTTGTCCCCACATACTTTGGCAATGCAACTACCTGGTCGGCAGCGAGCACCTTTACCCTGGGTAGCGGAAATACCGTTGTCATTTCAATCGCCTTGCAAGCAGCTGGTGGAACTGGCGGAGGTGGCGGAAGCGCAGGAGGTGGTGTAAACCAAGGTGGATTGCCCATTACAGGTAGCACCGGCATGCAGGGCGTTCAATTGCAGTTGCATAACTTGCAAGGACAAGTCCTTAAAGCCGTACATACCAATACCCAAGGCATTTACAACATGAGTAACCTGGCTTTTGGCAACTACAAAATGCACGTGGAAATGATGGGCATGCCCTTCACCGCCTATCCTTTCACCCTCAGCAGCAGCAATCCAAATGCGCAGTTGCACTTCACGGTGAACCAATCGGGCATTGCTGCCAGCCTTGAACAAGCAGGTTTCAACCTCAACGGGGTATATCCCAATCCTGCCCGTGATTTGCTGACCATTTCATTGTCGAGCCAAAAAGCAGGCGAGCTGCAAATCCAGCTGCTCGACATGACCGGTCGCGAGGTTTTGGCCAGCGATTGGCAGTTGACCGAAGGTGAAGGAAGCAAGCAGCTTTCGCTCGAAGGCATTCCTGCAGGCATTTACCTGCTCGAGTTGCGCAGCAACAGCGGCTTTGCGGCACAACGCGTGGTCATCCAATAAACAACCAACCCTGAAGCAGCCGGAGTCGCCTTTGCGGGTGGCTCCGGCATTTGTGTATGGAGCTCAACAGCGATTTGATTCGGTTGTGCCTGCAAGGAAAGCCCAAGGCACAGCACCAGTTGTACCAGCTGGTGTACGGCAGCCTCATGCGGGTATGCATGCGTTACGCCCAATCGCGTGAAGAAGCAGTCGACTACCTGAACCAGATTTTCATGCACCTGCTCAAGCAATTGGGCAAATACAACGAGGCAATGCCTTTTGAGCCCTGGCTCAAGCGATTGGCCGTGAACTTCATCCTCAACCTGCTGCGTGCCGATAAAAAGTACCGCGATTTGAACCATGCCGCCGACTACGAAAACAGCAGCCTGCTGAATACACCCGATGAGCATTTCGACATCGGCGATCAACTCAATTATGAACAGCTGCTGTCCATGATCCGTCAATTACCACCCATGAGTGCTACGGTTTTTAACCTGTATGTGGTTGATGGTTATAAGCACCGTGAAATTGGCGAGATGCTGCAGATCAGCGAAAACACATCGAAATGGCACCTGATGAATGCCCGGACGATGTTGCAAAAAATGATTTTAAAACTGGAGGGAACCCCGTATGGAAGCTGAATCCTTCGATAAAAAGATACGCGAGCTGCTCGATGGCGCCGATTTTCCTTACCAAGAGGCAGATTGGCAACAGGCGCAGGCCTTGCTTCAAAAGGAACGCAAACGGAAAGGTCTTTGGTGGCTGTGGCTACTGCCCGCCCTTGTTGGTGGAACAGCCTGGTGGATGCTCTTGCCGTCTCAAGCAGAAACCCAACCAAAGTCCGAATTGCGTATGCAGATACATGCAACGGCTGAACAGCCTGAGCATACAAATGAGCCTACACAGGCAATTGAAAGTACTGCACGTGCTGCTAAGGGTGCTATTGGTGTAGAGAAAGCACAAAACAGGACTGCTGAGTCTACGCCATTGCCTCCTGCTTTCGCGCTTTCCGGCAAAAACAGCAACGCCCGAATGGTGAAAGAGGCCGAAAAGGCTGCTGACATGTTTAACACTGCCGATGAAGCAGCAGCAAGGGCAGGCTTTATTGCCTACCTCCAGGCACGCACCGCCCGCCTGCAAGGCGAGTCATTACACAAACCGGCACCGACTGAAAGAGCTGTTGAGCCCTTCCACTATGAGCGTCCGCAAGCCAAGTCGGCCCCCGTTTGGATGCTGGGATTGTACGCAGCGAGCCAACCCAGCCAGAACCAAAACGGCGAAAAAGGAGCAAGCCGCTTGAATTGGCAAGCAGGCGCTCTGGCCTCCCTTCAATTCAGCAATGGTTTTTATGGACAATGGCTTACAGGCATCCAACAGCAAGGCCTGCGGAACTGGACCTATGATAATGCCAAAACCACTTATGATTTTGGCTTCGAACGCAGTACGCAAACCCTCGAATTGCGTGATTACTGGACTTTACAAAATGCATTGCACCTTGGATTTGCGCGAGCTAATCACCGCATTTTTGCTTCGCTCAGCTATCAGCATTACTTCATTTCGCGCTACCGCCTGAGTACACAAGTGGAGCGGCAAGACGCACCGGCTGCATCTCAAACCGAATTTGGCCTTGCAACCTGGCAACAAGCGGGCATGCAGCGCTTCCTGCCTGGCCTGGGTTACCAGTACGATCTCAGTCCGGCTTTCCGCTTAGGCTTGCAATACCAGTTCAGAAATGTGAGCAGTAACAATTACGCTCTACCTGCTGCTGCCCCTTGGCAATTCAGCCTGCAGTACCACCTCTTTCAACGTCAGCAACCATGAAAAAAGTCCTACTTCTTGGGTTCATCAGCAGCCTTTTGGCTTGTCAACCCGCCATCGACTTTGAGGAAGGCGATGTACGTGGAAACCCACAGTTCTACTTCACGGCAGCACTCGATGGAACACCAGTGAACCTGCAAGCCGGAACCAATAACTTCTACCTGCAAACCGGGATAGAGCAAGACTTCCTTCAGGTTTACGAAACGTCGGCGGCCTTGCAACCCAATCCTTGTAGCGGGTGCCCGAACAGCTGGGAGTTCACCCTCCGCGACCATGCCGCGCTTGATCAGCAAGCGGCTATGCTCCCCGATTCCACCTTCCAACGCAAGGCCTATCCCTTTTATCGCTCCTTTGGCGCCAACTTATTCCGGGTTCAGCTGCAAAACCAATCTTTTCCGGGACTAAACAACCAGCTGGTTTCAAGTCAATGGGAAGTGCGCGACAGCATGGGCCAACTCATCGAAAGCAGCCAATTAGCTGCCCCCCAATTGCTACTGCCACAAGGCACTTACCGCGTGCGGCTCACCTCCATATTCACAAATGGCTGCAATAACACCTTAGAAAAAATCATTCAGGCCGCCCCCATCAATACGGCTTGCACGGCCGATTTCCACTACAGCCTTTCTGCCAATAACAGCCAGGTGCAACTGTACGCCATTGGCATCAGCCTATCACCTCCCTACACGGTTGAATGGCAAATCAATGGCAGCACTTTTACCGGAACGTCATTGAGCTTGTCGGCCGATTCATTGGGTGCTGGAGGGGTGAATGTGGTGCGGATGCGGGCATTTAATGCCGACTGCTCAACCGAAGTAGTGAAGCAGGTAACCAATAACCCCATCAGCAACTGTACGGTGAATTTCAGGGTGAGTAGCACCGCGTTCAACAACCCCATTCAAACCGGCACCATGCGTATTCAATACCGCCGTGCCGATGGCACCTTGTTCAGTTCAGCCTTTGGCGACCAACCCAACAATGCCAGTTTTGTGGTTACAGACATTGCCGAATTCAAGAACAGTCCCCAAGGTTTGCCAGTAAAACAGCTCACTGGCACAGTAATATGTACTTTGTTCAGCGCCGATGGAAGTGAACAACTCCAAATAGACAACGGTGCCTTCAACTTGGCATTCCCTTACAAACCTTAATGATTACAAATGACACGACCCGGCCTTTTAAAAACCAGCTTGATTTGTATCGTGGCCTTTCACTTAACGGCACTATCCACAAAAGCTCAAACCCACGTAATCAAAACTTTTGGCGTTTCACAAGCTGACCCTTCAAACATCAAGCTTGTGCTCCATGCCGACCAAACCTTTACTTATCAGGACTTTTCCCTTCCTACCCAAAAAGTAAGGGTATCGGGTACATACACTGTGCGCGGCGCACACATAAAACTCAATGCCTCATCAGCAGAAAAATACGCTTTTCATGATCGATGGAAAAAGGTTAATAATGGATCTGCCATCAATTCAAGAAAAAGGCTCAGTTTTTATCGGTTGGCCCAACTTGATGGATCTTGCCCATAAAAAAAGCCCCCAAATTGGGGGCTTTTGCTATTCTTCACGGATGACAATGTACAAATCTTCGTCATCACGCTTCATTTTGTATTTCTCGCGGGCGAATTTCTCCAACTTCTCGAGGTTGGTGAGTAGCTCCTCTTTGTCTTGCTTCACCAAATCGATTTGCTCGAGGTAAAAGTTTTTGTTGTCCTCCAGCTGGTTCAACTTCCGCTTGTAGGCAAGCTGCGAAATCAAATCGTGGCTGTCGAAAAAGAGCATCCAAATGAGCAAACTCAGCCCTACCAGCACATAGCGGTTCTTCAACCAGGGCAGCAAGGCTTTGAGTCGGTTCATTTTACAAACTTGAGGGCTTTACCCAAAAACTGCGCGCTGTCGCCCAATTCCTCTTCAATGCGGAGGAGCTGGTTGTACTTCGCGATCCGGTCGGAACGTGAGGCAGATCCGGTTTTGATTTGTCCGGTACGCAAGGCCACCGCCAAATCGGCAATGGTGGTATCTTCTGTCTCGCCCGAGCGGTGACTCATTACACTGGTGTAAGAAGCAACCTGCGCGGTTTGAACAGCCTCAATGGTTTCCGACAAAGAGCCAATTTGGTTCACCTTCACGAGGATAGAGTTACCGGTTCCGGCCTCAATGCCACGCTTCAAACGCTTTACATTGGTCACGAACAAATCGTCGCCCACCAGCTGTACCTTGTCGCCAATGGCTTTGGTGAGGGCAGCCCAACCATCCCAATCGTCTTCGGCCAGACCGTCTTCGATGCTGATGATGGGGTATTTGTTCACCCATTCGGTCCAGTAAGCTACCATTTCCGAAGAGTTGAGCTGCTTACCGCTCGATTTTTTGAAGGTGTACAATCCGGTTTCTTCGTTGTAGAACTCGGTGCTGGCAGCATCCATGGCAATGTAGATGTCAACACCCGGCTTGTAACCGGCAGCCTCAATGGCCTGCAATACCGTTTCGATGGCTTCTTCGTTCGAAG
>Ga0075157_10000970_pt1 | contig 19380 bp, 17 predicted proteins | sample JI81BgreenDNA_FD_70967 | JGI IMG/M metagenome (GOLD analysis project Ga0075157, IMG submission 70967) | Wastewater effluent complex algal communities from Wisconsin, to seasonally profile nutrient transformation and Carbon sequestration -... | ecosystem: Engineered > WWTP > Effluent > Algae...
AGACCGCCCACCTCGCTGTGCAGTTGCTGCACGGCCTGCAGACGCTCGGCCTCGATCTGCGCCTTGGCCTGCGCCACCAGACGTGCGGACTCGTCCTGGGCGTGTTGACGCATCTCGGCGAGGATCTGGGCCCCTTGAGCCTTGGCGTCTTCGCGGATGCTGCTGGCCTCGTCACGCGCCAGCGCGAGCTGTGCGTTGTACTTCTCCAGCGCGGCAGCAGCCTCGGCTTGGGCTCGTTCGGCCTTCTGGATGCCGCCGGCGATCTCTTCGGCCCGCTCTGCGTAGGTCTGCTCGAACTTGGGCACCACCAACTTGGCGACGCCGTACCAGACCGCGAGGAACAGCAGGATCCCCGCGATGAACTCGGGCAGCGCCGGCGCCAACGGGCCCAGGCTGATTTCGAGGAACATGAGTGGGACTCAGCCCAGCACGAAGGCCAGAGCGATACCGATGATCGCCAGCGCCTCGACCACGGCGAAGCCCAGCCAGGCGGTACCCATGAGCGCGCCACGCGCCTCGGGCTGCCGGGCGGTGCCGTTGATGACTGCGGCAAAGATCAGGCCGACGCCGACACCGGGACCGATCGCGGCCAGGCCGTAGCCAACCATGTTCAGCGAGCCGGAGATCTCCATCAGGGTGAGGAGCATCAGGTTTTCCTTTCGGACAGGTAGTACTTGAACGGATTCAGTGCTCTTCAGCGAGGGCCGAGGAGATGTATTGGGCGGTAAGCACGGTGAAGATGTAGGCCTGCAGGCAGGCGACGAACATCTCGAGGCCGAAGATGGCCGTGCTCATCAGCCAGGACGCGACGCCGGCGACCGCGTAGCCGGGGTTACCGGACTGCACGAGCAGCGTGCCGCCGACGATGAACACGATCACCAACAGGTGACCGGCGAACAGGTTGGCGAAGAGTCGGAGGGCCAGCGTCACGGGCCGGACGATGAAGTTCGAAAGAAACTCCAGCGGGATCAGCAGCGGCCACATGAAGACCGGCACGCCCTCGGGCAGCGACATGCGTCGCACGTAGGTGAAGAAACCCCACTTACGGATGCCGACGGCGTTGTACATGATCCACACGATCAGCGCCAGCGCGTACGGGAAACCGATGCTGGAGAAGGTCGGGAACATGAACAGGAAGAACTGACCGAACAGGTTGTTGATCAGGATGAACGTGAAGATCGCCAACAGGAACGGCAGGAACTTGCGGTAGTCGTGGCCGAGAATGTCGCGGGCGATGCCGTTGCGCACGAGGTTGTACAGCTGCTCGCCGGCGAACTGTCGCTTGCCCGGGATGGCCTTGTGATTGCGAGCCAGCCACACCCAGACGACGATGACGAGGATCGCACCCAGGACGGCTTGGAAAAGGTGATTGTCGATCCAGTCGACGCCGGCACCGGGAAAAAGCGGACGCGGATCGAAACTGTGTGCCCCAGGCGGCCAGTGGCTGTCTTCGCCACCGCCCTCCATAGGGATGATCAGGCCGATCAACCCCATCGTCCCTCCATTCCTTCAACCGTCACGACGTTCCAACAAACCGCTTGTAGATGAGATAGACCCCACCTGCGGCCCCGAGCACGATGCCCATTGGGAGGAGAAAAACAGTACCGAGCCAGCGATCGAGTAGCCAACCGACAGCGCCATACAAGAGGACCCCGGCGATGAGGTAACTGACGCTGCGAAGCCCTTGGTCGATGCCCCGTTGCTCCTCCATGACGTCGTGAGCCTAGCAGTTTGACGCGCGGCCGGGCCACCGCTGGACGCTCACCGAGAAGTGTCGTCCGATTGGTCGAAGACCGGGATTCGAAGCCTGCTGAAGATCGTGATCTCGGCGGCCAGCCAGCCGACCACGACGACCATCGTGGTGATGGCCACCGCCCGCCGGTCCATCCCCACCAAGCGCTCCGGATTGGCTGTGACAAGCAGCAGAACGAGGCCGGGCACCCCTACTCGGACGAGGTACGAGGCCAGCCAGGCGATCATCATGCGCTGCGGCGGGGCGTCGGCCAGGCGCACCTGGATCGCCTGGCCGATGCCCATGAAAGCAAGGGTTCCGACCGCCGCCACCAACGCGCTCAACCCGGACGCGGTGCCGCCAACCAGCCAGAAGATGGGCACGGCGATCAACGCGACCGCATGGCCGCCCATGGCGCCCGCCGCCATCAATCGACGGGCACGCTGCTGGTTGGCGCTGACCGCGCGACGCTCACCCCGGGGCACGCCGCACCGGCTTCCAGGTCAGCCAGGCTGCCACGGCCGCGGCGGCGACCAGCGCAACTATCACCCAGGGGGCCGTGGTGTAGCCGATCAGCACCGCTCCGAAGGCGAACAGGGCCGTCCACAACCACAGCAGGAAGACCGCCCGACTGTGACTGTGGCCCAACTCGAGCATGCGGTGGTGCAGGTGTTGCTTGTCGGCCTGGAACCACAGTCGACCGGCCAGAGTGCGGCGCACGTAGGCCAGCACCAGGTCACCCATCGGCAAGGCCATCACCGCCAGCGGCAGGAACAGCGGCAGGTAGGCGTTGATCGCCAGGCCGGAGCCCTCGACGGCGATCTGGGACGGGTCCAGCTGTCCGGTCAGGCTGATCATCGAGGTGGCCAGCAGAAAGCCCAGCAGCATCGAGCCCGAGTCGCCCATGAACATGCGTGCCGGGTGCACGTTATAGGGCAGGAAGCCCAGGCACATGCCGACCGTGACCACAGTGATCAGACTGGCCGTGGTGGCACGCACCAGCTCCTGCTCGTAGCTCAGCCAATAGGCGTAGACGAAGAAGGCGCCGGCCCCGATGGCCACAACTCCGGCCGCGAGCCCGTCCAACCCGTCGATCAGGTTGATCGAGTTCACGCACAGAAAGATCAGCGCCATGGTCAGCACGATCGACATGGCGTCGTCGAGGGTCAGGATCGTGTTGGGCAGCGGAATCCAGTAGACCTTCACGCCGTTCAGCACCACGATGCCGGCCGCCAGCATCTGCCCGGCGATCTTGGCCAGGGCGTTCAGGTCGAACATGTCGTCCAGCACGCCGACCCCACAGATCACCAGGCCGGCGATGAAGACCGCACGGCTGTCGTGGGCCACCAGGTCGAAGCGGCCCAGCCACGGCAGTTGGCTGGCGACCAGGAAGGCCGCCGCCAGGCCGCAGAGCATCGCGATGCCGCCGAAGTAGGGAATCGGACGAGTGTGTACGTCACGGTCGCGCACCATGGCGACGGCGTTGTAGCGAAAGGCCAGGCGCCGGCACAGCCCTGCCAGCAGGTAGGTGGAGCCGGCCGCGATCAGCAGAACCAGCAGGTACTCACGCATCGTCGCCGAAGAGTCCCGGCACGGCCTCGGCGAGTTCGTGCCTGGTCAGCCTGCCCTCACGAAGGATGCGGGGTGGGCCGGTGAGATCGACGATGGTCGATGGCACCGCGTCCGAGCCGGGCCCGGCGTCGAGGTAGACCGAGACGCTGTCGCCGAGTTGCTCGATCGCCTCGACAATCGTGGTCGCAGCGGGCTGGCCGCTGACGTTGGCGCTCGAGACGGCCAACGGGCCGGTGCGCCGTAGCAGTGCGCGGGTGAAGTCGTGATCGGGCACGCGCACCGCGATGGTGTCGCCCCGATCACCCAGATCGAGCTGCAGTTCGGCCTGCGCACTCACCACGACGGTCAGCGGGCCGGGCCAGAAGGACTTGGCCAGATCGAGGCCGCTTCGGGTCAAGCCGGTGGCGAGCGAACGCAGCATCGACGGCTCGGCGATCAGCACCGGTGGCGGCATGTCGCGGCCGCGATGCTTGGCGTCCAACAGCCGCTGCACGGCCACGGAGTCGAATGCCGCAGCCCCGATCCCGTACACAGTGTCGGTGGGTAGCACGATGCACTCGCCCGCCGAGATGGCGATCTCGGCGGCGGCGAGGGCCTCGTCGGCCTGGCTGGAGCAGTCGAAACGCTGCGGATCGCTCACGAGGGCCATCCTGCCATCGACACCGCCCGGCGGGCCGTCACGAACCGCGGGCGGTCGTTCAGGTCGACCCGGTCGTGCACCTGGTCGAAACCCCCATGACGGACGAAGACGGCGGGGGCGCCGGCGTGCTGCAGTTCGGCGTGCTCGGCGCACACCCAGCCGCCCGGACGCAGCAACCGCGCGGCCACCCGGGCGAGCACGCGCATGGCGTCCAGGCCGTCCGGCCCCGAGAACAGCGCCAGCGCGGGTTCGTGATCGCGCACTTCGGCCGGGATGCCATCGAAGGAATCCAACGGGACGTAGGGAGGGTTGGCGATCACCAGATCGACGGTGCCGTCGAGTTCAGGCAGTGCATCGGACATATCGCCCTGCAGCAGCGCGACGCCCGTTCCGGCCAGGTTGGCGCTGGCGTAGCCGACCGCCTCGTCACTCAGTTCGACGGCATACTGCGCGGCACCGGCGAACTCGTCGGCGATGGCCAGCGAGATGGCGCCGGAGCCGGCGCACAGCTCCACCACAACGGGATCCGGCCGGCCTTCGCGGAGCCGTTCGAGCGCCCAGCCGGTCATCACCTCGGTCTCCGGACGAGGAATGAAAACGCCGGGACCGACCGCGACCTGCACGTTGCGAAAGGGTGCGACGCCGGTGAGGTACTGCACCGGCGTGCCTGAGACGCGCTCGTCGACCAGAGCCTCGAACCGGATCCGCTGCGCTGGCGTGACCGGCGGATGGGTCAGCAGCCGGGAGACGGGAACCGCGAGGGTGTGGGCGAGCAACCACCGGGACTCCGCGGACGGGATGCGCTCCGAAGCCTCGCGCAGCACCTGGGCCACCGTGGTCACCCGATGCTCTCCAGTCGCTCGGCCAGATCGGCGGCCTGCAGTGCGACGATCACGTTGCCGAGGTCGCCGGCCAGCACCTGATCGAGGTTGTAGGCCTTGTAACCGATGCGATGGTCGGCGATGCGGTTCTCGCCGAAGTTGTAGGTTCGGATGCGCTCGGAGCGGTCGACGGTGCGCACCTGGGAGCGTCGGGCCGCGGATGCCTGCGCGGCGGCCTGTTCAGCGGCGGCGGCAACCAGGCGGGAACGCAGCATGCGCATCGCCGATTCCTTGTTCTGCAGCTGCGAGCGCTCGTTCTGGCAGCTGACCACGATGCCGCTGGGCAGGTGGGTGATGCGCACGGCGGAGTCGGTGGTGTTGACGCCCTGGCCGCCAGGGCCGGAGCTGCGATAGACGTCGATCCGCAGGTCGTCGGGGTCGATGGCGACCTCTGCCTCTTCGGCGTCGGGCATCACGAGAACGCCGGCAGCGGAGGTGTGCACGCGTCCTTGGGTCTCGGTCACCGGCACACGTTGGACCCGGTGCACGCCCCCCTCGAACTTGAGCACGCCGTAGGGAAAGTTCTCCGGATCGCTACCCCTGGCCTTGATCGCCATCGTGATCGACTTGTAGCCGCCGAGGTCGGTCTCCTGGCTGTCGAGCACGTCCACCGTCCACCCGCGCGTCTCGGCGTACTTGCTGTACATGCGGAACAGGTCGCCGGCGAACAGGGCGGACTCCTCGCCACCCTCTCCGGACTTGATCTCGAGCAGGGCGTCGGACGAATCGTGCGGGTCGCGAGGGGCCAACAGCGCCGTCAGGCGGCCCGTCACGAACTCGAGTCGCTCGGCCAGCTGATGCGCTTCGTCGGCGAACGCCTCGTCCTCGACGGCCAGTTCGCGGGCGGCGTCCAGGTCGTCGGTGAGCTGGTCGAACTCGGCGAGCCCCTTCACGATCGGAGTCAGCTCGGCATAGCGGCGTCCGATCCGGCGGGCCAGCGCCAGGTCGGTGTGGGTGGCGGGCTGGGCGAGTTGTTGCTCCAACTCCGCGAACTCTTCGCGCAACGAGTCGGCTGCCTCGAACATGCCGCTCCCCTTCCCGGTGCTGGTGGCTGACCCCTGCGGTGCTCGACGAAGCGTCCGCGACGGGCGTCGAGCGGGTAATCACGACGAAGCGCCGGAGCCCCCAGGGCTCCGGCGCTCACGCGGACTACTTCTTCTTGGCCGGCTGCTTGGCGTAGCGGCGCTCGAACCGGGCCACGCGGCCGCCGGTGTCGAGGATCTTCTGCTTGCCGGTGTAGAACGGGTGGCAGGCCGCGCAGACTTCGGCGTGGATCACGCCGTTCTTGGCGGTGCTGCGAGTGGTGAACGTGTTGCCACAGGTGCAGGACACCTCGGTCACGTTGTAGTCGGGATGGATACCCTGCTTCATGGTGAACTCTCCTTCATAGTGCCGGGTCGCCTGGAGAAGTTGGGGTCGGACTCGACCCCGTGGCGTGAACCGGCAACGACCGTCCATTCTGCCTGATCGGCTGGGACAACCGCAAAACGTCGAAGTGCCGCCACACATTCCTGCGGGCCTGCCGACCAGGAGCGCAGCACTAGGCTGCGTACACATGGGCCACGTGGAGCTGTCGGGAGTCGGCTACGACCTGCCGGACGGCCGTCCGCTGCTGCGCGACATCTCGTTCCGGGTCGGCGACGGCGCCATCGTGGCGCTGGTCGGGGCGAACGGCTCGGGCAAGACCACGCTGTTGCGCATCGTCGCGGGTGACCTGGCGCCCACGGACGGCACCATCTCGCGCTCGGGTGGACTCGGCGTGATGCGGCAGTTCATCGGCAGCATCCGCGACCACAGCACGGTGCGCGACCTGTTGGTCTCGCTCTCGCCGCAGCGCATCGCAGCTGCCGCCACATCGGTGGATGCCCTCGAGTTGCGCCTGATGGACGACGACTCCGAGCCCGTCCAGATGGACTACGCCCACGCGCTCACCGAGTATGCCGACGCGGGAGGCTACGAGCAGGAGGTGATCTTCGACGCCTGCTGCGACGCGGCCCTCGGCATCGGCTACGACGCCGCCAAGTGGCGCGAGGTGTCCAGCCTGTCGGGCGGCGAACAGAAGCGCCTGGCGCTGGAGTTGTTGCTGCGCGGGCCCGACGAGGTCCTGCTGCTGGATGAGCCCGACAACTATCTGGACGTGCCCGGCAAGCGGTGGCTCGAGGACCAGCTTCGCGCCACCCAGAAAACGGTGCTGATGGTGAGCCACGACCGCGAACTGCTGGCTCGCGCAGCCACCCGGATCGCGGCCGTCGAACTCGGCGCAGCAGGTAACACCCTATGGGTGCACGGCCGGGGTTTCGCCACGTTCGCCGAGGCACGTCGGGAGCGGTTCGCCCGCTTCGAGGAGTTGCGCCGCCGTTGGGACGAGGATCACACCAAGCTGCGCGAACTGGTGCTGATGTACAAGCTCAAGGCCGCCTACAACGACGGCATGGCCTCTCGCTACCAGGCCGCGCAGACCCGGCTCGCCAAGTTCGAGCAGGCCGGTCCGCCCCAGGCCGTTCCCCTGCGCCAGCAGGTGTCGATGCGGCTGGCCGGCGGACGCACCGGACGGCGTGCGGTGGTGGTCGAGAAACTGGAGCTGACCGGGTTGATGAAGCCGTTCGGGACCGAGATCTGGTTCGGCGATCGGGTGGCCGTGCTGGGGTCGAACGGATCCGGCAAGTCACACTTTCTGCGGTTGCTCGCCTGCGGAGGATCCTCGCCCGAGCCCGGCAACTCCGCCGTGGACCACGCCCTGCTCGAGCCGGTGCGCTACTCGGGCACAGCCCGACTGGGGGCTCGCGTTCGCCCGGGCCTGTTCGTCCAGACCCACGCCCACCCCGAACTGTTCGGCCGCACCCTGATCGAGGTGCTGCACCGGGGCGACGACCACCGGGACGGCATGGGACGCGAGGCGGCCGCCCGGGTGCTTGACCGCTACGAGCTCGCGAAAGCGGCCGAACAGCGCTACGAAACCCTGTCCGGCGGCCAACAGGCCCGATTGCAGATTCTGCTGCTGCAACTGGCCGGGGCAACGCTGCTGCTGCTGGACGAGCCGACCGACAACCTGGACATCGAGTCGACCGAGGCACTCGAATCCGGCCTGGACGCCTTCGAGGGCACGGTCATCGCCGTCACCCACGACCGCTGGTTCGCCCGCCGCTTCGACCGCTTTCTGGTGTTCGGTGCGGACGGTTCTGTCTACGAAGCTGACGAACCGGTGTGGGACGAGGGCCGGGTGGCGCGGGCACGCTGAGCGGGCGCATTCGGTCGGTCGAGCTTGTCGAGACCACGTCGAGCGCATTCGGTCGGTCGAGCTTGTCGAGACCACGTCGATCACTGATTTCGACAAGCTCAATCAGCCGACCACAATCTCAATCAGCCGATCACACGCTCAATCGGCCGGCGGACCCAGCTCGACCGGCAGGGGTTCGGCATGCACCACCTGAAGGCCGCTGACGGCACGGGTCAGGCAGACATAGAGGCGGCGCAGTCCGGTGGTGCGGTCCGGTTCGGCAGCGACCACGGCAGCCGGTTCGACCAGCACCACCTGGTCGAACTCGAGCCCTTTGGCGAGAGTTGCGGGCACCACGTCCAGGCGGTGGTCGAAGGCGTCCTCGCCGCCGTCCGAACCCAGCACGCCGAACGTCACACCGGCCGCGGTCAGGGCGTCGGTCAGGGTGGGCACGCCCAGATCGGCCACGATCAGCCCGACCGTTCCTGGACGAAGCAACGCACTCTGCACGGCGTCGACGACGGCCGACGGACCGCCCCGGCTGACCCGGAAGTCGCCCGACGACCGGCGCACGGAATGGGGTGGGGTGAGCGACGGGGCGATGAACGGCAACAACCGGGCGGCGTACTCGATCACCGAGCGAGGCACCCGGAACCCTGCGACCAGTTCGGTGATTGCACTCTCGGGCTTGCCCAGGTGCAGCAGCGAATCTGCCCAGCTAGTGGTGGCGTAGGCGGTGGTGGCCTGCGCCAGGTCGCCCAGCACTGTCACCGAGCCGGTACTGGCCCGCCGTCCGACGGCGCGCAATGCCATCGCGGAGTGGTCCTGCGCCTCGTCGACGATCACATGGCCCAGGCTCGGCGTGCGGGTGAGTAGGTCGGTCACCTCGTCGACGAGCACCAGGTCGGCCAGGCTGGGCCGCCACGCTGCGACTGAGCGCGGCGGCCGGGCCCGGCCGCTGAGGCCCCGGCCGAGATCGAGCACTGCTCGCTCGTCAGCGCTGAGCAGTCCCTCGGCGTGTCGGCCCAGGAACGCCGCGTCGGTGAGCAACCGGAACACCAGGCGCCGGGCGTCCAGGGCCGGCCAGTGCGCGTCCACGTATGCCTTGACCGGCCGCGAGCGGGCAACGGCGTTCTGTACCCGATCGTCTGGGGTCTCGCCCGACGCCTCCATGCGCAGCAGCACCTGATGGGCCAGGCGCTGAGCGAACATCTCGCGGCCGGCCGAATACCGGACGCCTCGTGCGCTCAGCTCGTCGATCACGGCCGCGCAGCGGTGGGCCGGAATGCGCCACTGAGCGGAGCCACGCGGTACGACGAGCGTCTCGGTCGGGGTGACGATGGAGTGCCACACCGCGCGGCGCAGCACCTGCGCCATCCGCGGGTCGCCCTTGAGTACGGCCACCTCGGCCGCGTCGCTGCCCGCCACCGGACGGGCGGCGCTACGGGTGACCAGTGACTCGAGGGTCTCCTGCGCAGCGTCGATCTCGCCGAGCGCGGGCAGAACGTCCCCGATGTAGGTCAGGAACGACGCGTTCGGTCCGATCACCATCACCCCGCTGCGGCTCAGCTGGTCGCGGAACGCGTAGAGCAGGTAGGCCGCGCGGTGCAGCCCGACCGCGGTCTTGCCGGTGCCCGGCGCGCCCTGCACCACCACCGACTCCGTCAGTGGCGCGCGCACGATCAGATCCTGCTCGGGCTGGATGGTGGCCACGATGTCGCGCATCGGCCCGGTGCGCGGACGTTCGATCTCGGCTTCGAGAATCTCGGAGTGCCCGAACGCCCCGTTCTCGGGGGCCGCGGGGCCGACCAATCGCTCGTCTTCGAAGGCGGTGATCGTACCGTGCTGAAACCCGTAGCGGCGGCGCAGTTCGACGCCCATCGGTTCGGTGCGGCTGGCGCGATAGAACGGAAGGGCGACGGGCGCACGCCAGTCGTACACCATCGGTTCGCTGCCCATTTCGCGGGTCACGTGCAGCCGGCCGATCCAGCAGTTCTCGTTCTCGTCCGCGCCGGCGGTCACCCGGCAGTCGATCCGTCCGAAGAACAATGGGGTGGACGGGTCGTCCCGCAACGACATCATCCGTCGGTACAGGGCCTGCTTGAGGTACTCCCCCGACAATCGATCGCCCGCCAGTGCCTCCAGCGACGCGGTGTACTCGCGCATACCCCGAAGCGCGTCCCTGGCCTCGACCAATTGGTGCTTGGCCTCGGTCAACGGATCGGGCGCGGGCATGGCGGAACCTCCGAACTGGCGACGGGCGAGCCGTCCAGCATAAACCCGCCCGGAACCAAGTCCCTGCTCGCCGACGAGGCGGGCGGGTTCGATTCCGAGCGGGCAGCTACCCGTGGGTCAGTTCTGGGACGGCGTCGTGCGGGTCACCTGGATCAGGAACTCGCGGTTCGACTCGGTCTTGCGCATCCGGGACAACAGGGTCTCGAGGGACGCCTGCGGCTCGAGGCTGGACAGCACCCTGCGCAGCTTCCAGATGATCTGGAGCTCCTCACGGGTGAACAGCATCTCTTCGCGTCGCGTGCCTGATGCCGCCACGTCGATCGCGGGGAAGATACGCTTGTCGGCCAGATCACGGCGCAGCCGCAACTCCATGTTGCCGGTGCCCTTGAACTCCTCGAAGATAACGTCGTCCATCTTGGAGCCGGTCTCGATCAGCGCGGTGGCCAGAATGGTCAGCGAGCCGCCGTCCTCGATGTTGCGTGCAGCGCCGAAGAACTTCTTCGGCGGGTACAGCGCCGCGGAGTCGACACCACCGGACAGGATGCGGCCGGACGCCGGCGCAGCCAGGTTGTAGGCACGGCCCAGACGGGTGATGCCGTCGAGCAGGATCACCACGTCACGGCCCTGCTCCACCAGCCGCTTGGCCCGCTCGATCGCGAGTTCGGCGAGCGTGGTGTGGTCGTCGGCCGGACGGTCGAAGGTGGACGCGATCACCTCGCCCTTGACGCTTCGCTGGAAGTCGGTGACCTCTTCGGGCCGCTCGTCCACCAGCACCACCATCAGGTGCACTTCTGGGTTGTTCACGGTGATCGAGTTCGCGATCGCCTGCATGATCAGTGTCTTGCCGGCCTTGGGCGGTGACACGATCAGGCCGCGCTGACCCTTGCCGACCGGCGACACCAGGTCGATGATGCGGCCCGTCATGCCGACCGCGGACGTCTCGAGCTTGAGTCGCTCCTGCGGGTACAGGGGGGTCAGCTTGCCGAACTCAGGGCGATCGCGAGCCATCTCGGGCGCATCGGCGTTGACCGTGTCGAGGCGCACCAAGGGGTTGAACTTCTCCTTGCGCTCGCCGTCGCGCGGCTGGCGCAGGGCGCCGGTGACGATGTCGCCCTTGCGCAGGCCGAACTTGCGCACCATCGACAGCGAGACGTAGGCGTCGTTCGACCCCGGCAGATACCCGGACGTGCGCACGAACGCGTAGTTGTCGAGCACGTCGAGGATGCCCGACACGCTGACCAGCACATCGTCGTCGCTGACCACCGGCTCTGCTTCGAGACCGGCCATCGAACCCGACTGACCGCCGCGATTGTTGGGGGTCGTGCGACGGTTGTTCTGACGATCGCGGTTGCGCCGGCGGCGTGAGCGACGTCCGGTTCCGAACTCGTCGTCGTCGCGCGACTGCTGCGCCTGACGATCGTTCTGATTGTTGCCGTTGCCGTTCTGGCCACCGTTGCCGTTCTGGCCACCGTTGCCGTTCTGGCCGGTGCCGTTCTGGCCGGCGGTGCTCTGGGTGGGTCGGGAATCGACCGTTGCCTCGGTCTGCACGGCACCGGCCTCAGGAGCCTGCTCTGCAGAGGCGTTGTCGCTGTCTGAGCCGCGGGTGCGACGACGACGCACACGCTCGCCCTGCAAAGCATCGAGGCGGGAGGCGACGTCGTCGGCGCTCTCTCCGTTCACGGCGCTCGGCGGCGAGGTGGTGTCGGCGGCCTGAGGCTGGTCGTTCTGGGGTTCCGGCTGCGCCTCGGCACGCTTGTGGTGACGTTGCTGGGGCTGTTCGGTTGCGACGGCATCGCCGCGGGCAGCGGTGGAGCCGCCACTCTGGGCGGCATGAATGGCGTCGATCAGTTGGCTCTTGCGCATGGCGCCGGTGCCTTTGAGCCCGAGGGAAGAGCCGAGTTGCTTCAACTCGGGCAGCAGCATGCCGCTCAGGCCCTTGCCGGCACCGGACGTGGTGGCGGTGGCCTCGATTGTGTCGGTCACATGGGTCCTTTCGGAACATCCGCGCGGCCTCAACCGGCGCGCGGACAAGCAATGGGCGGAGCGTGACTAGCTCCGGGTAGATCGTGGATACGCTCCATCATGCGCGGAACGGGAACTTCTGCCGACCGGCAATGATGAAAGGAGTCCTCGACGAGTGGAATCGTCAGCCCCGATCTTTGGGGCAGCGCCTGCAATGCAGCGCATAAATACTGTAGCACTGCGCCGGGCAGATGGTTGAACCACCCGTTCGGCGCCCGAAATGCGCGTGTCGGATCGACCGCCGCGACCTCAGGCTCGCTCGGCAGACGCCTCGCCGGCCCGTAGGGCAGCCTGCGCACGCCGCCGGTCCCTCCCCCAAGGGGTGAACGCAGCGACCACGCTCGCCACCAGAATGCCGACGCCTACATAGACCCCGATGTTGTCGACCAGCATGTGCACCGGTGGATAGCTCAGCTCCACGTTGTTGTCCCCGGGCAACAGCTTGAACGGCGCGAACGCCGTCCAGATCGAATACAACAGGCCGGTGATGCGCAGATAGCCGGGCAGTCGCTGATTGCGCAACAGCACGATGCCGAAGGGCACGATCCACACGTAGTGGTGTGACCACGAGATGGGTGAGGCGAGCAGGCTGGTGAGGCCGGCCAGGCACAGCGCGAACGGCACCTCACCCGCCTTGTGCATGAGCACCGCCGCGGCGATTCCGACCAGCGCGACCAGCGCGGCGAGCACCAGTCCGCCCCGGCTGGCTTCGCCGAACAGCCGGGTCCACACCCCGAGCACGGACTGGTTGGTCTTGAACACGATGCCGCTGTTCAGCCCCGAGTCGCCCGACAGCAGGCGACCGAAGTACGTCAGTGAGGATCCCCACAGCACCACCAGGCCGATCAGGGTGCAGGCCACGAAGGTGAGGAAGCTGATGATGCCCGCCCTGCGCTTGCCGGCGAAGAAGTTGTACGCGGCCACCACTGCCGGGGTGAGCTTCACCGCGGTCGCGACGCCGGTCAGCCAGCCCTCCGGCAGCAGGCGGCGACGGAACACGGTTGGGCCAGGCATGGAATCGAGAACGGCGGCGGTGACCAGAAAAATGGCCACCTGACCGAAGCCCAGCGTCTCGCGGACGGGCTCGACGAGCCAGATGATGGCGGTGGCGGAAAGACTGAGCTGCCAGCCCTTGAGGCCCAGCCGAAAGAGCATGGCCATCAGGCAGGCCGCGTTGAGCGCGAGCCAACTCATCTGCGCAACCGCCACCGGGACGATCGCGAACGGCACCGCGAGCAACGCGGGGAAGGGTGGATAGATCCAGGGCAACCACGCCTTGACGTTGTAGAAGTCCTGGCCGTGGAGCACCAGGTCACCGGTGCGTCGATAGACGTCGAGGTCGATCATGGCCGGCGCCCACGGCTCGAAGGTGCCGCCTGGAATGGTGGTGCCGCCGGCGTACAGAGCAGCGAGCACCGGTGCGACCGACAGCAGCAGCACGTAGCCGATGCGACCGCCAACGCTTTTCACGCCCGCCAGTTAACCACCCGGCGTCCACGTGTCACCGCAAACGCGCAGCGCGCGACACCAAGACCGCGCGGTCGGATTCTCGCCTACCCCGCAGCCGTCTGGGCCAGTACGGTGACCGTCATGCGCATCGCCATGGCCAACGATCACGCCGGCACCTCACTGAAGCTCGAGATCGCCGCGTGGCTGCGGGATCAGGGTCACGAGGTCGAGGACTTCGGCGCGCACGACGAACTGCCGTGCGATCTGCCCGATCACGTGTACCCGGCCGCCCTGGCCGTTGCCTCGGCGGCCTGCGACCGCGGCATCTTCGTGGACGGGGTCGGCTACGGCTCGGCGATGATCGCCAACAAGCTGCCCGGGGTCTTCGCGGCTGTGGCGCAGGATCCGTTCTGCGCCTGGTTGGCCCGCTCGCACTCCGACAGCAACGTGTTGTGCATCGGCGGCAAGATCATCGGCTCTGCGCTGGCGATGGAGGTGGTCAAGTCGTGGATGACCACGGATTGGCTCGGCACCAGCGACGAGAAGTATGCGCGCCGGGTGGCGAAGGTCGTCGAGATCGCCGAGCGCCACGTACGTCCCCTCTGACTGACGCACGTCTGACGGCCCGCCCCAGGCGTGCCGTCGGCATCCCGGCGCGGGGCGCCACCCGACCGGTGGACGACCCGTGGCCCCCCAGATCGGCAGGGAGACCTCAGCAGCTCAGGCCGAACCCGCGAGAGAACAGCGGCGCGTCCAGGCCGGGGCGGTCCTCGGGGTGGTCGCGAACCTGTTGCATCGAGCGGGGTAGATCGAACGGCAGTCGGCCGATCGGAGGAATCCGTCCGGTCAGTGCGTCCAGCCAGGCGTGCGCCGAGCTTCCGTAGCTCACCGTCAAGGCTGCGGGAGCATTCAGCAGCGGGGTCAGGATCGCCGGTCGGTCGAGGGTGACGTCGAGCACCAGCGGGCAGTGCCCGGCGATCCGCTCCAGCCGCACGGCGACGCCGGGCTGAAAATCGAGGTGGCCCTGATGGAACCAGGCTTCCAGGAACAAGTCGTCCCGTGCCTCGAAGGGAGCGGCGAGCCGCACCAGGGCAAGGTCGGCCTGCTCAGGACGTTCCACGACCTCGAAGTCGGCCAGCGCCGCACGGGGCACGCCCTCGGCGTACACCCGGCTACCGGTGCGCAACGGCAGCAAGCCGACGTTCGCCAGCAGCGTCACCGACTCGGCCTGCGCTCGGTGTCCCTCGGCGACGAAGGTGGGTTGCGCCAACACCGAAGCCGCTCGGTCGGCGTCCAGGTAGGGGTTGTCGAAGAGACCGAGAGCAAACTTCACCGTGAGCAACCGCTGGGCCGATTCGTCGATCCGTTGCTCGCTGACCCGGCCGCTGTGAGCCGGTCGGCCCGACGCCGCGCACCCGGCAACGCGTTGCGAACGGCCCAGGTGGCTGCCCCCAACCAGCCCATGTCGACGCTGGAGACGAACGGCACGACCAGGTCGCCGCTGTCCGGCCAACGTCGTAGCACCCTGCCATCGGCCGGGTCGTACCAGTTGTAGTACATGCCGCTCTGCTCGTGACGGTCCATGCCGAGCAGGGTCTGTAGCGAAAGGTTGATTCGTGTGGGGGTGGCAGGTTGCGAGGGACCATGCCCGTCACCCCAGCAGTGCGGACGCCCGTTCGAGTTCGGCGCGCAGGGCCGCATAGTCGGTCACCACGGGAAACTGGGGATACTCCGCGACCACGTTCGCCGGGGGCCGAAACAGGATGCCTGCATCCGCTGCACCCAGCATGGCGGTGTCGTTGTAGGAGTCGCCCGTGGCGATCACGCGAAAGTTGAGTTCGCGGAAGCGCTGCACGGCCTCCCGCTTCTGGTCGGGCATGCGCAGGGTGTAGCCGACGATGCGGTCGTCGCGCACGACGAGACGATGGCAGAGCAGGGTCGGGTAACCCAACTTGGCCATGAACGGCATGCCGAACTCGTAGAACGTGTCGGAGAGGATCACCGGCTGGAATCGCTCGCGCAGCCAGGCAACCATCTCGACCGCACCGGGCAGCGGGTCGAGGGTGCCGATCACCCGCTGAATGTCGGTCAGAGTGAGCCCGTGCCGCTGCAGCAGGTCGAGGCGATAGTGCATCAGGGTGTCGTAGTCGGGCTCGTCCCGAGTGGTGCGGCGCAGGCCCTCGATGCCGGTGGCCTCGGCCACCGCGATCCAGATCTCGGGGATCAGCACCCCCTCCAGATCGAGGCAGACGATCTGCACGGCTCAGCCCTCGACCCGCATGAGGGCGATGTCGCCGGCCACCTCGGGCATGGCCATGAGGTCCTCTTCCGCCGCCCGCATGTCGGAGACCCGCGCCGAATGGGTCAGGATGGCCAGCCTGGCTCCTTGCCCCGCTGGACGCCCTGGCTCGCTCTCCTGCCGTACGGCCTGGATGGAGACCTGGTAGCGGGCGAAGGTGGCGGCGATCTTGGCCAGCACGCCGGGCTCGTCGTCCACGCTGAACGACACGTAGAACCGAGACGGAACCTGCCCCCTGGGTGTGATCGGGCGAGCCGAGTAGGACGACTCCCCCGGGCCGGAGACGCCCCGCACCCGGTTGCGAGCCGCCGTCACCACGTCACCCAGAACCGCCGACGCCGTCGGCGCGCCGCCCGCACCCGGGCCCATGAACATCAGTTGCCCGGCATGCCGGGACTCGATGAAGACGGCGTTGAAGGCACCCGAGACATTGGCCAGGGGGTGTGTGGCCGGCACCATCGTCGGGTGCACGCCGACCGAGATGGATCCGTCCGGAGCCAGGGCGCAGCGCGCCAGCAGCTTGATCACGTAACCCAGTTCCTCGGCGGTGGCGACATCGTCGGCAGTCACCTTGGTGATGCCCTCGCAGTCGACGTCGTCGAGCTTGACCCGGCTGTGAAAGGCCAGGCTGGCCAGGATGGCTGCCTTGGCCGCGGCATCCAGGCCCTCCACGTCTGCGGTCGGGTCCTCTTCGGCATAGCCCAGTCGCTGCGCCTCGGCCAGCACCTCGTCGAAGGACGATCCGTGGGTGTGCATCTTGTCGAGGATGAAGTTGGTGGTGCCGTTGACGATTCCCTTGACCGCCGTCACCTCGTCACCGACCAGTGACTCGCGCAGCGGACGGATGATCGGGATCGCACCTGCCACGGCCGCCTCGAAGTAGAGGTCGACACCGGCCGCCGCCGCCGCCTCGTACAGCGTGGCGCCGTCCTGGGCCAGCAGTTGCTTGTTCGCGGTGATCACCGACGCACCGGCGCTCAGCGCAGCAAGAATCAGGGAGCGGGCCGGTTCGACACCGCCCATCACCTCGATCACCAGGTCGATGCCGGTGCGGGCCACCAGGTCGGCGGCGTCGTCGGTGATCAACCCGGGATCGATGCCGGGACGGTGCTTGGCCTTGTTGCGCACGGCGATGCCGACCAGCTCGAGTCGCCGTCCCACCCGGGACTGGAACTCGTCGCCGTTGTCGAGCAGCAGGCGGGCCACCTGGGACCCCACCACTCCGCAGCCCAACAGGGCCACCTTGAGCGGTCTGGCTGCCATCATCGCGTCCTCATCTTTCTCGGGCCCAGTCTGCCGGGGCTGTCTGGCTCAGGCACCGGTGTCCAGCGCCAACAGGTCGTCCAGTGTCTCGCGCCGCAGCATGGTGCAGATCCGACCCTCACGCACAGACACCACCGGCGGCCGCGGAACGTGATTGTAGTTGCTGGCCATCGAGCGGCTGTAGGCGCCGGCGGCCGGCACGGCGATCAGGTCGCCGGGACCCACGTCGTCGGGCAGGAACTCGTCGCGCACCAGAATGTCGCCGCCCTCGCAGTGCTTGCCCACCACGCGCGAAAGCACCGGGCCGCGCTCCCCCGCCCGGTTGGCCAGCGTGGCGGAGTACTCCGCGGCGTAGAGGGCCGGACGGATGTTGTCGCTCATGCCGCCGTCGACGGCCACGTAGCGGCGGGTCAGGCCGACGCCGATCTCGACGGTCTTGACCGTGCCGACGGTGTAGAGGGCCGTTCCCGCCGGTCCACAGATCGCCCGACCGGGCTCGACCGACATGCGCGGCACCGGCAGGCCGAATCCGCGGCACTCGTGCTCGACGATGGCGCGCAGGCCGGCCGCCAGCTCGTCCGGAGTGGCCGGAGTGTCTTCCTTGATGTACGAGATGCCGAAACCGCCGCCCAGGTCGAGGTCGGCCAGTGTGACTCCGGTGGCCTCCCTGAACTGCGACAGCAACTTCAACGTGCGCCGGGCGGCGACCTCGAAGCCGTTGGTGTCGAAGATCTGCGAGCCGATGTGACTGTGTACGCCCAGCAGGTTGAGGTAGGGGCTGTGGTGGCTGCGCACCATGGCCACCAGGGCTGCTCCGCCGTTGATCGAGAAGCCGAACTTCTGGTCCTCGTGCGCGGTGGCGATGTATTCATGAGTGTGCGCCTCGACGCCGGTGGTGACGCGGATCAGCACCTCGGCAACGGTGCCCAGTTCGGCGCAGAGCCTCTCCAGGCGGGTGATCTCGTGCGAGGAGTCGACGATGATCCGGCCGACGCCGGCACTCAGTCCGGCCCGCAGTTCCTCGTCGCTCTTGTTGTTGCCGTGCATGCCGATCTTGCTCGGCTCCACCCCCCCGCGCAGTGCCACGGCGAGTTCACCGCCGGAACAGACATCGAGTCCCAGACCCTCCTCGGCGATCCAGCGGGCGACGGTGGTGCACAGAAAGGACTTGCCGGCGTAGAAGACGTCCCAACCGGCGAAGGCGTCGCGCCACTGCCGGGCGCGGGTGCGAAAGTCGTCCTCGTCGATCACGTAGACCGGGCTGCCGACCTCGTCGATGATGGACGCAGCGGTGCGTCCGGCGATCTCGAGTTCACCGGTTGAATTCCGGAACGCGTTCTTGCTCCACAGCTGCGCGGTGAGGGCATTGACGTCGTCGGGACGTGTCAGCCACAGCGGTGCCGGCGAGGTCGCGTCGGCGTGGATCGAGCCGGCGACGTGCATGTGGGTCATGGCGCACAACTCTGCCAGACGGGCGCCTGCCGGACGTGAGCTCCCGGCGACTGGGACCGGGCGGCGACAAGGCTAGGCGCTGCTCACCCGCACGGTCAGCCGCTCCGCGACCTGGGCCAACCGCAGCGCGAGCGGGTCGGCGACCGGTGCGCCGTCCGCCATCACCTCGACCGTGCCGCAAACCGCGCCGAGGCAACGGGCATCGAAGCGCACCCCCCACAGGATGAAGAACTCGCCGAGCGTGACCGACTCGGAGCCGCGGCCCTCGAGCCAGACGGTGCCGGAGTCGTCGTGAGTGTGAGCCGGGCCCTGCAGGGCGCGCGGCCGGTCCATGCCGATGAACGGAACCAGCGGCACGGCTGCGGAGTCGATCGTCAGGACCAGAGTGAACCGCCGTTGGTTGCTGGTGTCGTCCAGCCGGGACGCCTCCAGCCCGGCCGCTTGAAGCTGCGCGAGTCCGTCGCGGGGAGCCGGCCACGGGGGTGCGGACGCGCGCAGCACCGGCTCGCCCGGAGCGGAGCGGGCGGAGCAGCCGATCAGGACGAAAGCCATCAGCAGAGCCGTCAGACGTGCCAGCACCCGCATGGCCCGCACACTATCGTCCGGGGTCTGCGGAGC
>Ga0075157_10000971_pt1 | contig 19360 bp, 14 predicted proteins | sample JI81BgreenDNA_FD_70967 | JGI IMG/M metagenome (GOLD analysis project Ga0075157, IMG submission 70967) | Wastewater effluent complex algal communities from Wisconsin, to seasonally profile nutrient transformation and Carbon sequestration -... | ecosystem: Engineered > WWTP > Effluent > Algae...
AGACGGCCGGGGCGAACCACCACTTGCGCATCCTGCTGCTGGGCGGTTGCATTGGCCGCTGCCACGCGTAAATGCTTATCGCCTTCGGCAACCACGTATAAGAGCAGCTTTTGACCGGGACGCAAGGCAGGACGCTGGCTAAAAAACAAGATGTTGCTGCCGCCAGGACCTACACCCCGAACGCTGGCCAACAGTCGGGCCTGGTTTTGTCGCAGGGTATCGCCACCCGGATTCATGACCTGACCCCAAACCTCAATGGCCGTAAATGCAGTAGGCTGCACCCAAAGTGCTTCAATTTCGGTGTATCGCAGGGCTTCAATTTCTAACCAGGCGCCCCTGGCAGAGTCGGTATTGGCTTGAGCAACTGACAGGTCGCCCGATTGCCCCATGTTGTTATCGAGGGTGACAGGAGTCAGCGCCGGCCCCGTACGGTCGGCCTGAGGTGGCTGCTGCAAATAGCCATCGGTATAAAAAACCGGCTGGGTGCTGAGCAAGGTATCGGCCAGGGTTTCGATGCGCCAGCTCACCAAACTGCCGGCCGGTTGTGCGGGAATGATGGCCTGGTAATCGAGTCCAACCTGCCCGAGCGGCAAGGCCACCTCTGCCCCGCCATTTACGCGGTACATCACACGGGCTTGCTGCAACTGGCTGGCCCGAGCAATGCGCGTGACGATGGTGTGGGCTACCGGAGTACAGGCCTCCGCAGGCGTCATATTGGTTTGGAAAGCAAAACTGCCGGGCGACTCTGCAATGCTGAAATTATCAAAGGCTACCCCTTCAAAAAGAGAAACGAGTGAATTGCTGTCGGTCTGGTTGTCGAACACCAATCGGAACTGCACGGCTGATTGTCCGGCCAAAAAGCCCAAATCGTGCCTTACTTGCTGCCAACCGCCGCTGCGGCCACTCCAGCCCACCCGATTGCCCGTGGTATTGTACCAATTTGTGCCGCTAAACAAGCTTCCCAACAATTGCCAGGGGCCTGTGTTCCCGGTTCGGTATTCGACAAAAAAACGGGCGCCATCGCCCAAATCATAGCTCAAATCGAACCGCATCTGTGGTTGAATGAGGCTGCTGAAATCGAAGCAGGGGCTTTGCAACCAGCTGTTTTCCAAATCACGCGGATACCCCTCAGGAGCGGTGACCCAGGCCTTGCTGCCCGGAAGCTGCGCTTGCAGCCGGCTACCGGCGGGAACCTCGCGCTCCCAACTGCTCCGACCGCCTCCCACACTCCATCCCGAGGCTTGCTCAAAGGTTTCGAAGTAAGGAAAAATAGCTTGTTGGCCGTTCGATGCCAATACAAAAGCCAAAGTATCGCCCCTAAAAAATACGTCGGAAGGGTTGGCCGCAAAGGCCTTGCCTAACAAGCCACCCAAACCGGCATAGGGCAGCTGCATGTGCACCGTATCGGTGGCAAAAGGTTGCAGCAGGCGGTTGACCGTGCGAAAGACCGGACTGCTGCCAGTCAATTGCAGGCCTGTGGTGATTTGCGCGAGTGAACCAACGCCGTCGTTGCGAACGTGGAGTACGAATTGTGCAGCGCTGTTTTGTGCGCAGCTGTTATTAACAATGCTGATGCTGTCGAGCACCAAATCAAAACTGATGCTTTCGCCGATGCGGATGTTGTCGATAAACCAGCGCGACAATGCCGGATCGTTTAAACTTACGGTGAAAAATCGGATGGCATCGGCTTGTGGATTGATAAATGACTTACGCAATACCCAGGCGTCGTTGCTGTTTTGTTGCGGTGCCGACATCACCGAATCGAGCGCTTGCCACTGCCCGTTGACCCGCTGCATCACCATCAAAGGCATTAAAGCGGTAGTGCTGTATACTTCAAAACTCAATTGCGGAATCGTCATACCGGCCAAATTGAGGCAAGGATAATCGAAAGCCAGTGTATCGGTGGGCGGAAAGCTACTGTTTGAATTAAAAAAAGCGGTTCCGAGGTATTGCCCATCGGGATTCCCATTGGCATCGCTTGGGGGACCAAGCAAGTAACTGCGGTTTTCGCCACGCATGACCCGCCATTTCACATGGTTGTTGATGGCGCGTTGCACTTCAAAGGCAGGGGCACTTCCGGCCTGCAACTGTTCAAAATCATCGACTATGGGGAAGATCCGATTACCTGCAAATTGCAAACGCAAGCGCGCTGTGTCGTTTGCAGCATTGGCATCGGCCAGGGTATCGGCGCGTAGCTCAAGTACATATTGCGATACTAAACTCAAATTCACCGGATTTGGAAAAACCAGCGTATCCGCCACTCCTGCAGGGATAGCCGGAATGCGCGTGCTTCCCTGGTTCACACCATTCACCCACAAACTCACCGGAACCGAGGGCATGGCATTGAGACCCAAATTCTGAAAAGCAAAACGCACCTGTGCACCTACCCCACCCACGCAACCGGGTTCATTTACCAAAAGTGGCCCCAATCGCAACTCTGTCGACCAAGGCTCAAATTCGCGTGCCCCTACATCGGGAAAGCTGCCACGTATTTGTCCTGTAATGTCGGTAGGCGGCCAACCTGTAACCAGGCCTGCATTGTTGGCTGCAAGCGCGGTAGGCTGAAACAGCACTTCGGGCTGTAGCCATTGCGGATGGACATACCTTGACCCCATGTCGCGTCCAGTAGCTTGTTGCCATTGGTGCAATCCGGTAAAATAAGGCCCCGTAATGATTCCACCCCGCTTGAACATGCTGGTGGTATCTGCCTTCCAATACACATTATTAAAAAAGCCCATGCCACTGTTGAGGGTATCGCCTTGGTGCACCAGGCTTGAATGTGCCGTCGACATTCCTTCCTCTACAAATACATTGCTGGTTACCTGCAACGAATCGATGCTGCGCATACTACCACCTATGTACAACAGCCTTGTAATGTGTTGCGGACCTCCAAGCTTCAAAATCCGGAGCGTATTGTGTGCCATGACCAGATTTTGCGCGGCACCCGATAAAAACGACAATTCTACCAGGTTGTGTCCCGGCCCAAATGGCGCTACATCTGCCGTTCCCACAATTTCGTTGTTGTAAAATTGACTGGGGGCTGCTTGCGTGCCGTAGGGTCCTGTCCACGATACGCCGGCGCTTGGCAATCGGCCTGTTACCCGGTTGCCATACACCTGCAGCGAATTGCATCTATTCAACTGCATGGCCACTGTGTAGCCGCTGTACTCCTTGGCATTTCGAAAATGGTTAAACCTAATTTGTGCTGACGGTGTACCAAATAAACCAAAAGCTATGTTGGAATACGATTCAACCTCATTGTATTCGATCACCAAACCCTGACCCTGGGCAATGGAATCGGCATGGAACGACTGGCTCCAACCATAAAAGGCATTGCTATCTACCCGCAGGCTATCACCTCCTCGGTAAATAATGGCAACATTCCCGGGGAACGGCCCAAAACTGCGATCGGTGAAGCGGTTGTTCGATAACCGGTGTTGACGCCCACCTTCAATGCGCACCATGGGGCCATTGTTGAGCAATTGAATGCTGCGCTCAAATGCCAATTGCACCAACTCCCAGCGACCGCCACGCAGCACAAAATTTTCAGCTGCCAAAACAGAAGCCCCGCGTGAAAAAACAGCACCTCCATTGCTTTGAATCCGCACGCGGTGCACCGTACCGGGCAAACTATCGAGCAGATAACGTCCGGTATAACTGCCGGCAGCCAAATGCAAGGTAACCGGACCGCTCACGCCTGCACACCGAAGGCGGTTGAGTGCAGAGTCAAGTGTAGGAAAGTTGGCATTGGTTCCGCCTACCGTGTAGGTTCCGGCTATGAGTGGTTGGCATTGGGCAAATGCAAACTGCTGCTGTAGTACCAAAAACAAAAGCACAATGGCCAAACGGGGCAAATGGGTAGATTTCATGGAGTAATACGTAAATCAAAGATATTGCTTACGGTTTAAATACACGAAAGGCTGTCGGTAATGACAGCCTTTCTAATCGGTTTAAGTGAAATTTAATGCCTGATGACCAAGCGCGCTTGCGACAAACGACTGCCAGCTTGCATCTGCACCAGATAGATGCCCGAAGGCAAAGTTCTGGTTTCAAGTTGAACAGATGTACTGCTTAAGGCCACACTTTGGAGCTGTATCACCCTTCCATTGAGGTCGAAAAGCTGTATTTGAGCTTCCGTTGAAAGTGGTTCCGACCACTGCACGTTCACCATTTGATCGGCTGGGTTAGGATATAACTGCCATCCGGCAAGCGCCTCACCCTGCACCGAATTAGGTGCCGTGATGAACAAACAACTGCTGTCGTTGGCCAGATTTGCATCACCCGAATCGGTGGTCACACACAAGCGAATGCCTGGAGCAGCTGCCTGCAGGTTCAACCCTGGGAAATTGAGCAAAAGCGTATCTCCGGCACCCAACACATGATTTACAGTTACCGATTGAATCAACTGGTTATTGGCCAACACCCGAACCTGAACCTGGTTGGAAGCAATGGTGCCAAAATTCCGCAAAACTGCCTGCACATTCACGGGATCGTTTTGTACCTGACTCCATTGGGTGGGCGACAAAATACGCGAAATGCCCAAATCGAGCGTTCCTGCTGGTGCAACAACAAAAGTATCGGTCAATACGCAGGCCGACCTGAAAAAGCGAATGCCGTACTGTAAGGGTTGATTGCCCACAGCGAGCTGCAAAACCGGACTGTTTGAAATCGACATGGTTGGACTGCTGGCCAGGTACCACTGCACACTATCAACCGGTGATTGAGGCACCATCCGAATAACAGGCCAGGCCAATTGCTGAGATGGCGAAAATGGCGTGCTGCTCGTCCACCAACTACGCAAGCTGAGGTTTGAATCAACGAGGTTCTGAAACGAACTGAGGTGTTCTACCCGCAATGCAGCAGAAGTGGTAGCTTCTATGTACAGCAAGGCAGTCACACCTGCTTGCAAGCGAATGCTATTTGTCAAAGAAATGTATGCAAAACCGCTTGAATCGGGCCGCACATCCATCACCTCACCCACTTTTACCAGATTGCTGCGTGAAACAACGCCACCCGTGGAAGGCATATAGGCTTGGTAAACGCGAATACCTGTTCTTTTATCAATGCCTAAGTGCATGTCCTTGATTTCCAAATGGCGACTGGCATCCATTCGCAAGAAAATACCATCGGCCAATTGGCTGGCTGCCAGTCCTGCTACAGAGGTATCTGCCATGGCCAATCGGCTGTCAACGAGCAAGTTGCTGTTCGCTGGTGCTTGTTGCAGTCCCAAACTGGGTGTAACAAAACCATCGATGTAATGTGCCGACTCGCTCTCATAGGTTGCCTGACCAGTGGTTCTGATTTGCCAGGTTACCGAGGTTCCTGCAGCTTGCGCCGGAATCGTAGCCGTGTACTGATTGCCCTGTTGGGTCATGTTAATGGAATTGAACAACCCACCACCTACTGAATAGCGAACCGTTGCCTGCTGCAATCCACTTACATTGGTAAAAGATGCTGTAACTGTATGGGCGATGCTGCTGCAACTCTCAGGGGTTATCTGCACATTGAACGGTAAACTGCCGGCCGGATCTGCAATGCGGAAACTGTCGATGGCAACGCCTTCGCCCAGGATGGCGTTGGCCGGACTGAACATTTGGAAGCGGAATTTCACCGAGGATTGTCCGGCCAGGAAGCCCAGCGGCAGTTGCACCTGGCGCCAGCCCGATGGGTTGATGATGCCACTCCACACTGGCTGTCCACGTGAAATGAAGATTGAATCGTTGGTGTACCAGTTGGCACCGCTTACCATACTGCCCAACACCTGCCAGCTTTGTCCGTTGTTGGTGCTGTATTGCAGATTGGCGCCTGCGGTAGCGGGCGTATTGTACCAGAGTGCAAAACTCACCACCGGTTGTACCAATTGGCTGAAGTTGAAGCAGGGACTTTCGAGCCACGAACGTTCCTCGGCATTCACCAAGCCGGTTGCATTGGTAACCCAGCTGTTGCTTCCATTGAAGGCACTGTTGATGACCGTAGCGGCAGGAGTTGCCCGTTGCCAGCTGCTGTTGATACCACCTGCGTGCCAGTTGGTAGCGGCTTCAAAATTGTCGATGTAGGGGAATTGGGCAATGGTACCACTCAAAAATACCGTTGTGCGCACCGTATCCAGGCGTTGATCGCCGTCGTTTGGCAAGGCCGTATAAGCCTGGAGCTGGTTGTTACCCGGAGCAAATGGCAAACTGAGTTGAATGGTGTCGCTGTTGCCGGGGGCCAGGCTGCGGTTGAGCACAGCATTGATGGCCGGTGCATTACCAACCCTTACGCCTACAGCCACCTGGGCCAAAGCAGCAGTGCCTTCGTTACGCACTTCAACGGTCACCGGCAAGGTAGCTGCCGAATCGCAACTGCTTCCGGCTGTTCTGATTTCCGAAACGCGCGCATCGGTTGTGGGCCAGGCAGCAATGCGGATGTCGTCGATGGCCCAATCGCCTTCAAACGAAGCTCCCCGCAACACCCGGAAGCGGAAAGCGGTGGCATTGGGACTCAAACCTACGCGGTGCCTTAACCATGCTTGGCGACTGAATTGCTGCGTAGGGCCCTCCAGGGTATCGATGGGCTGCCAATTCACACCTATCTGCTGCTCAATCAATAACCTGTAGCAATCGATGCCGTGACCGTGGTAGAAAAACTCCAGCATGGGCTGGGCCAAAGCGGTTAAATTCAAACACGATGAGGTGATGGTAGCTTCTTGCCCAAAACTGCCGTTGCTCGATTCAACATACGCATACCTGCCATTGGCTCCTCCGGTGGTGGCATCAAAGGCAGGGCCTGTTCCGTTGGTGCTGGTGCGACCGTTGTTCACAAACCAACGGTAAGTGCCGGCACTGCTAGTCCAACCATTTTCAAAGGCAGGAATACCGTTCTGATAAGCCTCAAAATTCTCTATAAAAGGAAAATTGTTGATGAGTTGATTCACCACCAGGGCATTGAGGGTATCGTTGGCCGGATTGGCATCAACCCGTGCTACGGGGTAAATCTGGAAGGTGTAACGGCCACCCAATGCCAAATTAAGCAAACTATCGAAAGTCAGCACCCGGGTAGCACCTGCCAGGATGGTATCGTTGAAAAGCTTGGTTTGAATCCACTGGCCGTTCATGAACAATGCCAGCTCCACCCCACTTAAGGTATCGGTACCCAAATTGCCAACTTGCACGCGTACCCGGCTGGTATCGCTTAAGCCACAACCCGATACAGGAGCCACCAACTGGGTAAGCGCCAGTTCAACCGGTGGCACATCAAATTCATAAGCCCCAATGTCGGGCGTGGTGGCCGAGCGTGGCGATCCATTTAAGTCGGATGTCACATAGGTGGGCGTACCCTTGTTGTTCAAGGTATCGGCGGTGGGAATGCCCAGGCTCCTTGAGACAAACAAAGGATTTACCGAAAGCGATAAAGAGTCCCGGTTACGCAAGCTATCCCAGGCAGCGATGCCCTGGTAATCGGTAGCCGGTGAACCCAGGCGAATCAGCGGATTGCCAACCTCCTCAAAATAAAAGTTGTTGTTGTTGCTGTTTGCCGCATTGATGGCAGCAGCCACATTGAATGTCATGATGCGAAAGGCCGCTGGAATTCCACCGGGTACCGATGGATAGGCCACCAGGTTGTTGTTAAGTATGTTGATGGTGTCAAGCGATGGATTGGCATCGGCACCTCCCAGCACATACAACAGCGCCTGCGTAGAACTGGTTGACCCGGTATTGATGCCCAGGTAGGCCGTATTGTTGATGAAGTCAAACTGGTCGCGAATATTTACCGGACTTACATTGTTGTTGTTGAAGCCTTGAATATAATAGCAGCCCCTGATGGCTGTTGCACTGGTAATCGTTGTAGCGGTATAACCTACTGCTTCGTTGTTCGTAATGCGGTTTGGACCCGACACATGGTTGTCGAAGTCGTACGCATAAATGGCATATCGAGGTATTGAACCCAATATCCTGTTGGCGTCTACCGTAACATTTCGGTGCGTTCGAAGCGAGCAGGCTGCCACTGCGGTTCCGGTTCCCTGAAAATCGAGGAAACTGTTGCCTCTCACGAGGGCTCCTTGCTGCGCCTGCAGAAACATGGCATCGTCGAGGTAGTTCTTGAATGTGTTGTTCACCCATTGGTTGTTCAAATCAAATCCTTCGCCCACAGCAAAAATGGAGTGTCCAAAGCCTTCGAAGGTGTTGCCAATGAGCTGGTTGTTGTGCACGGCAAACATGCCCACCGCCCGGTTGATATCATCAATCACACCCGCCTGGTCAATAAAAGCACAGTTCACCACCTGCACCCGCTCGGCACCCAAGCGCATATGCAAAATGTGGGTGGTCTGACTGGGCATGAACGACCGCACAAAGCGCAAAAAGCTAAAGGTGACCCCCTTGGTGCCGCTCAAAATCAGCGTTTCGCTCACCTGTGCTGTGCTGTCGTTTACCAGCGTTACATCGCCCAATTGTCCACTGGCCGGTGTGAAAGTCACGTCGCCTAAGGCATTGGCACCCGGAATGGCAAACAATTCAGCACTGAGGGTATAAGTTCCCGAGGCAATTTGCATCACCACAGGGCCTAAAATCCCCCCACAATTCAACGCTGAAATGGCCGATTGCAAGGTCGGAAAATTGGAGCTTGGCGTACCCACGCTGTAATTACCGGCCGGCAAGGCCAGACAAAAACTGCGACTGATGCTGTCGTTGGCAGTATTGCCGTCGGCACCTTGTCCGTTCACATTGCTAACCCAGGCCTGCACCTGCACATTGCCGCTCAGGGGAACGGTCATGGGGGTGGCAAAGCTCACGCTCGTAATGGCAGAGGCGGCCAGGCTACCTGTCCAGCTTTCGGTTACTACCGGACCTCCATTTACGCGGTAATGAATACTTGCAGAGGTTACGGCGTTGGTTCCGCCATTGAACAAGCGCATTTGTACTTGCTGCGTACTGCCGGCGGCAATGGGCGGAGCGGGCGACAGCAAAGCCTCGGCTTGCAAATCAAGCGCAAGCGGCACGGTATAGAAGATGCGGATGTTGGAGCGGTTCTTTGCTCCTGAAGTGGTTACATTATTCAGTGTCGTTCCAAAGCTCGTTGAACCCGTTACGCCAATCACAAAATCACCTGTGCCAGGCGTATACACCCAGTCAAAACGATCGGTTGCATAAGGCGATGAACCACCTATTTGGTTTTCCGTGGCAATTTCTAATCCCCCACCCGTATACACAAAAGGCGTATTAAGCGCAAAATTCACCCAGCCAGGCACGGTGGGTATCACCGCATCCAGGTTGTTGTACACCAGGGAATGTGAGCTGGTAATGCTCGACCAGGTGGTTGTGGTTAACAAAGGTGCTGTCAGGGGCGAATTGCGCATCCAGATTTCAAGCCGCAGGGGGTTACCAGGGATGGTGCCTCCTGCATTGGCTTTTTCCCATGCCAAAGCGGTAATGATGGCACCTGTTGGCAAGGCCGAAAGTTCGGTAGCCTCGTACAAGGTGTTGCTGCGATTTGCACGCGTGCCACTGTTACCACTTGCGCGGTACACCGGGGCAAATGGCGAGAAAGCACTGGTGGGTGTGGTCGTACCTGTGCCTACCTGCAAAAAAGTTTGACTGTATGCAGCCGGCACAACCAGCAAAAAGCCTAAAATCAGTGTAAAAATCCTGTTCATCATGCTTATTTAAAATCACTCTAAATAACGAAGATTTAGCTTGAGTACGTAAGAAAATCAAAATTTTTCATTTTCGCATCAGACCTCACTACAAAAGCTCCCCAAAACAGCTAAATTGTCGTACTTCGTACCTCTAGCTTAGCCACCCCATTGCATCATGAAAAAACTGCTTTTACAGTTGCTGTTCATCGGCCTTTGCCATACACCACTCGCTGCACAAGACATTTTACAATTTTTGAATGATCAGCGCACAGCAAAAGGAATCCCCGGCATTGGCTTTGCCGTGGTAGCACCGCAAAATGTGTTAACGAGCGGGGTTTCGGGCTATGCCGACTTGAGCGATAGCAGCCTGCTCAGTTTGGGCGCCCGCTTTCATTTGGGCTCCAACAGCAAAGCCATCACCGCCTGGATGGCGCTGCACATGGTAAAGGCAGGAAAAATCAGCTGGGAGACCAAAATCACCGACCTATTGCCTGAACTCGCGGCAAGCATGCACAAAGCCTACCGAAAAACCACGCTTGCCGACCTCCTTTCGCACCGTGCCATGCTACCGGCTTATACCGCTGGTACCGATGCCATGCCCTGGTACCGCTGCGACCTCGGAGGCACTGCATGTCGACTCGAATTCAGCAGGCAAGTGCTATCCCAAAAGCCCGTAAAGCCCGAAAAGGGCAAAAAATTCGCCTACAGCAATGCAGGTTACGTGGTGGTATCGGCCATGCTCGAACGGGTGGGCGACAGCCTGGGCTTCGACAACCTGGTAGAACTGTATGCCAACCAAACCACCCGCGGTAACTTCAAGCTGGGTTGGCCCAAACAAAGCGATGAATTTGGTGCGCGTGGACATCTGGGCACCGACAGTTTATACGCTGCACCCGAAGATTTGTATTTCTTGGGGCCGGTTTACGCAGCCGCCGGTAATATGAACGGCACCCTCTTCGATCAGGCAGCCTTGCTGCAGCAACTGCTGTTGTCCCTTTCGCAACAACATGCCGAGGTGAGTCGCAAAGAAGCCGAAATACTGCTGTTCGGCTTACCGCAATATGCCTTTGGTTGGGGTCACGACGTAAAAAACAACGGCCGTCGGGCTTACCACGATGGCAGCGCCGGCACCTTCTATACACGCTGGGTGCTCTACGAAGATTTTCAACGCGCCATCATCATCTGCACCAACAGTGCCTCACCTGCGGCCATCGAAGCCGTCAAAGCCCTACAAAAGGAATTGGAAATGCGGTATTTAACCGATTAGGAGCGCGCCTGATTGGCCTCCTTGAAATAGCGCCAACTAAACAACAGCAAACCATAGCTTTCCGAAGGCAGCTTGTTTACGTGCTTGTGGTGCATGCGGTGCGCGTGACGCAGCGCTTTAACGTATTTGATTTCGGGGGTTTTGGCTGTGCCGGCACGGCGGTGCACCAGCACATCGTGTAAATAAAAATACACCATGCCGTAAACCGATATGCCTGCACCCATCCAAAAACGGTAGTCAAAGTCGGCCTGAATGCCCACCACCAGCAACCACACCCCAATGCCACCGAAAAGCACGGCAAAAAGATCGTTCAATTCCAAGCGGCCCTTCGGACGGTGGTGTGTTTCGTGGATAAACCAAAGCGGACCATGCATCAAATATTTGTGGATGAGCGTGGCAAAAACCTCAATGCCAAAAAATCCGGCCAAAAACCAAAGTACTTGCATCAGTTCAATTCACTAACGAGCGACAACATTTCTTTGAAATCGTGCATCAAACGCACATTGGTAGGTACTTTTAAATCCTTTTCATTCAAAAGCAGCATGCCCGAAGTAAGGATGGTGCTTGCCGGAAAATCCTGGCTCAAGGCATCGAGGTAAGCCTGAGGCTGCACATTGGCCATGGGCGAAGTCAGGATGGTGAACAGCACCTCGGGCTGGTACACATCGTACACCACCTTGAGGTCGGGATAAGGCACATTCGCCCCTATATAAATCACCTGGTGGCCGCGTGCCCTGATGGCGTAGTTCGCGAACAGCAAGCCTATTTCGTGGAATTCGCCCTCAGGCAAAAACAGCATGTATTTTTTACCCCAACCATCCATGCGGGCATTTTGTCCATCGATGGCTACCACCAGCTTTTGGCGTACGATGTTGGTGATGAAATGCTCGTGGGCAGGATTGATGCTGCCGGTTTGCCACATGATGCCAATGGACCTGAAAAATGGAAAAACCACCTGAATCATGGTTTTTTCGATGCCCATTTGCAGAAAGGCCGTACTCAACAGCTTCTCAAAGGCCTGCTCATTGAGTTCAAGCATGCTCAGTGTAAGCGCCTGCAGTTGGTTTTCGTGGTCGTTTTTCTCAATGGCCAGCTGCATCACCCGGTCGCGAATGGCATCTTCGCTCAGTCCGGCTATTTCTGAAATTTTATGACCATTTTTATTCAAAAGCGCAACATTCAGCAGTTTGCGCAAGTCACGCTCATCGTAATACCGGATGTTGGTATCGGTACGTTTGGGCGTAACCATTTCGTACCGCTGTTCCCAAATGCGTATGGTATGGGCTTTTACACCCGTTAAAGCTTCTATTTCTTTGATTGAAAAGTAATTCACCTCGCGCAATACTGAATTTTCTGAATGATTTGCCTCCGAAAATGCGTGGCTTGAATCATTGTCTAAACAAGCAGTTGACGATTTTGTTTTAGTTCCCATTTTCAAATCTGTAGCGGATATTTTGGAAAAAGCGGCCGCGAAACCGATTCTTCTCCTCTAATGTAGCACCTGTAAGGCAAAAGTGCATCGCTTCCGGCATAAGCTACACCAATGCGGGTTGTAAAAACCACCGCATCGTCAGCAACCGTTTCTCCTTCCGTTACCCACAGGGTGTTTCCGCACAAATCGATGCCGTTGTGACTGCTTTCAATGCCCAGGTATTTCGTCAATTTGCCAGGACCGCTGGCAACGCGACCATTACACTCACCTTGAAAAGGCCTTAGTGCACGAATCAAAACAGCTTGCGCACTGCCAATTGGGCCTGTAACCACATTCAAGAGCAGGTGGATGCCATAGCAACGGTATACATACGCCCTGCCGGCTTCTCCAAACATCACCTCATTGCGTGGGGTCCGGCGGCCGCCTGCTGCATGGCAGGCCCGGTCGTGCACCGCTGCATAAGCTTCGGTTTCGGTGATGATGCCCCCGCGCAATCCCTCAGCAGCTTGAAACCAAAGGGCCTTTCCCAATAAATGACGGGCAATGTGCACCACATCGTTTTCCTCGTACCAGCTGCGGGGCAAAGCCTTCATACAACCGCCATGGTCGAAATGGCCTTGGCAATCAACCGTTCCTGACCTTCGTACAGCACAAAAACTTCGCTTTCGCAGTAGTGCAACCTGCTTCCGGCTTTCACTACCCTGCCCACGGCACGCAATGATTCCCCATAGCCGGGAGCGAAATATTGCACATGGAGACTCGAGGTCACCACATTCTGCTCCAACGAAGTACGGGTGTAGGCTGCAAAACCGGCCACGATATCGGTCAGGGTGGCCGTAATGCCTCCGTGTACATAGCCCATTTGTTGCAGGCTGAAAGGCGCTATGGGCATGCTTCCTTCCACTTCTCCCAAATCAATGCGGGTAATTTCAAACCCTATGTGGTGCATAAAATGCTGCCCTTCCAACTTGCGGGCAATCCGGGCGCGCTGTGCTTCAAGCTCTGTCATGCCACAAAATTGAAAAAAGCCTGACAATTGGGAAAGATAAAAGCGCGTGGGGGTAGATTCGAATTAGATAGAAATGTGCTAATATTGCAGGCGGCAGAACGTTACAGCTACATGAAAACACTCAACATCCTGAAAATCGCGCTCTTTTTGGTCATCGTGGTGATGTCATACTACCTCATCGAAACCATAGCAGAGCCTATTCGCTTTGAAAAAGAGAAAAACAAACGCTACGAGCAGGTGATCGAACGCCTCAAAATGATTCGTACAGCCCAAATCGCCTACCGCGATGCCACCGGCGATTTTGCCGACGATTGGGACAAGCTGGTAGCCGTAACCAAAAACGGACAAATCAAGGTGGTGAAAGTAATTGGTAACCCCGATGACTCACTCGACATCCTCGCAGGTATCCGCTACGACACCATCATGGTAAGCATCGCCGACTCTTTCTTCCCCAACTACCCCATCGATTCTTTGCCCTTCATTCCGTTTACCGAAGGAAAAAAATTCAACTTGCAAGCCGGAAAAATCACCAAAGGAAACATCCAATTATCGGTTTTCCAGGTGGAAGACAGTGCTCCTTTCGATCCACGCAAAGTATTGCGCGTAGGTTCAATGTCGGATGCCAACTTTTCGGGTAACTGGGAATAAAATTGGAAAACATCGACTTTCAGCTGCAGGCTGGCAAAAGCCAACATGCGCGGGAGCAAAGCCTAGCCATCGTATTAACGCACGATGGCTATTCTTTTTGTACCGCTGCCGGCCATCCGTTGGTTTTGAGCCGGTTGTATACCGGTAATTGGCCGGTCGGTTATGAGCGATTGGCCCCTGCCGAAATCATGGCCTGGCTGCAGCAAACCCATCCCGAGCTGAAAGCAACCTACGCCAAAGTGAACCTGGCTGTAGACACCCGCAAAAGCACCATCCTGCCGGCTGCTGTGTACCGCGATGGTACGGGAACTGATTACTTTGAATTGGTTTTTGGTCGGGTTGAAAACGAACAGCTGCACCGCGATAGCCTGTCAGCCCTGCAAGTAGAACTCATCAGCGCCATGCCCATTGGCATGGCCGTTGCTGCCGCCCAGCACTTTGAACAGTTGCGGCTGTTTGCTGCCGATGCAGTGATGTTTCAACGCCTCAATCGCACCTGGAGCGAAGGCGAACAACAAGGCATGCTGCTCCGACTGGCGCACGACAACCTCAGCGTTTGGGTTTATAAGAGCAACCAATTGCTCAGCTACAACCAATATTACGTGGCCGACCCAGCCGATGTGGTTTATTATGCCAACCTGCTGGCAGAACAACACCAACCCCAGCTGCTCCTTTGCGGCAACAGCTGGCTGTACGCCGAAAGTCTCGCCGGTTTGCAACAATACTTTACCGAAGTAAACGAATTGACCACCGAGGCACAGTCCATTGCTTTCGATCCGCAGTGGAGCAACCTGCCTGCCGGACAATTGCAGCTCCTGCTCGCAACCTTATGCGCATCATAAGTGGCATACACAAAGGCCGCAGCCTGCAGGCGCCCAGCAATTTACCGGTAAGACCTACCACCGACCGGGCCAAAGAAGCGCTTTTCAATTGGCTCGACCACCGTTTTGAACTTCAAGGGGCCACTGCCATCGATTTGTTTTCGGGTACCGGAAACATCTCCTACGAACTGGGCTCACGCGGGGCAACATCCATCACCGCTGTCGACCAACACACCGGTTGTTGTCGTTTTGTGCGTGATACCGCCCGCCAACTCAACCTGCCCATCAATGTGGTGCAAGCCGATGTGTTTGGCTGGGTCCAAAAAGCGGGCATGAATGCCCTGTTGGTGTTCGCCGACCCGCCTTACGACCATTCCCGCCTGCCCGATTTGCCCGATTTGGTGCTGCAACACGGGCTTCGACAAGCCGGCGGCGTATTCATACTAGAACATCCCAAACACCGCTCTTTCAGCCACCACCCCGCCCTCACCGACGAAAGGGCCTATGGTCAGTCGGTTTTTAGTATTTTTGAAGACAATCCTACCCCATGAAACGCATTGCACTTTTTCCCGGCTCGTTCGACCCCATTACCAACGGGCACGTCGACATCATTCGCCGTGCGCTTCCTATCTTCGATGAAGTGGTGGTAGGCATTGGTCAGAACAGTGCCAAAACCTACCTCTTCGATTTAGAAACCCGCAAGAAGTGGATTGAGGATGTTTTCAAAAAAGACCCGCAAATCAGGGTAGAAGTTTACACCAGCCTAACAGTTGATTTTTGCGTAAAACTTGGCGCACAATACATCATCCGCGGCTTGCGCTCGGCACCTGATTTTGAATACGAGAAGAACATCGCCCAGTTCAACAAGGCGCTGCACGGCATCGATACCATTTTCCTCATCACCGAACCTGCGCTCTCGCCCGTTAGCAGCACCATCATCCGCGACATCATTCGCAACCACGGCAATCCGTCGGCCTTCCTGCCAAAAGAAGTGATACTTCCTACGAAATAGGGAACCAGCAACAGGCGACTGGGAACAGGAAACTGATTAAGGGAAACAGGGAACTGGAAACAGGCTACAGGAGGATAGGATACAAGCATTGCTCCCGCTGTCATGCGCTATCTATCATCTGTTTATCTATTCTCTGTAGGTCTATTCTCTGTTCATCTGCCGCCCATCAGCCGCCACCACCGGCAACACCTGGTGCCTGATCAACTCTGCAATGGATAAATAGGTATTCGGATAAACCAGCGAATCAAATTCCTCAGGAGCAATCCAACGCACTTCTTCAATGCCCTCTTCAAGTTGCGGCACCAATTGGCCTTCAAAGGCACTTTCCATGTGGTACCAATGGGTGCGCTTGAGCATCATTTCGCCCTGAAAGCGGTAGGTGTGGTACGAATGCGCCAGAAAATCGCCCAGCTGCAAGGTGTTGATGCCACACTCCTCCTCCACTTCACGCAAGGCCGCCAGGTCGGGCAATTCACCGGCTTCAATTTTGCCTTTGGGAAGGTCCCAACGCTTGTGCCTGAAAATAAACAGGCACTTTCCTTCTTGCCAAACCACACCGCCCGCTGCCTCAATGATGGGCAACTTTTCGAGCAACTCAGCAAATACCTCCTCAGGACGGTAGCAAAAGGCCTGAATAGTCAGCAAATGCGGATCGGTTTCGAGTCGCTGCAGCCAGTGATAGAGCTCAGCAGCCGATTTATGATGCAGCACCACCCTGCCCTTCATGGGGGGTGTTTTTTGTGGCCGCAGCAAGCGCAGCGGCTTTTCGTTGACGAAGATTTGATACCTTTGCATCGTGAAAAAAACGGACGAAACCTCCCTGCAAGTTGCAAAACTTTTGCTTGAAATTAAAGCTGTAAAATTGTCGCCCGACAAACCTTTTCGTTGGGCTTCGGGCTGGAATTCTCCCATCTATTGCGACAACCGCATTACCCTCAGCTATCCCAAAGTGCGCACCTTCATTCGCCAGCAATTGGCCAATGTCATTGGCAGCCAGTTGGGCGAGGTAGATGTGATCGCTGGTGTGGCTACTGCCGGCATACCGCAAGGCGCCTTGGTAGCCGAAGCATTGGGTCTCCCCTTCATTTACGTACGTTCATCGGCCAAAGAACATGGCATGGGTAACCAAATCGAAGGCGTGGTACAGCCAAATGCCCGCGTGGTATTGGTTGAAGACCTCATCAGCACCGGCGGCAGCAGTCTCAAAGCAGCTCAGGCCGTGCGCGATGCAGGCATGCAAGTAACCGCCATCGTCAGCGTTTTCACCTATGGTTTCCCCCAGGCCGAAGAAAACTTCCAAAATGCCAAGGTCGAAAGCATCAGCCTCACCGATTATTCTACCCTGCTGCAAGTAGCTCAGGAAAACAATTACATCGCCGAATCTGATTTGCAGAAGCTGAATGCCTGGCGCGAAACCCCCGAAAGCTGGACAGCCTGAGCAAGATGAAAAAGGCAGTCTTTCTGGTTCTATTCGGCTTGCTGCCCCAAAGCGTGTTGCTGAGTCACCCCTTTTATGTGAGTGTAACCGAGCTGCATTTTTATGCCGATCGGCTTGAACTTTCTGCACGCCTGTTTACCGACGATTTCGAAACCGCTTTGCGGGCCGAGCCGCTTGGTAAAAAGGTCGACCTCATCAAAAAACAGCCTGCACAAATAGACAGCCTGGTTGCGCGTTACGTGCGGCAAAATTTATTCGTGAGCCTCGACGGCGAGCGCATTTCGCCCAAATATGTAGGCTACGAAATTGAGGAGGATGCCACCTGGGCACACTTCGAATACCCGCTCCATCAATTACCTCGCAAGGTTCGTGTAGAAAATCACTTGCTGCTGCAGTATTTCCCCAACCAACAGAACATCACCCACATTGAAAAAGGAAGCTACCGCCGTACCCGCCGCCTCAGCAGTTCAGAACGGGTAATGGATGTGACTGATTTGCCCAAAAACTAAACTTCAGGACTTTTTCCATTGGTTGGCACGTTCGTTCAGTGCAGCCAAACGAACGGTTTCGGCAATGCGCTGGGCCCGTGTTTCGGGTCTCTTGGCAGTAAAAATCCATTCAAGTATGCCCCTTTTGGCCGAGGGAGGGAAGGCTCCAAAATAGGCTTGGGCTTGCGGATTTGCCACAAATGCAGCTGCTAAATCATCCGGCAATTCAAGCGCCGAAACTCTATCGAGGGCTGTCCAAGTGCCTGTTTCTTTGGCAAAGGCCACCATTTTCTGTCCGGCTTCAGCCATGCGGCCTTCGGCCAACAGCCTTTCTACCTTGGCTTTGTTCACGGCACTCCACAAACTTTTGGGATTGCGCCGGGCAAAAAGCACGTAATAACTCTGAGCATCGCGCTTTTTAGGCGTGCTGTCTACCCAGCCAAAACACAAGGCCTCGTCCACCGCTTCAGGATAATACACACTGGGCACCCCACTTTCTTTGTGGTAAATGATGAGAAAGAGTGATTTTTCAGCCGCATGGTGCAACTCGAGCCAATTTCGCCAAGCCGACTTGCTAGGCATGGGCAAGCAAGGAATCTTTTGGAGGGTTTCGTTCATCAATGCAATATTAATCGCCGCACAGTAGTTATGGGTCCGCCTTCCAGACGAATGAAATAGCAACCTGGCTTCAATTCCTGCACGTTAAAGCTCGAAATTGGATTTTCTATCGACCAACGTCTCAGCTCTTTTCCCTGAATATCAGATAGCACCAAACTTGGTGATTGTTGCAGATACTCAAATGGGAGTTGAATACTGAAGTCACCGTGCGTAGGATTTGGAAAAACCTGCCATTGAATGCCCCCATTTTCAAAAACTGAACTGCTCTGTCCACATGGCAGTTGGTTGATGTATTGCCAGATTTTGTTTTGCAGTAAAAAAGGCACCGGGCTGTTATCGGGTGCGTCGCCCATTCGGATCCACACCATGCCCTGGCTAGGCACCACATTGATGAATTGTCCGTTTTTACCCATGGCGGCAATCATGTCGGCCGGGGCGTCGGGATTTAAAAAGCCCGGAATGTTCAACTGACTCCCCGGTACTTTGTAGCTGGCTTTGCCATTGAGCCACCACAAATAGCCATACGACAAATTGTGGGGCTGCGAGGTGTTGACCATTTGGTTAAAATAGGCCGAATCGTTCAGCACAGCTACCCCATTCCACCAACCCCGATTGTAAATGAGCCAGCCAAAACGGGCCATGCTGCGGGCGGTGCTGTAATAGGTGTTGTTGAAGCCCGAAGGGACGAACAAGCCGTCCATGCCGGTTGGTTGTTTGATACGTTGATTGTTGTATTGATTCAGATTTTGTCCCGTGGCACCGCTGATGACCCCGTCGAGCAAGGTGTAGGGTGCATTGTGGTAAGCCCAGCGCGTACCGGCAGGTGCCAGGTATTGCAGGCAACTGTCGGTAGTGCAAAATAAATCAGGCACACCATCATCAAGCCCGCTGGTCATGGTCAACTGGTGCCAAACGGTGATGGCTCCTTCCTGCGCGGGGGTGGCCGAAGTCCAGCCGGTTCCTAAATATTTCGATGTAGAATCGGTGAGTTGCAAGCTGCCATTGGCCTTG
>Ga0075157_10000974_pt1 | contig 19317 bp, 17 predicted proteins | sample JI81BgreenDNA_FD_70967 | JGI IMG/M metagenome (GOLD analysis project Ga0075157, IMG submission 70967) | Wastewater effluent complex algal communities from Wisconsin, to seasonally profile nutrient transformation and Carbon sequestration -... | ecosystem: Engineered > WWTP > Effluent > Algae...
GCGGCGGAAATCATGTGCAGGCGGAAGAACACCGGCGACCAGGTGAGATTGATGGCAAAGCCCACGGCGAACAGCGCGATGGCGAGACGCTTGCCCGGCACGGCCTTGGTGCCCCACACCATGGCAAAGGCCACGCCGATCAGCGTGTAGAGAATGGCCCAGGCGATGCCGAACAGCGGCCCCGGCGGCTGGAACACCGGCAGGGACAGTGACTGATACCAGGGGTTGGTATCGGTGGAGCCAGCGATGCGCGCCACCAGCCCGCCCATCAGCAATATGGCCGGCACCGCCACGATCACCGCCCGCGCAAAGCTGCCGGTGGAAAACCACGGTTCGCCAAGGGACTCTGGCGCTGCAAGGGAGTCGGCGGTGGGCATCAGCGATGGTGTAGCCTGTTGCCCGCTGCCACGCTACACATGACGCATGGTGGACAGTGACGCAGTGCCCGTGATCGACGCCTGCTGGCTGTGCGGGCGGCCGCTGGGCGCGACAATTGAGTGGCATCATCCGGTGCCCAAGGCCAAGGGCGGGCGTGATCGCAGACAAGTCCATCCGATCTGCCACGAAGCCATCCACGCCCATTTCAGCAACAGCCAGTTGGGTCGCATGGGGGCGGACAAGGCGGCCGTGCTGGCAGAACCGGGCGTGGCGGCGTTCGTGGCCTGGGTGGCCGGCAAACCGCCGGATTTCCATGCGCCCACCAAGGGCAAGAAACGCTAAACGGCCCGCTGGGCGCCGATCAGCAATTCCACATTGCCTTCCGGCCCCGTGATCGGGCTGGTGGTGAGGCCGGCAACGGCCCAGCCCTGCGCTTCCAGCCACGCGGCGACGTCGCGGCAAACACGGTCGCGCACCGCTTCGTCGCGCACCACGCCGCCCTTGCCCACATCCTCGCGGCCGGCTTCGAATTGCGGCTTGATCAGCGCCAGCAGGCGGGCGCCGGGCCTGGCGAAGCCCATCGGCACGGGCAGCACCTTCATCAGGCTGATAAAGCTGGCGTCGCACACGATGATGTCGATGGGTTCGGGGATATGTTCCGCCGTCAGCAGCCGCGCCGACAGCTGTTCAAGCACGACCACGCGGGGATCCTGCCGCAGTTTCCACGCCAGCTGGTTGGTGCCGGAATCGACAGCATACACGCGCACCGTACCGCGGCTGAGCAGCACATCGGTGAAGCCGCCGGTGGAGGAGCCGACATCGATGGCGACCGCGCCCGCCACGTCCCACCCGAAATGCGTCAGGCCGTGATCGAGCTTGATGCCGCCGCGCGACACCCAGGGATGATCGCGGCCCTTCACCTCCAGCGGCGCATCGGCGGCCAGCGTGTCGCCGGATTTGGCGATCTTGCGGTCACCAGAGAACACAAGGCCAGCCATCACCAGCGCCTGCGCGCGGGTGCGGCTTTCGACCAGGCCGCGTTCTACCAGCAGTTGATCGACACGCGATTTCACCACGCCTTTTGCAGCTCCACAACAATGACTTCAATGGGTTCCTTGCCCACGTTCACATCCTGATGCAACGTCTTGGGATTGGCCGGCAGCCAATAGGCCTTGCCGGTTTCCCAGTTCTGGATGTCGGACTGGCCGGTTTCCTCGCGAATATCCATCGTGCCGCCTTTCAAGGCGATCAGCACGCGCGGATGATCGTGGCGGTGCAAGGGCAGCGGATTGCCGACGGCAATCACCGAGCGCCACACCTTCACCTCCTCGTTGGCGAACTGCGGTGTACGTCCGGTCTGTGTGCCGGCCTGTGCGAAGGCGAGGCCAGCGCCAAAGCCGACGAGCGCCAGAGCGGCACCGATAGCCACGGATTTCATCATTTTTTGTCTCCCCATCGTCAGAATCGGCTCGCCTTGTCCAGAGGCTCGAACCGGCCAAACCGGCACAGGCTGAACACTTGCGGCGTGAAATTGTCCGTCACCTCGAACAGATCATTGGCGCAGGCGCGCGGCGACGCATCACGGCGCACGATGATCATGTTGGGATTGAGGCCGGGGCAGCCATCCGGCAAGCGCGAACGGTGCCAACGCCCGCCGGCACGGATCAGCAGCACATCGGCGCTGGCCACCTTGTAATCCAGTTGGCGGCCAACGATCAGGCAAGTGGCTGCTGGCCCAGTCGCCGGGGCGGTGAGTGGATTGGCGGCGGCCAGAAGAAGCATGATGCCGAGCATGTTGGCCAAAGCCTGCCACAGACGCTATGCGCGGCCAATGACTCGTTTCGCCTTCAACATCCACGCCCGCGACGGCAAGGCGCGCACCGGCACGATTGCGATGCGCCGCGGTGAAATCCGCACGCCGGCCTTCATGCCGGTGGGCACGGCGGCGACCGTGAAGGCGATGCGCGCGTCTGAGGTGCGGGCCGCTGGCGCCGATATCATCCTGGGCAACACCTATCACCTGATGCTGCGCCCCACCGCCGAGCGCATCCACCGCCTCGGCGGCCTGCACAGCTTCATGGGCTGGAACCGCCCCATCCTCACCGATAGCGGCGGCTATCAGGTGATGAGCCTTTCCAGCCTGACAAAGCGCACGGAGGAAGGCGTCACCTTTGCCAGCCATCTCGACGGCAGCCGACATCTGATGAGCCCGGAACGATCGATGGAAATCCAGCGCTTGCTGGGCAGCGATATCGTGATGGCGTTCGATGAACTGGTCGCCCTGCCCGCCCCGCGCGAAGTGGTGAAAGATGCCATGGATCGCTCCATGCGCTGGGCGGCGCGCAGCCGGGCGGCGTTCGATGCTGGCGGCGACCATGCGGCCGGCGCGGCGCTGTTCGGCATCCAGCAGGGCGGGCTGGATGAGCGGCTGCGCGCCGAGAGCGCCACCGCGCTGCGCGCCATCGGTTTCGATGGTTATGCCATCGGTGGGCTGGCGGTGGGCGAAGGCCAGCCGGCGATGTTCGGCGTGCTGGATTATGCCACGGGCCAGTTGCCGGAAGAGGCACCGCGTTACCTGATGGGCGTGGGCAAGCCGGATGACATCGTCGGCGCCGTGATGCGCGGCGTGGACATGTTCGATTGCGTGCTGCCCACGCGGTCAGGCCGCAATGGCCAGGCCTTCACCCATGATGGCCCGCTCAATCTGCGCAATGCTGTGCATGGCGAGGATCTGTCGCCGCTTGATGCTGATTGCCGTTGCCCGGTCTGCCACGGGCCGGAGGCGGCGAGCCGCGCCTATCTCCACCATCTGATCAAAGCTGGTGAGATGCTGGGCGCGATGCTGCTCACCCAGCACAACATCGGGTTCTACCAGCAACTCATGGCTGGTTTGCGCGCCGCGATCGCAGAGCAGCGGTTGAGTGATTTCGCCGCCGGCTTCCTCGCCCGCTATCAGCGCCGCCAGGGCGGATCCTCGTCTTGTTGAAGCACTGAAACCGCTCATGCCGAGCTTGTCGAGGCACGCACTGACTGAGGTGCATGCCTCGACAAGCTCGGCATGAGCGGGGCATTCTGAACGCATCAGACAGCAACACGGCTGCGCCCCGGCTTGCAAGAAGCCGGGGCGAGCCGATGTGGATTGGGATGCGCCTGCGAAGAATGTGCACTGCTCCCCCGGCAGCGCCCACATCGAAATCGGTGGGGCCGGGCTGATACGCCGCCCGGCCCCCTTGACGATCAGAACTGCACGGTCACGCCGCCACGGACGCCATGGTCCTTGAGGGCCTTGCCGAGCTGGCCGCGATAGCCAAAGTCGATCTGAACGCTCTTGCCGACCTGGCCAGAGGCAACCAGACCCAAGGCGGCCACATCACGTTCAAACGGCACACCGGCGATCCGCATGACCGGGCCAGCGGGCAGGTTAAAGTCGATCGGCGTCTTGAAGCTGCCACCGCTGATGCGGCGGTAGCCGGCTTCGGCGGTCACCCCGAAATTGCCGTTGCCCAGGGGCAAGCCATATTTCAGGCGGGCACCTACGGTGGAAACGAAGAAGTCTTCGCTGATCCGGCCGGTGGAGGTGAGCCGGGCAGCGCCGCCGACTTCGCGGATGCCATCGGTGGACACATCAACATAGGCACCCTGCAGGAACGGCTCCAACGCCGCCTTGCCGAAGCCCCACTGATAGGCCACTTCCCCGAACAACTGGGTGACATTGCCCTGATAGGTCGCCGTCAGCGTATCGGTGAAGCCCGGAATGCTGACATTGCGGCGCGTATCCATGTTGCGCCACATGTGCACCAGGCTGGCGCTGGCGATGAAGTTGCCCTTCTTCAGCCCGCCATAGGCACCGACATGGATATCATCGGTGGTGGCGCGGCTGCCACGGGCGGCAACATCCATGGTGGCGCTGCCATAACCGGCGAGCGCACCCACGGCCCATTCTTCGCCACGCAGCACATCGTAACCCATGAAGAAGCCACCGATATCGCGCTGGATCTTGGCGGCATTGCCGTCGCCGTTGGTGCGGCCCCAGCTGCCATAGGCGCTCATCCACAGGCCGCGCCGGCTGTCATCCGGCGATTGCAGATGCGCGCTCACGGCTTCGCGAACGAAGCGCGTGTCCTGCACCGTCTGGCCGCGGGCAGAGGCATGGATTTCGCCAGAAATCTGGTCGAACGCCGCCTGCGCCTGGGCATCGGTATCAAGATAGGCAATGGCGGTGAAGAGCGCGCCGTTACCGGCATTGTCTGCCCCGGCCGCCGCTGCCCGCTGGTTGCGGGTACCGGCTGCGCTGGCAAAGCTGCTCGTCTGCCGCACGCCCAGGTAGATGTTGTTGGCATCGGTTTCCTGGACGACGTTGATGAAGCGCGACACGCGGGTATCACCGGTGAGCGTGGCAAAGCTGCCAGTGCGCCCGCCGGTGGTGGTGAGCACGGTATAGCGGGTGCCCAGCACATACCGCGGCGTATCGGTCTTGGTGACGCGCAGCGTGGTACCAGCGGCAACGTTGACCGTGCCGGTGATGGCGATGCGATCCGACGTGCCGGTGCTGGTCACATCCACCGCATAGGTGGAACCGGTCTGGAACACGCCGTTGCCCGTGCTGGTGAGCGTACCGATGACCGGGCCGGGCGCGACCGTGGTGCCAGTGGCCGCCACAAAGCCGCCGATGGTGCCGGTGCCCGACAAGGTGCCGGCATTCAACAGGATGCGCGCTGCGCCCAGATTGCCCGTGACAGCCAGGCCGCCACCGTTGACGGCGAAATCACCGCCGAACGTGTTGGTGCCACCGATGGTGAGCACGCCAGCGCCGTTCTTGGCGATGGCGCCGCTGCCAGCCAGCACGTTGGCCAGCGTGCCGGCAGCGCCGACATCAAGGACCAGGCTGCCATTGTTGGTGATGGTGCCGGCCCCGAAAGCGCCCAGCACGCCGCGCAGGGTGCCGCCCGAAATCAGCACGCCGCCGGCGAAATCATTGGTGGCATTGGTGAGATTGAGCGTGCCCGCACCCAGCTTGGCCAGCGTGGAGCTGCCCGTGAGCTTGGCGCCGATGGTGGCAGTGTTGGCCGCGCCATTGACGGTGAATTCGGCCGTGCCGCCCGACAGCGTGACCTGATCACCCACGATGCTGTAGCCATCGACATTGAAGGTCATGCCTGTAACGGAGACCGGGCCATCAGCGTTGGACACGGTGACGACGCCGCCGGTGCCGCCAAAGATGACGGTGGATGGCTGCGGATTGTTGACGCCGTTCTCCACGCCGTTCTCATCAGAGAAGTTGGTGCTGGCCGTCGTCCACGTGCCGGTGCCGCCTTCGACGACATTGTTGTTGGCCGGGCCGGCGCCATCCCAATAGACGCGCACGCCGGTGGGCGGAGGCGGCGGGGGCGGCGGGGGCGAGGCGCCGGGCGAAAAGGCAGCGCCGCCATAGGTGAAGTAGCTGTCGAAATCGTTGAAGCCCGACAGCAGCAGCTGGAACGGATTGTCGGCACTGATGCTGAACGCCCCCAGCTTCAACGACACATCGATGTTGCCAAAGCTGAACGCCGTGCTGCCCAGCGTGAGGAACGATGCCGTGTTGGGCGCGGCGCCATCAAGGCGCAACGAGCCAAGATCGGTGGTGCGGATGACGATCGACACAAAATCCGTTGGGAAATCGGCCGTGCCGGATGGCGCTGCGAACACATAGGATTTCAGCCACTGATCGGAACCGGGTACGATCACCATGGCCGGATCGGTGTTGGCACCCCCCGCCTGGCCCTGGCCGATTAGATATTGCGACACCAGGATCGGCTTTGTGCCGACCAATTCGATGCCGGCGCCTGCAACGCGGCCTTCAAAGAACTGGCCGGCATCCAGCGTTGCAACCACCGTGCCATTGGCGCGCACTTCCGTGCCATCCTGCGTGGCAATGGCGCGATAAACGTTGCCCTGCGTGCCGGTGCGCGGCGTCTGCGCCAGCAGATAGGTAGAGCTGAGCTTGTCCACGCTGGGAATTTGCTCGACGATGTGATCGCAAGCGCTGTTGCCGATTGGAATATTGGTGCAGCGGTTGCCCGAAAACACGGCCACCGGCTTGTCTGACAGCACGCGGCTGCCCGAAAGTTCGGCGTTGGCGGTGAACATGTAGGTTTGCCCGGCATTCAGGGTAACCTGAACTTCCGAACCACTCTTGGGCCGGATCGTGACCAGGGTGTTGTCAACCGAAGCCTGGACCGAGATCTGGTCTTCAAAACTGGCGCGATAGGTGGCCACGATATGATCGGTGCCCAACCGGTCGCCATCGATCAGATAAGTCATGTCGGTCGATTGCGGGCGACGCGACAGAAAATAGCCGCTGAGTGCCGATTCGGAACTGACACGGAAGCCCTTGTTCTCGACCGTGGCGGCACGAAGCTCGTTGGCAACCGGGATGTCGATCACGGCAAAGCCGGTGTCGCCAAGGGTGAAATTGCTGGAGAAGCCGGCACCATTGGTGACGGTGCCAGTCGAACCTGCCTGACCAAACAGGAACAGCTGACGCTGGCCGCTGGTGTCGAAGTTCGGGTTCATCTGGAAAAACAGGCTGTTGGCGGAAGCCGGCAAAGCCAGGCCCATCGCCAGCGCGGCAACAGCGGCCGAGGCGAGAAAATTCTTGGTCATATGTTCCCCCAATTGGAACGGCGATGTGGTTCGTTGACCACGGACGAGCGACCTTATGATCAGGGTTATACACCCTAATCCTGCGCATCATTGTAAATTTCTGACGAAATTTCGCTAAGGGCGATTGCTTACGCCCGGCCGGTCGGCCGCATAGGGCACAGGATCAACGGGCGCGGTACCACCCAGCAACAAGGCCGCGCACAGGCGCCCGGCGGCCGGTGCCGTCTGGATGCCGAACCCGCCCTGCCCAGCACACCAGAACAGGCCATCCACGAAGCCATCAAAACCATAAACCGGCAGACGATCGGGCGCAAAGGTGCGCAAGCCCGCCCAGCTTGATTCCAGCCTCTTCACCTGCACCGTGCTGGCCTGTTCAAACCGGTCGATCACCACGGCCAGGTCCATCTCGTCGGGACGAACATCGTGCGGCACATCGGGAATCTCGTCGTGCGGGGACAGCCACAGCCGCTCGCCATCCGGCTTGAAATAGAAACGGCCATCGCTGCTCATCACTGTCGGCAGATCGGCCGGCGGTGCCGGATCGATGCGCAACACGGCCATCGTCCGCCGCAGCGGCATCAGCCCCTTCGGGGCGACGCCAGCGAGCTTCGCCAGTCCATCAGCCCAGGCCCCGGCGGCATTGACCAGCAGCGGCGCCGTGAACGTGCCGGCGCGGGTGGCGATTCGCCACACGCCCGCGCCGCGTTCAAGCGCGGTGACTTCGGCATTGGTGATCAGCGTGGGTTTCGCGCCATCCACACCGCGCAGAAAACCCTGATGCAGGGCGGCCACATCGATATCGTGGCAATCGGGCTCGATCAGGCCGCGATTGCGCCATTCGGGTTTCAGCATCGGCCCGGCCGGCGACGCCGCCAGCGCCGCGGAGTCCAGCCACTGATAGACGACACCGCCTTCGTCATACTCGGCGGCGACCCGTTCCAGCCCGCCAGCATCCTCAGGACTTTCGATGATCAGGCTGGGCCGGTGGTGCAGCAGCGGCGGAAAGCCGGCAGGTGGCGCCCCGAAAAAGCCCCGGCTGGCGCGGCTCAACGGCACAATCGCCGGGCCGCCATAGCTTTCGATGAAGATGGCGGCCGAACGCCCGGTGGTGTGATAGCCCGGCCGTTCTTCCATCTCGATCAGGGCGACCCGCAGTTGCGGCGCCGCTTCCAGCAAGGCCCAGGCCGTGCTGGCCCCGGCGATGCCGGCCCCGATGATGGCAATATCAAAGTCGTGGCTCATCATTGCCCGCCGAAGAACGCCAGCATGCCGGCCAGCACCGTGCTGCGCAGCGGCTCGGCTTCGCGCAGCAATTCGTGGCCGGCTTGGCGGTATTCCACCGTTTCGCCGCCAGGGATGCGCGCGATGAAGCGGCGTGTGGCCTTGCTATCCACCAGGCCGTCCTTCTCCGGAATCAGGGCCAGAACCGGCACGGAAATGGCCTCAGGCATGCCGCCCGCGTTCAGCGCATCGATGCTGGCAAAGGCATCGTGCAGCCAGCCCCAGGTCACGCTGCCCAGCGCCAGCGAGGGATATTGCCCGATCCACCAGCCTTCATCGGAATAGCGTTCGGCATCGCTGGTGAGCAGCAACTGGCGCTTGCTGCCAGCCACGCCCGGTTCATACGGGCCGCCGCCCAGCACGAAATCGCTGCCCCGGTGCCATTTCACCATGCGTGCCGCCAGCCAACGGGCCAGCCCAGGGCCCAGAGGCGCGGCGGCCACACCCAGCATCGGCGCCAGCACGACTGCCCGGGCAATGCCGCCACGCGCCAAGGCCAGGTGGCGCAGCACCATGTGCCCGCCCATCGAATGGGCCGCAGCCACAACCGGCCCCCCGGTGCGCTCCACCGTCCAGGTCACCAGTTCGGCCAGATCGTCGAGCCACACATCAAAACCGGGTGAAGCCCCGTGCATTGGCGTCTTGCCCACCCGTCGAGACAACCCCTGCCCGCGCCAATCAAAGATGGTGACGCCCCAGCCGGCATCAACCAGATCGTGCAGGGTTTCGGCATATTTCTCGACGAAATCAGCCCGGCCGGTGACCATCAATATATGGCCCCGTTCGGGATTGCGGCGCGGCCAATGTTCCAGCCGCACTGGCCAGCCATCGCGCAGCGGCAGGAACAACCGCTCCCCGCCGGCCGGCAGGCTGCGGCGGCGCATCCACGGATCACTTTCGGGCACGATATTCATGGGGCGCACCGATAAAGCCGATTCGCGCCGCTTGCCAGCACCTTGGGTTGCGGCATAGCGTGACCGGCGATGCATCCAGCCCTGAAACTGCTCGCCGGCCTGGCCGCCACCGTGGTGCTGGCGCGCGGCGCCTCCCTGCATCAGGGCCAGGTGATGGGAGCCACACTGGGCCGCGCCGCCGCTGCAGCAATGCAGGCACACGGCGTGGTGGATGGCAGCATCAGTTTCCGCCAGCCCTCAGGCCTGGTCACCCGGGTGGCCCGCCTGTCTGGCACGGCCAATGCCGCCACCCGCGCCGCCGTCATCGCAGATGTGAAACGCCACCCCGGCATCGCCGATGCCGTGTGGAGCCCGCGATGATCTGGCTGTTCGGCGAGATCTGGCTGTGGGTGCTGGCCGGCTTTGCTGTCGGGCTCGCCACCGGCTGGTGGATGTGGAAGCGCTGAAGAGCAGGCCTTTTCAATTGGCCTTCTTGAGCGCCGCCTGCGCCGCCGCCAACCGCGCGATCGGCACGCGGTAGGGCGAGCAGGACACATAATCCAGCCCCAGGCCTTCACAGAACAGGATGGAGGCCGGATCGCCGCCATGTTCACCGCAGATGCCCAGTTTCAGATCGGGCTTCACGCTGCGGCCACGTTCGGCGGCCAATGCCACCAGTTCGCCAACGCCGTCTTCGTCGATCGAAACAAACGGGTCCTTCGGGTAAATGCCCTTTTCCACGTAGGGCCCCATGAACCGCGCCGAGTCATCGCGGCTGATGCCCAGCGTCGTCTGCGTGAGATCGTTGGTACCAAAGCTGAAGAACTGGGCGTGGGCCGCGATCTCGGCAGCACGCAGGGCCGCGCGCGGCAGTTCAATCATGGTGCCCACCAGATAATCCAGCGTGGTGCCGGTGGCGGCGAACACGGCCGTCGCTTCAGCGTCGATGGCAGCCTTGGTCAGTTCCAGTTCCTTGGCCGTCGCGACCAGCGGCACCATCACTTCCGGCACCACCGCCGCGCCGGTTTCCTGGGCCACCATCACGGCGGCTTCGAAAATGGCGCGGGCCTGCATGGCATAGATTTCCGGGTAGGTGATGCCCAGACGGCAGCCACGATGGCCCAGCATCGGGTTGAATTCATGCAGTTCGTTGATGCGGCGGCGCACCAAAGTTTCCTGCAGACCGGTGGCGGCAGCGACGTCGGCAAACCCTTCATCATCGTGCGGCAGGAATTCGTGCAGCGGCGGATCGAGCAGGCGGATGGTCACCGGCAGGCCGGCCATCACGCGGAAAATCTCGGCGAAATCGGCGCGCTGTTCGGGCAGCAACTCGGCCAGCGCCGCCTCACGCCCGGCGGTATCTTCGGCCAGGATCATGCGGCGCACCGCGGTGATGCGGCTGGGTTCGAAGAACATATGCTCCGTACGGCACAGGCCGATACCTTCGGCGCCGAACTGGCGGGCAACGCGGCAATCCTCCGGCGTTTCGGCGTTGGTGCGCACTTTCAGCCGGCGATGCTTGTCCGCCCATTCCATGAGGATGCCGAAATCGCCGGACAGATCGGGCTCCACCGTGGGCACGTCGCCCAGCATCACGTCGCCGGTGGCGCCATCGATGGTGATGCGATCGCCTTCCTTCACAATGCGGCCACCGGTGCTCATGGTGCGGGCGGCCAGATCGATGCTGATGCCGCCAGCGCCGGAAACGCAGGGCCGGCCCATGCCGCGCGCCACCACGGCGGCGTGGCTGGTCATGCCGCCGCGCGCCGTGAGGATGCCGCGGGCGGCGTGCATGCCGTGAATGTCTTCCGGGCTGGTTTCGGTGCGTACCAGGATCACCGAGTCACCGGCACGGGCGCGGATTTCGGCGCTGTCGCTATCCAGCACGACGATGCCGCTGGCTGCACCGGGGCTGGCCGGCAGGCCGCGGGCGATGATGTCACGCGCGGCCTTCGGATCAAGCGTCGGGTGCAGCAACTGGTCCATGGCGCTGGCGTCAACGCGCTTCACGGCTTCGGCTTCGGTGATCAAGCCTTCGCCCACCATGTCCACCGCGATGCGCAGCGCAGCCTTGGCGGTACGCTTGCCGCTGCGGGTCTGCAGGATATACAGGCGGTTATCTTCCACCGTGAATTCAATGTCCTGCATGTCACGGTAGTGGCGCTCCAGCAGGTCGAAGGTGCGGCCCAGTTCGGCGAACACAGTGGGCATCGCCTCTTCCATGGAAGCCGCCTTGGCCCCGGCCTTCTCCCGCGCTGCCTTCGTCAGGTACTGCGGCGTGCGGATGCCCGCCACCACGTCTTCGCCCTGAGCGTTAATCAGATACTCGCCATACCAGGCCTTTTCGCCGGTCGACGGATCGCGGGTGAACGCCACGCCGGTGGCCGAGGTGTCGCCCAGATTGCCGAACACCATGGCCTGCACGTTGACCGCGGTGCCCCAGCTTTCGGGAATGTCGTTCAGGCGGCGATAAGTGCGCGCCCGGTCCGAACGCCACGAGCCGAACACCGCGCCGATGGCGCCCCACAATTGTTCGTGCGGGTCCTGCGGGAACGGGCGACCCAGCGCCTGTTCGACGATGGCCATGTAGCGGGCGACGAGCTTCTTCAGATCATCGGCGTCCAGCCCGGTATCTTGCGTTACGCCCTTGTCTTCCTTGGCGATTTCCAGCGCGTCTTCAAAGGCATAGTGATCGAGTTCCAGCACCACATCGCCATACATCTGGATGAAGCGGCGATAGCTGTCCCACGCGAAACGCGCGTTGCCCGACGCGGCGGCGAGGCCTTCCACGGTCTGATCGTTCAGGCCGAGGTTGAGCACCGTATCCATCATGCCCGGCATCGACACGCGCGCGCCTGAGCGGACGGAAACCAGCAACGGATTGGTGGCATCGCCGAATTTCTTGGCCGTAACGCCTTCGATGAAGGCCAGGCTGTCCAGCACCTGAGCCTGCACATCATCCGGCAGGCGGCCGCCGGCATCATAATAGGCGGCGCAAACGGAGGTGGCGATGGTCAGGCCCGGGGGCACGGCGAGGCCGATGCCGGCCATTTCCGCGAGGTTGGCGCCCTTGCCGCCCAGCAATTCCTTCTGCGTGGCATCGCCTTCAGCCGTGCCGCCACCGAACCGGAAAACTGATTTCGTCATCGCAACAACCCCTCACCCCGCTCGGCTGCGCCGAGTCGACCCTCTCCCGCAAGGGGAGAGGGGGTTAACCTTCAATCTTCGAAAAGTCAGCAACCCCGTGCACCGCATCGCGGAACCGCGCCAACAGGGCCAATCGCCGCGCCCGGATGCCCGGATCGGGATCATTGACCATCACATCGGTGAAAAACGCATCGACCGGCCCGCGCAAGCTGGCCAGCGCTGCCATCGCATCGGTGAAGCGCTCATCGGCCACGGCCTGCTTGGCGGTGGGCAGCGCGATGGCCAGCGCGGCGGCGAGCAGCGCTTCCGCCCCTTCGCCTTCGCCGTTGGCCGGCTCGCCAATGCCGTCCTTCTCGGCCGCCTTCAATATATTGGCCGCGCGCTTGTAGCCGGCAAGCAGGTTGGTGCCGTCCTCGGTTTCCACAAACGCCTGCAACGCCTTAACGCGGGCAAGTAGGCGGACAAGATCATCCTCACCGCCGAGCGCGAACACGGCATCAATGAGATCGTGACGAACGCCGGCTTCGCGTTGCTGAACCTTGAGGCGGTCGGCGAAGAAAGTCAGAACTGCCGGTGTGACGCCATCGATCGGCTCTATGTTTTCCAGTTTGAGTGGGTTTTCGCGATCGTGAACCAGCATACCCCGCTCCTCAAAATGCGCGGATATCCACAAGTCCGCCACCCCATTGAGCCGTCCCGACAACGGTCCCAACTTAACCCGTACACCGTTCGCAATCAGAATCGAGAGAATGCCCAGTGCGGCTCTGCGAAGTGCAAATGGGTCCTTGGAGCCGGTCGGTATCTCGCCGGCACACCACAGACTAACGAGCGTGTCGAGCTTGTCCGCCAGCGCCACCGCCACACTCACCGACGCAGTCGGCACGACGTCACCCTGTCCCACCGGCTTATAGTGGTCGCGGATAGCGTCGGCGATGGCCGGCTCCACACCGATAGCCAGCGCCAGATAGCGCCCGATCTGGCCCTGCACTTCCGGGAACTCGCCAACCGTCGCGGAGACGAGATCGGCCTTGGCCAACCGCGCCGCCTGTTCGGCCTGCGCCGGATCGGCAGGCACCGCGCCGCTTTCGCACAGCCATTTGGCCAGCGCCGCGACGCGCTCCACCTTGTCGGCGAGCGTGCCGAGCTTTTCGTGAAACACGATGTCGTTCAGCTTGGGCAGGAACGCCTCCAGCCCGCCGGCGCGCACCGTCGCCAGATCCTGCTCCCAGAAGAAGCGCGCGTCGGACAGGCGGGCGGAGAGCACGCGCTGGTTGCCGTGGGAGATGGCGGCGCCGCCATCGGTGGCGTCGAGGTTGGCGACGCAGATGAAGGCCGGGGCGAGTGCGCCGTCAGCCCCTGAAAGCGCGAAATATTTCTGGTTGGTGCGCATGGTGAGCACGATCACTTCACGCGGCACCGACAGGAATTCGGGATCGAAGTGGCCGAGCAGCGGCACCGGCCATTCGGTGAGGCCGGCGTTTTCGGCGACCAGGCCATCATCCGGGATCAGCGACAAGCCGGCCCCGGCGGCCAGTTCGGCGGCGCGGGTGGCGATGATCTGGCGGCGTTCCGCGCTGGAGGCCAGCACATGCGCGGCGCGGAGCTGATCGAGATAGGTGGCGGCGCTGGTGATGGCCAGCACGCCCGGCGCATGCACGCGGTGGCCGCGCGTGTCGCGACCGGAAGTGATGCCATGGGCCTCACACGCCACTTCCTCGCCATCCAGCAGTGCGACGATGCCGGTCAATGGCCGCACCCAGCGAGGCGCGGCGGTGGACTGGCTGGCGGCACCCCAGCGCATCGATTTGGGCCAGGCGAAATCGCGGATGATCTGCGGGATCACGTCGGCAAGGATTTCGGACGCGGTGCGGCCTTCGCGGCGCAGCAGGGCGAACAGCACGATGCCCTTGGGCGTCTCACGCTCTTCCAACTGGTCGCGGGTCAAGCCGGTCTTCTTCAGAAAGCCGTCGATTGCCTGTGCCGGAGCGGTGGCGGCCGGGCCCTTCACTTCTTCCGCACTGCCTTCGCTGGCGGCGGCGACATCGTCCGCAATCAGCCACAGCCTGCGCGGGGTGGCGTCTGCCGTAACGGCGCCGTGCGCGAGGCCGGCAGCCTTCAGCGCGTCCACGAAGCGGGTGCGCAGTTGCTCGGCGGCAGCCGCCTGCATGCGCGCCGGGATTTCTTCGGATTGGAGCTCAAGGAGGAATTTCACTTGCCTTGCTCCACCCAGCAATCCGCCACGGCCTTCACCAGATCGCGCACGCGGCCGATATAAGCCTGGCGCTCCGCCACCGAAATCACCCCGCGCGCGTTCAACAGGTTGAACAAGTGGCTGGCCTTGATCGCCTGGTCATAGGCCGGCAGCGGCAGACCACGCGCCACCAGCGCCCGGCATTCTTCGGACACATCCTTGAAATGCTGGAACAGTTTTTCGGTGTTGGCGGCTTCGAAATTATAGGCGCTGAACTGCTGCTCGTTCTTCAGGAACACGTCGCCATAGGTCACGCCGGCATCATTGTAGGCCAGATCGTAAATGCTCTCGACGCCCTGGATATACATGGCGAGCCGTTCCAGCCCGTAGGTCAGCTCCCCAGCGACCGGCGCGCAATCGTGGCCGGCAACCTGCTGGAAATAGGTGAACTGGCTGACTTCCATGCCGTCGCACCAAACTTCCCAGCCCAGGCCCCAGGCGCCCAAGGTGGGGCTTTCCCAGTCATCCTCGACAAAGCGCACATCATGCTTGGCGCGGTCGATGCCGATGGCATCAAGGCTGCCAAGATAGAGGCCGATGAGGTCGGAGGGGCTGGGCTTCAGGATCACCTGGAACTGGTAATAATGCTGCAGCCGGTTGGGGTTCTCGCCGTAACGGCCGTCCGACGGCCGGCGGCTGGGCTGCACGTAACAGGCGTTCCAGTGATCGGGGCCCAGGCTGCGCAGCGTGGTGGCCGGGTGGAAGGTGCCCGCCCCCACCTCCAGATCGAGCGGCTGCAGGATCACGCAACCCTTGGCGCCCCAGTATTGCTGGAGCGCGAGGATCATCGACTGGAAGGAAAGTGGCTTGGTCACGCGTGGCCCTTAGCGGGCGCGGGCTTGGCTGGTCAATCAGCGACGAGCCAATCGAGGATGGCCTTGTCGTCCGCCGGATCGATCGGCGCGGCATAGACGGTGCGCATCTTGGCGATGGTTTCGCCCCACTGCACGCGGGAAAGGCGCGGCTGGGCGGTGATCATCGTGGCGCTGTGACAGGCCAGGCAGTTATTGTTCACCGCTTCGGATGACACGCCATAGCGTTCGGGGAGCAGGCCTTCGGCATCGGGCAGGTCCACCGCCAGGCGTTTTGTTGGCGGGGCGGCGGCGATAAGGGCCAGGGCGGCAAGAGCGAGAGCGAGGCGCATCAGGCGATCTCCACACGGACCGGATCGACGCCGGCGCGATTGTAGCCCGACGGGTTCCAGTTCTGGGTGAGTGGCTGCGAAATCCCGGCCGCGTTGGTGGCGCGGGCCATGATGACATGCTCGCCCGCAAGCAGCGGCAGCGCACCGCGGAAACGGCGGAAACTGTAGCGGCCATGATCGAGGCCAAGCTGCGCCGGCACCCAATTGCGGCCTCCATCGGCGGAAAGCTCCACCGCCTTCACGCCCTGATCGCCGCCCAATGCGACGCCCTGCACGGGCGTGAAGCTGCGCAGCGGCAACTTGGCGTTGTCGGCGATGTTGGTGATGACCGCGCGCGGGCGCATGACGGTGACCGGCACGCGCGGGCCCGCCGGCGCACCCGGCACGGCATCGGCGAGCGCGTTGGCCGGCTGGAGATAGGCCTTGGCCATCCAGAAGCCTTCATCCGCCCTGTCCAGCACCTCGATGTGATCGAGCATCTTCACCCAATAGGTGGAATACCAGCCCGGCACGACCAGGCGCAGCGGGAAGCCGTTCAAAAGCGGCAATGGCTGGCCATTCATGCCCCAGGCCACCAGCACATCATCGGTCAGCGCGTGATCGATGGGCAGCGATTTCTCGAAATCGGGCGCGGCCTCCACCAGAGGCGTGTCCAGACCACCGCAGCGCACCGCAACGGCGCCGGCCTTGACGCCAGCCAGCGCCAGCACATCCTTCAGCCGCACGCCTTCCCATAGCGCATTGCCCATCGCGCCATTGCCCCATTGGGCGCCGGCCATGCGCGGGTTGAACAGGCCGCGGCCGTTGCCGGCGCACTGATTCACCGCGGCGATGGCGACGCGCGGCAACCGGGCCAGATCGGCCAGCGACAGGCTGAGCGGCTTGCCGACATGGCCGCCGATGCGCAGCCGGTGCTTTGCCGGATCGATTTCGGTCGGGAACGGATAATGCCAACGCACGTAAAACCGGTCGTTCGGCGTGAAATCATGCGCATCAAACACGCTGATCGGCGTTTCCAGCAGCGGCGGCGTGGAGCGCTGCAGGATCATTTCCCCCTTTTGCGGGAAAGCGCGCGTGGTGGGCCGCAGGCCATTGTCCGCAAAGCCCAGATCGACCTGCGCTGCAGCGGGTGCCGCAAGGGCGGAGGCGATCAGGGCGCGGCGGGTGAACATCGTCAGGCGCCGTGCAGGATGTGCATCACATCGCCATCCTGCACCACATATTCCTTGCCTTCCGCCCGCAGGCGGCCGGCGTCCTTGGCAGCGTTTTCACCGCCAAGGGTGACAAAATCATCATAGGAGATGGTTTCGGCGCGGATGAATTTCTTTTCGAAATCGCCGTGGATTTCGCCGGCGGCTTGCGGGGCCTTGGAACCGCGCTTCACCGTCCAGGCGCGGGCCTCCTTGGGGCCGACGGTGAAGAACGTGATCAGGCCCAGCAGTTCATAGGCCGCGCGCACGACCCGGGCGAGGCCGGTCTCGTGCAGGCCCAGGCTCTCCAGATATTCCTGGCGATCCGTGGGTTCCATGGTCGCGATTTCGGCTTCGATGGCGGCCGAAACCACCACGGCACTGGCACCGATGCTGGCGGCCATCTTCGCCACGGCCTCGCTCAAGGCGTTGCCGGTGGCGGCGCTGGCTTCTTCGACATTGCAGACATACAGCACCGGCTTGGTGGTCAGGAGCTGAGCGTTCTTCAGGGCGCGGGCTTCGTCCTCATCCTTCGGCTCGGTCAGGCGGGCGGGCTTGCCGGCTTGCAACAGCGCCAGTGCCTGGCCCAGCACGGCGGCCTGCACCTTGGCCTCCTTGTCGCCCTGTTGGGCTTTCTTGAGCAACTGCGGCACGCGCTTTTCGAGACTCTCAAGATCGGCCAGCATCAGTTCGGTTTCGACCGTTTCGGCGTCTTCCACCGGGTCCACCTTGCCGGCAACGTGGGTCACGTCATCATCGATGAAGCAGCGCAGCACATGGGCGATGGCATCGGTTTCACGGATGTTGGCGAGGAACTGGTTGCCCAGGCCTTCGCCTTTGGACGCGCCCTTCACCAGGCCGGCGATATCGGTGAAGCCCAACTGGGTCTCGATGATCTTCTGGCTCTTGGCGATGGATGCCAGCTTGTCGATGCGCGGGTCTGGCACGGCCACGTTGCCCACGTTCGGCTCGATCGTGCAGAACGGGTAATTGGCCGCCTGCGCCGCCGCCGTTTGCGTGAGCGCGTTGAACAGGGTGGATTTGCCGACATTGGGCAGGCCGACGATACCGACGCGGATGGGCATGAAATTCTTCCTGGCAGAATGTTTGCGCGGCTTTTAGGGCGCGAAGTTCAGGGCTGCAACCGCAGCGCGATGTCGGACAGAAAACGGGCTTCGTCCCCGGCCAGCAAAGTAGGCAGTTCGGCAGCCAGCACGCCCAACAGATCGGCGAGCGGGTCCATCTCCACCTTGGCGAAATTGCCCAGCACATGCCCGGTCACGCGATCTTTGTGGCCGGGGTGGCCGATGCCGATGCGCACGCGCCGCCAATCGGGGCCAATGTGCGCGTCGATGGAGCGGATGCCGTTGTGGCCGGCCGCGCCGCCGCCGTGCTTGATCTTCAGCTTGAAGGGAGCGAGGTCGAGCTCGTCGTAGAAGACGCTGAGCGCCTCTGCGGGATCGAGCTTGTAGAAGCGCACCGCTTCCGCAACGCTGCGGCCGCTTTCGTTCATGAAGGTGGCGGGCTTGAGCAGCAGCAGCTTCGCCGGCCCGATGCGGCCTTCGGCCGCCATGCCCTGAAAGCGCGGCTTGAACGGGCCGATGGTCCAGCGTTCGGCGATGGCATCGATGGCCATGAAGCCGACATTGTGCCGGTGCAGCGCATATTGCGCGCCGGGATTGCCGAGGCCGACGAGGATCTGCATGGGCCTGCTGTTCCCCAAACATGCAAACGGGGCAAGAGATTGCTCCCCTGCCCCGCAGCAATAACGGGCTGACGCCGGAACGCTTACGCGGTCGCGGCGGCTTCGCCTTCTTCGCTCTTCATTGCCTTGGGGGCAACGATGGTGGCGATGGTCAGGCCGGTTTCGCGGCCGTGCGGCTTCACGCCAGCGGGCAGCTTCACATCGGCGATGTGGATGGCGGCGCCAACCTGCAGGCCAGCCAGGCTGATGGTCACATCATCCGGGATGGCATCCGGGGCGCAATCCAGCTTCAGTTCGTGCGCAACGATGTTGAGCATCGCGCCGGTCTTGATGGCGGAAAGTTCCTGATCAACGAAGTGCACCGGCACCGTGACGGTGACGACTTCGTTGCCGGTGAGGCGCAGGAAATCGACGTGGATCGGGCGATCCGTCACCACGTGGAAGGCCACGTCGCGCGGCAGGGTGCGGATGGTGGTGCCATCCAGTTCCAGCTCGACGATGGCGTTCATGAAATGGCCAGTGTGCAACTGGCGCATGAGGATCTTTTCCTCGATGTGGATGGTGGTTGCGGCTTCGCCAGCACCATAGATCACGGCCGGGACACGGCCTTCGCGGCGGATCGCGCGGGAGGCTCCCTTGCCTGCCTTGGCGCGAAGTTCAGCCACGAGCTTGAAGGTTTCGCTCAT
>Ga0075157_10000978_pt1 | contig 19302 bp, 12 predicted proteins | sample JI81BgreenDNA_FD_70967 | JGI IMG/M metagenome (GOLD analysis project Ga0075157, IMG submission 70967) | Wastewater effluent complex algal communities from Wisconsin, to seasonally profile nutrient transformation and Carbon sequestration -... | ecosystem: Engineered > WWTP > Effluent > Algae...
GCCGGCTTGTAAGTACCTAAGCCTCCATCAGGATTTTCAGTGGTGGTGATTTCAACCGTTCCCATGTCAATCGACATAACCGAGAAACCAATGGCACTCGATTCGTTGATCTTCTGAGCCAATCCAAAGGCATTCATGTAAATATCGGTTCCACTCAACCAGGTTGTACGCGAGAAATTCAACTCGGTCTTCTTGGTAAAAGCCAATCCGGCTACGTTCATGCGCTCCGCCTCAATACCACGTACAGTAGATGTGTTAACGCCAATCCAACCGGCGCTGCGTGCCCAGGGCACAACCAACAGTTCCTGCGCTCCAGCCTGACCACGACGGTCAGGGTTGCCTGCGTAGGCACTGGCAACAACGGTTGCCAGTGCTACGATCATCAGGCCACTTTTCTTTATCATATCTAATTTCATGCTCTGTCTCGTTAAAAAATTAGAAGGTATCAAGGTCAACAGGACGTGTTACGCCAAACCACTTCACTACCTTTTCGCCAATACCAGGTGCGTTCACATGGATGATGTATGCGCCGCTGGCAATCGGAATACGCTCCTGGTTCAAGAGATCCCAATCCACAAAAGTAGTAGGGTCATCCTTGCGCAGGGTACGTACCAAGGTACCTCCGGTAGTGTAGATACGAATTTCACAGCGCTGTGGCAGATTCGTAATCTTCACGCGGTTGTCGATCTGACTGGTTTCATAACGCGATGCAGCATAGTAAGGATTCGGTACCACGCGGATCAGGTTCAAAGCATCTTGTGCAGTGGCCAAATCGTTGGTAGTAGGAGCCAAACCGGTTGCGTCGATTTCGTACAGTGGGTTACCATTGTTGGTGATGGTAGCACCGGCCTGAGCAAAGTTACGGTAGCGGTTGTTCACACGAATCTTAGCGGTGTAAGCATTGTCGAGCAGGGTTCTTCCGGTACGGAGCAATGGAACTGCAGTCCACAATACTTCGCGGTAGAAGTCACGCACGGTGTTAACCGGCAGGTTGGTGGGGTTAGGTGCACCGCCACCCAAGGTACGGGTAAGTATCTGGTATGGACGCTCGCCCTGATCATACGGCGAAGCCAATACGTAGATGAAGTGCTTACCACCCATGATGATTTGCGGCTGACCATTCAGCTGGTTACCGAAAATGCTGTCAGATGGGTTCCAAATCATGTCACGACCATTTGGAATAGCCAAGCGGCTGTCTTCACCAAAGGCCATGTTCAAGCGCTGACCAGTTTCCACATTGATGGCATAACCGGGGAACCAGCTGAAGCCTTCGCGGGTCTCACTGGCATCGATGTTGCCATTTTGGTCACGCGATGCAGCTGCACGCAAGTGGTTACGGCGACGACCACCTTCAGAGAGGGTTGGGTTTTCGCACATTTCAAGTACCACTACTTTGGTCCACTTGCTCTTGTCAGGGGTAATCACCACGTCAACGCTACGCAAGCTGTCCAAACGGGCTGCTTCACGGAAAGGAACGTTCAAAGGCTGGTTGTCGCCTTGTGAGTTGAACACGCCAGGGTGGAAAGGAGTAGGCGCTGCGTAACGCATGGCTGTCCAGGTACCACCAGAGATGTTGAACAAAGGCATCTCACCGGGAACAATGTTTTCGAAGAAACGCTGTGGGTCACCCGTTGCAATCAAAGGATCGCCACCGGGAGGACCTGCCTTGATCCAGTCGAACACTTCCAAACGCTCGTCATCGGCCAGGAAGGTCAACCATTCACGCGAACGGTCTTCGTACGTGAAATTCGAACCTATGATACCATTGCCAGTTTCAGGCTCTTCACCCGGTGCAGGCGCATTGCGGATGGTAGCACTCAAACCGAGGCGGCGGAAAATCACGTTGTTCTCGAAGTAACCCAATACTTGCTCAGAACCAACCGCGATGGTGGTATCAGAGAAGATAGTATCGGTATTATAAATCATGTACCAACGGGCAGCATCGGTCACTGGCAGGTTGCCGCCAGCATCGGGTGTGCCACGGTACATGGCCAAGGTCATCTTGGTACGAGGTACCAGGGTCGGATCAATTACCTTGATGTCAACCGGACCGAAACCACCCTGGTAAGTAGGACGCAAGGTGCGACCATTTGCCAGAATTTCAGCAACCGAAGCTTCTGTGAGCTCGAGGAACTTACCACCGTTACCACGACCTTCGAGGGTGGTGATAACCGGTCCGTCGCCATACTTAGAGTTCAAAATCAAACCGTTGAAAGTAGGCTCCCATTTGTGAGGAATACCGGTATGCACCTGTACGTTGTTACGACCAGCGAGGTAAGGACGCTGCTGACCAGTGTCAGATGCAGCATCAAACGTAGCGTAGTTGTTGTAACCATATGCCAATACCAGGTAGTGGTAACGCTTGAAGTTTGTCAAACGATCGCTGCCTTCGGCGAAGAGGTCACGTGTGATACGCAAGCTCATATTCACACCTTGGTTGGCACCGTCTACTGCGAGGAATGGAACCGATTGCTCCAAATCCAAATCGAAATCCCAGTTGATAATGCGGCCAACACTGTTCTTGATGTCGCCCTGATAGAGCAAACGAGCACGGTTAGGATCATCCAATTCACCGGTAGAAACGTTTGAAGCAGCCAATTGGTAAACTTTGAAACCTTCAAAACGGTAGAACGGATCGAACAAAGGAGTTCCGGGAGGCAAATCATCGTTCAACGACTTGATAACGGGATCCTCTTCACGGTAGCCCAAACGGAAATTGTTGCTGGTAGGCTTGTAGCTGAAGGTCAGGATCAATTCCTGATCAAGCTCAGTGATGCTTACATCCGGAGCATCAGGACCATCGATGGTCTTGAAGCAGTTATCGAACAAAGCCTGCGCTTTTGAGTCAGCACGGAGCAAGAGGTTCAACGAACCGCGAGCACCACCCGAAGAAGCACGCGCCCAAACAACACCAATGGTGATGTAGTTAACAGCACCTGGCAAGAGGGTGAACGGACCGGCAGACTGTACAAAGCGACGGTCAGCAGGAACGTTTGGCTGTGCACCGGGACCAGGGTTGAATTCGCTCCAGTCGAACGGAGGTGCAATGGGGTTAGCAGGTGAGCCACCCAAGCCCCAACCAAACTGGTTGTCAGAAGCGTTAGGGAACATCAAAGTAGCAGGCAAGGTAGTGGCACCGGCAGAGTTAGGATAACCTGTACCGCCATATACCATCTGCGTATTGTCTTTCCAACGACCAATCATGTAGTTGTAAGCATGCTCGGCAGTAGTAGGGTTACCAATGGGTGAACCATCGTTGTTGAAGTACAGGAACTTCGCCATGATGATACGCTCGGTACGAGGAGTTGGATCACAACCAGTGGCTGCAATTTCATCCACTTGTCCGTCGCGGTCATTGTCGCGACCATCGTTCGGGTCAGAGAAAGGACCTTCGAAGAAGTCAACACCTACCGAAGGAGGGTTAACACCGTATCCTTGGATACCTTCGTCGTCGTCGTCACCGTTGTAGCAGAAGCCCAAACCGCGGGGAACGTCACAACCTACGAAGTCGTCGGCAGCGTTACCCAAGTCGGGGTCAACCCACTGTGCCATGAAGCACGAGTCGAGGCGAATGGTTGAACGGTTGATGATCTTGTTGGTGTAAAAGGTCATGTTGTTCAACTCGTCATTCGACTGGTAAGCAAATGCCTGTGTCTGGATTTCCATACCAATAGGTGTGGCACCTGAACCGGGCGTGTTACCCTTGTCGTTCGTAACGAACCAAATCGACTGGTCACCAAAGATATCGGGATAGTCGCCCTGGCTTGGGTTGTAGATACCATCTGCATCAGCATCCACAAATGGAGCCATGAGCGGATCTTGGCCCAAGGTTACATCACCCTGCCATGGCCAGTTACGGATACCATCAGGAACAATGTAAGAGGCATCACCCGCCGCAATGGCAGCAATGTGCTCTTGGATCTGACGGCGCTCCACCTTCCAGTGGGTATCCCAACGGCGACATTCGTCACGGGTTACAGTAGCTGAATCAAGCGTCAGCGGACCTGCCCACCAGCCAACACCCAAGGTGGTTGTTTGGCGGTAAGTCTGTGCTGCCACTTTCAAAGTACCTACAGCATCGATACCACCTACCCAAATAGAACCAGCGAAAAGCGAGTGCTTTTTAGGCAAGGTAGGGTCATCGAGCTTAGGAATTTCGTAACGCGCATTGCCCGAACCACCTTGGTCCCACCACATGTCGTTACCACGCAGAATCAACGCACGCACATTGTTGATGTCGAGGTTTATCCTGGCGCTAGGAGGCGTACAGTTCGATGCCACGCGGGCAATGAACTGGCGGTTGTTCTGTTGGGTGCGGGGCTGCACCGACAGATCTTCACGCGCCTCCGCTCCCAAAAATCCTCCCAAGGTGATTGCCGTCACCAAGGTCCAAATTTTACGTTTCATTATCGTCCCTTTCATTGTTATCTCTTAGAAATTGAATCGGATACCCAAACGAGTTCTTCTGGGTAAGCTAAAGTTGCCAGGGTTCAACATCGAAGCAGTGTACAGGTCGAAGAACGACTGCTGATCCAATACACTCTGCAATTGCTGACGACCCAGGTCGCTGGTGAGGTAGCCATCATCGTTCGGGTCGCCTGTGAACTGATACACATTGATCACGTTGCGGGCGTCGAACAGGTTGAGGATTTGTACGTATACGTTTACGGTTGCTTCGCGTGGCTTGTCGTTCTTGTCTTTGCCAAGCTTCACCGTTACGTCCTTGTCAACACGGAGGTTAACACGCAACTGCCAAGGCAAACGTGAACCGTTGATACCACCTTTCAACTGGGTACGACCCTGCAAGCCACCTACCACAGCTCCGTCGGGAGTTGGGATGGTCTGGCGAGAGAAAGGAGTACCCGAGATGGCGTTACCTACGAGGTTGAAGCCAATGCCTTCCATGAATCCGAAGCCATTGATGCGTGGGCCATTGTAGTTCTTGCCTTCACCAAAGCGGAAGTCCAAAGTACCTACCAAACGGTGACGTGCGTCGAAGTCCAATGGAATTGGGGTACGCAGGTTGTCAATACCGGCCTGGATGATTTGGGCAGCCTGCTGAGGAGCAGAACCGGTACCATCAGCAAACTGCAAGGTATAGCTGGCGTTGATACGCACATTGCCGGTACGACGGAGGTCGTAAGCCAAGGTCAAACCTTTAACAGTACCAAAGTCGATGTTACCATAAGTACGGTAGTCGAGCGGATAAGCGAATGGTACGTTGATGATTTGAATCATGTTACGCAATTCACGATAGAATGCGCTGATGGTCAAAGCAGAAGTCTTGTTCAAACGCTGTTTGAAGCCCAACTGGTAGTCAATGGTACGCTCAGGCTTCAAGTCGGGGTTGTTCAAGGTACCACCTACTTGCTGCAGGTAGTAGAACTGACGGGGATCGAAGCGGAGGAAACCACTGGGGCGCTGAGTCAATACGTCGTAGTGAGCAAAGAACTGGGCCTCATCCGAAATAGGGAATGAGAAGGCCACACGAGGCATGATGTTGATCTGTGGCGTATAGTCGGTGAAGGCATCGGCACGCACTTCGTTCTGGGTAGGATCTACCAGGAAAGGCGTTACAGCACCGGTAGCCGAAGCAGCCGCAATACCCGAGGCGTTACGGATTTCAGTACCGTTGGCAGTGTACCACTGTACACCCGAACGGTAACCCAAAATCACGGGGTTAGGCTGGGTAATGTCGTTCACGTATACAACCGCATCGTTTGGAACCACGCTGGGGTGCAAACCGCCGTTGGCAGTGTTCAATGCACCATCTACCTCAGCTACGGTACGAGCCGAATACAGGAGGAAGCGGTCTTTCAACACAGGCTGGTTGGCATCGAAACGGTCAACACGAACACCCACACGGAATACGAGGTCATCAAAAGAGAACTTGTCTTCAATGAAACCGGCCATGTAGATAGGCTGGAAAGCAGGGATTGGACGGTTCTGACGATCGGTGAAGAAGTCGAGTGCGCCGGGGTTACTGCCCAATTTGTTACCCAAGTGGTCGTAACCGAAGTAGCTCACAAATGAGTTACCCTCGTTAAGCAACTCTTCAGCAGAGAAGAAGCTCAATTGCAGGTCGGCAGGATTCAAAGCATCGATGTTGATGAAACGCAAATCGTTTTCAGCATAACCGAGTGAACGGCGCAGGTTGCGGTCGAAGCTCGACTGGTTGCCGGCATTGTACAAGCGGTTGAAACGCACGGTGTCCAAATCGGTCAGGAAGCCGTTGGCATCGCGGTTAACAATGGGATTGTTCAGGTCGAGTTCGAGCAAGTGACGGTTGGTCAAACCACGGGCAAGACCCCACAAGCCAATACCACCCGCAAATGGGTTCATGGTGTAACCACGGTCGATGCGCTGATCGTATTCGAAACCGAACTTGAGTGCGTGGCCTCCAATGTCAGCCGAGAAGAAACCGGTCAAACGATACTGGTCGTTGTCAGTGAAGCTGTATCCACCGAACTGACGGCCTGGATCGAACCAGATGCCATAAGCAGAACCGGGACGCAAACCGTTGGCCAAACCACCGTTCAAACGCACGTCAGAAATGCTGTTGAATTCCTGCGCGTTCAATACATTGAAGAAGCTGGTTCCCCAAATTGACAAGCTGGGATCGATGGTGCTGGGTGTAAAGCGCAGGTTCTGCTCAGAGAAGCCTTGCAATACGTTCATGCGGTACAATACGTTCGACTGGGCATCGAAATAATCTTGTTCGTCGTAAATGGGCACCAGGTCATAATCAAAAGTACCTACGTGGCCATAGTTAAAGGCGTTGCGACCAAGAGCCGAACCACCATCCTGTGAGCTGGTCGACTTGGTATAGTCGAACTGCAAGGTGTAGTAGGCATTCTTGATGGTACCACCCTGGTTTTCACCCTCAGGCGTAAAGTTCTGGCGGAGACGACCATATGCACGGATGGTTTGGTTGTTGAAGAAACCCTGGTTGTCGCGGCTAAACAACGACAATGCACGAGCGTAGTTGCGACCATCTACGTAATCGTAGTTACCACCAAGCGTGATGCTAAAGGTATTGCTGGGCTGGTAATCAACTTTACCGGCAATTGAATAACGATCGCGGTTGGCATTCGGACGCACACGCACCAGCTCCATGTCTTCAGCACGCACAAATTCTGAGTTACGGTTTACACCGGTACCGAAGATCGACGGACGGAAAGGATTCTGGCTAACGAAGTCATAAACGTCGTCTTTCAACTGCCATACACCAACTGCCGATGGGTTAGGATCTTTCTGGGTTTCAAATTCACCTGAAATAAAATAACCCAAAATCGACTTGCCGTTTTTCTTCATCAGCGGACCCGAGAAGTTCAAGGCAAAGAGGTTGTAACCGTAGGGCTCCAATACAAAGGCCGACGACAACACTTCAGCTCCACCAAAGAACTGGCCCGACGGACCACGTGTGGTGATGTTGATGATACCACCGGTAGCGTCACCGTACTGAGCGGGGATACCGCCAGTGATTACTGTGGTTTGTTCGATGGCCGCGTTGGGCAGGTTGGTAGAACCACGTACGCGAATACCGTCAATGAAGTATTCGGTAGAGGTTTCACGCGAACCGCGGATGTTGAGCGCTCCACCTTCGTCCTGCTGGAAAACACCAGCGGTGGTAGCCGCAATGGAGTTTACGTCACGCGTTGGGAGGGCCGCAATTTCTTCGCGGGTTACGGTACCACCGGTCGAAGTTTCGTCCTTTGAAATCAAAGGCACTTCGTAGTCCACCACATTGATTTCCGACAGGTTCACACCTGAGGCCATCTTGATGTCAACGAAGTTACTGCGGTCAGCCGTCACCAGTACGCCTTTTACAACCGCCGGATTGTAGCCCACATACGACACTTTGAGGTCGTAGCGGCCTGGAGGCAAGGCGCCGAATTTATACTTACCATCGATGTCGGTGGTAGTACCGCCCTTGACCACTCCTTCCCGCTCGATGACCACGTTGGCGAAGGGAATCCCTTCTTTTGGCTTTAGTTCGTCTACTACCTTACCTTGTAGGGTACCGGTACCAGCCTGACCAAAGACAGCTAACGTGCTCAGCAACAGCAGGAATAAACTCAGGTAGAACTTTCTCTGCATAGTCTGAAATTTACTTTAGGTCTATTTGAAAATTTAAGTTAAATCCAATTCCCCGTATGTCAATGCTTGTGTCTTCCTTTTGACGTATTCCTGACATTAGCCGCAACCAATTCAGCGAACACATTTACCGGAATTTCACAAAATTTTAACAAACAGGGCTGCAACATAGCGACAAAAAAGAGCTTATGCAAGTACTTACCCACATTGATTTTTACAGATTTTAAATGACCTTGTGGCATGGATAATCGCATAACCAAGCTCTTTAACATCGATTTGCCTATAATTCAGGCAGGTATGATTTGGTGCAGCGGCTGGGAACTGGCTGCCGCGGTAAGTAATTCAGGGGGATTGGGTATCATCGGTGCAGGCTCCATGTACCCCGATGTGCTCGAAAAACACCTGCTTCAATGCAAAGCGGCCACCAACAAAGCCTTTGCGGTTAACCTCCCCCTGCTCTATCCGGCCATCGAACAGCACCTCGAATTAATCGTCAAGCACAAAGTCCCGATTGTCTTCACTTCGGCCGGCAACCCGGGTAAATTCACTTCTTTCTTTAAAAGCCATGGCATTACGGTAGTTCACGTGGTTTCGAATGTAAAATTTGCCCTCAAGGCCCAGGAAGCAGGCGTTGATGCAGTGGTGGCAGAAGGCTTCGAAGCAGGCGGTCACAACGGGCGCGAAGAAACCACTACCCTCTGCCTCATTCCCATGGTGCGCGATGCCATCCACCTACCCCTCATTGCCGCGGGCGGCATTGGCAATGGCCGGGCCATGTGCGCAGCCTTCGCTTTGGGCGCCGAAGCAGTGCAAATAGGTAGCCGCTTTGTGGCCAGCTACGAATCTTCGGCACACGATGCCTTTAAACAAGCGGTACTTTCAGCAAAAGAAGGCGACACCAGCCTCACATTAAAACAACTTACCCCGGTGCGCCTCATCAAAAACGATTTTTACCAGCAGGTACAGGCCGCAGAGGCCGAAGGTGCCACTGCGGAAAAGTTACAAGAACTGCTGGGTCGCGGCCGTGCCAAAAAAGGCATGTTCGAAGGCGATTTGCAGGAAGGAGAATTGGAAATAGGTCAGGTTTCGGCTTACATCAACCAGCTGCAACCGGCGGCTGAAATTGTGCGCGAAATCTGGGATGAATTTGAGGCCACCCGCAAAAAACTGGCTACCTTATAATAGTAGGTCTCAAACGATCTCCAATACCGTACGAAAAGCAGCGGTATGCTGACCGTATTTGACCGTGTGCGCTTGTTGCAAGGCAGGTGCAAAATCGCGGAAATACCGGTTGAGTTGCTCCTGTGAATCGCAGTAATATTGAATGGCGTAAGTCACCCCTTCTTCAGGCTGCGGCTCAGGCTGCACCAGGCGGCAAATGCGGTGCATGGTGAACATGCCGGTGGCCATTACTTCGGGAATGTGATCGTTTTTCATCCAGCGCAACCACTCGGTTTCTACACGCTGGTCAACACTTACGGTTACATTATATAGGAGCATATCAGTTGAGGTTGTCGCCACGCATTTTCCGAAAACGCCGACGTGCCTCAAAGGTAAAGGTACTGTCGGGAAATTGCTGCAACAGGCGATCGTATAATTTGGCTGCTTCGGCTGCTTGTCCCAACTGCTCTTCGGTGAGCACCGCCAAGGCAAAGAGGGCATCGTCGCCCAAAATATCGGTACCAAAAGCCTCCAGCAACTTGTTGTACCATTCGGCCGCTTTTGCGGGCTGACCGAGCCGCTGCTGGGCCTGTGCCAATCGGAAATATACCTCGTCGCTTAACCCATGGCCCGGAAAATCTGCGAGCAGCTGTTCCATGGCTGCAATGGCTGCCGTATATTCCTGCCTAAAGAGCAACATCTCTACAGCAGCAAACGCCTGCATGGGTAAAATGGTGGTGTCTAAATCGAGGTTGTCGCTGATAAGCAAACTCAAGGCGAGCGCATCGTTGGAGATTTTTTGGGTGGTACTGCCTTTGAGCACATCCAACTGGGCTTGCGCCCATTCAAACTCGCCCTTGAAAAACGATAGGCGGGCATTGCGGAATTTGGCCTCTTGACCGAGTGGGTCGTTCGGAAAATCCTTTTCTACTTGTCCGTACACCAAAGCGGCCTCCCAATTGGCCTGGGTAAGCAGGTACAAATCGCCCAGATCGAGCTTGACTGCCGCCAGCAAACGGCGCTCACCCCCGCCCTCCACGGCTGCTTCGAGCAAATCGACGGCCTCTTCAAAGCGCTGCAGTTCATAAGCCAGCACCCGGGCATAAGTCTTTTTCACTAGCAAGACCTGGCGATGTTGCGGGAAGTCACGCAGGAAACCCGATAACTCAGTGGCCAACTGCGTCCACTCTGCGCGCGCTGCTCCCCTGCTGCCCAATTCCAGGCGGCGGGTCTCAAGGCTTTCGTAACGGGCCTCAAAATACAACGGGTGCCGCTCACCCTGAGCGATCAAATAGTCGTAAAACAAAGCGGCTGCCTTGTATTGCTTGTTTTCATTGGCAGAACGGGCAAGGGCCAACATGCGCCTTCCCTGTTCATTCAGCCGCTGGTCGAGTGCCTTGGCTTGTACAAAAGCCGTTTCAAAGTCGAGCTGCTGCACAAAAAACCACACCAGCAATTCCGACAGCATCAAATCGTCGGGACGCTGCTGAATGCCGCTGAGCAGCACCCCACGTAAAAGTTCGTAGTCTTCCTCGGCCAGGCGCGACTGCAACATATTTTGTACATAGCCCAATTGCTGCGGCGCCATGGCCAGGTAGTCGAGGTAAGCATTGACCATCAAAGCCTTTTGGCCGGTCAACTGGTACAAATCGGTCAGCTCAAGTGCAAAAGCAAAAGGCTCGGCCAACAATTGACGGCCCCTTTGCAGGCATTTGATGGCATAATCGTTTTCACCCCTGTTGCGGAAGGCGTTGGTGAGCATGATGATTTGCCCGCGGTTGGGTCCCAGCTTTTTGAGCAGCGACTCATACAATTGCAACGACTTTTTCTCTTCTCCTTGCTGACGCATGGCGTATGCCCGATCAACTTCGTAGGACGCTTGGCCGGCATCGCGTTTGGCCATGCCGGCAGCCAGCTTTTCAGCTTTTTCAAACTGCCGCAGCTGTAAATGACAAGCGTAGAGGTATTGGTACGCCGATGCATTGCTCGGATCCGATTTGAGCACATCTTCTAACAGGGAAGCGGCCTTTTCGTATTCGGCTTGCTGATAAAACTGCACAGCCAAAGGCAGGTTTTGAAAGCCCGACTGCGCCATCAACTGCCCGGTGGCAGCACACAACACAAAAAAAAGGAATAGCCTGTACAGACGCATGCCCAAAAAAACGAAAAAATACGGGCTTTCGTGCCCTTATTTTGGAATCTGAACCACTTGCTGGTTGTTCGGAAAATCGCGCCAGCTGAGGTTTGACCCTCCCGCCTGTTCGGCCCAGTGGGGCAGCAAGGGATAGGCCGTTGCCAGGTCTACGCCAGCACGTGGGATGCGGAAATCGCTGTGGAAGAACTCCACGCCCCAAGGCAGGTTGCGATACGAGCGGTAAAAGGCATTGGGCATGGCAAAACTACCCAACCAGCTCCAACGACTGATGCTTGCATCGTCGGCCGTAGAAAAATTGCTCATATCGGCAGCAATGGTAGGCGGATAGCCAAAGGCGTGTAATTCGCGACTGCGGTTCTGTGAGGGGAAGATGAAGAAATTGGGCCAAACGTGGTCACCGCCAATCGAAGCATTCCAGGTAAAGCTAAAAGTCACCCCATCGGGACGGGCCGTAACACCCACTCCGTCGTTGCGGTAGGCCACGCGCTGCAGGCTCCGTGCATTTTGTGCGATGATGGCACAATTTTCCACACTGTCGTCGGCCGCAACGCCACTAAAAAAGGCCGCCGGACCGAAAGGATAAGCGTAGGTGCTTCCTGCCACCGAACTGAACAGTTCCATGCCCACACCCCAATCCTGCTCGGCAGAATAAGCCAGCAATTTTACCTGCACATCGCCCTTGAGCAACCGCTTGCGGGCATCGTAATGCAATTGCATTTGGTTCGAAATGACCACATCGTTGAAGTCGTAATCGCCTATGCTTGGCCAACTGTCGTCAAACATGACGTAATGCTCGCCAATGTAGGGCACAGGAATGAGAAAGGCCCGTTGTGGATCGGCAGGAAAATCGTCCCAAGGATCGGGAATGCTGTCGCCATCTGTATCAGCAGCGGCATTCCAGTTGGCAGCAGCGGTAGCCGAAAGCTCCATGAACTCCGAAGCATTGAAGGCCGGCAGCAAAAGATCTTGGCCGCTCATGGGGCAATGAATCACCACGTCGCGCAGCTCGGTACCCAAACGCACATTGAAACGTGCGCGGTCGTTGGCAATGACCACCCGGTCGATGCGGCGGCCCTGCACATCGCGCAAGTCGAGCACCATGCCATTGTGGCCACTGTTCACAGTAACATTGATGATGAGATTAGCAATTGAACTCCAGTTGAAACTCTGCGGAACCCGCAAGTCATCGAACTGTTGCTGTGCTGGCTCCGGATTGTCCTTCTTACAGCCTGCCAAAAGCAGCACCGCGAAGGCCATCAGAAACAGTTGCACACGGAAGTAGTTCATTTGCACTCGCGCGACGCTTCAAGAACAATACCCGAAAAGAAAAAGGCCCGTTCTGTTACATAGGGCCAAATGGGATTGCCAATTCATTCCCATTTTGAAAAAAAAAGGAGTGAAAATGAGAATTTCCCTGCCCTATCTTTGGGCAATGAGCAAGCTCAAAACTTTGTATGTATGCCAACAATGCGGTGCACAGTCGGCCCAATGGACCGGCAAATGCACCAGCTGCGGCAGTTGGAACAGCCTGGTAGAAGAAATTCGAGAAAAAACGCCATCGGGTACCGATACACTTCGTTTTTCGGGCAGTTCGGCCAAACGCTCGGCCGATGCACAGTTGCTGTCGGAAGTAGCTACCGACCTTACCCGCCGCTGGGAATGTCCCGACGCCGAATTAAACCGCGTTTTGGGCGGCGGCCTGGTACCGGGAGCGCTCATTCTGCTGGGCGGCGAACCCGGCATTGGCAAATCGACCTTGCTGCTGCAACTGGCCCTTAAGCTCAACCAAATGCGGGTCTTGTACGTATCGGGCGAAGAAAGCGAAGCCCAAATCAAACTGCGGGCAGAGCGATTGGGCTTGCCGCAGGAGCACTGCTACGTACTCACAGAAACCGAAACCACAGCCATCTTCAAGCAGGTAGATGCCGTACGGCCCAATCTGTTGATTGTCGACTCCATTCAAACCGTCTTTTCACCGCTCATCGAATCCGCTCCGGGCAGCGTATCGCAAATCCGCCAGGCTGCCGGTGAATTCATGCGTTTTGCCAAAGAAAACCGGGTACCGGTATTCCTCATTGGCCACATCACCAAAGACGGGCAGCTGGCCGGTCCGAAGGTGCTCGAGCACCTGGTCGATACCGTGCTGCAGTTCGAAGGCGACCGCCACCACAGCTACCGCGTGGTGCGCACCCTCAAAAACCGTTTTGGCTCTACCTCCGAATTGGGCATTTACGAAATGCAGGGAGCCGGTTTGCGCGAGGTATCAAATCCCAGCGAATTGCTGCTCACCCGCCAATGGCACCAGCAAAGCGGCATGGCCATCGGCTCCACCCGCGAAGGGAATCGCTCTTTGCTGGTAGAAGTGCAGGCCCTGGTGGCAGGCTCAGCCTTCGGCACCCCGCAACGCAGCACCACGGGCTTTGAACAGCGCCGCTTGAACATGCTGCTGGCGGTTTTGGAGAAAAGATGCGGCTACCGACTGGGTCAGCTCGATGTGTTTTTGAACATTGCCGGTGGCTTGCGCGTAGAAGACCCGGCCATTGACTTAGCCGTGGCATTGGCCCTCGCCAGCTCACTGCAAGACCAGGCCCTGGGCGGCGACACTTGCTTTGCAGCAGAAATTGGTTTGGGTGGCGAACTGCGGCCCGTAGCCCAAATAGAAAACCGCCTTGCCGAAGCTGCCAAACTGGGTTTTAAGCGCTTTTGCCTGAGCAGCCACCAACAAGTGCAAAGTGTTCCGAAGGGATTGGCCCTGGTGCAGGCCGAACGTTTAGACCTGTTGATTCCAAAAATTTTCTAATCCCCCGCTTTTACCCGATTTTTGCCACATGTTCGAAACCTCCAGGCAGCAGGAAAGCGCCGTACTCGTAGGCCTCATTACCTCCGCCCAGCCGGCCGAAAAGGCACAGGAATACCTCGATGAGCTCGCTTTTTTGGCTGAAACCGCCGGTGCCCATACCCGTAAACGCTTCACCCAAAAAATCGACCGTCCCGATCCACGCACCTATGTAGGAACCGGTAAATTGGAGGAAATAGCGACTTATGTGAAGGCAGAAAGCATTGATCTGGTGCTTTTCGACGACGAACTGAGCGCCTCACAGTTGCGCAACATCGAACGGGAGTTCAATCCCGACCCGCTCGAAGCCTCGGTGAAAGTCCTCGACCGCAGTACACTCATCCTCGACATCTTTGCCCGCCGTGCACAAACTGCCCAAAGCAAAACCCAGGTAGAATTGGCCCAGCACGAATACCTGCTGCCCCGCCTAACCCGCATGTGGACGCACTTGAGCAAGCAAAAAGGCGGCATCGGCATGAAAGGTCCGGGCGAAAAAGAAATCGAAACCGACCGACGCATCATCCGCAACCGCATCACGCTGTTAAAAGAGCGCCTCGAGCTCATCGACCGCCAGAACGCCACCCAACGCAAGAACCGCGGCAAGGTGATTCGGGTTGCTTTGGTAGGCTATACCAACGTCGGCAAGTCGACCCTCATGAACCTGCTCAGCAAGTCGGAAGTATTTGCCGAAAACAAGCTCTTCGCCACCCTCGACGCCACCGTGCGCAAGGTGGTGGTGAACCACGTGCCCTTTCTGCTTTCCGATACGGTAGGTTTTATCCGCAAATTGCCCCACCACCTCGTTGAATCGTTCAAAAGCACCCTCGACGAAGTGCGCGAGAGCGATATTTTGGTGCATGTGGTCGATTTGTCGCACCCCAACTTCGAGGAGCAGATGGAAGTGGTACTACAAACCCTGCGCGAGTTGGGAGCAGGCGACAAAACCACGCTCACGGTCTTCAACAAGGTCGACCGCTGGGAAGCTGCCCGTGCCGAGCACCACGACGAACCCGAATTTTTAGAAGAACACCCGCCCATAGAAAAGCTGGCGCAAAGCTGGATGGCCAAAACCAGTGGCAATTGCCTCTTTATTTCGGCCACTTCCAAAATAAACATCGACGAATTGCGTGACAAGCTCAGCCAGATGGTGAAAACCGCCTGGTTCGAACGTTATCCGCACAGCCACGACTTCTTTTAAACTGTAAATCCGAAAATACCTGCCATGAAAAAAGTGCTTTTCCTCCTCCTTGCCGCCGGTAGCCTCACTGCCTGTGTGAGCAAAAAACAGCATGATGCCGTTGCAACCGACCGCACACGCCTTGAAAAAGAAACGCAGTCGCAACAAAAAACCATCGAGCAGCTTACTGGCCAAAACGACGCCCTGAACACCGAGCTGGAGTCGCTGCGTGGCGAAAAAGCCACTTTGCAGGACGATGCCGAGAAAGCCGCTCAGGAAATCAAACAGGCGCAAGACCGCATTGTGCAGCTGAACGAGCTCATCAACGATTTGGTAAAAACCAACGAAGCCATTTCTAACAACAGCATGGCAGAAAATGCCCGCCTGGCCCGTGAGCTCAAGCAAAACGAATTGCTGGTGAAGAAAAAAGAAGCCGAATTGATTGAAATTGAAAAACGCCTGAAAGCAACCGAGGCCGACCTCGAAGCCCGTGAAAAGAAGGTAAAAGAACTGCAGGCTACCCTCGATGCCAAGGATGCTGCGGTTAAAAAACTGCGTGAAGCGGTTGCCAAAGCCTTGTTGGGCTTCCAAAACAGCGGCCTGACCGTAGTTGAGAAAAACGGCAAGGTGTACGTTTCGCTTTCGGAGCAATTGCTGTTCCGCACCGGTAGCTCAGCCGTTGATCCACGCGGTCGCAGTGCCATCCAGGAGCTGGGCAAGGTGCTTGAAACCAATCCCGACATCAGCATTTTGGTGGAAGGCCATACCGACGACCAGGGTTCTGACCAGGTAAACTGGGATTTGAGCGTACAGCGCGCCACCAGTATTGTGAAAATCCTGGTAGAAAACGGCAAAATCGATCCGGCCCGCATCACTGCAGCCGGTCGCGGCAAGCACCAACCTGTTGATCCTGCCAAAACCGCCGAAGCCCGCTCGAAAAACCGCCGTACCGAGATCATCCTCACCCCCAAGCTCGACGATCTGTTCCGCATCATCGAAAGCAATTAAGCATGCAGGCAGGCGATTGGCGCGTATTGGGATTGATGTCGGGCAGCTCGCTCGACGGACTCGATTTGTGCCTGGCCAACTTCCATTTCGACGGCCAACGCTGGCATTTTACCATTGAAAGCTCGCATACGCAGCCTTATCCCGACGAACTCGTGGATAGGCTGCGTGTGGCGCATGTGGCCCCCGTGGCCGAGGTGCAAGCGCTTGATGCTACGCTCGGTCGCCTCTTTGCGCAGGCCGTTGCCGATTTTTTAGCCGATAAAACCAAGCCGCAGCTCATCAGCACGCACGGCCACACCATTGTGCACTCCCCGGCCGATGGCTACACCCTGCAAATTGGGGGTGCCGCCTACCTCGCCGCTCAAATGCGCTTGCCCGTGGTGTGTGATTTCCGTTCGGCCGATGTGGCGTTGGGTGGTCAGGGAGCACCTTTGGTGCCCTATGGCGACGACTTACTCTTTGCCGACTACGCTGCCTGCCTCAATTTGGGTGGCATCGCCAATGTATCGCTTCGTGAAGGCAGTAAAAGACTGGCTTGGGACATGGCCTTTTGCAACATGGTACTCAACCATTTCAGCCAAAAAATCGGCCATGCCTTCGACCGGGATGGTGCACTGGCTGCCCGCGGCAATTACATCCCCGAGCTCGAAACTCCATTGCAGAACTGGTCGTATTATGCCCGCAAGGCCCCAAAATCGCTCGGACGTGAAGATTTTGAACGCGATTTGTTGCCCCTGCTCGAAAGCAAGCCTTGGGATCCCGAAGACGTATTGCATACCTACACCCTGCATCTGGGCCGTTACCTGGGCACGGCCCTTAGCACTACCGCCAAAAGCGGAAAAGTGCTGGTAAGCGGTGGTGGGGCATTCAACGGTTATTTGATGCGCCAAATGCAGCAAGCGACCACCCTGGAACTTGTGGTACCGTCGGCCGAAGTTGTAGCACAAAAAGAAGCTCTCATTTTCGCCTTCCTCGGATTGTTGCGTTATCTTCACCTGCCCAATGTGTACAGCAGTGTAACCGGCAGTTCGGCCGACCACAGTGCTGGCGTATTATTGGATTTATTCCCATGATTTTACTCACAGGTGCCACAGGTTTTGTAGGTGAACACACCCTGCAACAATTGCTCGACAAGGGCTACAAAGTACGCGCCATGTACCGCAATGCGCGTTTACAGGGTGGTCATGGTCAGCTCAAAGACATACATCACCCCCATATCGACTGGCAACAAGGAGCATTAAGCGACATTTTCAAGCTGGAAGAGCTGTTGGAAGGGGTAGAAACCGTTTTTCATACCGCCGCCTTTATCTCTTATGACCCACGATACCGGGAGCAGCTATTTGAAACCAACATCCGTGGCACCGCCAACCTGGTAAATGCCTGTCTACACGCAGGCGTTAAGCGCCTGGTTTACGTAAGCAGCATTGCCGCACTGGGTGATGCGTCCGAACCCGGTCAGTTAATTGACGAACAAGCCTCCTGGAAAACCGATAAAAGCCACTCTAACTACGCCATCTCCAAGTTCATGGCAGAAAACGAAGTGTGGCGCGGCATGGAAGAGGGCCTCGAAGTAATAATTGTCAATCCCTCGGTCATTTTGGGAGCCGGAAAAGTGGCCTCGGGGAGCAACCAGCTGTTCCGTAAAATCGCCGAAGGCATGCGCTTCAGCAGTCCTGGCGGCACCGGCTTCGTAGACGTAGGCGACGTTGCCCGCGCCATGATTGCCCTGCACGAAGCCAACATCGTCAACAAACGCTGGGTGCTCAATCACCTCAATTTGCCCTATGCCCAATTATTTGCCGACATGGCGCGGGTGCTGGGCGTTGCCAAACCCAGCTTCATGCCACCTCGTTGGCTGGCTGAAATTGGTTGGCGTTTGAACTTGCTGTGGGCGCAACTGAGCGGTAAGCAGGCTTTTATCACCCGCGAAACCGTGGCATCGGCTTACCGCTTGCGCCAGTTTGGCGGAACGGCCATTACCGAGGCATTGCCAGCGTTTCGCTATACCGATTGGAAAAAAACCTTGCAGGACGGTGCCCGCTCGTGCCGGTCAGTCGGTTAACCACTTACCGAGGCCATAAAACACGGCCAGCCAGATAAGGCCCTTGATCAGGAAGAAGAAAAATCCTGCCCAACCCAGGCGACGCATCCACTTGCCGTATTTCGATTCCATGCCGACAAGATAAGGGCATTTTCATCGAATTGAAACAAGACTACCCTTGGGTTATAATTCGCCAAAACCGATGTTTCCCCTCCTCACATCCTGCCAATTCACGGTGGTTTTGCATCCAATGAGACCTCTCATATTACCTCTATGTTAACAAACCGCAATGGAGCACCATCATTTAAGCCGCCCACGGAAATACATTCATCTGTTTTTCAATACTTTAAGCCATTCGTCAAAAAGAATAAAATTTCCAGCGACCCTTTGTTAACATTCAGTTAATATTTCGTTAACTTTGACATAACAAGAGGAGGAGCTATGAAAAAGATGCTAATGGCCGTTTTGGCCTTGTTAATGACCGGAAGTATGGCGATGGCGCAGCGGGTGGAACTGATTCCGGCCGGTGGCAAAGGCGATGGCTTTACCGGTTTAAAAGTTACGTACAACGAAGCTGACGTAAAAACATCGGAAATAGCTTTTGTAAACGGCCAGGCCGAGGGCAAAATCACCCGTTTTTTCGAAAACGGTCAGGTTAAAGAAACAGGTTTTTACCTGGCAGGTCAAAAGCACGGCAGCTGGTCGGCCTACAACGAAAAAGGACAATTAATGAGCACTGCTCATTTCCATAACGGCAATAAAGATGGCGAATGGTTGGTTTGGGACACCGATGGCAACCTCCGCTATAAGTTAACGTACAAAAACGG
>Ga0075157_10000980_pt1 | contig 19246 bp, 16 predicted proteins | sample JI81BgreenDNA_FD_70967 | JGI IMG/M metagenome (GOLD analysis project Ga0075157, IMG submission 70967) | Wastewater effluent complex algal communities from Wisconsin, to seasonally profile nutrient transformation and Carbon sequestration -... | ecosystem: Engineered > WWTP > Effluent > Algae...
GCTATAAAACCCAAATCCTAAGGCTTCTTCAAGGATTTGTTCACCTTTCCTTAACCGCCAGCGGCGATAGTGGCGAGACTGGAAAAGAGTAGCCCTACAAAAACATGACGACGACGCCCGCACAGTCTGCCCCGCCGAATGCCACCAGTTCAGCTCCGCTGACGGGCATGAAGGCGCGCATGCGCAGCCCCAAAGCACGCACGCTGATTGCGTTCTCAGCGCTGATCATGCTGCTGTTCTGCGTGTTCGTGGCCTATCAGGCCAGCCGCGCCTATGAGGTGGCGGTGGAGGAAGGCAAAGCCAATGCCAGCCGCTTAACCAGCATTCTCTCCGATCAGGTGGAGCTGACGTTCCTCGCGGTTGATCTGACGTTGCGTCGCGCGGTGGAGCGGCAATATTTCAACATGCTGTTTGGTGGCAACCTGCCGCGCGACATTGAAAATAACTTCCGCCTTTGGGTCGAGGAAACGCCGCAGATCGCCGCACTGATGCTGGTGAATGACCGCGGCGTGATCGAAGTGGCGGCCAACAAACCCGGCTACGACGACTGGTACAATTACGCCGAAAGCCTGCGCCAAGACCCTGCTTTCCAATCGCTGAAGGATGAATCCGAGCGCAATTACTACATTGGCCAGCAGCGCACGCGCAACGCCGCGCACCCGCAGCTGATCGTGATGAGCCGTCGCCTCAACAAGCTGGATGGCAGCTTTGGTGGCGTGATTATCGCCGCGCTGGACCCGCGCTTTTTCAGCGATTTCTTTGCCAGCGTGGATACCGGCACCAACCGCTTCATGTCGTTGATGCTGGATAACGGCTCGGTGCTCTATACCGGGCCGGAAGATGACGCCGCCAATCAGGATGTGATTCTGGATTTCATCGGCGATCATGCGACCGAACAGGGCGAAGCACAGAAGATCATCACCAACACGCAGAGCTTCGCCGATACGGTGAAAATCTATTCCTACGCGCAGCTGAAAAACCTGCCCATCATCACCGCCATTGTGATCGACGAGGATGATTTCCTAAGCAATTGGCGGCGCGCACGCATGAAGGATATTTCGTTCCTTGCCATTTTCATGGTGTTCGGTTCGGTGCTGTCCTTCTTCGCGCTGACGATGGCCAAACAAATTATTCGCGTCGAGGAATCCGAAGCCTCGGCCATTCTCGCCAGTCAGGCCAAGTCGGAGTTTCTGGCGAATATGAGCCATGAATTGCGCACGCCGCTGAATGCCATCATCGGCTTTTCCGAGATGCTGACTGCGGGTTATTTCGGTCCTATCAACGACAAGCAGCGCGAGCGCGTGCAGGATATCAATCTCTGCGGCACACATCTGTTGCAGCTGATCTCCGACATTCTGGAATTCAGTAAGGGCGAGGCCGGTAAGCTGGAGCTGAACGAGGAGGATATCGACCTCAAACGCGCCATTGAAGAATGCGTGCGTATCGTGAATGAACGCGCCAAAGCCAAGCAGATTCAGCTGCGCACCGAGCTGGCCGAGCCGCTGGCGCATCTGTTCGCTGACAAACGCAAGATCCGCCAGATTCTGCTCAACCTGCTCAGCAACGCCATTAAGTTCACGCCCACGGGCGGCAGCATCACCATTGCCGCCCGCACCGACCATCACAACCAGATGCATCTCGTGGTGACCGATACGGGTGTCGGCATCGCCGAGGAAGACATACCCACGGCACTCGCCGTGTTCGGGCAGGTGCACCGCAGCCAGAGCCATGAGGGCACAGGCCTTGGCCTGCCGCTATGTAAGATGTTCGCTGAGCTGCATGGCGGCAAATTGCAGCTGACCAGCACCGTGGGCGAAGGCACCAGTGTGCGTGTGATCTTCCCGGAAAATCGGGTGAAGTAGTTTACTTTGCGCTGGCGCGCATGAAGTCACCTTCGGTGCTGACCCCCTCGCTTCGCTCGTGGCTCGGCTTACGCCTACGCACCCATGCATGCCATCTCGGTGGATCATACGATTTTCCCGCAACGCACTTGCAGCCACCCCCCATATTTAGTATGGCTACCCCCATCGTGAACACTACAGATGGGGGATCTGTGCAGCATTCACCCTTTTCTCCGGCCAATTTGCAGGCCGTGGCCCACCGCCAATTGATGACCTATTGGCGCGTGCGCGTGCACAAAACGCTGGAACAGCTGGAAACCGAAACACGACGCATGCTGCGGGTGGAATCGGGGCTCGAGCAATTCGCGCAGCAGATGGTCGTGCGCTTGCAGCCCTACATGGCGCTGAGCGTTGCGCTGCCTGCCGGCATTGCCAGTGGTCTTGCATTGCCACAAGCGCCGTTTGCCTGGGTGGAAAAAGGCGTAGGCGCCGCGCGTGCGGCGGAGCTGAAACAACGTTACCGCCAGCTGGCGAAGGATTTGCACCCCGACGCGCAGTTAAGCCTTGAAGGCAAGCCCAGCATGGCCGAGGTGAACCATGCCTACGCCACCGGCGATCTCGCTGCGCTGGTGCGCATGGAAGCAATGGTGCTGGCCCCCACCGAGGATGCGCCGACCGCTGCGTTTGAAGATTTTGTGCGCCAGGTGGAACAAGCTACCCAGACCTACCGGCAGGCCTATGCGCAGCTGCTGAATTCGCCGCTCTATGCACTGTATGCGCGCGCCGCCAGCGCGCAGGAAGACGGCTGGGACTTTGTCGAATCCCTCACCCGCCGCATCAAGCGCGCCGCCGAGAGTGCTGCCGCAAACAGCGCATCCAGCCAGCCCCTCGCGGCGTAACTTTACGCCGCCGCTGCTTTCGGCAGTAGCGGTTTGGCCGCTGCCGCCATCACGAACTTGGTCATTTTATCAAGCGCGCGCGCTTCGATCTGCCGCACGCGTTCGCGGCTGATATTGTAGCGTTGCGATAGCTCCTCCAGCGTCACTTGATCTTCGCTCAAGCGACGATGCAGGATGATGTCGCGCTCGCGCGCGTTCAGCGTTTCCATCGCTTCCAGCATCAGCTCGCGCTTCTGCACATATTCCTGATGCTCGCCCAGCACGACTTCCTGATCGTCTCGGCTATCGGCCAGCATGTCCATCCATGCGCCGGAATCGCCGTCGTTCGTCATGGGTGCATCCAGCCGCTGGTCGAAGGCCGACATGCGGCTATCCATGTCGATCACGTCCTGCTCGCCCACATCCAATTCGGCGGCGATGAGGCGGATTTCATCCGGCGTCAGCACGGCGGAATCATCCACCCGGGCGAGGCGCTTTTTGATTTTCTTGAGATTGAAGAACAGGCGTTTCTGCGCCGCCGAGCTACCCATTTTCACGAGGCTCCACGAACGCAGCACGAATTCCTGAATGCTCGCCTTGATCCACCACATCGCGTAGGTGGAGAGGCGGAAGCCTTTCTCCGGCTCGAATTTTTTCACTGCCTGCATGAGGCCGATATTGCCCTCGGCGATCAGCTCGGCCATGGGCAGGCCATAGCCGCGGTAGCCGCTGGCGATCTTCGCCACCAGGCGCAGGTGCGAGGTGACGAGCTGGTGCGCGGCGTCGTAGTCCATGTCCTCGGTCCAGCGTTTGGCGAGGGCGTATTCCTCGTCGGCGGTGAGCACCGGGAATTTCTGGATTTCCTGCATGTAGCGGCGCAGGCCGCCATCGGGGGAGATCGCCGGGAGGGCGAGGGATTTTGCATGTGCCATAGTCGCGACCTTTCGCGTGGTTGCCGTGTATTGTTTCTGAAATTCAATCAAATCATACATCAACGCGCCATAAGGCGCAGAAACATTCGCATATGGGAGTGGGTCAAACCCATCCATCGCGGTTGGCTGATATGTACCGCATCAGCCCCGGTTTGTCAAGGAACGCAAGGTCTGTTCCAGCGCCTCGAGATCCGCAGGAATCGGGCAGGAAAACTGCATTTCTTCCCCCGAAAAAGGATGGATAAATGCCAGTTCCAGCGCGTGCAAGGCCTGACGATGAAATCCAGTTAATGAAAGCACTGTTTCCTTCGGAATAACAGGGTGTGATTTGCCCAGCCGGTTGGCGCGTGTGCCGCCTGCCGTACCGTAAAGCGGGTCGCCGATCAGCGGGCATTTTACATGCGCCATATGCACGCGGATCTGGTGGGTACGCCCGGTTTCCAACTGGCACATCACCTTGCACGCCACGGGCTGAATGGAGGAAGCGGGAATGTAATGCTCCAGCGTCTCGTAATAGGTGAGGGCATGCTTGCCGCCTTCCACCACGGCCATTTGTTTGCGCATGCGTGGGTTGCGGCCCATGGGCGCGTCGATCTCGCCGCTGCGCGGGCTGGGCGCACCCCACACATAACACACATAGGTGCGGCTTAGGCTGCGGTCTTTCAGCTGTGCCGAGAGGGCCTGATGCGCGGCGTCGGTTTTCGCGACCGCCAGCAGGCCGGAGGTGTCCTTGTCGATGCGATGGACGATGCCGGGGCGCGCTACGCCGCCAATGCCGGAGAGTGTCTCGCCGCAATGCGCCAGCAGCGCATGCACCAGCGTACCCGTGCATGCACCGGGGGCGGGGTGCACGGTCATGCCCGGGGCTTTGTTGATGATGAGCAGATGCTCGTCTTCGAACACGATATCGAGTGCGATCTTCTCCGGCGTTAAATCCAGCGTTTTTACCTCCGGAATATGGAGCGTAAACGCATCGCCGTGTTTGACTTTGTAGCTAGCCGGTTTAGCGGGGCTAAGCGCACCTTCGTCTAACAATTGCTGCACGCGCGCGCGGCTGACGCCGTCGATCGCGTCGCTTAAGAATTTATCCAGCCGTGTGCCGGTCTGATCCTCGGTCACCGTCAGGGTGTAAGTGGTGGGCACGCTCATGCGGCTAATGCGGTGATAAAATCAACATCCGCCACACTGCCGTGCGGGCCGAGGGCGGCAATGGCAGGCTGCGTGTCGAACATGCGCATCGCCACGCGGCGCATATCGTCTTCGGTGATCGCTTCGATCTGGGCGAGAATTTCCTCAGCCGTTTTGTAGCGCCCATGCACATGCACATGCCGCGCGATCCATTCCGCGATCGCACCACTTGATTCGCGCGTCATCACGATGCCAGACTTCAGCTGGTTTTTCGCGCGCAGCAATTCCGCCGCGCTCCCCCCCTGTGTGCTAGCATTTAGCACGCGCTTCAGCCCGTCCAGCAGTGCGGGAATTTTCTCGGCACTGGTGCCCGCGTAAATACCCACCACGCCTACGTCCTGATAGGCGCTCGCAAACGCTGAGACGGAATAGGCAAGCCCGCGCTCTTCACGGATTTCCTGGAACAAACGGCTGCTCATGCCGCCACCCAGAATGGTGCAGAACACTTGCAGCGCGTAGTAATCCTCGTGGCCTGAGGGCAAGCCCGGATAGCCCAAAAGCAGCTGCACCTGCTCGAGATCCTTCTCCTGTGTGCGGCGGCCGGTGTGGAAGCTGGCGGGTGCTGCCGCCAGTTGCGGCCCGGTTGCCTGCCGCGCACCAAACCAGTGCTGCACGGTGCGCATCACCTCGGCATGCTCCACCGCGCCCGCAGCACTCACCACCATGCGGGTGGGGTGGTAATGTTTGCTGGTGAAGGCGAGCAGGTCCTCGCGGCGGTAGGCGGCCACTTGTGCTTCGGGCCCCAGAATGCTGCGGCCCAGCGGCTGGCCCTCGAACACCGCTTCTTGAAATAAGTCGAACACCACATCGTCCGGCGAATCCTGATGCATGGCGATCTCCTGCAGGATCACCTCGCGTTCGCGCTCCAGCTCGGTTGCGTCGAACACCGAATCGGCGACGATCTCGCACAGCAGCGCCAGTGCCTGCGGGCCATATTCTTTCAGCACTTTCGCGTAATAGACGGTGTGCTCGTGGCTGGTGTAGGCGTTCACGTTGCCGCCCATTAAATCGAACGCCTCGGCGATGCGGCGTGCATTCAACGTGCTGGTGCCTTTGAAGGCCATATGCTCCAGCAAATGCGACAGGCCACCTTCAGGAAGCTCCTCGTGCCGCGCGCCCACATCCACCGCAATGGCGAAGGCCGCCGAATGGCTGTCGGTGAGCATTTCGCTGGCCACGCGCAGGCCGTTATCGAGCGTGCTAAGATGGTAGCTCATCGTGTTCCCTCTCCTTGAAGGGGAGGGTTAGGGAGGGGACATAAGGGTACGTTGGTCATGCGTTGTGTCCCCCACCCATCCTCCCCCTTCAAGGGGGAGGAGTGCCCAGCATGTTTGATGGAAATGATCATCCTAGCGCCTGAATATAGTGCACCAATGTCGCGGCGTCATTGGCCAGCGGCGTGATGTGTTCCTCGCGCTCGAACAGATCCGCCATGTGCGGTGGCAAGGCGGTGTGATGCCCCGTCGCTTGCGTGACGGCTTCGGGGAATTTGGCGGGGTGGGCGGTCGCCAGCGTGACGGTGATGCCCTCCAGCGCCAGCGCTTGCGACGCCGCCACGCCCACAGCGGTGTGCGGATCCAGCACATAGCCGGTGGCATCGCGCGTGGCGCTGATGGTGGCAAGCGTGGTCGCATCGTCCACTGCGTGGGCAGCGAACATGGCAGCGAATGCTGCATGCGCCTGCGGCGACAGGGTGAGTGCGCGCGTGGCGCGGAAATCCGCCATCAGCTGGCTGATGCGCGCGCCGTCGCGCCCATAGAGGTCGAACAGCAGCCGTTCGAAATTACTGGCAATCTGGATATCCATGCTCGGTGAAATCGTCGCATCCACCCCGGTGATGGTGTAGTCGCCGGTTGCCACCGCGCGGGTGAGAATATCGTTCTTGTTGGTGGCGATGATGAGCTTGCCCATGGGCAGGCCCATCTGCCGCGCAATGTAGCCCGCAAAAATATCGCCGAAATTGCCAGTGGGCACACAGAAATTCACTTGGGTGGCTGGGGCACCCAGCCGCAGCGCGGCATAGAAATAATACACGATCTGCGCCAGCACGCGCACCCAATTGATGGAGTTGACCGCCAGCAGATTCGTACCCGCGCGCAGCGCCTGATCAGCAAACAACGCTTTGACCAGATCCTGGCAATCATCGAACGTGCCATCGACTTCCATCGCATGCACGTTGGCTTCGCCGGTGGTCGTCATCTGGCGGCGCTGCACGGCGCTGGTGCGGCCTTTGGGGTAGAGAATCACGATATCGAGATTCGGTCGCCCACGGCAGCCCGCAATCGCAGCCGAGCCGGTATCGCCGGAAGTGGCACCCAGCACCACCGCACGCTGCTTTGATTCGCGCAACGCCTCATCCATCAGATGGCCCAGCAGTTGCAGCGCAAAATCCTTGAAAGCCAGCGTGGGGCCATGGAACAGCTCCAGCACGAAATGGCGCGGGCCAAGCTGGGTGAGCGGCGCAATCGCCGCATGGCGGAAACTGCCGTAAGCCTTGTCGATGCAGGATTGCAGCTGCGCATCGCTGAAGCTGTTGCCCACAAAGGGTTTCAGCAGGGTGAAGGCAAGCTGTTGATAGCTTAGCTGCGCCATCTGCGCGATCTGCGCAGTCGAGAATTGCGGCAAGCTTTCGGGCACATACAGCCCGCCATCGCTGGCGAGGCCGGCCAGCAACGCGCCTTTGAAATCAACGATGGGCGCCTGGCCCCGAGTGGAAATATAACGCATGGCGGGGGTTATAGCGGAAAATGCGGCCCGCACAACCCCTACACGTCATTGCGAGGAGGGCAACGCCCGACGCGGCAATCCATGGATCCTAGGGTGCAGAAATGGATTGGCTCAAAGATTTTTTAGTTTTTTGCTTCGCCTCTTTCGCTCCGCTCAAGTGCTTCGCTGGCGCGCGCAATGACCGTTTACGCTAAATACCGTGCCTCAAGATGTGCTTTGAAGATCGCGGGATCGAGCGGTTTGCCGGTGGCGCGTGCGATCAGCTCGGGCGTGCTGAACTGGCTGCCATGGCGATGCACATGCTCGCGCAGCCATGCGGTGATTTGCCCCAGCTCGCCCCGCTCGATGGCGTGATCCATCGCGGGCAGGTCGCGGCGGGCGGCGTCCATCAGTTGGGCGGCGGTCATCGCGCCCAGCGTGTAGGTGGGGAAATAGCCATACATGCCCTCGGGCCAGTGTACGTCCTGCAGGCAGCCGCGCGCATGGTCCGGCGGGGTAATACCGAGATAGGCCTGCATTTTTTCAGCCCATGCGCCGGGCAGATCGCGCATGGGCAGATCGCCGGAAAGCAGCGCCTGTTCCAGCTCGTAACGTAGGATGACATGCAGCGGGTAGGTCACTTCGTCGGCATTCGTGCGAATGAAGCTGCGCTCCACTTGGCTGAGTGCGCGAATGAGGTTGGCTGGCTCCCACGCCGGGCCGGAGAGGCCTGCGCGTGCTTGCAGGTTCCGCTGCAGGAAACGCATGAACGCGGGGCTGTGCGCCAGTTGCATTTCCACGAATAGCGATTGCGATTCGTGCAGCGTCATGCCGCGTGCCTCGCCAATGGGCAGGCCGCGCCATGCCACGGGCAGGCCTTGTTCGTACAGCGCGTGGCCGGTCTCGTGCAGCACCCCGAACAGCGATTCGGTGAAATCCTCGCCATAGCGGGTGGTGATGCGCACATCGCCCGGCACGCCACCGCAGAACGGGTGGGTGGACAGGTCAATGCGGCCTTCGCTGGTATTGAAGCCCAGCGCCTGCATCATGTCGCGGGCCAGCGCATCCTGCGTTTCGGTGGGCAAATTGGCGCCCGCGAGTGGTAAAACAGGCTGGCGCTTTTGTGCCTCGATCACGCTGCCGACCATGTCGGGCAGCCATGTTTTCAGGTCCGCAAAAATGGGGTCGATGGTGGATGCGCGCATGCCGGGGTCGTAGCTATCCAGCAGTGCATCGTAGGGGCTGAGTTTCAGTGCTTCCGCTTTCGCTTCGGCCACGCGGCGGCTGACTTGCAACATGCGGTCATACATGGGCGCATAGCCTGCGAAGTCAGACGTTTTCTTGGCCTCACGCCATTGCAGTTCGCTCGCGATGCGGGTTTTGGTTTCTTCCGTCACCAAGGCAGCAGGCACGGCGGTGGCGTGCTGGTGGCGGTGGCGCATCTCGCGCAAATTCGCGGCGCGCCAGCCTTCCAGCTTTTCTGCGGCGGCGGCGGCGAACAGGTCCTCCATCGCCGGGTCGGTCAATTTTTCATGCACAATTTCGGCAAGGGCCGCGAGCTGTTCGCCGCGCACATCACCCGAACCGGCGGGTAGCATGGTGGCTGCATCCCAGCCAAGAATGGCGCTGGCACCATTCAGGTGCGCCATTTGCCGGAAACGCTGCTCCAGCGCGTCGGTCGCGGGGGTTTGATTCACCTACACCTACTTTCTTCCGTCATTACGAGGAGCGTTCAGCGACGTGGTAATCCATGGTTCTACAGCAATGGATTGCTTCGCTTACGCTCGCAATGACGGTATCGTTTTCATGCGATGGGATAAAATAAAAATGACCAGAATGCCCAGCGCGATCGCATACCAGGTGATGATGTAGCTCAAATGGTCGTTGCGCACACGGATCGTGCCGTCGGACGGGACGGGAAGTTTCGTCACATCCTGCGTGCCCACCACATCCACCATGCCGGGATAGGTGTTTTTCAGCTGATGGAATGCAGCCATTTCCTGCACGTCGCGCCCGAACCAGACATTCTTTTGCGGCTGATTATCCGGCGTGAACGGATTGCGTTCGGCACCGACGCGCAACAGCCCGGTGATGGTCGCGCGGCCTACACCGATGGTGCGCTTGCGTGTGCTGATCTCTTTTTTCTCCGACGGCACCCAGCCGCGATTGACCAGCACGGTGCGGCCATCGTCCAGCACCAGCGGTTGGATGATATGGTAGCCCATTTTGCTGCGGAAATAGCGTGGTGCGAGATGGTATTCGATGCTTGCATCCCACGTGCCGGTCAGCCGCACGGGGTAGAAGTTTTTGGCATTCAGTGCCGCATCCGCGGTGGGCAGGGTCTTTGCCGTGAGTGGGGCTTGTGTTTTGGCCTGCTCGATCTCGGCGATCACGCCTTGCTTCCATTGCAGGCGCATCACTTGCCAGCTGCCTAATCCCACGCAGGTGCCAAAGGCGAGCAGGAAGAAAAACCAGGCGAGGGGTTTAGGGCGATGGTAGCGTTGCATAACGAATCCTTTTTTCCTGCATAACGCATGCATGGGGTTGGCGAGGCCAGTAGGCCGAGCGAGCCATCAGCCAGCGGCGCTGCGTGGAGGCATCGCACAGCATGTGCGATCTGCCGGAACAACCAATATCTTGCTGGTCGCGCAGCGACTAGGAAGTAAACCAGTAGATACCGACGAACAGGAACAGCCAGACCACATCCACGAAATGCCAGTACCAGGCGGCGAACTCAAAGCCGAGATGGCCTTCGAGCGTAAGGGTACCGCGAATGGCGCGGATAAGGCACACGGCAAGGAACGCCGTACCGATCATCACATGCAGACCATGGAAACCCGTGGCAAGGTAGAAGGTGGCCGCATATTTCCCGTCTTTCAGACCGAAGGCGGCGTGGCTATACTCGTAGGCCTGGCAGATCGAGAAGAACACGCCCAGACCAACGGTGATGGCAAGGCCATTGATCACGTCTTTTTTATTGCCTTCCAGCAATGCTGCATGCGCCCAGGTCACCGTGGTGCCCGACAGCAGCAGGATGAGTGTGTTCATGAAGGGCAGATCGAACGGGTCGAACGGAATGATGCCCACAGGTGGCCACACGCCTTCGCCGATGGCCCAGACATCGTCCGGCGAGACGGGGGCATGCGGGAAGAAAGCCGCACCAAAATAGGCCCAGAAAAAGGCGAAGAAGAACATCACTTCCGAGAGAATGAACAGCGCCATACCCAGCCGCAACCCGTGCCGTACGGGGCTGGTGTGGGCGTGGTCGTGCAATCCTTCGCGGATCACATCGCGCCACCAGTAGAAGCAGCACACCGAAATGGCGATGAAGCCTGCCAGCACCACCAGCAGACCCAGCTGCATTTTGTGCAGTGCCATGGCGCCACCCAGCACGAAGGTGAGGATCGCGAAGGACGTCAGCAGCGGCCAGGGGCTGGGGTTGACGAGGTGGTAGGGATGGGTTTGATGTCCGGACATAAGCACTCGTGTACCGTTTACAGTGAACCGTTAACCGCTAGCGATTAACGTGATTGCGACTTTCATAGCTGAAAAACGTGTAAGATAAAGTGATATTCGTCAAGTCTTTCAATGCAGGGTCATCGAGGATGGCGGGGTCGATAAAAAACGACACCGGCATGTTCACGGTTTCGCCAGCGTTCAGTCGCTGCTCTTCAAAGCAGAAGCATTGGATCTTGTCGAAATATTTGCCCGCAAGGTGCGGCGTGACGTTATAGGTCGCGGTGCCGCGCGTGGGCTGATCCGTGCGGTTATGCGCGCGAAAGGCGACCAGCCGGTTTTCGCCGATGCGCAGGGAAATCTCGCGTTCCAGCGGTGTAAAATCCCAGGGCAGGGCGGGGTCGGTGTCGGCGTTGAAACGCACGGTGATGCGGCGGTCAGCAATGGTGCTGGGCGCGGCCTCCGCCCGCTGGGTGGTGCCGCCAAAGCCGGTGACCTGGCAGAAAAGTTTGTAAAATGGCACGGCGGCGTAGCTTAGCATGAGCATGCCGAGCACGATCGCGATAAGCGGAAAAACAGTGATACGGCCCTGACTCATGCGCCGTGATATAGGCTACATGCCGCGGATCTTCAACATCGTTAGGTAATAAAGCAGCCCAATGATGCTAAGCAGCACGCCTAATACGAGCAGATTCTTTCCGCGCTTCTTTTTGTGCTGCGAACTGATAGGCATGGGGGGCGTTATTGCGGCGTTTTGCTACGGCGCATCACATCCAGCATGATCAGGATCAGGATGGTGAACAAGCAGCCCAGAATGAAACTAAAGCCCATCAGGTAGACGACGTTCTCACCCAGATTTTGTAGCATGTCGATGTTCGACTGGCTCATCGTGGTGATGGTGGGGGCAGCAGCGTCGACGCTTGTTTCCACTTGGGCTTCCATGCGAATTCTCCCGATTTTTTGTAATGAAAACATGGTAATGCAGTGCATCAAAAAAAGAAAGATGCAATTATGCCGCAATAAGATGATCAGCAATCAGGAAGCCGAACAGGATGAACAGATACAGGATGGAATAGCCGAACAAACGCATGGCCAGCTTTGGCTCGTCGCGTGTCAAGACCTGCCAGGCACCATGCAGGAATTTTGCACCCAAGAGGGCGGCGGCCACGCCGTACAGCGTACCCGCGCCTGCCAGCACTGGGGTAAGCGAGGCAGCGACCATCGCCCAGGTATAGGCGAAGATATGGCGGCGGGTGGCGCGGTTGCCCGCCGTCACCGGCAACATGGGCACGCCTGCGGTGCGGTAATCCTCGTGCCGGTAGAGGGCAAGCGCCCAGAAATGTGGCGGCGTCCACAGGAACACAATGGCAAACATCAGCCACGGCATCAGTGCCGGCTCAGGCGTAGCGGCGGCCCAGCCAATGACCGCGGGGAAGGCACCGGCAGCGCCACCGATCACGATATTCTGTGGGGTGCGGCGCTTGAGCAGCATGGTGTAGAACACGGCATAGAACAGAATGGCAAAGGCCAGCCATGCAGCCGCCACCCAATTGCGCGCCAAACCCAGCAGTGCGACCGAGGCGATCGACAGGGTGATGCCAAGTACCAGCGCATCCTCGGCGGCGATGCGTCCGGCAGGAACAGGGCGTTTCACCGTGCGTTTCATGCGCGCATCGATGTCGCGGTCGTACCACATATTGATGGCGGCACCCCCGCCGGAGCCAAGGGCGATGGCGAGTACGGTAAGCAGTTGCAGGAACGGGTGCATGGCAGGCCCGGGAGCGAGCCACATGCCCGCGGCTGCCGTGAACACCACCAGTGCCATGACGCCGGGTTTCAGCAACGTCCAATAGTCACGAATGCTGGATTCCGCCGCAAGCGTAGGTGATTCAGCGTCCGCCGTGATTGCTGTCATACTCATACTACTCTTTCACTGCGGCAGGCACTGCCCGGCACACCCACTAGTGGTGTGCGCTGGGGTAGGCTTCGGTGACCTTGCTGTAGTCGGGCTGGGTCTCGAAGCTGTGGAAAGGCGGCGGCGAGCTGATCGTCCACTCCAGCGTGGTCGCGCCATCGCCCCAGGGATTGTTACCGGCCGGACGCTTACGCACGAACATGTCGATTACAATGTAGAGGAAGAAGATCGAGGCAGCCCCAGCAATGTAGGAGCCGATCGACGACCAGTAATTGTAGCCCGCATACGCATCCGGATAGTCGGGGATGCGGCGCGGCATGCCTGCCATGCCCAGGAAATGCTGCGGGAAGAAGGTCAGGTTCGTGCCGATGAAGAACAGCCAGAAATGGATTTTCCCCAGCACTTCGGAATACATGTAGCCCGAGATCTTCGGCACCCAGTAATAGAAGGCGGTGAACACACCGAACAGTGCGCCAAGGCTCATCGCGTAATGGAAGTGGGCGACCACGTAATAGGTGTCGTGGAAGGTCACATCCACTGCCGAGTTGGCCAGCATCACACCGGTGACGCCCCCAAGGGTGAACAGGAAGATGAAACCAATGGCGAAGATCATCGGCGTGGTGAAGCGCAAGGACCCACCCCACATGGTGGCGATCCACGAGAAGATCTTAATGCCGGTGGGCACCGCGATCACCATGGTGGCAATCATGTAGTAAGCTTCCGTATCGGGGTCGAGGCCGACGGTGAACATGTGGTGTGCCCACACGACAAAGCCGAGCACGCCGATGGCGCTCATGGCGCCGACCATGCCAAGATAGCCGAAGACCGGCTTACGCGAGAAGGTCGCCACCACTTCGGAGATGATGCCGAAGGCGGGCACGATCAACACGTACACTTCCGGGTGGCCGAAGAACCAGAACAGATGCTGATACAGCACTGGATCACCGCCGCCAGCGGGGTTGAAGAAGTTGGTGCCGAGGTTGCGATCGGTCAGCAGCATGGTGATCGCGCCACCGAGCACCGGCAGGGCCAGCAGCAGCAGGAAGGCGGTGATCAGCATGGCCCAGACGAACAGCGGCATTTTGAACAGGCTCATGCCCGGCGCGCGCATGTTGAACACGGTCACGATGAAGTTGATGGCGCCGAGAATCGAGGAGATACCGGCAAGGTGCAGCGAGAAGATGGCCAGATCAATGGCCATGCCTTTATGCAGCCCGTCGACGACAGACAGTGGCGGATACACCGTCCACCCGGTGCCGACGCCGCGCGCCTCACCGGTGCCCACGAAGGCGCTGGCCAGCAGCAGGATGAGCGAAGGCACAAGCAGCCAGAAGGAAATATTGTTCAGGCGGGGGAAGGCCATGTCGGGCGCACCGATCATCAGTGGCACGAAGTAGTTACCGAAGCCACCCACCAGCGCCGGCATGATGAGGAAGAACACCATCAGGAACGCATGCGCGGTCAGGAACACGTTATAAAGCTGGTAGTTGCCGTTGAAAATCTGGTCGCCGGGATACATCAGCTCCGCGCGCAGCGCGATCGAGAAGGCCGCGCCGAGCAGACCCGCAAACACCGCGTAGCACAGATACAGGATGCCGATATCCTTGTGGTTGGTCGAGCAAAGCCAGCGCGTCAGCCCGCGGGGGGTGTGGTGCGCGTCGTGAGCGTGGTCGGCAGTGGTAGCGTATGACATAGGACGATCCTTCGTAATGGTAGGCGGCTAGCGGCTGAGGCTTGCTAGCTGGAATTGGTCGTTGGCAGCGTATTTCAGTTTGGCACCGGCAACCCAGGCTTCAAACATAGCATCGCTGACCACGTGGATTTCAATGGGCATGAAGCCGTGGAATTTGCCGCACAGCTCGGAGCACTGGCCATAATAAATGCCTTCTTTTTCGGCCTTGAACCAGGTCTCGCTCAGCTTGCCGGGCACGGTATCCTGCTTGATGCCGAAGGCGGGCATGGCCCAATCATGGATCACGTCGGCACTGGTCATCTGCACGCGCACCACTTTACCCACCGGCACCACCACGGGGTTGTCCACGGTGAGCAGGCGCGGCTGGCCGTCTTTCAGTTGGTCCTCGGGCACGATGTTGCTATCGAACGCAATGCCATGCTCGGGGTACTCGTAGCTCCAGTACCACTGATGGCCCACAACTTTCAGCGTCATGTCCGGGTTGTCGATGATGTCCTGGTTGTTGGTGTATTGGTAATGGGCCCGCACCGACGGAATGCCAATGCCGATCAGGATCAGGATGGGTACCACCGTCCAGATGATCTCGACCATGGTGTTGTGGGCGAAGCGGTTGGGGTTAGGGTTGCGACCCGCACGGAATTTCACGCAGACGTAAATCAGCATGGCCAGTACCACAATCGTGATGATGGTGATGACCACCAGAATGCCGTTATGCAGCTTGACCAGATGCGCCATCACGGGGCTACCGGCTGGCTGGTAGGTATATTGCCAGGGCTTAGCGATGCCGCGTACCTTCTGCGCATCGTAGGCGGTGATGGTCTCAGCTTCGGCGATCGCGTTATCTTTTTCCTTGGCGCTGAGTTCACGGGTGGTGTCTTTTTCGTCGGTGCTGGTGGCGTCCGTCATGACGGCGGTGGCCGCATCGGTAGCGTTCGCATCCTGAGCGAACGCAGGTTGGCCGGCGGTGAACGCCATGACCAACAGGGTGGCAGCAAGGAAACGCAAAGGCAGGCTGGGCTTAAACATGGGATGATTCAACTCAGGTGGTTTTCTGTACCTTCCGCCTAACTTATGCCGCGCGGCAATGCAAGTTAGAAGTCGTTCATGTAAAATGCCGTGTATTTGCACAGGCTTTTGCTGGTAAATCCGGGCAACACATCCTACATTTACTGTATGGCTATGATTCCTGATCCGTTCTTCTCCTCCGGCACGCTCGATGCTGTTGCCACCCAACGCACCCTGAGTGACGCGCTTGCCCGCGCCGATGATGGCGAGCTCTATCTTGAGCAGCGCGCCTCCGAGGCGCTGGTGTTCGACGATGGGCGGCTAAAACAGGCCAGCGCCGATGCCAGCCGCGGCTTTGGCCTACGGGCGGTGCGTGGCGAGGCCAGTGCCTACGCCCACAGCGCCGAGCTGAGCGATGCGGCGTTGAAGCGCGCGGCTGAAACCGTGCGCGCGGTGGATTTCGGGCAGAATAGCGTGCCCGTGGCCATTGCGCCTGCGTTTGGTGCCAACCACGCGCTTTACACGCATGAAAACCCGCTGGACGCCGTTGCCTTCCCCGTGAAGCTGGCGGTGCTGCAGCAGATCGACGCGTATCTGCGCGGCAAGGACGCCCGGGTTCGCCAAGTGTCGGCCACCCTCGCGGGGTCGTTCCAGCATGTCCATATCCTGCGGGCCGACGGCCAAGCCACCAGCGATACGCGGCCCTTGGTGCGCCTCTCCATTCAGGTGGTGGTCGAGCAGGGCGGGCGCATGGAATCTGGCTCCAGTGGGGCCGGTGGGCGCTATTTATATGACGCGCTGATCGAGGAGGCCGCCTGGAAAGCTCAGGCCGATGAGGCCCTGCGGCAAGCGCTGGTGAATCTTGATAGTCGGCCCGCCCCGGCGGGCGAATTACCGGTCGTGCTTGGCGGTGGCTGGTGCGGCGTGCTGCTGCATGAGGCGGTGGGCCACGGGCTGGAAGGCGATTTCAACCGCAAAGGCTCCAGCACCTTTTCCGGCCGCATTGGCGAGCGCGTGGCCGCCCCCGGTGTGACGGTGGTGGATGATGGCACCTTCGCCGACCGGCGTGGCTCGCTCACCATCGACGATGAGGGCACGCCCACCCAACGCACCGTGCTGATCGAAGATGGGATTTTAAAAGGCTATATTCAGGACCGCCTGAATGCGCGGCTGATGGGCGTGCCCGCCACTGGCAATGGCCGCCGCGAAAGCTACGCGCACAGCCCCATGCCACGCATGACCAATACCTTCATGCTGGGTGGCAGCACCCCGCGCGCGGAGATGATCGCCAGCGTGAAACGCGGCATTTACGCGGCTTATCTGGGCGGCGGGCAGGTGGATATCACCAGCGGCAAGTTCGTGTTCAACGCCACCGAAGCCTACCTGATCGAGAACGGAAAAATCACAGCACCACTGAAGGGCGCCACGCTGATCGGATCGGGGCCCGAGATCATGAACCGCATCACCGCCATTGGCGACGATATGGCGCTTGACCCCGGCGTGGGCACCTGCGGCAAAGCGGGCCAGAGCGTGCCGGTGGGGGTGGGCCAGCCTTCCATGCTGATTTCCGCCATGACCGTGGGCGGCACCGACCTGCAATAAAAAAAGCCCCAGCGCAGGGGCTGGGGCGTGAAGGCAGGGTTCATGCAAACTGCATGGCCATGCTCATAGGCTGTGCCACATAAAAAACCCATGCGGTTGAAGCCACATGGGTTTTTTGTATGGGTCACGGATTAAATGCCGAGTTTTTTCCCGATTGCCTTCCCGATGGTTTTCGTGGCTGGTTTTTTGATGGCGTTGCTGACGCTGCTCGTGCCACCCAGCTTCACGCCCCCCGTCGTTCCAATGCCGTTGCTGGCAATTTTCACGAGGTTGTTCGGCTTTTGGGTGGTCACGGCGCGGCCGATGGTGGTGGCCACGCCACCGTTCACGCCCGCGACACGGGCACCCGTGGTACCGAGATTGACAAGGTTTCCTTGCGAGGGGTTTTTAATCGCATTGCCAATGCCACTGGCGACCGCACCATTTACGCCCGCGACACGGGCACCCGTGGTGCCGAGATTAACGAGATTTCCTTGCGAGGGGTTTTTAATCGCATTGCCAATGCCACTGGCGACCGCACCATTCACGCCCGCGACACGAGCACCCGTGGTGCCGAGATTGACGAGGTTATTGCCGTTCGGATTCGTCACGGCGCGGCCAATGCTGGTCGCCACCCCACCATTGACGCCTGCTGCACGCGCGCCCGCAATGCCAAGATTGGCGAGGTTGCCATCACCCGGGTTGATGCTAGCCCGACCAATATTGTTAGCCACGCCGCCATTGATCCCAGCAATGCCACCGCCAGTAACGCCAAGATTGGCCAGATTCACGCCATTCCCGGTGGTGCTTACGCTGCCCCCCGACAGCAAGCGATTCCGCTCGGCTTCACGCGCTTGCATCACCCGCACGTTCCGTGCCGCATATTCCTGCAACGCAACACGACGCTGCGCTGCGCGCGATGCCCATCCTTGCTGACCGCCCAATGCCGTTTGCTGATTTTGCATTACGCCAACACTGCTGGTCGCCACGCCACCGTTCACGCCTGCCGCGCGCGCGCCTGCAACGCCGAGATTGGCGAAGTTATTGCCGTTCGGATTCACCACCGCGCGGCCAATGCCGTTGGCCACCGCACCATTCACGCCTGCTGCACGCGCGCCTGCAACGCCGAGATTGGCGAAGTTATTACCGTTCGGGTTCACCGCCGCGCGGCCAATGCCGTTGGCGACCGCACCATTCACGCCCGCCATACGCCCGGCGGTGGTACCTAGACCGATCAGGTTGCTTTTGCTCGGGTTCACCGCCGCACGGCCAATGCCATTCGCCACGGCACCATTCACGCCCGCCATGCGTGCACCGGTGGTACTAAGACCGATCAGGTTACCTTTGCTCGGGTTCACCGCCGCGCGGCCAATGCTATTGGCTACTGCACCATTCACGCCCGCCATGCGTGCACCGGTGGTACCAAGACCGATCAGGTTACCTTTGCTCGGGTTCACCGCCGCGCGGCCAATGCTATTGGCTACTGCACCATTCACGCCCGCCATGCGTGCACCGGTGGTACCAAGACCGATCAGGTTGCCTTTGCTCGGGTTCACCGCCGCGCTACCAATGCCGTTGGCCACCGCGCCATTCACGCCCGCCATGCGTGCACCGGTGGTACCAAGACCGATCAGGTTGCCTTTGCTCGGGTTCACCGCCGCGCTACCAATGCCATTCGCCACCGCGCCATTCACGCCCGCTAAGCGCCCACCGTTATTTTGCGTCACCCCCGACAGGTTACGCAGCACCTGCAGATTTGCCTGACTCGTGTTATTCACGGTGGCAGGGCGCGCGATGCCAATCGTTGCCACCTTCGCGGGTTTTGCAATCGATGCCAAGGATTTCGGAGCGCTAGGAATGTTTCCGGTAAACGCCTGTGCCGTGCCGCAGAACAACAATCCCAGTGCGGTCGAGGCGAGCAAGATACGGCGCATTGGCTTAACTCCTTTAATGGTATGATTCCTAAAATACGCTTAAATAGTTAATTTTAACTTAAGCCAGCATGGCCTGCGCCTGCGCGTATTCATTTGTGACAGTTCGATGAAGTTTAC
>Ga0075157_10000984_pt1 | contig 19209 bp, 18 predicted proteins | sample JI81BgreenDNA_FD_70967 | JGI IMG/M metagenome (GOLD analysis project Ga0075157, IMG submission 70967) | Wastewater effluent complex algal communities from Wisconsin, to seasonally profile nutrient transformation and Carbon sequestration -... | ecosystem: Engineered > WWTP > Effluent > Algae...
GCTTGTGCAATGGCGGTCTCGTGGTGGGGCCCCGCCACCACCGCGCCCACTACACCTGCCCTACAGGCTTCAATGGCTGCGGTGGCGCTCTGCACTGCGCTGCGGCCCGCTGCTGGGTCGATACTTCCGGGGTGAAAGGACCTATCCGGAAGCGTGCCGGCCTCTACCAGGACCAGGGAGTTCAGGAGATCAGCCAGATTCAACTGGCCAGCCACCACTTGCAGCACTTGCCCTGGGCCATAGACCACTATCCGTGCTCTGTCAGTGTGGTTTAGCTCCGCCAGTGCCTTGAGCACGATCTCGGGCCCCACACCGTTGGGGTCTCCGAGGCTCACCGCGACACGCGGCAGCCCAGAGTTGCTCGCCGCAGTACTTGTCGCCGCTGCGCTTGTCACCGCCGTCAATGGGTGGTTCACAGGGGAAGCGCCATCAGGGTGTCGGTCACGGTGCTATCACACACCGCCACCCGGTCTGCCAGCAGCAGCTTGCCGTCCACCCGCACGAATCGGTCCTTAAAGACGCCCGTGGCGAAGAGCTGCGTGTCTCCCCGGGACATGACCCGGGCCACCATGAAAGGCGTCCTCGCTACAGCAGCATTCTCATCGGCAGACTCCAGCAGGGGAACACCCAGCAAATGCCGGTAGCGCTGGCGTTCGTAGATATTGGCCTCCCTGAGCGCTGCCACCCGGTCGTCCAGCATGTCCCGGGAATCTGCCCAGACGATGCCCGCAGGCAAGCCCTCCTGCTCGTTCTCCACATGGGTAATGCGGTAGTTGGCGTCTGGCGTGAAGAAATCTGGCCAGCTCTCCAGTCGGTCACTGTCAATCGTGTCAGCGTAGGCGGCGTGGAAGGCCATGATGCTCAGAAGATCGATCATGCCTGCACACCCATGTGATGCCGATAGGCCTTCCAGAAGCCCCGGACCGATGTCTCCGTAGCCCGGCCCTCCCCCGACTCGACGACCTCGCCGCCCATCTTGACGATGGCTTCCAGTCCTCGAGCGCCCGCGATGCCGCGTTGCACGAAGCCTCCCACGGCGCCGTCCTCCATAGATATGAAGCCAGCTGGGCCCACCAGATTGCTCTGCTTGAGCCGAACCCTGAGCTGCTCCGGTGTGTCGTCCTCGAAGCCCAGATAGACCCAGTTCAACTCGCTGCGATCTTTGCCCTTGGGCAGTACCTGCCGAACGGCCAGGCAATTCTGGATCTGTTGAAGCACGAAGCCCGGAAACACCGACAGGATCTGCAGAGTGATGCCGTCAGGCCACTCGTCGAAGCCGGCCAGCACGCTAGGGTCCTTGAGCCGGTAACGGTCGTGGTCGGCGCGAATCCCCTGCAGCTTGTAGGACTCGTCCTTGGCCGCGGGGTCGATCATCGAGAAGCTCACGTGATTACCACCCGATTCATCCACGATCACGCCACCCTTCTGAGACAGGCGATTGAGCTCGAACGTGGTGAAGAACAGGTGTAGTAAGCTGGCGTGGTAACTGTCGCGCACGTTCTCTGCATACAGCTTCCAGTCGTTGGGCAGTGCCTGGGTGAAGCGACCGATCACCTTGACTTGCTTGTGCAAGACGCGCTCGATACGCTCACATATCTCATCGCCCAGGTACTCCTCTATCGAGGGCACGTCCTCGCCGAAGCTGCCAAACACCAGACCGCTGAACACAGCCACCCGAAGCTTTCTGGGGCCATGCTCTGACTTGCAGAAGTCGGGCGGCATACCACCCTGCCCCCGCACCCCTTGCTCGAACGCTACCCCGGTGAGGTCACCCTGGCGGTTGTAGCTCCAAGCGTGGTACACGCATTGGAAGCTGTCGGCCTTGCCAGATTTTTCCAGGGCAATCAGCGCACCCCGGTGGGCGCAGCGGTTCTCGAAGGCGTACACCTCACCGTCACCGTCGCGCACCACCACCACGGGCGTTTCACCAACGAATGTTGTGCGGTAGCTGCCCGTATCGGGTATTTCGGCCTCTAGGCACAGGTAATTCCAAGTCTCACCCTGAAAGATCCTGGCTTCCTCCTTGTCGTGAACGTCCCCATCTGCGTAGACGGAGTAAGGTACCCGACTGAGCTGCGGGGTCCACTTTATGAGATGCACATCCTGCATGTTGGCTTTCAGTCCAAAGTTACGTTAGCGGTCTTGATGACGTTGGCCCACTTGGCCGACTCACCCTTGATGAAGGCGGCCGTCTCTTCGGGCGACTGGCCACCGGGCTCGGCGCCTTGGGCGGCAAACTTTTCTCTTACATCGGGCAAGGCCATGGCTGCTGCTAGCTGGCCTTGAATTTTTTTCGCGACGGTTGCCGGCGTTCCTGGGGGGGCGACAACGCTGAAGAAGGTGACAGCCTGCATCTCCGACAGGCCCAGCTCTGAGAATGTGGGTACATCTGGCAATGCGCGGGAGCGGCGGGTGTCTGCAACGGCCAGCACCTTGATGCGGTTGCTGGTATGGAACTGCGCAGACGATGCAATGTTGTCGAAGAACACATCCACCTGGCCGCCCACCAGATCGTTCAGGGCTGGGGCGGTTCCACGGTAGGGAATGTGGACCATCTTCGTTCCGGTGATCTGCATGAAGAGGTTGGCTGTCAGGTGCGAAGTGGAGCCGTTGCCCTGAGAAGCGTAGGAGACCTTATCCGGGTTGGCCTTGAGGTAGGCCACGAACTCCGTCAGGTTGTTGACTGGCAGCTTGTTGGAAACCCCAAGTACGTTCGGCACAGTGGCCACCACCGTGACAGGGACCCACTTCGTGGGGTCGAACGACATCGTCTTGTACAGATGATGATTGATGGCAATCGGGCCTGGCGGGGAAACCAGTAGCGTGTTCCCATCGGGCTCGGCGCGGGAGACGAACTCACCACCGATATTGCCACCCGCACCTGTGCGGTTCTCGACCACGATACCGGCCGGGTAGGCGTCACGAATCTTTTCCACCAGGATGCGCGGCAGCACATCGGCTGTTCCGCCAGCCGGGAAGGGAACCACCATTCGCATGGGCTGGGCAGCGTTGGCCTGCGCCAGAGCGCTGATGGGGAGAAGTGCAGCGGCACTGGCTGCGATCGACGACACCATGACAGCGCGCCGTGAAATCTTGGGTTGTTGGCTCATGTCTTCCTCTGCTTGTTGATAGTTCGAGCTGCGGCACTGTTGTTGCGCAGGCGCCCAGTCTAGAGGTCGCCTTGATTGGAATCAACAAAAGTGAACATAATGTGCGCTGTGCGAACTAATTGATTGACCAATCTGAACGATGAGCAACACCGATGAGGAAAGCCTCTCCGCAGAGGGCAATGAGCGGGACTATGTACTTTCACTCGAAAAAGGGCTGGTCATCATCGAGGCGTTCGGTCAGATCCGTGGACAAGCAACACTGACCCAAGTGGCTCAAGTCACCGGTTACACCAAGGCAGCTGTGCGTCGGTCACTCCACACGCTTTGCCAACTGGGATTCGCCATGCAGACAGGTAGGCAATTCAGACTTGCTGCCCGCACTCTTCGCCTTGGTTCGGCCTACGTTGTCTCAGACCCTCTAGCACGGCTGGCACAGCCCATACTGGAGACCACGGCTGAGCGAACCAAGGAGTCGGCTTCCATCGCGGTGTTGGATTCTCAAGACGTCGTCTTTGTGGCCAGAGCCACACACCGCCGTAGCCTCTCGGTGGGGCTTAGTGCGGGTGCCCGACTTCCCGCCTACGCGAGCGCTACGGGACGGGTACTGCTGGCGGCTCAGCCCCGTGATTGGGTCAAGTTCATCCTGAACCGCATGAGTCGCCCAGCTTTAACGGGCAAAACTATCACAAGCGTAGCAAAGGTAATGCAGCAAGTGGAGTTGGCGCAGCGCCAGGGGTATGCACTGTGCGACGAGGAACTAGAGTTGGGTCTGCGCTCGATCGCGGTACCCATCCTGGACCGGGAGGGCAAAACCGTAGCCGCCATGAGTCTGTCGGTTGCTACAAGCCGGATGGATATCCCCGCCATTCTGGGAAAGCTACTGCCCGAATTGGAACGAGCGAAACAGAAGTTCCCAGCGCTACTCTAGTGTCAAACTGTTCCACACCCTCTGATTCTGACTGGCGCAGGAATTCGAGAGGACTTCAATCCCGCTCTCCGCAACCGATATTTCCAGCCCGGAGCCGTTACCCTCGATCGTCAAAGTAGGCAGTGGCCAAGCAGGAGAGTGGCGAACTCTTTAGGCTGCTCGACTGGAGGAAAGTGGCCGCATTCCAGCGATTCGTACCGAGCGTTCGGTAGCGCAGCTGCAAGTGCCCGGGCTTTCTCCGGTGGGCAAAGCGGATCTAGGGTCCCAGAAATTACAAGGGTATTCGACCTCACGTCCGAAAGCGCGTTCGTCAGGTCGGCGTCGCGGAGGATGGCGCATGCGCCCGCATAGCCCGTCGCATTCATGTTTTCAAAAACAGATCGAAGCAATCCCACCATCGGATTGCCGCTTGCCCTGAACGCCTCGGAAAACATGCGCTCCACCATAGGTCCGGCCAGAGGCAGCATGCCGGCAGACAGCGCAGCATCCCGGCGCCCGTCCCACCCCTGAGGCGGTGCAGAGACCCGTGACGCTGATGAACAAACCACCACGTTGGTGATACGGGCTGGCGCTCGCGCAGCCGCCGCCAGAGCGGCCATACCACCAAGCGATACACCGCAGACGTCGAATGCATCCATGCCGAGCGCATCAGCTAGGTTTAGTAGATCGTCCGCCAAATCGCTCAGCCTGTAGTCGCCGGGTGGTACGTCGCTTCCACCATGACCGCGCAGGTCATATCGCATGACGTGCGTCCTGGTGCCGAGGTGTGGCATCAGCGCATCCCAGAATCGAATGGATGCGCCAATGGGATGCACCAGCACCAACGGCCTCCCAGGGCCGGAGATGTGCTCGTAATGAAGGTGAATGGGGCGAGGAATAGATGATGGGTTCATTGGGTCTCCTTAAATCTGCAGTTGGGGATATTGACGAAGTTGGGAGGTAAAAACGTTCAGAAAAGCGCGTGCGGCGTCTGTTTGCTCGGTTCCCTTCCGGGTAATGGAGTAGAAGTCCAGCGGCACTTCCGGGTCGGTCATCACGGCCACCTGCACCGCGTACCGGCTGCATGCCCCTTGAACGAAAGCAGGCATCACTGCTGCGCCATAACCCGCTTCGACCATAGCGACCACGCTGTGCAGCGTGTTGAACGAAGTACGGACCTCGTTAGCGCGGCCGATCTCGCGAAGCCTGAAATCGATCACCTGCTGGATCGGATTTCCCACCGGTAATCCGATCAAAGGGACACCGATCAGATCGGTCCATGCGACACGGCTTCGGTGTAACTTCGGCGGCTTCTGCCCCAACCACTCTCTGGGGCTCACACACACCAGCGGCAGCGACAGAAGGCGCTGCCGCCTGATTCCAGAGCCAGCCTTGAAAAGTATGCCCAGCGCCATGTCGGTCTCACCCGACACGACCATGCCCTCAATTTGACTGCGCTCCACATCGCGCACATGGATCGTGATCTTGGGGTGAGTGCTTCGAAAATCTTTCAATACAGCGGGCATGACACTTGAGCAGACCAACGGGGTCGCCGCCACCGTCAACGAATGCGAGACATCGACCGACAGTTTGTCAAGTCTGGAAGTCACATCCGACCACTCACGCAACATCCGTTCAGCCGACGGCACCAGTTGCCTTCCGCCCTCGGTAAGGGTTACTGAGCGGGTAGTTCGGTCGAACAGGCGCAAACCGAGTTGAGATTCCATCTCGCGCAGCAGCAGGCTCAGTCCAGCTTGAGAGATGTGAACCTGCTCGGCCGCACGCGTCACGCTCTGTAGCCTTGCTACCGCAAGGAATGCCTGCAACTGACGAACACTCACATTCATAGGTAAATCTAATCAATCTATTTCACAAACAAACTTCTCACATGGGCTACATGATGGTTCAATATTGTTGATGTTGCAACCAGTAGTGAGTTCGAGAAGCACATGAAGTCCAAAGCCCGTATCGCCATCTCCGGCGCCGGCATCGGTGGTCTGACCGCGGCGCTAGCACTGCTTCAGCGGGGCTTCCCTGTGGATGTCTATGAACAGGCCAAATCCTTCGGTGAAGTGGGTGCCGGCATCCAGCTCAGTGCCAATGGCACACGCTGCCTGATTGCGCTGGGTCTTCGGAACGACCTGCTCCGCAGCGCCAGCCAGCCGGTGGCAAAGGAAATCAGGCATTGGAGCAGCGGGAATACGTGGCGCCTCTTTGATCTGGGCGCCGAGTCGGTTGAGCGGTATGGGGCGCCCTATCTCATGATGCACCGCGCAGACCTGCACTCGATCCTGGTAAACCACATCCAGGCCCTCCACCCAGATTGCCTACATCTTGGGTCTCGCTTGACCGAATTTAGTCAGGGCAGCTCGGGGGTAAGGCTTCAATTTGAAGACGGCGCGTCCCGGCGCGCCGATGTCCTGATAGGCGCGGACGGTGTGCATTCCCGTGTGCGCGAGTCTCTCTATGGTGATGACCATCCCAAGTACACCGGTTGTATGGCCTGGCGGGGGGTGATCGATGCAGCCGCACTATCTGATCACCTGCGGCGCCCGGTGGGCACCAACTGGGTCGGGCCAGGTGCACACGTGATCACCTACCCGCTGCGCAACGGTGAATTGATGAACTTTGTTGGCATCGTCGAGCGCTCCGCCTGGCAAAAGGAGTCCTGGACAGAACAGGGAACGGTCGAGGAATGTCTAAGCGACTTCCAGGGATGGCACGACGATGTGCAGTCCCTGGTCAAACACCTGGGTGCACCTTTCAAATGGGCGCTTATGGGTCGCTCGCCACTTGAGCGTTGGACCAGCGACCGCGTGACCCTACTGGGTGACGCATGTCACCCAACGCTACCGTTTCTGGCCCAGGGCGCCATGATGGCGATTGAAGATGGTGTTGTGCTAGCGCGCTGCTTGGAGACCTGCCCCAACGAGCCCTCAGTTGCGCTGCAGCGCTACGAGCGGCTGCGTCACGCGCGGACTTCTTCCATCGTTCAAAAGTCAGCCGAAAACACGAAACGCTTTCACAACCCGGCACTGGCAACTATCGAGGGAGCGAAGTCCTACATCGAGAGCGAATGGGCACCGGACAAGGTAACGGCGCGCTACGACTGGCTGTTTGAGTACGACGCCCTCTCGGTCGACGCCGGAGCCCAGATCCAAGCAGAGCTCGCATGAGTGATAGCACCTCGAGCCCTTCGCGTCAAGGGAGCTTTTTCTAGGTTGCTATATCAACTCAATAGAGGCACATTTCGTTTTGAGTTGCTATTACAACTAAATTCAAATACCAGAATCTAGTCACAGAACTGGACGTGCAAGAGGACCAGACCGGGTTTGTTCCCAACATTGAAGGAGACAAAGATGATTCAGAGACGCACCTTGCTCAAAGCGGGTACCGCCATCACACTGGGCGCCCCCGCGCTTATCGCGCATGGACAGCAGGCAGTCACGCTTCGCTTTCACACATTCATGTCGCCCACGTCGAACATCTGGAGCTTGATGCTCAAGCCCTGGATGGACAAGGTTGAAAGAGACTCGGGTGGGCGTATCAAGTTTGAGGGCTATCCCTCCATGCAGATGGGTGGTGCGCCGCCACAGCTATACGACCAGGCACGGGACGGCGTCGCCGACATTGTCTGGACACTGCCGGGCTACACCGCCGGTCGCTTCGTGCGCGCCGAGGTGTTCGAGCTTCCTTTCACCATGACTGAAGCCGTGGCCACCTCGCGCGCCTACTGGGAGTTCATACAAACGCATGCGCCCGATGAATTCCGAGAGACCAAGGTGTTGGCCTTGCACGTGCACGGGCGCGGGGTCTTCCACAGCGCGGACAAGTTGATTCAATCGCCCGAAGACCTTCGCGGTATGAAGGTACGTGGGCCGACGCGCCAGGTCACCAACCTACTCAGCGCCTTTGGGTCAACACCGGTCCCGCTACCGCTACCTGCAGTTCCAGAGGCCCTGTCTAAGCGCGTTATCACTGCTCTGGCCACGCCATGGGACGTGGTACCGTCAATTCGCGTACAGGAGATGACGAAGTACCACAGCGAGTTTCCTGCAACGAGCCCCGCACTTTACACGGGCACTTTCGTGATGGCTATGAACCGCGCCAAGTACGACAGCCTGCCACCCGATCTCAAGGCTGTGATCGACGCGAACTCCGGAATGGAGACCTCTGCGTTGTTCGGAAAGACTACACAAGACAGTGACGTCATCGGTCGGAAGTCGGCCACGGATCGCGGCAACACCATTCACACTGTCAGCGCTGAGGAAACTAAACGCTTCATCGAGCTGTCGTCCAAGATTGATGAGGCGTGGGTAGCTGACCTCAACCGCCGCGGTCAAGATGGCACCAAGCTGCTCGAAGCCGCCAGATCACTGATCGCCAAATTCTCGAAGACAAGCTGAATCCGTGATTCAGCACCCACTGGAGACCCTCTATGTTCATTCTCAACACGTGGTACATCGCGGCCTGGGCCGAAGACGTAGGTGATAAGCCCTTCGCACGCCGAATCTGCAACGAAGCCGTCGTTTTCTTTCGCGACAAGCAATCTGGCAAGATCGCAGCGCTAGCGGACATGTGCTGCCACCGGGGCGCACCGCTTTCGCTGGGCTCGGTAGTAGAAGAGGGCATTGAATGCGGCTATCACGGCGTGGTGATGGATTGCTCAGGCAAGTGCGTGCACATTCCAGGGCAGGACCGCATTCCCGAAAAAGCCCGCGTGCGCAGCTACCCCGTAGTTGAGAAGAACGAGTTCATCTGGATCTGGATGGGTGACCCGGCACTGGCAGACGAGTCGAAGATCGTAGACTACCCCTACAACGACGACCACAAAAACTGGCCCCACCGGCACGGTTTCTTCCACATCAAGGCCGGCTATATGCTTATGGTGGACAACTTGATGGACCTCACCCACCTGGGCTACGTCCACAAGTCCACCATTGGCGGCAACCCGATGACTCACGTAAAGGCCGAGATGGACGTCACACGTGACGAGAAGAGCCTGAAGTATGTGCGTTGGATGATCAACTCGGTGCCGCCGCCCACGTATAGCAAGGCGGTGGACTTCGAGGGCAGCAATGTCGATCGCTGGCAGGAGTTCGCTTTTTCTGCGCCAAGTAACGTGCTTCAGTGGAGCGGCGCGGTGAAAACCGGCACCGGCGCGCGCGAGCACAACAAGCGCGAGGGAGGGTTTTCACTGCGCATCTTCCACGGCCTCACCCCGGAGACAGACACGACCTGCTTCTACTTCTTCACGCCCGCCAACGGGTACAAGCAGGATGACCCCAAAGCCACCGATCTGCTGTTCGATCAGATAGCAGAAGCCTTCATGGAGGACAAAGCTTTTTGCGAAGGTCAGCAAGCCCGCATCGACGAGCACGGCGAAGGCCACCTGGTGGATATCGTTTCTGATGCCACGCGCATTCAATTGCGCCGAATCATCAAGAACATGTTCGACGAAGAGCAGAAACTTCCGGCCCCTGGCAGTGTCAAGCGCGCTGAAATACCGATCGCCCTGGCCAAATAGGCCTTTACCCCACAACGAAGCCGGCATCGATACCGCCGGCTGCATTCTGTTGATGAACACCCTCAACCTGCAAGTATCCCGAAAGTGCGAGGTTGCGCAGGGTATCGTGAGCATCGAGCTTCGCGACCCTGCCGGCCGCCGTCTGCCACCGTTCACGGCCGGCTCGCACATTGATATACACATCGGCCCTCAACTGGTGCGCCAGTACTCGTTGTGCAATTCACCCAGTGAGACCGACCGCTACCTGCTAGGCGTGCTCCTCGAGCCGAAGTCCCGCGGCGGCTCCGCCGCCATGCACCGGTTCTCGGAAGGCGATGTGCTGTCGGTGGGCGTACCTCGTAACAACTTCCCCCTGGTGCCGTCACGCCGCTCACTACTGTTTGCAGGCGGCATTGGCATTACGCCCATGTTGAGCATGGCCGAGGCGCTGTGGCAGACCCAAGCCAGCTTTGAACTCGCCTACTGCGCCCGATCAGCGGCACACGCAGCTTTTACGGATCGCCTGCGAAGCGCTCCCTACGCGGCTTACACCCATCTGCATCTGGATGATGGTGCCCCCGAGCAAAAACTGCAGATGGATCGACTGGCACAGGAAGACCCTGCGTCAACCCACGTATACGTATGCGGGCCCAAGGGGTTCATTGAGTATGTCTGCGGCGCTGCACGCGAACGAGGTTGGCCAGAAAAGCACATCCACGTTGAGCATTTCACGGCTGCGGCAGTCGAGTCCGGCAGCGCCCTGAAGGTGCAGATCGCCTCGACGGGCCAGTGCATTGACATTCCCCCGGACGTCTCTATCACCACAGCACTAGCGCAGCACGGCGTGGAGATTCCCGTCTCATGTGAACAGGGGATCTGCGGAACCTGCATCACTCGCGTCGTGTCTGGCGAAATCGATCATCGCGACAACTACTTCAATGAGTCGGAGCGGGCGCAGGGCAACCAGATGACACCCTGTTGCTCCCGCGGTATCGGCACGCTGGTCCTCGACCTCTAGGATCCGTAATCCAAACGCCCCCCGATCAGCCCTTGCGAAAGTTCAACCGATCAGGACCAGCAACCCATGGATGAGTGCCACTTCGAAATTGCCACGCCTGATGGGGTGATGAACACCTTTACAGCCTGCCCGGACGAAGGGGGGCCATTTCCCATCGTGCTTTTCTACATGGACGCATTCGGGCTTCGGGACGAAATCTTCGACATGGTACGCCGCCTCGCTTCAGCGGGCTACTTTGTTGTGGCACCTAACCTCTACTATCGTCGCGCTCGAACATTCTCGATCGAGCAAACCCCGGAAGGGATGGCATGCATGTTCGAGATGATGGCTCACCTGACGAATAAAGGTGTTGTCGAAGACACCCGTGCCCTGCTCGGCTGGCTAGTGTCGCAGAGTCAGGCTAGCACCTCGCATGTGGGTGCGGTGGGCTACTGCATGAGCGGCCCGTTCGTGATGGCAGCCGCTGCCGCGTTCCCTGATCAGGTGAAGTGCGTGGCATCGATCCATGGTGCAAGGCTGGTCACGGATCAAGCTGACTCTCCACACTTGTTGGCCCGGGTCTTGCGCAGTGAGGTCTACCTTGCCTGCGCGACGAACGACAAATGGGCAGAACCCGCCACGATTGCTCAGCTAGAAGAAGCGTTGAAACACAGTGGCACAACTTACCGCGTTGAATGGTATGAAGGCGCGGAGCACGGGTTTGTTTTCCCGCAGCGCGCTGGGGTTTACGACCGTGGTTTCGCTGAACGGCACTGGTGCCGCCTTCACGCGCTTTTTTCACGTCACCTCGCGCAGCAGCCCGCATGATTCACTCCCAGCGTGGACTGATCAGCTCCGCTTCTTGCTCCGTCCTCGGGTAGTGGGACTGTTGGATGGAGGCACATACTCGTTCACATGGGGGATGTTGGCGGTCGTTCGAACCAGCAGACCCAACAAGGTTTCAACTTCTTCAGCAGAAAGCCCCTGGAGCAGACGGCGTTCGCGTTCCAGGGCAGTTCGAATGATCTCATCATGAATCTCGTAGCCTTTATCAGTAAGCTCGAGTGTGCGCCTACGTGAACTTTCGGAATCTTCCTCCACCAGAAGATAGCCCTTGGCTTCAAGCTTGCGCATTTCACGGCTCACCGCCCCTTTGTCCAGGCCAATGATCTGGCAGATTCGCGCCGGTGAGATTCGGGGCTCGACTGCCAACATGGCCATCACGCGCCATTCGATGATCCCAATGCCATAGCGCTTGAGATATAGCCTCGATGCACCGCTGGACAGCTTGTTGGCCAGCACCGTGAAATAGAAGGTGACATAGGCCGAAAGATTGAGAACCTTACGCCCTTGTCGGAATGCCGTGTTACCGAGCCGAGTCGCCATGTTTGATTCGCGTGTCGGGAAGTTGAACGAGGACTCCACTTTACCCGCACTGCAATATGGGGAAGAATTGCCTGTTTTAGAGGCTCTTGGCAAATTCAGCCAGGTCCGCTTGCAGCAGTTCTGGCGCCTCGTAGCCCGGAAAGTGTCCGCCATGGTCATACTCGTACCAACGTTCAACTCGATAGACCCGCTCCACCAGCGAGCGAGGTGGAGCGGGAAACGCTGGGTCGCACATGGCTGCAATCGCTACGGGGACATTTACACGACCCTTGTTAGGGAATCCAGTTGCGCCCTCCACTGCCAAGCCCCTGTAGATCAATGTCGAAGACGCCGCGGTGCCTCCGAGTAACTGCACAAGGGTATTGAGAACGAGACGATCTTTCCAGCGCGAGTCCGCGATCTTCTCGCTGGCGCTTCCTAGGCCGGGGTCGGACCAGGCCATAAACTTCTCCATATGCCATGCCAGCAGTCCCACAGGGTTATCTGCCAGAAGGAATGCCAGTGTGTAGGGCCGTGAAGTCTGCAGCTGGAAGTAGGCGCCGTCGTCCTCGAAGCGCTCCCGGAAGGAAGAAAGCCACTGCTGCTCATCAGCACCAGACACAGCGCTCGCCACAAACCGCGGACTGATCATGCTCATGTGAATACCTGCGATCGCCTCGGGGAAATCATTGCCGAGCCAGGACGCAAGGATCGACCCCCAGTCGGAGCCATGTGCGATATAGCGTGTGTAGCCCAACACATCGGTCATCAACGCGTGCACCGTATGCGCCATTGCTCTGGGTCCCGTTAGAACCGTGGACTTGTCAGAAAATCCGGTGTTTGGCAGGGATACGACAACCACATCGTGTTGAGCGGACAGCGATTCGGCTACTTCCAAGTACTCCAGGTAGGTGCTTGGCCAGCCGTGCATCAGCACCACGGGCAAGCCGGCGGAACCCACGCTGCGGCGGTGCACGAAGTGGAGCCCGATATCGCCCACCAGCGCTCGATACTGCGGCTGAAGATTTAGACGCGCCAGATGCTGCTGTGCATCGAAATGTTGCAGCCAGTGCTGCGCCACCAATTTGAGGGCACCCTCATCGACCCCCATCCTCCACGGCTCCGCTGCGGGCATACCCGGCCAATCGTAGTCGCTGATCCGGCCCTTGATTTTCTCCAGAGCCGACTGCTGGACATCGATGTCGAACTTCTCATAAGACGTCATTTTTTCGCTCTCCGTACAAACAGAAAAGCCCCATTGTTGACACACCAACTGATTGACACAAGCCGGTCAAACCACAGTTGACATAGCAACTCAATGAGTTTAGCCTTTGAGGTTGATGCTGCAACACAAAAGTAGGATCGAGACATATGAAAACTAGCCGGAGACGCCTATGACCACCTCCCCCACCACCACTCACCGCGTAATGCACACAATGATCCGCGTGAAGGATCTGGATGCTTCGCTCGACTTTTACACGCGTCTGTTGGGCATGAGCCTGCTGCGCCGCAAGGACTATCCTGAAGGCCGTTTCTCTCTGGCCTTCGTGGGATATGGGCCTGAAATCAATCACGCAGTGATCGAGCTCACCCACAATTGGGACCAACCCACCGACTACGACCTTGGCAACGGCTACGGTCATATTGCCATCGCGGTGGAGGACATCTACGCCGTCTGCGATGAGCTCAAGGCCAAAGGTGGAAAAATCATCCGCGATGCAGGGCCCATGAAGAACGACACCTTGCATCTGGCGTTTATCCAGGACCCTGATGGCTACAAGATCGAACTGATCGACGCCAAGACAGTGGCTTCATGAAAGCGGCGGGATGATCGACTTCTACACCTACCCGGGCCCAAACGGCCGCAAGGTACAGATCATGCTTGAGGAGCTTGCCGTACCTTACAACGTACGCACGGTTGACATCACACGAGGGGAGCAGTTTGCGCCTGACTTCCTTCGTATCTCGCCCAACAATAAGATTCCGGCCATCGTGGACCACACGAAGACCGGACCTGTGGCGGTCTTTGAAACCGCGGCGGTGCTGATCTACCTGGCCGAGTCGCGCGGCAAGTTGCTACCGACGGAGCCCGCTGCACGCGCCAATACTTTGGCTTGGACGATCTGGGGCACAAGTAGCCTCGGTGGAGCACTGCCGCAGCTACATCACTTTGTCGATGCCGCCGAAAAGTTACCCGCTGTCATCGAGCGCTTCACTAACGACTGCGTGCGCATGTTCAAGGTGCTTGAGCGACGACTCGCTGAAGTGGAATACCTCGCTGGCTCCTACTCCGTAGCCGACATTCCGACCTACTGCTCTACGCTCGGCTGGCTGCAGCGCGTGAAGGACCTTTCGGGCGGCGACCTGGGCGCTACACCAGCCATTGACCGGTGGCTGGCCAATGTGTCGGATCGCGAAGCGGTGCGGCGGGTCATGCAGGCCAGCGGCTCATGAAAGTATGAAGCGGTACCTACACTACTTCGCCGACGGCGGCCGTCGTTTGACCACTGGAACGGACTGTGTTGAAGTTATTGATCCGTCGACCGAGGCGCCATCGGGGTCTGTTCGGCTCTGCTCATCGGCTGATCTGCACGCTGCGCTGAGCAGCGCCAGGGCATGTGCCGAATCGTGGGCCGCCACCAGCGTACCGCAGCGCCAAGCGGCCCTGCAGCGGCTGCGCACCGCCCTGAGCGAACGGCAGGAATCTTTGGTGCACGCGATGGCTATCGACATCGGTTGTCCGGTGTGGCTTAGCCAGACAGTGCATGTGCCCATGGCGTTGAAGGGCTTGGACAATGCTATCGAATTCGTCGCTAAAGTGCAATGGAGCGAAGTAGTTGGCAACGCGGTGGTGGAGCGGGTTCCCTTTGGCATCGTTGCGGCGATCACGCCATGGAACGCGCCGCTGCATCAGATGGTTGCCAAGGTTGCTGCGGCAATGGCAGCAGGTTGCACCACGGTCCTCAAGCCCAGCGAATTGGCGCCGGCTTGCGCGGATTTGTTCATTAACGCGCTGGAGGCGGCACAGCTACCGCCCGGAGTGGTCAACGTTGTGTGGGGGGACGCCCGAATTGCCGGTGAAATGCTGGCCGACCCGAGGATCGACAAGGTCAGCTTCACCGGATCGACGCGTACCGGCAAGCTCCTACTGGCCCGTTGCGCAGAACGGGTACTGCCCGCCACGGTGGAGTTGGGCGGCAAATCTGCCGCAGTACTGCTGGACGACGCCAACCTTGATGCTGCGCTTCCCATGGTGATGCGCTCGTGCATGGCCAACTCGGGCCAGACCTGCGTGGCCCAGTCCAGGCTCATCGTTCCTGCGCATCACCTGCGCGAGATCGAGGCCCGTCTTGTCGACCTCGCACAGGCATGGCCGCCAGGTAATCCAATGAATGAGGCGACCCGCCTGGGTCCTGTAGCGAGTCAGGCGCAATTCATCCATGTTCAAAAACAGGTATCAACAGCATTGGAGCAAGGCGCGCGCCTAGCGTGTGGCGGTGCGGATCGCGCACTCCCACTTGGCTACTTCCTGGCCCCTACGGTCCTGACGGAGGTCGATGCGGCGATGCAGGTGGCGAATACCGAAGTGTTTGGCCCGGTGCTGTCTGTGCTTGCTGCAAAAAGCGATGACGACGCTATCCGGCTGGCGAACGCAACGCCTTACGGTCTGTCGGGCGCTGTTTGGTCGAGCGATCCAGATCGCGCAGCGCGCGCGGCACGACGCCTGCGCACGGGTCAGGTAGTCCTGAATGGCGCCGCACAGAATCTCGCCACGCCGTTTGGGGGTTGGGGGGAGTCGGGCATAGGGAGAGAGAACGGCCGCTTCGGCATAGAGGCGTTTCTCCAGTACCGTGCACTCCATGGGCTGGTGGATAGCTCTTGATTTCCGAATGGGTGACCCCGTATCCACGTAGGCTTCTTGCAGGTGAGCGACCCTCTCGCACTGCTCCAGTTGCTAGTGGACTCCCGCCGGAGACGGTATTCGTACCTTAGACCGCTGCTCCTTGGGCAGCCAAAGCCGCCGCTCGAAGCGAATCTACCGGCTCGATGCCATAGCCCTCATAGCCGTTAGCAACCAGCCTAGACAGATCACGGCCGGATCCGCACCCAATGTCCATGACTCGAGCGCCAGGCAGGAAGGAAGCAGCAAAGTAGCGCTCAATCGGGCTCTCCACTGCCTCGTAACGCCTCACGATCTCTGCTGCGTTGGCCTCATAGAAGTTGGCTGTCTGGGGGTCCATGGATCCTTCTGTTCTGGGATTTTCTTTAAAGCCTAAGCCCAACGACGGCGATCCCGCTTTCGCGGGTCCGGCGATGGCTTACCTATCATTCGAACGCTCGCTCAGTCGCTCGGACCAGTTCCTTCAAGAAACTGATAGCTCGCTGCAAGTCGTCTTTCGTGACCGGATGAGGTTGGGACGGACCCTTGATAGAAACTCGAGATCGGTGCACCACATCGCCTCGAAGTTTGAGGTACCCATTGAGCTTTTGTCGAGCAGCCGCCGGCTCCATGTTGTTCCACTTCCAGCTGGCCATAACGTCTATTCCAGCGAAGTCCTGGAAAAGCTGCATCGTCTTCTCGGAAGTTGGGTTGTGCAGCCTCTTGATCTCTTCATCAAGGCGGGACTTCACGAAGCTGCCAATCCCAGAGTCGGCTATGCCCTGAAGCCTTACTGCGGCAGCCTCCTGGACGCGGTCTTCCACATAAGTCTCCCAAGCAGTCATGGCCATCACCAATCCAGCCCGCTTTAAGACCTCCAGCTCCGGAGGCGGCGGATGGGAGTTGAGCTTGTTGAAATGGGCCAACAGGTTCTCCGCGTCTTTGATGGCTTCGGAGAATGTGGCCGCAGCATTAGAAGTTGTCATCTGATCATGGCTCCGGAGCAGACCTTTTACCTTGGGGTGGTCTCTTGTGTAGCTCCACTGGGGCTCCAGGGGATCCCACGATGGACGCTGCAGTGAATCGGCAACGCGGGTATGAATTGCACCCCCAAAAGGCTCCGTACTTGCTGGTTCGGGCAACCAGAAACCCGGAGCCGCATTCCGGACAAAGCGAACTGGGATCTAGGCTTCCATCTGAGCGCTGAATCTGTATTCCGTGCTCGCGGATCAGCTCCAAGACAAAAGCGGATTCTTTCTTCTTGACCGTGATCAAACTCACAGATCTCTTGGCCCTGGTAAGCGCTACGTAGAAGAGGCGTCGCTCCTCCGAGAATTCGAATGAGTCCCCGAACGGCATCGCCAAGGCCATGACCGGGTCATCCTCGACGCGAGAAGGGAATCCCAGAACTTCAGAGGTCATCCGAGGAAGCACTACGTGATCACACTCGAGGCCCTTACTCGAATGCGCAGTGATGAACTCGATGGAGAGACTGGGATGGCTAAAGCCAGCTGGAAAGTAATCGCTGTCTTTCCTATAGCGGCCCATCACGTAGACAGTTCGCCTCTGTCCGCTGGCCTGCGCCTCTCCAGCCAACCGTTCCAATTCTGACTGGACGCAGGATCGTATTTCTCCCTCTTGCTCAACCGCAAGAATGTTGATGGGAGGCGCCCTATCTAAGTTGGTCGATCTGACCTGCTTTCGAAGTTGCGCAGGATTCTTCTGGATGAACTCACTGGTGATGTCACAGAGCGGCTGAGGGCAACGGAAAGTTGTTTCAAGTCTTAGAGTCCGCGCTGAACCAAACAGATCAGCGAATCGCGTCATGACGCTCAGGTCAGCGCCTGCAAAGCGGTTGATGCTTTGCCAATCATCTCCCACTGCAAACAGGCAACAGTCGGGCTTCTCAACCAGGGCCTTGACCATCCGTGCTCTTGCCAGGCTGGCATCCTGGAACTCATCGACCATGACCAACTCGTAAGGACTTACCCACTTGCCCTGCTCGATGTGATCGGTGGCCTGGTTCAGCATGTCCTCAAAGTCGATGTAGCCGCCCTCCCGCAGCTTGCCTTCCCAAGCACGATAGATCTCCTCGAACAGGTCCAGGAACACCTTGGTTCGAAACTCAAATGGCCCTGCCTTTCCCTCTGACATGCGGCTGCGAAGGTCAGCCATGGCAAGCTTGTTGTTCTTGACATGGCTCTGAAACATTCGAATCGTGCGCACAAGCCGAGGGTTCTCGATCGGCTGGCGGCCTTTGGCTGGCCTGTCTGGGTTGGGATTCAGGGTGATCCCGTGTTTCTCAAGCTCTAGCGGTAACCGCTCGAACACCCTGCCGGACCACAGATCGGCCGTGGTCGTCTCCAGAAGCTTCGTCCCGTGCTTCGCGTGCAGCTCCCGCTTCCATTCCATGGACTCCTTGTAGCCCTCGAACTCCTCTGGCGGCTCCCCCCGTTCATTCAGCGCCCAGTGTTCCAGATAGACGTTGGCCTCAGGGAAGTAAAAATCAGGGTGGTACTGTCTGTGTTGCGCATCGGCAGTCGGATGCTCGTACGGCCTTTCGTATTCATAGCGCACCCCGTTGTAGAACAGCCAGTCAGCCAGCAACTGTTCGCCGCGACTCTTCACCACCTCACTGTTGGCCGTCCTGAAGCCCTCTCGCTCGTTCGTCCGATCCCAGCTGTCTGGTTTGTCCGACTTGTTTCCTGGCTCTCGTAAGTCCTGGCTCAGAACCAGGCGAAAAAGGTCCCACTGGACCCGGAACTTCAGGTTCTTGTCCTTGAGTTCATCCACCAAACTCAGCAGCATTTCCAGATCGCGTCCGGCATCCAGCCAAGGGGCTAGCGTCGGCTTTCTTCCCGTCGCCTGCCCGATTACCTCAAGGCCAAAGGCGTGAAACGTCTTGGCGTTGATTGCATCAGCAGGTAGCCCTTGGGGGCCGAGCCTGCTCTGGCGTCTCTGGCGCAATTCAGCCGCAGCGTCGTTGTTGAAAGCCAGCATCAGGATCTGCTCAGGAGCAAAGTACCCATGTCGCAGCGCATAGCCCGCCTTGGCAACCATCGTGGAAGTCTTGCCTGATCCGGCAGCAGCAACCAGCAGGATCCTGGTGTCAAAACACACCACCGCGGCGCGCTGTTCTTCCGTCAGGGGGGACTTTTCTACCTGGTCGAAGAAGCTCTGATCCGAGTCATAACGCTTCGCCTCAAACTGGGCGTTGATTCCTTCTCCCCAGGCCAAGACGTCTCGCGTGCTCGCCAACAGTGCCAACGCCTTCTGCGTATCATCCGGTTGGGTACGGATGTGCTCCTGGATGTCAGGCTCGCTCAGCCAATCCTCAAATCCTTTGGGGCGGGTCTGTTCAACTTCGGTGAGAAACCGTTGGTCTAGCCAGCCCCTGCGCTTGAATCTGTCCCTCACGGACTCCCTGAGCGTCTGGCTCCATGC
>Ga0075157_10000987_pt1 | contig 19167 bp, 15 predicted proteins | sample JI81BgreenDNA_FD_70967 | JGI IMG/M metagenome (GOLD analysis project Ga0075157, IMG submission 70967) | Wastewater effluent complex algal communities from Wisconsin, to seasonally profile nutrient transformation and Carbon sequestration -... | ecosystem: Engineered > WWTP > Effluent > Algae...
ACCAGGATGCGAGAGCCCAGCATATTGCCGGCGCCGAACATGGCCCCATCGAGGTCGATCAGACCGCTGATCTCGTGGCTCTGACCGATGGCGGAGATCACGCGCTTGAACTCGGTATCGAGTTTGCCGGTGGCGGCTGTCGAGAGCAGGAATACCGTCACACCCTTGTCGGCACGGTTTTGCAGCGACTCCAGCAACGCCTCGGAGTCGGTACGGGTGACGCGAACACCAGCGATATTGCGCTCGGTGATGGGGCTGCTGAAGACGCCAGCCAGGGCGATGTGGTGCTTGGGGTAGGTACCCAGAGGCAGGGTTTCCGCATCCAGGCTCCAGGAGTGCGAGCCCACCTGGGTGGTGAAATCCACCACTTTGGCGGTCTCGCCAGCGGCGTTCAGGCCGGCGAGCTTGCCCGCAGCGATCGCCTGCATGGCAACCGACAGTGGAAGGGGCGTCGGCATCTCGCCTTCGGCGCGCCAGAAGGAAGGACGACCGTCATGGAGTTTGAGGGCAACGTCGAACACTTCCTTGGACGCACCTCCGAGCATGGTGACGCGCTCGCGCATGGCTGCGTCCAGTGCCTTGTGGAACTTGGAGACGATGGCCTTGTCGTTGGCTGCGTCCGTGCCAAATACGGCCTCTACGTAGCGGATGAAGTCATCGGCCTTGAGGTGCTTACCCTCGGTGATCTCGATGACCATGCCGGCGGCCACCTGGGCGAGTTCCGCCTCTGTGGATCCGCGCAGAAAGATCGGGCTGGAAGAAGAGGCTTGCTGCTCTGTGGCGACTACCTTGTCGCCTGCCTTGATGAAACGGGTGTTGTCGCCCGACTCATAGACATCCTGGCCCTGGAAGTTCTTGCCCAGGTAGATCGTCTGGTGCAGCGCGGTCTCAGGATTCAGAGGCTGGGAAGAGGTCTCCTCGGCCGCCACGGCAGAGGAAACAGGTGTCCGCTTGGGGTGCCAGCTCAGACGGCGCTCGTCTGTGCGAAGCTGGGAAATGCGGCGATCCTTGTGGGCCAGCATCAGGGGCTTGATGCGGCGGCGGATCTCGTCGTCTGTGAGCTCAACAATCTTGGCCAAAGGGAACCGGGTGGCCATGCCAGGGAAGTCCAGGCGGGCGGAGGCCTTGGAGTAGATGCCCACCCAACGGGACTGGACAAAGCCGAGTTGGCGAGCGAGCTGGCCCCAGGAGGCGTTCTCGTCGACCATGACCAGGCGCTGTTCGCCGTTGGGCATGATGGTCACGCCAAAGTGGATGCCATAAGCCGACAGGTCGGGCCAGCGGCGCTTGCGCGCAGGGGCCGTTGGAGCTGCCGGGGCTGCGGAGGCTGCAGACGCTGCAGGGGTGGCGCCAGGGGTGTGGGTCGGAGTGTTTTCAGACATGGGGTGGTCCGTAGTAAGCACAAGATGTCATGGGAGAGTGCCCAAGGAGGCTTGCGCGAGGAAGTTGGAATCCGAGAACAAGAGGGAGGCAAAAGCAAAAGCAGCCCCGAAGGGCTGCTTTGTCCGCTTGCTTAGGCGCGGCGACCAGCGTAGCGACGGGCGGGCGCTTCGTTGGCTGCGGGAGCAGCCGGTGCGGCAACCGGAGCATCGAAGGTGTCCATCGGCTCTTCGAAGCCAGCATCGAACATCAGGTCATCGTCCGTCATGGGTGGCTGGCTGTCGGCGAAGTCCGAGGCGGCCGGGGCGGGAGCCGGGGCAGCTGCGCGGGGTGCGGCGGCTGCAGCAGCCGGTGCAGGGGCAGGGGCTTCCTGGCTAGCGCCAGCCTCGCGCTGGGTAGCGGCCACAGGTGCCGGGACCGGAGGCGCGAAGTTGGCGGTCTGAGCAAATGCCGCGGCCTCACTCACACCACGCATGGCCGGCTTGTTGTACAGCGGCTCAAAGTGGCTCACGAAGAGACCGGGTTGCTGACCAGCGGCAGCCTTTGCGTAACGCACTGTCACCAGGGTCGGGCGGAACAGCTGGGTCACCTGGGCCGGACGCTCAGGACCACGATCCACCACCGACAGGTACTTGTCGGCGCGCGCCTTCATCACACCCTTGGTGAGGGTCTGAGCGAACTTAGGACCGGCCCACACGGTGGAGTAGGGGACTACTTCAGCGGTCACTTCATTGTTGTCGATGCTCTCATGCAGAGCGGCGATCGAGCGCAGGAAGTTCTGAGCGGCACCGTCAGCCAGCTTGGCGCGCTCTTCTTCGGTCGCCGCCTCGCGGTACGCCTTACGGTCGAAACGAACCACGGAAGCATCGAATGCATCCTCATTGCGAACACGCAGAGCCACACCCAGGTCGTCGCTCAGCAGGGCAGAGGTGGCCTCACTCAGCTCAGCCACATCGGTCACGTTGAACGCAGGGGTGATCTTCAGGATGTCCTTCACTTCATCGGGCAACTCAGGGAAGTCGCCAGAGTGCAGGAACTGCACAGCCGTGGAGTACTTGGTCACGTTACGGCCACCGTCCACAGCCTTGGTGACGCGCAGCGGGAACACCGTGGCGTCAGCCACAAAGGTGAAGGCCTCGCCAGGAGCATGGGAGGCCACCTTGAGCCAGCGCGCAGCGAAGGAGTCATCGTTCCTGAAGGCGTCCTGAGCGATCAGGGTACCACCAATGGCGGTGCCGGGATGCAGGGGGGTGGTGCGCTCCTGGGCGTACTCGGCGATCTCGGGGCGGCCATGCTCGCTGTCGCCAACCTGCTTGATATCACGCAGCGTTACGCGCACCTGCTCGCCGTTATCGATACGGCGGCCAATGACGGCGTGAGGAGTGGCCTCGAGGTCATAGCCCTCGACGGTGAATGCGAATGTTTCGGGGCGGGCGTTGCCACCGCCATTGGATTGCTTGCGCTCGAACAGGGATTTGCGTTCCATTTTTTGAACTCCAGAAAGTAGAAAGAGAGGTTTCGTTTTGGGGCCGGCTTACACACCAGCGCCGTCGGTAGGAGGCTTAGAGCGTTTGCTCAAGCACGGGAAATCACCCGGTTACGAATGCGCATATGGTATAGTTTACACTAAATAAAGACCAATGACAAGGCCAACGACTCAAGTCGTGCGCCCCGCGTTGTTTTTGGCGCCTTCTTGCTCGCGGGTTGACAGCACAAGAGGTATACAATATACTAAGTGCATAGACATTTTACGGAGTAGAAGCCATGCAAAGCACCGCGGTACAGCAAGCATTCGAGAAACTCACGGATCCAGCGACCCTTCGCAAGGTTTCCGTTGGTGCCCATGGCCGCCTGTTCTCGGATCCCGTGATGGTGGGTGTGGCTGGCTCCGTGCTGGCATGTGCGGCAGCCGCTGTGGCAACCTTGATCGATGCGCTAGCGAAGGGCGCCACTCAGGCTTTAGTGAATCCTGAAGATGTGGTTGCAGAAACCGTAGGCCGTGGTATCGATCCGACCACCGCCTCCTCGGCTATCAGCCTTCTGGTGCGTCGCGGGGTTTTCATACGTCGCGGCGAGCAGATCGCCATCAGTCACGTGGACGAGGAAATCGACCTGCTGGCCCAAGACATTGAGCGCCGCAGCCAGGCCTGGGAGAAGCGCCGTAGCGCCAACGAGAAGCCTGCTGCTGCCGAGCGCCGTACCCCTGCCAAGTCCAAAGTGACCACGGCCCCGGTGGCGGCTCCTGCCGAAGCCCCGGCGACACCCATTGCCGCAGAGGTTCCTGTAGTCGCTCCGGTAACCGCTCCTGTGGCCGCTCCTGTGGCCGCTCCCTTGGCTGTAGAGCGGCCTACGCAGAAGCCCTCTACCTCCTCTGTACGCCGCCTTTCTGCTGGCACCCTGGAAGCCAACGACACCGTGCTGGCCGTAATGCCCACGGACGACGGCAAGGACTTTGAGATCATGAAGAGCTTTGCCGACAGCGTCGCAAGCTCCTACCCCCAGATCAACGTCGAGGAGCAGATCCTGCGTGCTGGCGCCTGGTGCCGCGCCAACCCCGGCAAGCGCAAGACCCCGCGCGGTATGCCCCGCTTCATCAACAGCTGGCTCAATGCAGCGCAGCGCGAAGCCGAGAACCGTCAGGCCATGGCCTCCAAGACACCCAAAGCCGTGCGCAACGGCTTTGGTATGGGCGCAGTGACCGAGGTAGCCCAGGTTGTCACCCCTGTTGCCGCCCCCGTAGTGAGCCACGAAGCAGCGACCGATGAGTTTGCTGACCTCGAGCTGCCGGCCGCCGACGAGTCCTTCGATGCCCCAGAAGCCGAGATGGCCATGGGTGATTCCAGCACCGCAAATGCAGCCCTCAGCGCCCCCGCTGGTGACGCCCTGGCTGCCGATGAGGAAGACCTCAACGAAATGCTCTCCGAGCTTGGCGATGCCTTTGATGCCCCGGATGAGGCTCCGGCCCGCCTGGTGGGTGACGAGATCGACGCCTTCTGTAGCCAGCCGAGCAGCTTTGCCCCCGAATTGGATGACGCCTTCGCCGGTGACTCGCTCGACTCCTTCGACGGCGCCTTCGGCCCGGAGTTTGGCCAGGCCAACTCGAATGGCAATTCCATTCCCAGCCTGTATGGCCGGGGTTTTGTGACCCGCGAAGCCATGCGCTTTGGCTCGGTGCACTGAGCAGCCCTGACAGCTGTAGCACCTTCAAGAGATGTCTAAGCCATGACCATGTGCCCCAAGCATCAACGCCCCATGCGACAGCTGGGTGCTGAGCTTCTGTGCTCCGCCTGCCTGGCTGAAGCCAGCGCCCCGAATGTGGGCCGGATGGCAGAGCTTGCCGCACGTGAGCAGAAGCGGGTACGGGCCTCCCTCATGGATGGGGTGGGTATTCCTGCAGCCTTCCAGGGCGCCAGCTTCGCATCCTGGGTATCGGAGACTGAACGCTCCGCCAAGGTGCTGGCAGCCATGAGCAACTACTGCGGCGACTTCGAAAGCCGCCGCAGCATCCGCAGCGGCTTCATCTTTACTGGCTCACCCGGAACGGGCAAAACCCACCTGGCGTGTGCCATGGCTGCTGATTTGGCTGCCCGGGGCTACCGGTCCCTGTACCTCTCACTGCCCGCGTTCACCCGGCAGATCAAAACCTCCTTTGGCAAGTTGGGTCACACCGACGTCTTGCTCAGAAGCGCCATCGACGCCGACCTGCTGGTGCTCGACGAGATCGACCTGCACGGCACGACGGACAACGACTACAGCATCCTTTATGACGTGATCAATGGCCGCTATGAGCGCGGGGGCCGCCCGACGGTGGCGATCAGCAACCGCAACAAGGAGCACCTGGTTGCAGATCTCGATGCACGCATTGTCAGCCGCATCCTGGGTGGCACCGACCCCATCGCCTTTGACTGGCCCAGCCAGCGCGACAAGCGCGCCAGCCGCCGCACGTCCATCACCTCGGGAGTAGCGAAATGAACCGCGCCCCACTCATTCCCCAGCCTGATCTGACCCTGGTTGACGATCTTTCGCCAGAGAACGAGTATCCCGCCTACATCGGTGAAGAGGAGGGCGGCTCCCAACCTTCTGGCCATCCAGCAAAACACTCTGGCATCAAGGCAGCCGGATTGACGCCTCTGGTAGCTGCGGAGCGCGCAGTGATCGGATCCATGCTCGTGGACCCGTATTACGTAGATATCGCCACAGGCTATCTGAGCGCACAGGACTTCTCGGTCCACGCCTACGGCGTGGTCTTCGCCGAGATCACAGCCATCCGGGATGGGGAGGTCGAGGGCGTGAAGGTGGCCGATACCGTCACGGTATCCCTGCTGCCGCGTGTGCAGCGCCTGCTTCGCCTGGAAGAGCTCGAGGAGCTCGCGCTGGGCGCCTGCCTCGATGAGGCCCTCCTGGTCGGCTACCTCACCCTGATCCGCGACCATGCCGCCGAGCGAAAGCTGGGCGCCGCGGTGCTCCAGGCTGCTGACCTCATGCAGGGCTCTGCCGGGGTTCATGAAAAAAGCCAGGCGATCAAGGACCTGATTGCCAAGACCGCGCCGGACCGCTCGGTTCCCGTGATCTCGTTGGGTGAGGCCGCCATTGGCAAGCTCACAGACATGGCGCTGGCCGCCAGGGAAGGGCGTCCACGCACAGGAATCCCTACCGGCTACGAGGACCTCGACCTGATGACCGCTGGCCTGCATGGCGGCCAACTGATTGTTCTGGGCGCCCGCCCAGGTATGGGTAAGACCGCCTTGGCTTTCTGCATGGGCATGCATGCTGCGTCCCAGGGGCACGCCACGCTGATGGCATCCCTTGAGATGAAGGCCGCCGAGCTCTCGATGCGGGCCGTATCCATGGTCTCAGGTGTGGAGGGCCACCTGCTACGCACCCAGGCGCTCAATACCGAGCAGTGGGACGCCGTGGTCGCCGCCGGCGAGCATCTGTCCACCCTGCCGCTCAACATTGCCGACATTCCAGGCATGAACCTGGCGTCACTGACTGCGGTGGCCAGAAAGATGCACCGCGAGGGGAAGCTCAAGTTCCTGATCGTTGACTACCTTCAGATCATGACCCCAGGCAACAAGTCGGGGAACCGTGAGCAGCAGATCGCCGAGATATCCCGTGGACTCAAGGTCCTGGCCATGGATCTGGGCATCCCGATCCTCGTGCTCTCTCAGCTCAACCGGTCGGTGGAGACGCGCGTAGACCGCAGGCCCATGCTCTCAGACCTTCGCGAGTCCGGCTCCCTGGAGCAGGACGCGGATGTGGTCATGTTCGTCCACCGGGAAGACATGGTCAAAAAAATTGGCGGCGGCACCGGGGTGGCTGAGCTCATCCTCGCCAAGCAGCGCAGTGGCTCCACCGGAGATCTGTGCCTGGGCTTTGACGACGCCACCACCCGCTTCTATGACCCCAGAAACCCGAACTTCCTGCTGGCGCCGACCGCCATCAAGGCGGTGTCGGAGTCTGCTGGCGCCCGAAGCCGAGCCAGGCGCACCCATTCGTAACCCGAACAGCAAACCCTATTCATCAACAACCCAGCAACTTTTGGCGTCCTTAAACAGCGCCCCTACCAGCCACCACCGGAGCAAATCATGGCAACCAACCCGCAAGGCGCAAAGCAACCAGCGCCGTCCACACCCAAGAAGCAGGCCGCAGTGCGCGGACTGGAAAGCGTCATGCTGCGCAACGAGTTCTACCGGGACAAGTTCCGTGCGATGGCCATAGCCACGCCGTTGCTCGTTGTTGCCCTCATGATTTCGATCGCACTCAACGTGGTGCTAGCGACCCGCAAGGCAGAGCGCGACTACTTCGCAGTCGACCAGGCCGGCCGAATTACCCCGATCGTTGCGCTGAGCGAGCCCTATGTAACTCCTGCATTCCTGCTCAACTGGGTATCGGAGACGATCACCCGCGCGTACTCCTTTGATGCGCAGAACATGCAGCGCCAGATTGGAGACCTGCAGCCCAATTTCACCCCCGAGGGCTACGAGCAGTATGTCCAGTCGCTCTCCAGCGCCGGCATTCTCGATCTGGTCAAGAAAAACCTGCTCATCGTCTCGGCCACACCGCTTGGGACCCCGGTAGTCAACCGCACGGGCAGCATCAATGGGGCCATGTTGTGGGAAGTCCGCATGCCGGTACTCGTGCAGTACCGCAGTGCCACACAGCTGGCCGAGCGCCGTCTGATGGTCGATGTGGTGGTCATGCGCCGCCAGACGCTGGAGGCGCCATCGGGCATCGGTGTGAGCCGTTTCGCCGCAGCAGACATGTGATGGATGCGTGCTGCCAGGCGCTCACAAGGATCCCGGCGGTACGCAATCACACGGAACCGAATTATTTCTGGTTGGTTAGCTTTTAGACATGTTTGCTTTTCACAATCCATTTTGTCAACAGCAAGCTGACAGCAACCCAAACGCAAATCAACTGATCACCGGAGTTTGAAGATGAACGCAGCAACTAGCCAAGCAGTCGTAGCCAGCCAAGCTATTGAGGCACTGGAGTCCCAGGCCGTGACCGACGGTTTCATGGACGCAGACGGCTTCTTCACGATGTCCGATGCCGAGTTCGAGCTGTCGAACCTGCAAACCGGCTCACGCGCCCTGCTGGAGCAACGCCTGGCCGAGCCGAGCCTGGACGAGGACACGGTTGCATTCCTGCGCGACTTCCTGGTCGATACCCGCGAAGTTCACTTCCAGCCCTTCACCGACTAACACCGACCCGTCATGTGACGGATCCCGGTTCAACTGAAAGCTTGCACTCTTATGTTGACGAACCAGAAATCCCTCAAGCGCGATGCGCTGCTCGCGATGACTCTCGTCGCCGGACTCTCCAGCGCCTGGGCTCAAACCGCCACAGCCCCTGTGGGCGTACAGCCAGCTCAGATCGTCATGCCCTCCCAGGGCGTTCAGCAAGGCAGCGTTTTCCCGCAGCAGATTGGCGTACAGCCATCTGCTGCGGCTGGTACACCTCAGGGCGCAGCCATTCCACAGGTGGCACCCCAACCGCTGCCGATGCAGGTGCCCCCTTTACCTCCAGCGGTCTCCACCAAGCCTGGTGAAGGGCTGCCGCCAGAGGTCTTTGGCGCCATCGTGAATGAAAAGTACCCGCTCTCACCCGCACAGGTCCGTGAGCTCAACCGCCTGATCGAGCAGATCCAGCAGGCGTCGACCGCCCGCACAGGCCCGGCTCCAATCCCGACGACCAGCACCACCCGCGTGAGCTTCACCGCAGGGCAGGGCGCCGAAGTAGTCCGCGTATCGGCCGGTACGGTCTCCTCGCTCATCTTCACTGATATCACGGGCGAAGCCTGGAACGTGGACCGTGTAGTTGCAGGTCGCCCAAGCTTGCTTGAGCTGACCTATGGTCGCCGCGACGGTGCGAGCAACATGTTCACGATCAACCCCTTGGCCGAGCAGGTCTCGACCAACATAGCTATCTTCCTGGAGGGCGCTCCGGCTCCGATCATGATGGCTGTGGAGTCAGGCCAGAAGCACGTGGACTTCCGTCTGGACGTCTCCGTCCAAGCCCGCGGCCCCCAGGCCACCGATCCGGCCATCAGCCGAGGGTTTGTCGACAGCATCCCGGCTGAGCTCAACGACATGGTCGCTGGCATCACTCCCAGCAATGCCCGCCCGCTGCGCGTGACCGCTACGGACGTCTCTGACGTTCAGGCCTGGGTCGCCGGTAACCGCATGTTTGTACGTAGCCGTGCCGTCATGCTGGCGCCAGCGCCCCTTCGTGTAGCCACCGGCGCCGACGGTACGAAGGTGTTCGAGCTCCCGCACGCCTCCCAGATTCTCATGAGTGTCAACGGCAAACCCGGTCGGGTCACCCTGGGCGGCTTCCCGCCCCCGGCAGGCTCTCCCCTCGCAGCTATCACTAAGTAAGGACACATCATGAGCAACACCAACGACAACCAATCTGAGGATCTCTACGCTGATGGTCCGGAACCACAGCGTGTGGATGCACCGCCGGAGATCCCCAAAGCCAACGGCAAGCTGGAAAACATCATGGCGCTTCGCAATGATCCGAAGGCGCGCCGTGGGTTGATCCTCTCTGGAGTAGGGCTGGGTATTGCCATCATCATGCTGATCATCGTGGTTGCCCGCATGACGAATCCGCCGCCTGCGCCTTTGCCGCCCGAGATCCAGGGCGTCAACGTGGGCAGCGCTCCTGGTGGCTTCCGCGACGACGCGCAGGGTGGGGTGGGCAACACACAACAGTTCGCGACCATGGTTGATGGCATCAGCCAGGAGCGGGTGGCTCAGGCTCAAGCCGATGGCACCAGTGTTCAACCCTTGGCAATCACCATTGAACGCGATCTGCGGCCGGTGCCTCAGCAGCAGCCGGCTCCCCCTCCGCAGCAGGTGGCCTATGTGGCTCCGACCTACCAGATCACCCAGCCGCCGATGCAGGATCCAGCCTATCAGGCCATGTTGCAGAACGCCCGCATGGCCGTGGACTCCCTGGTGCGCTCACGTGAGCTGGGTACAGCAGTCTTTGACGCACCGGTGAGCCAGAACCAGGCAGGGGCAGCCCAGCAGTCTGGCCAGTCAGGCGTCGCTGGTGGCCAGAATATGGGCCAGATGCAAGGTGCCAACCAGGCGGCCGCACCCTCTCAGCCTCAGTCGGTGACGATGATCGCTGCGGGTGCTGTGGAGTCTGTGCGGGTAGATACCGCACTAAACAGCGATGTCGGCGGCGAGTTTGTGGGAACCATCGTCACCGGCCCCTATGCTGGCGCCCGACTGATCGGCTCCGCAGAGCGGGTCGGCACCCTCCTCAAGCCTGTTTTCACGTTGATGAGCATGCCTTCAACGGGTATTTCTGTACCGGTCAATGCGCTCGGTCTTGATGCCCGCACGCTGGAGAACGGGACGGCTACCGATGTGGATCGCAAGCTGTTCATCAAGTACGGTATTCAACCCCTGGCGGCAGCACTTTCCGCCGTGGGTGAGGCCATCGTGAATGCTGGCAGCACGACGGTGATCAATGGTGACGCGACGATCACATCGAACCCGGAGCTCGATGGGCGCCGGACTACGGGTGTGGCCGTTGGCGCTGCAGCAGAGACGTTCACACGTGATGTGGGGGCGCTCAATACAGAGCCTACCGTGCGTGTTGCACCGGGGACGGTCATCGGCGTCGTGTTTACACGCGACGTCGTCTACACCCCCCGCTAAAACATTGTTGTCGACCTCAATCCATAGGTTGACAATTTAGAAAACTTGGTATAAAGTATACCGCATATACCGTTTACATCGCCCAAGGATAGAACGATCATGGCAACCAATGAGATGGACGAATACGCGCAGGCGCACGCAGCTAACGCAGACGAGGCTGAGGCTGCAGCCGGCGTAGAGCTGGAGGCAAATGCTGAGGATGCAGCAGACAACGGACAGGCAGCCCCTGCCGCGGAAAAGAACGCTGGTGTAAGCCCCAAGCAGAAGAAGATGGTTCTTGGCGGCGCCGCCGTGGGCTTCGTTCTTCTGGGTGCACTCGTGGTGGGCAACATCATGGGTGGCTCTGGCGACGGTGTTGCAGTTGCTCAGTACGACCAGGGCAATGGCGCCAATGCCTTCATGGATCAAGGCGGCGTTCTGGCAAATCCTTCGGTGCAGGGTCCTCAGGGCGCCGCGCCGCTGTTTGATGGCCAGGAGCCACAAACCCAGCTGAGCATCAATGACCTGATTGCGCAGGGAGCCGTAGGCCAGGAACCCAATCAGGCGCCGGGCGTTGACGCCATGGCAGCGCCTGGCGCACCAGTTGCACCCGCTGCACCCGCTGCATTCCCCGCGCCGACTGCACCTGAAGCCGCTCCTGCCGTAATGGCTGCTGCGCCTGTTGCAGTAGCTCCCGCCATTACTGCTGGTCCTGCGCCCTCGGCTGCGCCTGCCGCACCCATGCTTGCCGCCCCTGCGCCTGTCGCCCTTATGGCTGCAGTGCCCAGCGTTGCGCCCGCAGTGACTGCATCCGTGGCCACGCCTGCCCCCGCCGTTGAGACCGCACTGAGCCAGCAGCAGATCGATGAGATCAACAAGTTGCGGGCCGACAACACCACCCTTCGCTCTCAGGTCGCCGACCTCAAGCGCCAGGTGGACCAGATCCGCAAGCAAGTTGCAGTTGCCAGCAAGCCAGCTTCCGCGCCAGCGACCGCCGCCGCCCCCGCTCCAAGCCGTCCAGCCACGGCAACGTCGAGCAGCCGGGCTGCAGATGTCGCCTCCACCACGCGCGCCCCGCAGCCTCAGCGCAATGCTGGAGCGACCAAGCGGGGTGACTTTGAGATCTACGCCGTTACGGATGGCCGAGTCTGGGTGGTTGGCAAGGATGGCGAGCGCCTGGGTCCGTTGGTCGTGGGGTCTCCGCTGACCGATGGATCCAAGATCACCGGCATCGATGTCGGTCGCGGGGTTGTTCTGACCTCAACCGGCGAGATCCACTGAGGTAGATCGCCATGGACGAGTTGAGCGCTCTCACCGTTCTGCGGAACATCGCAGCCTCATTTGAGCCCCTGCTCGGGTTCTTGAATGCGATCTCGTACACCCTTGGTGCACTCTCCGCGCTCTTTGCCATGTTCCTGCTCTACCAGTCGGGGCAGCCGGGCAATGCGCGCGAGTCAAAGATTGGTTGGGTGTGGAGCCTCCTGGTGGCAGTGATCTTCTTCGCGCTGCCCCAGTTCATCAGTGATGGCGCGCGCCAGATATTCGGCCCTGGCGCTCAGGACAACCCGCTGGCGTATGCCGGCGCCGCGATCAGCGGGCCAAAGCTCGGCGCGCTGGCGGTGCTGCTGCAGCTGCTGGGAATGATTTTCGCGATGCGCGGGCTTTGGGTGCTGCGGGCCGTAGGGATCTACGGCAACCACAGCCAGGGCGGTGCATCGTTTGGCAAAGGATTCGTGATGGTGATTGCAGGCATATGCCTGGTCAACATGCGCGATCTCATGCAAGTGGTTTCAGGAATGACAGGCCTCCAAGTGGGCGCAGGCCTGTTCTATTGATCTTCGCGCCCCAAATCGACGCAAAAGGAAGTCACCATGTCTATCAGCAAAAAGCTCACCGCCATGAAGGCCGCTGCTTTCATCGCCGCAGCAACCGCCAGCACTGGCGCATTCGCCCAATTCACCCCGACCGGTGGTGGAGGCGACTTCGGCACCATCTTCCGCAACCTGACGGCTGGTCTGGGTAGCTTCAGCGGCCTGGTGGAGGCCATCATGTATGTGGTGGGCGCTACCTTCGCCCTGATCACCCTGTTCAAACTGTACAAGTGGAACAAGTCTGACGGCCGCGAAGCCACCCTGGGTGGCATCGGTGTGACATTCCTGGTTGCAGTGCTGGCATTCACGATGCCGATGCTGATCAACTCCGGCACCACCCAGCTGTGGGGCTCGGGCAACGTGAAGACCATCAACGCTCCCCAGCCGAGCTTCCGTTAACTCCTGGTAAGCGTCGAGGGCCGGCCCTAGGGTCGGCCCGAACCACCAGAACCCATTGCACACCATGCTCAGCCTCAGCATCTCTGCCAAACCCTGCCTGCCTGGCCGCAAGTACACAGGCCCGCAGCAAGACGCAACGCCCACGCGATGCGAGGTTTGCGGTGCGCCCGGTGGGAAATCCGGAGAGCTGCTCGAGCGTCACCTGACTACGGGCGGTAAGTACAAGCATGTGTGCCCCATGTGTCACCACTGTCTGCACCTCGACTTTGCAGGCATGAAGTCCAGTGGCCGGGTCATCTGGCTGCCGGAGATGAGTCAGGAAACGCTCAACCTGTTGAGCCTTGCGATGTTCATGGTGATCAAGAAGATCCCGGCAGACACCAAGGACCAAACAGCTATTGAGCTGCGCAACCACTCCAAGAACCTCTATGGCGCATTCCGCCGGCGAGCCGAGCATGTCGAGATCGCCTTGGGCTCCAACATCCCGGGAATCGACCGCATCGGCCTGAGAGGCAAGCTCTCTGAGCCCCAACATATCGCTAGCCTGATCGCCTATGCGGCCAAGTACCGCAAGAGCGCAGGTCAGGCAGCCCCCATGACCGAGCGAGAAGTGGCAAAGGCCCTCGACGGCCTGCGCTTTCTCCCCAGCCCGATCATCTTCGATGCGTACACCTCTGCGGTGGCCGCAACACTCCCCGATAGCGAGGGCCCAGCCGCATGGATGGGCATGATTCGCGAGCACCACGAGCAGGAAAGCGCCAAGCTGGCTGCCATGCCCTCCGAAAGCTTCGATGCCTCGGGGCATGGCGCCTCGTCGAGCGGCGAAATGGAAGTAGAGCCAGAGCCTGATGACGAGGCCGACCTTGAAGTGATGTCGCTGGACGAAGGAATGCCGGTACACCGGGACGATGAGAAACAGCCGGAGTCGATGTGATTCCAATCGGTTGCGCCTGGCTCAACAAACCCAACAACCTCCACAGCGGAGGCTGGGCGTCGCTGGACGGCGCTGAGCCCTTCAAATTCACCGACCTGGAGTCCCTGCGCAGCAAGGGCCCCATCTGGGTGACGCAGTGCGCGCCCAAGACGTTCGCCGCCGAGGGCGGTAAAAATTTTCCCTGGCTGCGGCATTCCGAGTTCTTGCCGACGCCCCTGAACTTCCTGGCCGAGGAGCTCGCCGTTGTGGAGAGCCCACTCAAGGCCTGCGCAGCACTCAGCGAGGTACTGACCCGGACCGCAGCGCTCGCCTGTGACTGGATCCCAGGCTTTGAGCGCGACCTGGCTGACCCTGAGCTTGCTGGGCACGCGATGCATGAGGTCATGCAGCTGTCTGTCGCGCCAGCGGGGCGCGGACTCGATCTTCCCGCCGACCTCCTGGCCGCCATGCCTCAGATGTTTCCCTCTCTGGCCAATCGCGATGTTTCCTGGGTTGACCTCTTGGTCCGCGTCCCCGCAAACCGCATTGGCCTCTATGAGGACGTCATCACGCTGTCCATTCCGGGCGACATCTGGGTGGAGATCGACAAGGACACCTATCCCAACCCCCTGACCTGGGCCATCAGTAATAGCGTCCCGATCATTGCGCAGGTGACCGTCATCGATAAGCGCCAGAAGGGCAAGGACAAGGATGGCGCGGCCAAATCGCCCGCCTTCGCTCTGGCCAACCTCGCCAAGGGTACCCGTCGCTGGATGGCGAGACCCGAGATCGAGGCCCTCTCGAAGATCTATGAGCTCAGAGCAGAGCGGGTTTTCGTCTGTGATGGCCTCCTGCCGGCCAGCGCAGCTCTGAAAGTGGCACCGCCGATCTTTTCTCCGGTCGCTCGCGCCAGCATCTCTGCAGGGCTCTTCGCCGAGACGTTCCTGCACGCAGCCGCCAGCCCGAGCCCGATTACCGCCGTGCGCCAGGACGGAGCCGCCGCCTTCTGCCCTTACAGCATCCGGGCCGTGTGGCTTACAAGCCTGGCCCGCGCCGAGATGATCGAGGCGGCCATTGAACTCACCAACCGCAAGGCGACCGTGCTCGGCGTCGGGGTGAACCATATTTTTGTCGGCGACAAGAAGGTCCGACTGCGCAGCATGCGCAAGACCATCCAAGCCTGCCACCGTCTGGCTTACCCCACCGGGGTGAAGCACACGGAGGTAAAGTTCGCCCCGAAATCGACGGCTGTCTACTCCTACGAGACGGCCCAAGACGAGGAGGGGGGCGAGTGATGCTGAAGATGAACCTGAAGGACGACCAGGGGATCGAGGGAATCGAGCAACTCTGCGAGGTCTTCTCCGGCATTGAGCGCAAGGTGCGCGCCTCCGGGCGGGCTGACCTCATGCTTCTGCTCGATCGCGTACCCGGCCTGGTGCTGGCACTGGAGAACTCGAAGGTGCGCGAAGAGGTCGAGGCCCATCTGGCCGAATCCCAGGCAACCCTGCACCACCTCATGGCCGCCATGGAGCAGGCCCGGGGTAACTGAAGACATATTGAAGGCAAGGTAGAACGAAATGACAACAGGAATCATGAAAGTCGTCGAGGGCGTTGCCGCACAGGTTGGCCAGATCTTTCACACCTCGCTGCCGTCCTATTGCGACATTGAGACCGCCGATACCGACCACTCCCTGGTGACCTCCAAAGGAACCCTGGTCTCGGGCATCCGCATCGATGGCCTGAAGTTCGCGGTTGGCCCTGAGGAATTCGAAAACACCGTCAATGCCATCACTCGCGCCCTGCAGAGCTACCTGACCAATCCGGCCTACACGGTAGACATCTTCGCCTCCAGCGATGCTGGCGGCGTAGGCAAGGAGCTGGACTCCATGTCCGTCCAGATCAAGGCCAGCTGTGACCGCATGAACGTTGACCTCTCCGATGTGGTGGACTCCAACGTCCGGGCGCTGCGCAAGCATGCATCCCACGAGTCCATCTACCTGGCACTGTGGACCCGCGAGTCGGTGCTCACGCAACGTGAGATCAAGGACCACATCCGGACCCGCAGTGACGCGATGGCCAAGGCGCCCAATCCAGGGCAGGGCGGACAGAACCTGTTCTCCTCCTGCGCCAGTATGCGCGAGCGCCATGAGGCGACGGTCAAGTCTGTCTTTGAGGACCTGAAGAACGCGGGCGTCGTCTGCTACCAGTTGACCGCCCACGAGATGCTGCGGGTCGCCAGGCGCGAGATCGATCCTGAGTTCACCCCGGACGATTGGACGCCGCACCTGGCGGGTGACCCGCTCACGCCTGGCCGTGGCCCCACCATGCTGCGCAACCCCGATGCAGCCGCACTCGACCTAAGCGATGTGCAGTACCCCCGAGTCGAGTGGCAGATGTTCCCGCGTGATGCCTACCGGCTCAACAGCAAGTACGTAGTCATTGGCGACAAGGCTTACGCGCCGGTCTTTATCGAAATCCCGCCCCGTGAGGTCACGCCGTTTGGAGCCTTGTTTGAGAAGCTGCGCTCGGCCAATGTTCCTTGGCGAGCCCTGTTCCGCATCGACGGCGCCGGGCTGTCTTACATGGGAACCCGCAACGCGGTGGCCTCACTCCTCGCGTTCACCTCGAGCTTCAACGCCCGTATCCACGAGGCACACAAGGCGCTGAGCGCCGTGGAGTTCCAGGGGATCACCAACGTCAAGGTGCGTTTTGCCTTCTGCACCTGGGCGCCCGCCAATGACACTGAGTTGCTGGCACGCCGGGCATCCCGCCTGGCACAGACCATCTCCTCCTGGGGTCAGGCCGAAGTGCGCGACATCTCTGGCGACCCGATGCTTGGCTTCATCAGCTCGATCCCCTTCATTTCCGAAAGCCACTGCGGCAGCTTCGCTGTGGCGCCCTTGGCGCACATCGTACGGATGCTGCCCGTCATGCGTCCGGCCAGTCCCTGGAAAGAAGGCTCGCTGATGTACAGGACCGTCGACGGCAAGATCATGCCGTTTGAGCCCGGCTCTTCTTTGCAGGATACGTGGAACTACATCATCTTTGGCTCACCTGGTAAGGGTAAGTCGGTGCAGCTGGGCACGCTGATCCTGTCTTCCATCCTGCGCCCCGGCATGTCGCGACTGCCCCGCGTGAGCATTACCGACATCGGGCCAAGCAGCCAGTACCTGCTCCAGATGATCAAGGACTCCCTGCCCGAGGATCAGAAGCACCTGGTGGGCTACTGGCGTATGCGCATGTCGCCGGAATACGCGATCAATCCCTTTGACACATTCCTCGGCTGCCGCCAGCCGACGCCTGAGCACAAGGCCTTCCTGGTCAACATCCTGGCCCAGATCGCCACCCCAGCCGAGGCCGATGAGCCCTATGAGCGACTGACCGAGCTGGCCTCCAAGGTGATCGACGACGTCTACGCCCTGTACCACGATGCCGGGAGCCGCTCGACGCCCAAGCGCTATAACGTGGGCGACCAGACCCAGATCGATGACCTCATCGCCCGCCTGGGCCTGCAGGTAGACCGCGAGACCACTTGGTGGCAGATCGTGGACTTCCTGTTCAGCAAGGGCTACAAGCATGAAGCCATGCTGGCCCAGCGCTTCGCTGTTCCCTGCCTGCAGGACTGCGTAGCCCTGTCCGGCCCGGTGCACGACATGTACGGCAAGATCAAGGTGAAGTCGGGCGAGACCCTGGTGGAAGCCTTCTCCAGCCTGGTGTCCTCTGCGATCCGCGACTTCCCGAACCTCGCCTCCAGGACCGAGTTCGACATTGGCTCCGTGCGTATCGCCGCCCTCAACCTGGAAGAGGTTGCTGCTGGTGGGTCCCGCACCGCCCAAAAGCAGACTGCCGTGATGTATCTGCTGGCCTCTTACGCCATGACCAAGGACTACCGAATCAAGGCTGAGGTGGTCAACGGCATGGACATGCCAGCCATGTACAAGGATCACCACATGAAGGTGGTGTTTGAGACGGCTGAGGACTTCAAGTGGACCGTTTATGACGAATTCCACAAGACAGCCAGCAGCCCAAGCGTTCAGAACTCTGTGATCATCGACATGCGCGAGGGGCGCAAGTACAACATTGGTGTCATTCTGAGCTCTCAGGCTGCCCATGACTTCACGCCCACCATGCGCGAGCTGGCCACCGGCACCTTCATCTGTGACGCCGGCTCGGACGACAACACCCGGGAGTTGAAGAATTATTTTGGTTTCAATGAGACCGCCCGCCGCCTTCTGATCGATCACGTCAACGGCCCCAAATCCAGCGGCGCTCCACTCCTCGCAGTCCTTCGTACCAAGGAGGCCACCTTCACGCAGCTGCTGGTCTCAACCTTGGGCACCGAAGCACTGTGGGCCCTGTCCACTACCTCTGAGGATGCCCTGGTGCGCGAGGAGGTCTGCAAGGTGCTGGGAGGTGCCGAAGGCCGCAAGGCGCTTTCGGTGATCTACCCCAACCAGGTGAAGAAGGAAGAGGAGCGGCTTCGTCGTGCTGGTGAATCTAATCCGAAGGCCGTGATCATCAAGAACGTGATCGATACCTGGCGCGAGATCAAGCTGAAGAAGCTGGGCTGAACCAGATCACCGGATTGCAACAGAAACTGCTTGCGCTTTAATAGGTGAAAGTGATATACTTTACGTGTCCATCTAGCATAGATTCACATCCAAAGGTGTCCCCGTGACTGCCCAAGCCGCACTCAAGCAACCAGACCTCGAGCAGGGGCCAGACGCACAGCCCAAGCGTCATCTCACCCAAGGCCGAGTGAAGGCGGTCCAGAAGGTCGCCATGAGCCGCCGGGAATTGGAGCGGTTTGTGAAAGACGGACGCCCTACGGGGGTGCTAATCTCCGCACTAGCGGCTCTAAAGGGGCTCTCCGCGGAAGTCATTGCCCAAAAGGCAAAAGTGACGCCTTCGGTAGCCGCAGCCATCCTGGCCGACGGTGCTCATGCCCACATCAAGCCAGCCACCATCCGCGCGGTGTGTTCAGTGATTGGCATCGACCTGGCTGAGCTCAGGCTGATCCCCGGCGAGGTGCACGTACTCAACCTGAGTGCTGGCGCGGGTGGCAGGACGCCAGAAGGCTTCCACCTGAATACTCGAGCAGCCGGCCTCCTGCTTCGTGGTGCAACCATCGCTAAGCTCGACGCCACCAATCAGCCGAAAAAGTTCGGCGTCCTTGGCCGCGAATACCATGCGCTGCAAGTCGATGATGTCAGGGCTATCGTGGTCGGATCCAAGATTCCGCTCCTGGGCCGCCGATTCGACGCAGCATCCGTTCCTGGAGCTCGGTGGGTGTGCGGCACTGAAATCAAGTCCTGCGTAGAGGTGACCTCGCTGGAGCTCTGCACCCAACTGCAGGAGTTGGAGCTCAACCGAGTTGAGTTTGGGCAGCTGTTTCGTGGTGAGGATCCCGTCTCCTGGGACGATATCCGAGCCATGACCCGTGAAT
>Ga0075157_10000992_pt1 | contig 19050 bp, 16 predicted proteins | sample JI81BgreenDNA_FD_70967 | JGI IMG/M metagenome (GOLD analysis project Ga0075157, IMG submission 70967) | Wastewater effluent complex algal communities from Wisconsin, to seasonally profile nutrient transformation and Carbon sequestration -... | ecosystem: Engineered > WWTP > Effluent > Algae...
GAAGTATATCAGTAGCCAGCACTCCATATCTTGATAAAACATTTACTATTGCAAATGTGGCTACTGCAAATTTAATAGTAAGTAATATTACATCTTCTAATCCTAATTTTGTAATTCAGGCTCAAGCAACAAGTCCTATAACAGGAGGCAATACTACCACATTTACAGTAAGATTTGCTCCTATTACTTTTGGAAGTTTTACAAGTACAATATCTATCACAAATAATGATACAGATGAAAACCCTTATACCTTTAGGGTTTCAGGTACTGCTACAGCACCACAAATTGCTGTTTCAGGATTAGGAAATAATATACCCAATAATAAATTTTTAACTCTTTCTATTGATGGGACATTTTTAGGAGTTGCCACAACAGGAAATGCACCCAAAAGTACATTTACCATCCAAAATACAGGTAATGAATCTTTGACCATCAATAACATAACAACTCCACAAGGAAGTTCTTTTTCAATAGAAAATTTGCCCTCTGTAATTGGAGCTGGTAGTTCAGCAGATTTTACAGTATTATTTAATTCTAATAACGGTAGTAAACTAGATACTTTAACTATTAATTCCAATGGTGCTAATGCTCCAATGTTTAAGTTTGCAATTTCAGCTGGGGGTATCGTTTCAGCTTTGGAAGATGGTTTATTTAGTGGAAACATTGAAGTTTACCCAAATCCAAGTATAGGGAGCTTTCAAGTTAAAATTTCAGATTCTAAGTATACATCTATTAATGCCTCTGTATATGATTTGAATGGTAAATTTATCCAGAACTATTCTATAAATCAGTTCAATGGCTTCATTGATATAAATTTAGACAAATATGCAAAAGGTTCTTATTTATTGATTTTAGAAGCAGGTGGAGAAAAAGCTATTCGAAAACTTATCAAACAATAAAACAAAAAGCCCCAATTTGCTGGGGCTTTTTGTTTTAAGTTTACTTATATTTTTAGTGCTCTAATGCCTTTTCTTTGAATTTCGTAATTTGCCTTCTCAAACTTTCCACAGCATCATCAGTAGCAGCCTCAAACGAGCTTTTTTGCGATTTTGCAAAAATCACATTGCCAGGTACATTAATTTTTATCTCTACAATTTTATTGTCTTTTTGTTCACTTTTATCTAATCGAAGGAAAACTTCTCCATCCGTTACACGGTCATAGAAGGTTTCTAATTTGTCTAATTTTTTTTGAATAAAATCAAGCAATTTGATGTCTGCATCAAAATGAATAGATTGCATCTGAACTTTCATAATACATCTCATTTAAGGTTAAACCATTGATTAATAGAACAGGTATTTGATAGCATTTCCGAATTACGCCTTTGGATGAGCCTGTTCAAATATTTCTTTTAGTTTTTCTAAAGAATTATGCGTATAAATTTGTGTGGCACTCAGGTTGCTGTGTCCCATAATTTCCTTGATAGCATTCAAATCTGCTCCTTTATTGAGCAAATGGGTAGCAAATGTATGTCTGAGTATATGAGGGCTTTTTTTATTCGCATTACTAACTAAATTTAAGTACTTTTTCACTATCCGATAAATAAGCATTGGATAAGCTGGTTCTCCATTATCAGTTACTATTAAATGATCATGGGATAGATTGGGAAATGCTTGTTGTTTTTGATATACATATTCTTGTATCAGATGGCTAAGTGTTGCAGTAATAGGAATAATTCTTTCTTTATTTCCTTTTCCTAAAACTTTAATTTCTTGTCTGATATAGTTAATATCTAATTCTTTGATGTACAAGAGTTCCGCCTCTCTGATACCCATATTGTAAAGCATTTCGATAATAATTTTATCTCTATAACCCGTAAAATCTTCGCTAAACTCTACATGATCCAATAATTTAGTCAAATCTGCTTCTTCAATAAAAACAGGAGTACGCTTGGGTGTTTTTAAGGGCTTAATTCTTAACGTAGGATTTGCTACAATATAGTTTTGTTTCACTAAAAATTTATAAAAAGATTTTAGTGTTGCAATTTTTCTATTGATGGATGTGGCTTGTAAATTATCTTCAGAAAGAGAGATAATCCAAGAACGAATAATGTGATAATCAGCTTGGGATAAATCTGATAATTGATAAGTTTGCTCTAAATATTTTGCAAATTGCTCTAAATCATTACGATAAGAACTCTGTGTATGGGTACTCTGCCGTTTCTGAAAACTTATATATTGGAGGAATTTCTCGATCATATTTAGTGCTTAGACTTTTTCCTAAGCACTAAATAGTGATTTTTTTTTATTTAAACAAACAAAAAGTTAGTTATTTTCTGCTTGCTGTAAAGTTTGGCGATAAGCAGCACGCAATACAGTTCTACGACGAGATATTGATTTCTTTTCGAAGAAGGTACGGCTACGCAATTGCTTCAATACACCTGTTTTTTCAAATTTCTTTTTGAAACGCTTCAAAGCTTTATCTATAGTTTCATTTTCTTTTACTTGTATAACTAGCATTCTTTAGACACCTCCTTCGATTTTTTTGTGGGCAACAAAGGTAGCATTTTTTTAGCAAAAACAAAATATTATTTTTGATTCAAATGCCTTTGTCTTTTTGCTTTCAATTCTATAATTATAAATTTCAAATATTTTATATCATTATTCAAAGATTAAAAAAATCCATGTATATTTACCTCTTTATTTTACCCAAACGCAATGACGTATTATTCACAAATTAAGGGCTTGGGATTTTATGTTCCAGAAAATATAGTAACCAATGCCGATTTAGAAAAACTCATGGATACGTCCAATGAGTGGATTCTTGAACGTTCTGGTATTCAAGAACGTCGTTTTTTTACAGAAGGCAAAGATACTGTTGCAACAATGGCTCTTGAAGCAACTAAAATGGCTCTTAGAAATGCAAATTTAGAAGCTCAAGACATTGATTTTATCATTTTTGCTACCCTCAGTCCCGATTTTAATTTTCCTGGTTCGGGAGTATTGGTTCAAAGAGCATTACCTTTCCGAGAAATAGGAGCTTTAGATGTAAGGGCTCAATGTTCAGGTTTTATTTATGCTCTTTCTATTGCTGATCAATACATTAAAACTGGAATGTACAAGAACATATTGGTTATTGGTTCAGAAGTACAATCTAATATATTGGAATTGAGTAATAGAAATAGAAATTTTGCTGTACTTTTTGGAGATGGTGCTGGAGCTGCCGTTGTGCAAGCCACACAAGATTCTAGTCATCGAATTTTATCAACACACTTACACTCTCAGGGGCAATATGCTGAGGATTTATTTTTAGAACACCCTGGTAGTCGTTTAAAAGATAGAATGAGTCAGAAAATTATTGATGAAGGTAAACATTTACCTTTTATGCAAGGTCAAGCTGTATTCAAACATGCTGTTGTTCGTTTCCCTGAAGTAATCAGAGAAGCTCTTCAAGCTAACGGATATGCAGAATCTGATCTTGATTTATTAGTTCCACATCAGGCAAATTTACGTATCACTAAATATATTCAACAAGTTATGAATATGCCTGATGAAAAAGTTGTGAGTAATATCCAAAAATATGGCAATACAACAGCTGCTTCTATTCCTATAGCACTCACAGAAGCTTGGCAAGAAGGACGTGTTCGTTCAGGAGATTTGGTTTGTCTAGCTGCTTTTGGCAGTGGTTTTACTTGGGCTTCCGCTTTAATTCGTTGGTAATCATCCATTCGGCACAAGGCTTGAAAGTCATTCGGTGATAAGGGGTTAATCCGTATTTCTGAATGGCTTTTTTATGTGTAGGAGTTGGGTATCCCATGTTTTTATCCCAAGCATATTCAGGATAGTCTTTAGCCAATTCCATCATTTTTTTATCTCTAAAATTTTTGGCTAATACTGAGGCAGCAGCGATAGAAAAAAATTTGGAATCTCCTTTAACCACACACTGATATGGAATAAAGTTATATGGTTTAAATTTATTACCATCCACCAATATTAATTCTGGAATTGAGCTACTTGCTTCAAAAATTTTATCCAAAGCTCTATGCATAGCTAATATAGATGCTTGTAAAATATTAATTTTATCAATTTCTTTTACAGAAGCTTCTCCTATTGCCCAAGCAATAGCATTTTTTTTGATGTCTTCTTCAATAGTATCTCTCTGAGAAAATGTAAGTTGTTTAGAGTCTGTAAGTGTATCATGTTCAAAATCAAGAGGTAATATTACAGCAGCCGCTACAACTGTACCTGCCAAACACCCCCTTCCTACCTCATCAACCCCTACCTCAATATATTTACCAGAAAAAGAAGAAAGCATATTTTGTTAATTATTTGGAAAACAACACTGTAGTCTAATTTATTTACAATATTAGTAAAAAGATATACTAAAAATAGTAAAAAAACACGAAATTTGCTGATATGTTTCATAAAACATAAAATTGTATGCGATTTATTCTCACTATTTCATTCATAATTTTGAATTATTTTGGATATGCACAAAGTAACCCTCAAATAAAAGAAGCGTATGTTTATCTAAATAAAATCAGACAGAACCCTAATCTCTATACAAAAGACATAGGTATTAACTTATCTGGTATCGCTTCTCGTCCTAATCTTCTTTGGAATGACACATTAGCTTCCGTTGCACAGAAAAAAGCAGAAGATATGGTAAAAAGAAGTTATTTTGGTCATACAGACCCTGATGGGAATGGCATTAATATTCTCATTTTAAGAGAAGGCTTTACAATTCCTGAGGAGTGGACTATACCCAAAAGTAACAATTATTTTGAATCACTTTCTGCAGGAAACGTAACTCCCAAAGAAGGTATTATCTATTTGATTAAAGATGGTGGGGTTGTAAGTCATAAAGAGGCCGGACATCGTAACCACTTATTAGGTATAGAAAAATTTTATGCAAATCTGACTGATATTGGAATTGGTTGGGCAACTGGAGGTAAGTACGGAACTTATATGTGTGTAATTATAGCAAAACATCAATGGTAAAAACAAAAAGACTATGGATAGCTCGCCATGCAGAAGCTATCGATGATTATGACGATTTTAATCGAATTCTTACAACAAAAGGTTATAGACAAGCTGTTAATGTTGGTAAGGAAATCGCCAATTATAAAATTCCTATGAGTGAAATTTGGACAAGTGCTGCAGTCAGGACTTTTTTAACAGCTCATTTTTTTGCCGATCAATTAGGTTTTGACAAACAGAATATTCAAAGTCATCAAGAATTGTATAATGCTTCTGTAAGAGTTTGGTTACAAACTATCAATCAGCAATTTCACAAAAATTCCAGTGATGTTCTTATTGTAGGACATAATCCACATATCTCTTATTTAGTAGAACTCCTTACAGGTCAATCTTTTGAAGGTCTACGACCAAGCCAAGTAGCTTTGGTTGAATCAGAAAAAGAGTGGTCTGAATGGACAGAAAAAGTTGCTGTTTTCAAAACTATTATAGTAGGTTTAGAAGACAATGATTAAGAAAAAGAATAATAAAAAATTGTTCTTGTCAATTTATTACACAAACAAAGTTTTAGAGAAAAGTTGGATAAATTATCTTTTTACTTTATTTTTGTATAAGATAGCAAGAACTCTACAAAACAAGTGAGCAAAATACGTTTAGAAATTTTAGGTTTATCTTCTAGTCAAGCACAATCAGGTTCGTTTGCGTTGGTATTGGGAGAAAAAAATGGTAGTAGAAGATTACCAATAATAATTGGTATGTTTGAAGCTCAGGCTATTGCTATAGAGATTGAGCGTATTACACCCAATCGCCCTATGACTCACGATTTGTTCAGGTCTATGGCTGAAGCTTTTGAAATACGTGTAATTGAAGTTGTTATTTCAGATTTACGTGAAGGAGTATTTTTTGCTAAATTAGTTTGTGTAAGTGAAGATCGAAAAATAGAGATTGATGCTCGCCCATCAGATGCCATCGCTATTGCATTACGTTTTAATGCTCCTGTTTATACATTCGAAAATGTTTTAACAGAAGCTGGCATTATTTTAACAGATGAAGAAGAGGAAGAAGAAGATGATGAACAACTAGAAGAAGTTACACCTATTCATCGTCCTGATTCTTTAAAAGACTACTCCACAGAACAACTTCAAACTCTACTCAATGAAGCTTTGGAAAATGAAGATTATGAGAAAGCTGCTAAAATTAGAGATGAGCTAGGCAAAAGAGGTTTCTAAATTTTTTCTGCAACTCGCATTTTAGCACTTCTAGCTCTTGGGTTTCTTTCTATTTCATCATCAGAAGGAATGACAAGTTTTTCTATAACTTTAAATGGTTTTATTTCATTGCCATAAAAGTCTTTATCAACTTCTCCAAAGAATTTCCCTTTTTGTAAGAAATTCTTAACTAGTCTATCTTCTAATGAATGGTAAGATATAACTACTAATTTCCCTCCTTTTTTTAATACATTTACAGTTTGCATAAGCATCTCTTCTATTACCTTCAATTCATCATTTACTTCAATTCTTAGAGCCTGAAATACTTGAGCTAAATATTTATTTATTTCTTTTTTAGGAATACAACTATCTATTGCATTCTTTAAATCTTGTATAGTTTTAATTTCTTTCTTTTTTCGGTTATTCATAATTGTTTGAGCCAAAGTTTTTGCATTCTTAATTTCACCATACATCCCAAAAATCTTATGAAGTTCTTTTTCAGAATATTCATTTATGATATCCTGAGCTGTTAGTGCCTGTTCTTGATTCATACGCATATCCAGTTCAGCATCAAAACGGAAAGAAAACCCTCTTTCTGCTGTATCAAACTGATGTGATGAAACTCCCAAATCAGCAAGTATTCCATCTACACCCATTATTTTTAGTTTTTTAATTTCTTGTTCGAGATACCTAAAATTGTTTTTAATTAGATGAAAATTAGAGTATCTTTTTTCTATTTCAACAGCATTGAGCCAAGCATCTTGATCTTGGTCAAAAGAGTATAATTTTCCACTTTCTAATAAATTAGATAAGATTTCTTTCGTATGTCCACCTCCTCCAAAAGTTAAATCTATATATACACCATTTTTATCTATACTTAATGCTTTTACAGATTGGTGAAGTAATACAGGTACGTGATATGTTTGTTCCATAAAATTTATAATAAAAACAGCCTGATAAATATTTATCAGGCTGTAAAAATAAGCATTTTTTATATTTCTTATGGTACTTGTTTTAGGTTTAATGCCTTAGGTACTTGAATTTTACGAAGTACATGCATATTACCATTAGTAAGCTTCATATCTATTCTACCATTAGGGTCATTATAAAATGATGCTGTAGCCACATAATTTACATTATCTGCTACAGGTGTGGGCATATCCTCACCTTGTGCAGTTTTCATAGTAACAATAGCAGCAGTAGATGTACTAAAATCATTGAAAAATGCTCTACGAGTAATGATATGGTACTCTAATAGGGTTGTTAGTTTGTCCACAGGCACATCATAAATAGATGCGAAATTATTCAATGTTAAAAATGCCGTGAACGCTGCATCATTTGGTAACATCATTGTTACTCTTGATTTTTTTTCTAATTCAACATCCAAACCTGTAATAGCTAATGCTTGTTTAGCAATAGAGAATGAATTAGCCAAATTTGCTGGATTTTCTGGTAATTGAGCTACTCTTTGACGAATATTCAGTGTAGATGGTAAGATTGGATAATCTACTTTATGAATTACACCATTCTTTGCAAAATGAGCATTTTGTCCTACAAATTCAACGAAATCATTAAATTCACCACCAATGATTCCAGCAGCATCCAATTGAATATCTTGTCCAAGTAAACTTACATAAGGTTTTTCATTACATACACTTAATGCAAATACTCTTCCACCTATTACATGATATCTCAAAACACTATCTAAAAAAGCTATTTCTTCTGGAGTATCAAAAGTTGCAGGATCTAAACCTACATCAAAAAGTGCTGCATTAGAAGGAGCTAAAAGAGTATAGCTTTTAGATGCATCAGCAAAAACTCCTGCCAAACCAGCCTTATTAACCAATTGATTCAATACTGATAAATCTGGATCGCTATTTAATATCTCTGCTATGGTGCTTGTAGGCTGGAAGATTACATCTTCTATACCATATACATATCCATTTTTAGAAGCTCTTTCAAAAGCTACAATTGTTTTACCATTCAGGTAAGGATTACCATCACAATCAAAATTCACATAAATATCTCTACCAGCTTGCAAAGTTTTATAATCTCCTTCCGTTAAATCTTCTAATTTGATATTTTTTTCTGCATTGGGTAGTTCATGTATATGAGCCTTTACTGTTTCTGTTAAAACTGTAATATCAGTTTGTGCTACAGAAGGTGTTCCTAATTGTAAAAGTAGTGCACCAAATGCTTTGTTGGTTGGAGCAAAAACGATATAACGCTTTGAAGGATTTTGATTCGCCTCAACTCTGAGTTGCTTACCAATGCCTGTCACTTCTAGAGCTTCCAAAAACATCGTAAAATCGCCTTTTGTTTCACGTTGCATTACTTCAACAACATCTCTTTCATTTCTAGGCTGTAGCATTACATCTCCCTCATCTCTCTTACAAGCTGATAATAGTATTATCAGAAGTGTAATAGATAAGAAACTGTGTATATTGAATATTTTCTTCATATCAAAGAATTTTATTTTAGACAGTAAAATAATATATTATTTTTTGATTGTACTTGTAACAACATCAAATGGTCCTGCTGCTGCTGGATTTTGCACAAAATAATTTAGTGTAAACGAACCATCACAAGTATTAATCTTAGATGGTGTCGCAGAATCCAAGAATACTACACGAGGTTGTGTTGTACTTGGACATGTTCCAGCTCTATAATAAGCAGGTTGTGTTGCTGGTGAAAGAATAACATCTTTGGTTGCAGTGTTAAACACAATTACAATAGGTGCAGGGCATGGCGTTGGCGATGGATACCTTGTTGCAGGGTCAAATAAGCCTGTAATAGAAATAGAATTGGGGCTAATTTGCGTTGATGTCACATTATAAGAATTTTCAAGAGGAGGAGATGCTACTGCATTATCTTCAACTTTCAAAGTACCTACAAACTTTGTAATATCTAAAGGACAATCATCATCTACAATATATAGTACTGCTGATTTGTTTTTTTTGTCAGGTCCTGGATAGCCTAATCCAAATGAAGCATCAGATGTTGATTCTAACGATAAAGTTAGTTTCTTGTTACCATCTACATCATCATTATTAACAGCAGTTACAGTCAAGAAAGCAAATGCTTCACCAGCTTTAATTGTAATATTGGAAGGGCTTGATAAATAAAATTTACCTTGTGGCACATCCCCTACTTCAATTTCCTCACCAAATGTAGGTGAAGCTTGTGCTGTATCTGTTCTTACAAATTTTGCCGTTAAACTAAAGCTTACTACTAAATCTTTACTAATATCAGTTGTTGCACGATTGATACGAATAGTAGCCAAAGAAGGGATGCTTTGTACATTACCATTGGCATCCTCTTTTGCAGAAGATTCTGCAATGCTTACAAGACTATCTTGAAAATGTACAAAATTATCTCCTGTATAAGTTACAGGTCTACTTTTCTCACAGGAAGCAAATATAATTGCTCCTGCGAGAATAAAAAACATATATATATTTTTTTTCATAAATACTTAGATTAAAAGATTAGCTTTTTTTACCTACCACCCAGGATTTTGTTGGCTTTTCATAGCTGGATTCGCTTGTATTTCTCCTAAAGGAATAGGATAAACGAAACGGTAATCACCAGCTTGAATACTACAATCTGGAGCCGTACTAGGACAGTCACCTTGTCCAGGAGCTGCACCTCTATCAAAGCTTAGATTATAACGTTTTGCGTCAAACCAACGATGTCCCTCTCCTACTAATTCTTTTCTACGTTCCAATTGAATATTTGCTAATATATCTGCTACATTATCTGTCAATGGATCATAAGCATTTATTCTGTTTAAACGTAATGTACGAATATCACTTCTTGCATCTGTATTATTTCCAAGATTAAAATTAGCTTCTGCTCTAATTAAGTACATTTCAGCTATTCTAAACACTTTTACATCCACATTACCATCTCTTGCAATAGATGTTCCATTAAATCTACCTGAAAATTTTTGATAAGATGCTGCCGCAGGAGAAGCTGCACCATTATAGGTTACGTTAAAACGAACATCATTAGTTGGTGTGCCTGTGAATAGACCTCTCCAATCACTTGATACAGTAAAAGCATTTACTCCATCATTTGGGAAGTTACCTGGAGCACCTTGTCCAACATTAAAAGCTACAGCAAAAATTGTTTCTACTCCTGAATTTAAATCATTAAACCAAACACTTTGAAAAGAAGTAGTATTATTGATAGCAGATGCCGTTAATCCAACACCTATACTTCCGCTAATACTTCCAAGATTAATACCACTCCCTGCAATTACTTTATCAGCATAGTCTTTCGCATCAGCCCATTCTTTTGCATAAAGAGAAACTCTTGCTCTTAAAGCTCTTACACCATGAATATCTAATCGAGTTTTTCTTATTCCATTTACAGCTACGTCAACATCACCAAGTAGTTCTTCTGCTTCTGTTAAATCTTTGTATATGAAATCATAACACTCCTTAACTGTTGATCTAGGAGGGAAAGTAGCTTCACTCTTTGTTTTAATAGCAACTCCTAATGCTGGAGAATTTCTGTCATACTCTACTGCAAAGAAACGCATTAAATCGAAATGAGCTAATGCTCTCAATGCTATCGCTTGTCCACGTATTCTATTTTTTTGTCCAGGAGCTGTTTCAACTAAATTATCAATATTATCTAATACTGCATTAGCCTGATTAATAACTTGATATGGAGAACTCCATAAACGGCTAACTCCTGCACTACCTGAATTGTAAAACCACTGAGCTAAAGAACGGTTATTACCAAGAGATGCTGTGGTTTCTATCATATTATCAGTACCAACATCACCACCACCAGTATATCCAAATCTGTAGTATCCATCATTTCTCATGAAAGCATATCCGCCATTTAATACACGTTCAAAATCAATAATAGTTTTTAAACGACTTGCTTCAATTGCATAAGTTAGTTCAGGTTCCAAAACTTTTTTACAAGCACTTGCAGAAAAGAGCATAATACCTGCAAGAGCAAAAGATTTTATATAAGATATTTTCATAAATACGTCATTAAAATGTTTAGAATGTAACATTAGCTCCTACAGTGTAAGTTCTTAACGCAGGATATAACGCTCCTGTTGCTGTTCCTCCACCTCTTTCAGGATCTATTCCTGTCCAACGAGTAAAGGTTAGTAAGTTTTGCCCAATTGCAAAAACTCTTACACCTTTAATTTTTGCTTTTTCTGTCCATTTGGTAGGAAGTGTATAAGATGCTTGTAAATTTCTTAATCTTACATAACCAGCATCTTCTAAGTAACGAGTGGTTGCAGCTCCTTCTTCTGTATATTGGAAAGCTGTCAATCTTCCATCAGCAGTTTGGAAACGAGGCCAGTCTGTTACATCACCTGGCTCTTGCCATCTACGTAATACCTCTCTAGAAAAACCATCTTGTGCATATCCAGGGTTATCAATATTGGTTTTTTCGTTGTTATACAACTGATGTCCCGTTGCATAAGAGAAAAACACAGATAAGCTGAAATTTTTGTAGTTAAATGCAGATGTAAAGCCCCCAAAGATTGTAGGGAAACGAGGTTTATATATTTTTTGAGCATCTCCATCAATAGTAGGAGTGATATTACCTTTTGTATCATAGAACAAACCATCTCCATTTGCAGGATTTACCCCAGCATATTGCACTAAATAAGTAGAGTAAAGAGGGTATCCTACTTTGATGATATCTATAGCACCAGCTATTTCTTCTTGATCAGGTAGTACTTTTAATACTTTATTTTGGTTATATGTGATATTACCACTCAATCTCCATGTAAAGTCTCCCAATTTTAAAGCATCAGCAGCTATTTCAAATTCAATACCTCTGTTTCTTAATTCTCCTACGTTTACTAAAAGGCTAGTAAAACCTGATGTTCTTGACAATTGTCTAGGGAAGAATAAATCTTTGGTAACATCATTATATAAATTTACAGAACCTGTTATTCTATCTTCAAAGAATCCGAAGTCAATACCAAAATTTGATTTCAATCTTCTTTCCCATTTTAAATCAGGAACGGGAACATTGTTTTGGAAAAATGCTAGTCCATCTGCATAAACACCTTGACTGTATAATCCAAAAGCAGGGAAATCATCAGCTATTGTACCTCTACCAGAGATAAGATCTTGGTTGGCTGTAGTTGCATAACTAGCTCTCAAACGTAAATTGCTTACTTTAGAGCCTTTTAAAAATTCTTCATCTGACATAATCCAATTTGCTCCTACAGAATAAGTTGTTACATATCTATTACTCTTTAGTAATTTTGAAGAACCATCTCTACGAATATTACCACTAAATGAATATTTTTTCTTGAAAGTATAGCTACCATCTAAAAACAAAGAGAACAATCCATTATTGGTTGTTAAACCACCAACAGTAGGAATATAATTATTGGCAGGATCATTTGGAGCAGCACTACCAGCTGTAATACCAGCTTCATTTAATAATAGAGGGTTTTGCAATCCAAAACCTGTAAAATTAAAGGTACGGAATTGACGAGCTACAACCTCTTGGAATAATGATATTCTTAAAGAGTTATCAGCATTAATATCTTTTACATAATTAATAGATGTTGTACCTGTGTAAGCTATTCTTCTTCTTGAGCTTCTTTGGAAGAATCCATCTCTCTGTGAAGAGCGTGTACCACCTAAAGATGTTGGTAGATAGTTGATTTGATAAGGGTGATCAAGTAGCTCATTTTCTCTAGCATTCAAGTCTACACCCCAGTTTGTTCTTACAGATAAGCCCGCTACCCATGGTAATTGATACTCAGCCATGATACTAGAAAAACCTTTGATATCATCTGACTTATCTCTATTCAACATCTGTCCTTCTAAAGGGTTTGGTTGATTAGATGGAGATGTATTGATTACATTATAACCAGAAATATGTGTTGGGTCATAAATAACTTCATAAGGGTTAGTCCAATAAACAGCATTTAAAGGAGAACCAATAGAGGTATTTCCTTCATCTGTAAAGTTACGATTTGTAAAAGATAATGTATTTTTAAAAGAAAAACTAAAGTTTTTGTCTACATAATCAAGGTTTAATCTTCCTGAATATCTTTTAAAGTTTGTGTTTACAACTGTACCTTCTTGATCATAATAGTTTAATGACCCAAAATATCTAAGTTTATCAGAACCTCCAGAAGCAGTTACTTCGTGTTGTACAGTTCTTGCATTTTTAAATAATACTTTCTTCCAATCTGTAAAGGTATTTGCAAGGTTTTCCATTTCGGCATCTGTAGGAGTACCTACTCCATTTTTATCAAAAGAGTATCCTAAACCTATTTCATTTTCTACTTGAATTTTCTCTTTAGAATTTAGGGTTTGTAAGAATCTGTTGTAATCAGGAGTACTTACACCATATTGCACATTATATGAAAAAACATTTCTATCTTTTACACCTTTTTTCGTTGTAACCACAATTACACCATTTGCACCACGAGAACCATAAATAGCAACAGCAGGTCCATCTTTTAATACGTTCATAGACTCAAAGTCATTTGGATTTAATGTTCCAAAGAAGTTTGCATCAACAGGAATACCATCTACAATATACAGAGGATCTGTGCTACTATTTACAGAGCCAATACCTCTAATAAGTACTGTACCTCTAGAACCAGGTTGTCCAGAAGAACTTTGTACTAGTATACCTGGTGTACGTCCTTGTAAAATTTGATCGAAACTTTGAATAGGAACGTTTTCTATTTCCTTATTTCCTACTCTTCCTGCAGACCCTGTAAAAGATCTAGAACTAATTTCACCATAACCTGTAGAAATTACTTCAATTGCTTGAATTTGGTCAGGCTCAAGAGAAAAGTTAATAACGGCTTGTGAGCCACTATTAGTCTCTTTATCTTTAAAATCCACAGCCTTTACCACTAATATGGCACCATTTGGGACTTCATTGATAGAGTATTTACCATCGACATCAGTAACAGCTCCAAGTTTTGTATTTCCTTTTACAAAAACTGTTGCTCCAATTACGGGCTGAGCTTTATCATCGGTTACCGTTCCCGATACTGTCCTTTGTGCAAAACCTTGTATTACAAAGGCTAAGACAAAGACAAAACTAAACAGTAGTTTTTTCTTCATAACTTTGCTTTATTTTTAGAAGTTGATTCTTTCAAAAGTAGTAAGTAGTATTGAAAAATAAAAAAAATGCGAAACTTTTTTTTGATTAAGTTCGCATTGTCATAATTTTATTACCTAAATAATGTTTATTAAGTATTTGTTAATCATAAAATTAATTTAGTCTAAAATTGAATACTTCTTTATTCGGAAACGAAACCCTATAAATATTAGCCAAATAAAAACTATCACAATTCCTAATAACCAGTATAAAGATAAATCTCTTACCTCATTTTGAGTATTTAAGTCCCATATTTTATACAGCATGAAAGATGAATAAAAATTTATAGCTATCATGAAAGTAAAAAACCAAGCTTTCAATACTTTATAAAATTCATCTCTACTGATCTCATTTTCTTTCCAAAAAGTACTGTTAGGAATATTTAATTTTGTAATAGGTACATTTTGTAATAAGTTGAGAAAAAATATCATAATTAAGTTAAATAATCCAATAAAGCCTAAAGAGACATACAACACCCAATCTTTATGAAGTATATTGATATAACTCCCTACATAAATCTCTTTGGGATAGCTTTTATTAAGAATTAGCCACACTGCTGCAAAAGTAATCAGAGAAATATTTTTTAAGAATGCAATAATTAAATTCATATTTGTTTTGTTAATTGTTATCTCTTAATTGATAAATATATTGGTAATATGTCTTCTAAAGAAATTTTAGCCCAGCAAGTTAAAGCCCTCCAAGTAGAAAAGCAAACAGATTTACAACTATATACTGAACAAATTCTTAAAACACCTTTACAAGAACGTAAATTACAAGGAACTACATGGTATCCTATTAACTTATTAGAAACAGACTTTGTTTTTGATAAAATCAGAATACAAGTAGAGAGAACTCAACTTGTAAATGAACCTCATCAATTTCAAACTGGAATGCCTGTATCTTTATTTTCTAATCAAGAAAATGCCCAAAAAGATAGGATTCAAGGAACCATACAGAAAATAAGGCAAAATACCATGACTATCGTATTGCCTGTAGATGAGCTACCCGATTGGTTTGATGATGGAAAATTAGGGGTTGATATTTTATTTGATGAAACTACTTATACAGAAATGGAGAAAACCCTCCAGAATTTAATATCAACTGAAAATACACGTTTAGCTGAACTAAGAGAAATATTTCTTGGAGATAAACAAGCTCATTTTATTCAGAAAAAAAGTTTTTATCAAAATCCACATCTTAATTTTTCTCAAATCGAAGCCCTAGAAAAAACCATCAATGCCCAAGATGTTGCTATTATTCATGGACCTCCTGGTACAGGTAAAACTACTACACTTGCCGAAATTATAGCTTTTACCCTTAAAACAGAAAAGCAAGTATTGGTGTGCACAGCCAGCAATTTGGCTTTAGATTGGATTGTTGAAAAACTTGTTCAAAAGAATATACAAGTAGTACGAATTGGTAATCCTATTAGAGTAAGTGAGAATGTGGCGAATAACACTTTAGATCATAAAGTTATTTCTCATTCACAGTACAAACAAATAAAAACACTTAGAAAACAGGCTGATGAATATTGGAGTTTGAGTAAAAAGTACAAAAGAAATTTTGGAGCAAATGAACGTGAACAACGCAAACTCCTGATACAAGAAGCAAAAAGTACGTCGCAAGAAGCTGAAAAATTAGAGGATTTTATCACAAGTAGTATTTTAGACAATGCTCAAGTAATTGCTTGTACTTTAATAGGTGCTAACCATCACTATATTTTCAAGAAAAAGTACCAAACAGTTTTTATTGATGAAGCTTCTCAGGCATTAGACCCAGCCATCTGGATACCTATTAGTAAAGCTCAAAGAGTTATTTTGGCTGGAGACCACTGTCAGCTACCTCCCACCGTCAAGTCTTATGAGGCAGAGAAAATGGGGTTGGGGGAAACTCTATTAGAAAGACTGATTCATAAACAACCTGATGCTTCTGTCATGTTAAAGGTTCAATATCGTATGCATGAACACATTATGGGATTTTCGAATGAGCAGTTTTATCATCAAGATTTAATAGCCCATGATTCTGTAAAAGAAATTGTTTTAAGTGAGCAAGAACGTCCTTTTGTATTCATAGATACTGCTGGCTGTGGATTTGAGGAAAAACAAGGTGAAAATTTAAGTCTATCCAATCCAGAAGAAGCAAATTTATTAATAAAAATTTTAGATGATTTTAGAAGTAGATTTTCTGTGCCTATTGCCGTCATTAGTCCTTATAAGGCACAAGTGAATTACCTGAAAAGCCTTTTGGAAAATCAGGAAAATATACGTGTGGGTACAGTTGATAGCTTTCAAGGGCAAGAAAGTGAGGCTGTTTTTATTAGTTTGGTTAGGAGTAATGATAAAAATGAAATCGGTTTTTTGGCTGATACCCGAAGGCTGAATGTTGCTCTTACAAGAGCCAAAAAGAAATTGGTGGTAATTGGTGATTCGGCAACACTTGGAAATCATCCTTTTTATAAAAAATTTTTAGCCTATGTTGAAAAACTAGATGCTTACCAAAGTGCTTGGGAGTATTTATATTAGTATTCATCTATTTAAGACTTTTAAATAAGTCTTTTGAAATGTTTAGAAGAAGCTTAAAATTTTTTCTACTTTTGTTGCGTTATTTTTTGCATATTCATCAATCTTTCACAATTATAATGAGTAAAAACAGATACTTTCTAGTAAAAATCGCCTTTTTACTGTCTTTTGGAGCTTTTGCTCAGGCAGACCGTTGGCAGCAACGTGTCCAATATGCTATGGATATTGACATGGATGTTCAGACTAATCGTTTCAAAGGGAAACAAAAATTAGTATATTTTAATAATTCTCCCGAAACATTAGACAAGGTTTTTTATCATCTATACTTCAATGCTTTTCAGCCAAATAGTGCTATGGATGTACGTTCTCGTACTATTGCCGATCCTGATGGGCGTGTACGTGACAGAATCTCTAAGTTAAAAGAAAATGAAATTGGTTATCAGAAGATTTTTTCTTTAAAACAAGATGGTACTCCTTTAAAATATACCATTGAAGGAACTATTTTAGAAGTTACATTGGCAAAACCTATTGCTCCTAAATCGCAAGTGACTTTTGAGATGGAATTTGAGGGGCAAGTTCCCATCCAAATTAGACGTTCTGGCAGAGATAATGCTGAAGGTGTTCGCTATTCAATGGCTCAATGGTATCCTAAAATGGCAGAATATGATTATCAGGGCTGGCATGCAAATCCTTATGTTGGTAGAGAGTTTTATGGTGTTTGGGGAGATTTTGATGTAAAAATAACGATTGACTCTACTTACATGGTAGGTGGCACGGGCTACTTACAAAATGCTCAGGAAATAGGAAAAGGCTATGATACAAAAGGAAAAGCTGTAAAAAGACCTAATTCCAATAAACTTACTTGGCATTTCAAAGCTCCTAATGTACACGATTTTATGTGGGCTGCTGACCCTGATTTTTTGCATACAATTCGTAAAGAAGCAGATTTGCCTGAAATGCACTTTTTTTATAAAAAAGAACGCCAAGTAGAAGAAAAATGGAAGCAATTACCAGATTATATGGTAAAATCTTTCAGAATTATGAATGAGCGTTTTGGAAAATATCCTTATGAGCAGTTTTCGTTTATTCAAGGTGGTGACGGAGGTATGGAGTACCCTATGGCTACCCTTATTTTAGGAAGACACAGAGAATTAGAAGGTTTGGTAGGTGTCTCGGTACATGAATCCATTCATAATTGGTATTATGGTGTTTTGGGTACCAATGAAAGTTTGTACTCTTGGATGGATGAAGGATTCACAACCTTTGCAGAAGATATTGTAATGAATGAGATTTTTAATGCAAATGCTGAGAACCCTCATGTAGATAGTTATAGAAATTATTTTGCTTTGGTAAAAGCAGGTCAGAATGAACCATTAAGTACACATGCAGACCATTACAGAACAAACAGAGCTTACAGTATCAGCAGTTATTCTATTGGTTCTACATTTTTATATCAGTTAAGTTATATTATTGGTAAAGATGCTTTTGCAAAAGGCATCAAAGAATATTTTGATACTTGGAAATTCAAACACCCTAATGCTAACGACTTTATCAGAATAATGGAAAAAGTATCTGGTTTAGAACTAGATTGGTACAAAGAATATTGGGTGTATACTTCTAAAACCATTGATTATGGAATCAAGGCTGTTAGTTCAGAAAATAATGAAACCACTGTAGTTTTAGAACGTAAAGGAGAAATGCCAATGCCTATAGATTTAGTTGTTACTTATAAAAGTGGTAAAAAAGAACGTTATTATATTCCTTTAGAACTGATGCGTGGTGAGAAAAAAGAAGAAATGAGTGGAGCTACTACCATTTTAATGGATGACTGGGGTTGGGTTTATCCAGAATATGTTCTAAAAGTGGGTTCAGATGTGAAAGAAATCAGTAAAATTGAAATAGATCCTACAGAAAGAATGGCAGATGTAGATAGGGCTAATAACTCTTATCCTTATAAAAATACAAAAAATACAGATCTTAAAGGTAAAAAGAAATAAATTGCAGGGCGAACTTATCATTCGCCCTTTTATTTAAACTTATTTTCGATGAAATTTAGAATTGGACAAGGTTATGATGTTCACCAGCTTGCCGAAAATCATCCTTTTTGGCTGGGTGGCATTCAAATAGAACATACACATGGAGCTGTAGGGCATTCGGATGCAGATGTGCTTATTCATGCTATTTGTGATGCACTTTTAGGGGCTTTGGCTTTAAGAGATATTGGTTATCATTTTTCCAATAAAGACCCCAAATACAAAGGCATTGACAGTAAAAAACTACTTGCCGAG
>Ga0075157_10000993_pt1 | contig 19024 bp, 15 predicted proteins | sample JI81BgreenDNA_FD_70967 | JGI IMG/M metagenome (GOLD analysis project Ga0075157, IMG submission 70967) | Wastewater effluent complex algal communities from Wisconsin, to seasonally profile nutrient transformation and Carbon sequestration -... | ecosystem: Engineered > WWTP > Effluent > Algae...
TATCTTGCACCATTCTCAATTAGCCGTAGGGGCGGGTTCGCCAACAGCCTTAAAGCTTGCAAATAGGTTCTATAAACCCGCCCGACCCCACGAAAAATCCTCTTATTGATATTGCTGCAACATCTGAGTTTAAACCTAGTGATATAAAATTGTCAGAAAAAGTAGCGCGCGCTGTGATAAACTAGAAAAGTTGTTTAAATTCGCACATCCGGGTTTTCGGGTGTTTCTAGGGCGCAAACCTTCAGAAATACGACCGGGTGGAGGATTAACCCGAATTAGGAGTTAAAAATACAATGCCAGTAGTCAGTTTGGCTCAAATGTTAGAGTCAGGGGTTCACTTCGGACACCAAACCCGTCGGTGGAACCCGAAAATGTCTCCATACATTTTTACAGAGCGCAACGGGGTTCACATCATCGACCTCGTGCAAACCGCTCAGCTTATGGAAGACGCCTACGAGTACATGAGAGTTGCCTCAGAAAAAGGCAAAAAGTTTTTGTTCGTGGGTACGAAGCGCCAAGCTGCAGGGATTGTAGCCCAAGAAGCTCAACGCTGCGGTGCTTATTACGTCAACCAGCGCTGGCTGGGGGGAATGCTCACAAACTGGACGACGATTAAGTCCCGCGTGGAGCGCCTCAAGGATTTGGAGCGTCGCGAGGAAATCGGCGCCCTGGATTTGTTGCCGAAAAAAGAAGCTTCGGTACTGCGCCGAGAAATGGCAAAACTCCAGAAATATCTGGGCGGGATTAAATCTATGCGGAAGATTCCCGACGGAGTGGTGCTGGTAGACCAACGCCGCGAGTATAATGCGGTGTTGGAATGCCAAAAGTTGGGAATTCCGATCGTCTCTCTGTTGGATACCAACTGCGACCCGGATTTGGTTGACATTGCGATTCCGGCAAATGACGATGCTATTCGATCGATCAAGCTGATTGTCGGCAAGTTGGCTGATGCCATCTACGAAGGTCGTCACGGTCAGCAAGGCGGCGACTCTGATGAAGACTACGACTACGACGGTGGTTACGAAGGCGCTGAATATGATGTCGAAATCGAAGAATTGGATGACCCCGATTATGTAGATCCCGACGACGCCGCTGACGCTGACGGCGAAGAAACCGAGAGCTAGTATTGCGATCGGAATCTGACACCAGGAAATTAAAAATTAAAGATTGAAAATTAAAAATAATAATTATTTTTAGTTGGATATTTTTAATTTTTAATTATACATATAGCAATCCTTGCAGGAGTCGTAAATTTTTTACCCCACCCCAGCCCTCCCCGAACCCAAGGGGAGGGAGTAAGAAATTCAGAAATGATGCGAGGATTGCTATAGCACGAGTCTAAGTCATTAGTAGAGCTCTGGCAAAAGCATTCATTGTGTCAGGGCCAGAATTAATTCTGGCGCTACACCTACAAAGTCGGTACTAAAATCGACTGGGTATTTCTTCACTCTGGTCTAATCATTAACATTAAAATTAGTGACTAATGACTGATGACTAATGACTGATGACTAATGACTGATGACTAATGACTAATAACTAATTTTGATTGGGAACTTAAAGAAGATGGCGGACATATCTGCAAAACTTGTTAAAGAACTGCGCGAAAAAACTGGCGCGGGCATGATGGACTGCAAAAAAGCCCTCGTTGAAAACGAAGGCAATATGGAAACATCCATCGAGTGGCTGCGGAAAAAAGGTCTGGCTTCGGCAGGTAAAAAAGGTGGACGAGTTGCCTCAGAAGGACTTGTAGGTAGCTACATTCACACGGGCGGCCGCGTGGGAGTGCTGGTGGAAGTTAACTGCGAAACAGATTTTGTGGCACGTCGCGAAGAATTCCAAACTTTGGTGCGGAATATTGCGATGCAAATTGCAGCTTGCCCGAATGTGGAATACGTGAAAGTTGAAGATATCCCCGCCGAAGTTGTCGAAAGAGAAAAGGCAATTGAAATGGGCAAAGATGACTTGGGCAATAAGCCGGAAAACATCAAAGAAAAGATTGTTCTAGGGCGGATTGAGAAGCGCATGAAAGAGTTATCTTTGATGGATCAGCCTTTTATTAAAGATCAGAATATCTCGGTGGAAGAGTTGGTGAAACAAACGATCGCCCAAATTGGAGAAAATATCCAAGTGCGCCGCTTCGTGCGTTTTGTCTTGGGCGAAGGCATTGAAAAGGTAGAAGCTAACTTTGCCGATGAAGTGGCAGCCCAAATGGGTGTTCAATAATCCCAATTAAGATTGAGAATTAAAAATTAAAAATGTGAAAACTTGATTTTTTGCATTTTTAATTTTTAATTTTTATAGGACTTATGGACAGACTATATTTGTAGGCTGGGCACTGCAAAAGTTACTACTACAGACAGCGTAAAGAGTTAAAATTTGCGTAAGTCTTAAGCTGTTGTGCATTTAAATTTTTTGTTGAGGGCGGGATCGGCTGCCCACGCCACAAAAGTGAAAATTTATTTGACCATGGAATTTAAAAGTGGATTAGCTTATTTTAATTTTATACGAGAGATATGGTGCGACCAAGAGAGAGAATAGAGCAAGATTTGGCAGGACTCGAAGAGGCTTTAGCAGCCTTGAATATGGAGTTTCGCAGTACCTACGATGGTTATTTAACTGCGTTGGGACAAGCGGTGCGACAGCAGTTAATTTTGGCTTGCTATCACCTTTGCACTCAAGCAGTACCGGAGTCGTTTCTTAAGTTGTCCTTCGATGGGCGGCAAAAAATGCAGCAGTCTGTAAAGGCTTTGGCTGCGGCGTCGGAGGAAAAATTGCGATCGCTGGTGACTGAATCAGAAACAGAGGAAGAAATAGAGGAAGAAATAGAGGAAGAGGAAGACGAAGAGGAAGAGGAAGACGACTTCGACAAAGACGAAGAGGAAGAAGAGGAAGACGAAGAAGACGAAAAGGAAAAAAACCAAGTTTCCGCGATTAACTATCTATTTTCATTGGCAAATTATCAATTGCCAAATGCCAATTCCCCGGAAAGTTTGGCACGCTGGCAAAATAGTATTGAAAAGTCGATCGTCCATATACTCAAGCTGCTTTCTCGCGACACCAACCGCTTGCTGCAACAGTCGGGAATCTTGCCGAGTCAATTACCAGAACCGGTTCTAGAAGCTGCTTCTGCTGCTGAATCCTCCGGCGATAGTGTTGCCGGGCCGCCTAACTTATTAAACATAATTATTGAAACCGATGCCTCATCAGCATCGCGCAAATTGGCGGCAGCAACCTTTGGTAGTAGGGCACTGCACATTACAGCGATTAAACTGCGGCTGTCGGAAATAGAGTTTGCCGATGCGGGAACCTCGGCTTGGCGCCAGCAAATTCGTAACCTGTCTGTCAAGTTGAACTCGCTGGGCCGCGATTACCAGAAAAAGCAGCGGGAACTTGCTGTGGTGGAGGCTGAGTCGGCTTGGCGATCGAGTTGGTTTGAAGATTAGTCAGTTGTTAGTTGTCAGTTGACAGTTGACAGTTGTCAGTTGACAGTTGACAGTTGTCAGTTGGCAGTTGTCAGTTGACAGTTGTCAGTTGACAGTTGTCAGTTGTCCGTAGGTAATTGTCGGGAATTCTTGAGCTATGATTAATAACTAATGACTAACCACTAATGACTAATGACCAATGACCAATGACTAATGACTAATAACTAATGACTAATAACTAATGACTGATGACTAATAATCAACCCGAATGGCAGCGATTGCAAAAAGCTCTTTCAGTAGAAGCCGATCGCGGATTTAACGACATCCAAGGCAGTCAATACCGCTTCAGCGAGTTTCTGGGCCTGAGTTTGAGACAGTTGGCAGGTTCTGTGGCGGCTTCGGCGCGCGAGCGAGCCAGACAACTAGCCGCTGAATTTGACATCTACCCTCAGAAGGATCTCGAACAGCGCCAACATTCGATCGCCATTACGGTGAGTTTCCTCAGACAAATGGAGCAAGTTTGGGAACAAGAAACTCGCCACCAGCAAGAACAAGTAGCACAAGTCAGACCCGCAAACGCTCCCCAACCAACCGCCCCGGCAGTTTCCGTTCCCCGAACAGCACCCCTGAGTACAGCCGCCGCACCACCAAGCCTGACTCTTGACCAACAGTTAACCCGCGTCACCGGCATCGGCCCTGCCAACGGCAACCGCTTGGTCAAACTTGGTTTATACACTGTATATGACTTGCTTTACTACTATCCCCGCAATCACATCGACTATGCAAAGCAAGTACAAATTCGCGAGCTAGTAGCTGGGGAAACTGTCACTTTAATCGCCGAAGTAAAGCGATGCAATTGCTTTTCTAGTCCGAAGAATAAGAAATTAACCATATTAGAAGTAATTTTAAAAGACCGCACCGGAGAGATAAAAATTAGTCGTTTTTTTGCAGGCCCTCGCTACAGCAATCGCGGTTGGCAAGAATTCAAAAAGCGCGAGTATTGTACTGGTGCAGTGCTGGCAGCTTCGGGGTTGGTGAAGCAGGGTAAATATGGAATTACTTTAGAAAATCCTGAGTTAGAAGTATTAGACGACTCCGGCGGTGCGATCGAATCAATGAAAGTCGGCCGCCTGATACCAGTTTATCCGCTGACGGAAGGGGTGGATGCCGGTTCGGTGAGGCGATCGATTTTGGCTGCAATGCCGGCGGCGAAAATGTTGCCAGAATCGCTACCAGAGGATTTGCGCGAGCGTTACGGTTTAATGGGTTTAGCCGATGCCGTGACTAATATTCACTTTCCGCTCGATCGAGATTGTTTGGCCGCCGCCCGCCGTCGCTTAGTTTTTGACGAATTTTTCTACCTGCAATTAGGACTTTTAAAGCGCCGCCAAACCCAAAGAAAAGCTCAAGCTAGTGCAGTCATCCTTCCTACTGGCAAATTGATCGAACATTTTTATGAAATCTTGCCTTTTGCCTTGACTAATGCTCAGGAAAGAGTCATCAATGACATCCTCAACGATTTAGCTTCATCGCAACCGATGAACAGATTAGTGCAAGGCGATGTCGGTGCTGGCAAAACCGTAGTAGCTGTCGTGGCAATGCTAGCAGCAATTCAATCCGGCTATCAAGCCGCTTTAATGGCGCCGACAGAAGTTTTAGCAGAACAGCATTACCGCAAATTGGTAGGTTGGTTTAACTTGATGCACTTGTCTGTCGAACTGTTAACTGGTTCCACAAAAGTAGCCAAGCGCCGCGAAATTCACAACCAATTAGAAACCGGAGAATTACCTGTTTTAGTGGGAACTCACGCGCTGATTCAAGATACAGTGAATTTCCATAAATTGGGTTTGGCGGTAATTGACGAACAGCACAGATTCGGTGTGCAGCAGCGCGCTAAATTGCAGCAAAAAGGCGAAGCTCCCCACGTTTTGACGATGACGGCAACTCCCATTCCCCGAACGCTGGCGCTGACGCTGCACGGGGATTTAGATGTGAGTCAAATTGATGAACTTCCCCCCGGTAGGCAGGCGATTCAAACCACTGTACTGTCTGCCAAAGAACGAATCCAAGCTTACGATTTGATTCGGCGGGAAGTGGCGAGCGGGCGTCAAGTTTATGTGGTGCTACCGCTGGTGGAGGAGTCGGAAAAGTTGGATGTGCGATCGGCAATTGAGGAAAAAGAGAAACTTGAAAAAAGTGTCTTTCCTGAGTTTAAGGTGGGTTTGCTCCACGGGAGAATGAGCAGTGCCGACAAAGATGACGCAATTTCTAAGTTTCGGGACAAAGAAACGGATATTTTAGTATCTACTACTGTCGTCGAGGTGGGAGTAGACGTGCCGAATGCCACGGTAATGCTGATTGAAAATTCTGAGCGTTTTGGACTGTCGCAACTGCACCAGTTGCGGGGTAGAGTCGGTCGGGGCAGCAACCGTTCTTATTGTTTGTTAATGCCCGGTTCAAAATCGGGGGAAGCTATGCAGAGAATGAAGGTTTTAGAACAATCTCAAGATGGCTTTTTTATTGCGGAAATGGACATGAGATTGCGCGGGCCGGGTCAGGTTTTGGGAACTCGGCAGTCGGGTTTGCCGGATTTTGCTTTGGCGAGTTTGGTGGAGGATCAGGAGGTTTTGGAGTTGGCGAGAGCCGCGGCTCAAATGGTAATTGAGAATGATGAAAGTTTGAATCAATGGCCGGTGGTGCGGGATGAATTGGAGCGGAGATATCAGCGGATGATGAGTGGGTCGATTTTGACTTAGAGTGTTTTGGACGCAGCAACGGGGTTTTTAATAATATTTTGTAGTGGCCGGTTAAGCAAAGATATATCAAAGCTGCCAGTTTATTGCTGCACTCAGCCCCCCTCCTCCCCACAGGGAGGTTTATTTGCACCTACTTATTTAATGTCAGTAATGTAAGAAATCGGTTTTCTTCCCATAAACTCACGTAAAATCCTAGGTTTTTTGTCAGGAAACGCGGTTTATACTTTTTTGCTGAGACTGCTGCAAAATATCAGGTTGAGCGAAACGTCAAAAACACGAAGTTGTTGGGTAGGAGTGCCTCAACCCAACCTACTTTCGGAGACGATTTTTCCCTTGGTCTAGGGTATTTTTATGAGTTGTCAGGCTTGGGGCTCTTATTAAACCAAGAATCCTTCGCAGGAATGACGGAGAAGTGTCAAAATTAAGATAGTCCTGCCAGAAACAGGAAAAAGGAAATCCGGCCTGTACTGGCCTTACCAGGCAACATTGATTCCTCGCTTGTCACGCTTGCAGGTGGTCGCCGACGGTTCGTCGCATTTAATCTCAACACTAATTTATGAAAGATCTCACTCGTTATCGAAATATCGGCATCTTCGCCCACGTAGATGCTGGCAAGACCACCACAACTGAAAGAATCCTGAAACTGACGGGTAAAATCCACAAAATCGGTGAAGTTCACGAAGGCGCGGCGACTACTGACTTCATGGAACAGGAGCAAGAGCGCGGTATTACGATTCAATCCGCTGCTACCACCTGCTTCTGGAACGAGCATCAGCTCAACATCATCGATACTCCGGGACACGTCGATTTTACGATCGAGGTTTACCGTTCTTTGAAGGTTCTCGATGGTGGCATTGGTGTGTTCTGCGGTTCGGGTGGAGTTGAACCGCAATCGGAAACAAACTGGCGCTACGCTAACGATTCCAAAGTCGCTCGCGTCATCTACATCAACAAGCTCGATCGCACCGGTGCAGATTTTTACCGCGTTGTCCAGCAAGTTGATAAAATCCTCGGCGCTAAACCGATGGTAATGGTATTGCCGATCGGCATAGAAGAAAAGTTTTGCGGCGTAGTCGATTTGCTGACCCGCAAAGCCTGGATCTGGGATGATTCCGGCGATCCCCTGAACTATCAAATTAAAGATGTTCCCGCCGATATGGTGGATGATGTCGAAACTTGGCGCGAAAAGTTGATCGAACTGGCCGTCGAGCAAGACGACACTGTGATGGAACAGTATCTCGAAGGCAACGAGCCGAGCCTCGACGACCTCAAGCGCTGCATTCGCAAAGGTACTCGCGATCGGGCATTTTTCCCCACCTACTGCGGCTCATCGTTTAAAAACAAAGGCGTGCAGTTGGTTCTCGATGCCGTAGTTGACTACCTACCAAACCCGATGGAAGTCACACCGCAGCCAGAAGTCGATCTCGATGGCGAGGAAACCGGCGAGTTTGCGATCGTCGATCCCAACAGGCCATTGCGGGCACTCGCGTTTAAGATCATGGACGATCGCTACGGCGCTCTAACCTTCACACGCTTGTACTCCGGTACTCTGTCCAAGGGCGACACCGTACTCAACACCGCCACAGGCAAAACCGAGCGCATCAGTCGTTTGGTGGAAATGCACGCCAACTCTCGCGAAGAAATTGAATCGGCCCAAGCAGGGGACATTGTGGCGATCGTCGGTATGAAAAACGTCCGCACCGGACACACCATCTGCGACCCTAAAAATCCCGCAACCCTAGAGCCGATGGTATTCCCCGATCCCGTTATTTCGATTTCGGTCAAACCGAAACAAAAAGGCGGCGAAGAAAAAATGGGAGCAGCCCTCACCAAGATGGTGCAAGAAGACCCTTCCTTCCACATGGTGACGGATCAAGAAAGTGGCGAAACGATTCTCAAGGGGATGGGCGAGTTACACCTCGACATCAAAGTAGACATTCTCAAGCGCACCCACGGCATCGAAGTAGAAGTCGGCGAACCACAGGTAGCCTACCGCGAGTCGATTACCAAGCGCCTCGAAGACGATTACACCCACAAAAAGCAATCAGGTGGTTCCGGTCAATTTGCCAAAATCGGCTATGTGATCGAGCCTGGTGAGCCTGGAAGTGGCTTCATATTTGAGTCAAAAGTGACTGGTGGTAGTGTACCGAGAGAATATTGGCCAGCGGTCGAAAAAGGCTTTGAAAGCTGCATCGACAAAGGCGTCTTGGCTGGATTCCCCTGCTTGGACTTGAAATTCACCCTTCTAGAAGGCGGTTTCCACCCCGTTGACTCGTCAGCAATGGCTTTTGAAATTGCTGCCAAAGCGGCCTATCGTCAGTCTCTGCCGAAAGCGGGGCCTCAGTTGCTCGAACCGATTATGAATGTCGATGTATTCACTCCAGATGATTACATGGGCGACGTGATCGGCGACCTCAACCGCCGCCGTGGGATGATGAAATCTCAGGAGACAGGACAAACTGGAGCGCGGATCAAGGCAGATGTGCCGTTGAGCGAAATGTTTGGTTACATTAGCGATTTGCGTACTATGACATCTGGCCGCGGTCAGTTTTCCATGTCCTTCTCGCACTATGCTCCTTGTCCTAATAACATCGCTGAAGAAGTGATTAAGGCGGCAAAAGAGCGTCAAGCTGCGAAGTAGTGTATTTGACTCCTGGTAGGTGCTATCTGGAGTCAAACAGAACAATTCAATCCCCGACAACTTCTACGAAGTCGGGGATTTAATCTAGATAATAAGTACAGTGAGGTTCGACAAAAAAATATGATTGAGTCGATCGCAACACTTTCACTAACAGACTTCCTCGCTCAACCGGATATTGAATCCTCGCCTGCATGGGAATTTATTCTGGGACGAGCAGTTCAAAAAACTATGCCAACCCTTTTTCATTCGCGACTGCAACACAACTTGGTTAACTATATCAACGATCGGACTGATCGATTTGAAGCGATACCAGAGTTGCGTTGCTTGGTACTTCCCTACTCGCCAGTACCAGATATAGCGATTGTAGCAGGCGATCGGCTTACCGATGAAGACGGACCACTTAACGGCGCACCGGATTGGTTAATTGAAATTCTATCGCCGGATCAAAGCACTTTAAAATTGCAGAATAAGATCCTCCACTGCCTCATTAACGGCACGCAATTAGCATGGCTAATCGATCTCTCTCACCAACAAGTTTGGGTATGGCAGGGTGAGGAGCTACCTATAATCTGTTCGGGTGCAGATATTTTACCAGTTTTAGGTATTCTCCCGGAACTTACGGTTGATGCTGTGATGGCTATGATTCGCCGACAGTAGGCATTTTATTAGAAAACTGGGTTTAAAACCCCGTTGATAGTAATTAGGGTTTGCTGAATATACCGCATATTGCGTGGTCTGGGTTTGCGATCGGCTTATTCAGCAAGCCCCACATATTAGATAGTAGAACCACGAGCAGACTTCAACAACATCTTGATTTGTTCAAGACTAAATGGTGGTGAACGACGATGAATCATAGCGTGACAATTTGGACAAACAGGACGCAAATCTTTTATAGGATCAATTTCATACTCTTCTGCAATCTCTGAAATGGGTCGTAGATGATGAACATGAATGAAACCTTTTCCCAGTTGCCCAAAAGCTCTGCCAAAATCGAAACCACAAATAGAGCAACTTGAACCGTAATAATCAATACATTTTTGCCGAGCTTTAGGATCTCGTTCATAGGCGTTGACTGAAACTTGCCGTACTGCCCCCTCACGAAATGTTTGTACTGAATCTACTTCATCAGGAAAGAATCTAGTAGTAGTTACAGATTCCTGAACCTGAAGCGGACTTTGCCAATCCCACAAACATTTTACGTAGTCCTCAAAACGATCTTCCTCACCAAGAAACACATTTGCTGCAGCACGAAAGATAGCAAAGATTTCGACAAAGTTATCAATCACTGGCTGAGCTGCATCTAGGTCTTTAATAGGAAGAACTAGGGATGGACTCTGAATATAAGTACCATTCCTACCTCCTTCATGAATTAATTGCAGTTTGTTAATGAACTCATCATACTTTAACTTACCATATTTTTCCGGTGCAATATTATCAGAGGAAATATTATATATACCATGCTTCAAAATCCTAGTAACATCTTCTAAATGGTTTTTCAGAACGTGAACAATCGGATTGCTTTCTAGCCCTCTTAATCCAAAAAAATTCACAAATAAACTATAAGAAGTACACTCGAATCTCTGTTGGAAATACCAACCTTTTCCTTTTATAGCCAAGCCAGCGGTTGCTATTTTGAAGGGCCGGGTTTTCTTGGCTACAAGGCTGTGCCATGGTGTAGTCAATATCTGACAATCTGAGAGTACATCTGTGCCATAAACTTGGTGAATTTGGTCACAAGCTTGTTTAATGATTATTTTAAGCTTAGGGACAAGTAATTCTTTTAGCTTATCAGCACGCTCTCGATTGTCTTCGACTGAGAACAGATATTGTTCAGCAGACCCTATCAATGGCAAGTCAACGATTTGTGACAATTCGGTCTCCTCAACTGAATTCATATTTGCTCTCCGACATGACAAGTGCAACGAAAACTAATCGATATTTTAGCTTTTTTTCGACATATCCTGAAATAGGTCATGCTTCCCCGGTTCCTAAAACTTTTGCTGTGGTGAGTTTCAGCCTTGTAGGGTGCGTCAATCGATTTTAGATTTTAGATTTTAGATTTTAGATTTTAGATTTTAGATTGACCCCACGGATAAATGCGGGGGCTTGAGGATTTTCGATTTTCGATTTTGGATTGATTCCACGGATAAATCCGGGGGCTTCTACCCTCAAGAAATTCGTGGTCAGTTAGAATACTTACAGGACTTGGGAAACGCTTATGGACTGACGCACCCTACTATCGTCTTTTAAATGCCGAACAGCTTATGACTCAAATAAATCCCGATCGCACTGCTGGTACAATTGCGATCGACGTTTGCGCTCAATCAAACGGGCAGTATCTTTGTCAGATTTCGTCATCTCTGAGCGATCGCCCTGATGATACCATGAATTTTTACGGACAAACGAAAGAACACGCGATCGCGATCGCCCTGGAAAATTTAGCATCTCGCTACCGCCAGCAAGCGGAAGACTCTCAAAATATAGATTGGGATGCGGTGGAAATTTCGGATTCTGGAGAGCCAATTGAAAAGCGTTATCACGTAATTTTGCACTACGAACGAATTGCTAAGGATGAATCTAAGTTTGAGGCAATGCACAATACAATGCTCGGAAATACAGTAGTTGAAAATGCCAAAATTTCAATAATTGAGATCGATCCCGATATCGAAATCGAGGCCAGAGGGCTATCAAAATATTGAGGCATCGGGACTTAGGTGCAGATGGGCATCTTACCCTACGCATCAACGATCGAAACGTGAGTTTGAGGCGGCGATCGACTAGAAGCGATCGCATAATTTCAAATCCCCAAAATTTCTTTTCTATTACTCCCCCGCAAAATCTGCCCTAAACTTCTCCACAACTCGATTTAACTCAACCGAATGAGAAGCCTTAAATAAAATCCGATCGCCCTTTTCGACAAATCCCAACAACCGCTTTGCTAAATCTTCCCGCCCATCCTTGGCTGTAATATCTCCTATCTCCACAAAAGGCAAACCCGCCGCACCCGCGGCCATCGCCGCTGCTTCCTCAAAATCAGCAAAAACAAACAAAGCATCCAGATTCAACTCTCGCGCCGCCATTCCCACTTGTCGGTGAAATTCGATCGCCCTTTCGCCCAATTCCTTCATCGTTCCTAACACCGCAATCCGGCGCTTTCCCGGAGTATCTGCTAACAGTCTCAGGGCCGCCAACATCGACTCCAAACCAGCATTGTAAGTCTCATCCAGAATCACAATATCCTGCGGCAAATCGTAGCGGCGCGCCCGTCCATCCGGTAACTGCACAGACAAACCTTGCTTTAAAACTTCCCAATCAATACCTAAAACTTTTCCTACCGCCAAAGCCGCCAAATAATTTACAGCATTGTGCCGTCCCGGCAGCGGCAGCGGCAATTCTATACCATCTATAAGTATTGTATCATGAGTGAGCAATTCTCCGCACAAATCCCCGCCTTCTAAACCGTAACTTAAAGTTTTTCCCTGCCAAATTTCGGTCGCAGTTGCGATTAATCTATGATTATCGTGATTTAGAATAGCAATGCTATCAGCAGGCATTTCGGCTAAAAGTTCGCACTTAGCTTGGGCGATCGCCTCTTCGGAACCCAATCGCCCAATATGTGCCGTTCCTACATTAGTAATTACCGCAACAGTAGGACGCGCAATTTGTGACAGCAGCGCAATTTCGCCACTGCCGCGCATTCCCATTTCAATTACAGCATAATTGTGTGCCGATGAAAGCTCCAACAGAGTTTTTGGTACTCCAATTTCATTGTTGTAGTTATATTGAGTTTTAAGAACATTTCCCCTCGTTGACAAAACCGCCGCAATTAACTCTTTAACAGTAGTTTTACCTACAGACCCAGTAACAGCAACTATAGGTATACTGAATTGGTCACGCCACCAACGGGCGATCGACTGGTAAGCTTTTAAAGTATCGTCAACGCGCAACAGCGGAAAATTAGGCAATTCCTCTTGCCAATGTCGATCGACAATCGCGGCAATCGCCCCCAAATCCCTGGCTTTTGCCACAAATTGATGGCCGTCAAAATTGTCTCCCCGCAGCGCCAAAAATACTTCACCCCCCTCAAGAGTGCGCGTATCTGTGGCAATACCTGTCCCTACAACTGTCAAAACGCCTTCAGACACAGTAGGCAAAGGTACAGTTAAAATTTCAGCAAGTTGGGCGATACTTACGCGACAAACCATAACCAGCACTCACATTTAAAATAATTATTTTCACAGCTAATTCTACCTCGCCCAACCTCAAATTTAACTAACAGCGGGCGGCGGATCGGGATTGACCTCGATCATCCTAATACTAAATCGTCGGTTCACCAAAAAATTATCCCGTACCCACCCACGATCTTTACCAATACTTTACACAGTCGATGGTATTTAAGGCCTTGCTAATTACCAACAATTCATGTCATGCTGGTGTTGATAAATAGTTTAACTAAGCAAAAAATATCGATCGGCATAAGCTGCTGACCGCTTCTACCCATAAGTCTCCGCCGGCGAGAAGCTCGGTTGACTCAATTATTGCGATTCATTTGCCAATTCATCAAAATAATAGCGCTGAAAGCTCCTGCCCCAGCCTCGGAGGGTTAATCCACAGTGAACGACTACAACAGACAAAGCCACGAAGAAGAACAGCTACTTTACAAGCACTGGCTGGAGTTGGTACAACGAGAGCAGCCTGCCGAACTCATCAGCCGCTTTCGCACTTTGTTTATCCAGGGTACCGGATATCCCGATCGCTCGATCGCCGAAGCACTCGAAAAAATAGCAGCCTCAAAACACGCCGAACAAGAATTCAAATACATTCTCAACCGCTGCTGCCACATCCTGATCAACCGCTGGCAAACCTACCCCAGCAAGCAAGCAGCCATCCCTGAATTGATCGCTCTGTTTGAAGAAGCACCCAAAATCTTATTTGGATACCATAGATCGCGGGGGCGAGGCTCCATCCCCCAATTAGTAAATCAATTTACCGAAAGCGAACAGTACCTCACCCTCCAACGTTTAGCCAAAGTCATAACTCACAACAATGAAGATAGCAGCAGCAAAACCCCTGCTACCCTCGCCCTCGGAACCTTAATTCCCCGCTACCCTTACCTGTACAAACACTGCCTGCTCAGCGACGACAGCAGCTACGAACAGCAAAAAATCATTAAAAAAATCCAAGCTCAAAAGCAGCAGCAATTTGAGATCAACCTCTCCCAGTATGTTGCTCACCAAGTGAGAAAAGCCCAAACAGCGCGTCGGGAAACCTCAATTGTCTTCAAAAGAAGTATACAACCTATAAAAAATCCGACCCTGTTGACCGACCCGGAACTATTCTTTGCCCTCAAGCAATTTGTCGGAAAAGTAGAAGGAGCAGATACCTACAGACAGCTAGCGGGCCGTTTCACGGCGAACGCCAGCACAAATCAGTCCTACCGCTCCTTTAAAGACGACTTGTACGAATACCTGATTTCTTCTGTCACCGACGATCGCTACGGCAAACGTCTCTTTAACGAAAAATTGTATAAGCAACTACAAAATACCCTGCCCCACAGCGACGATCAGAAGTTTAATGAATTTTTAATGATCAGAACTTGCAGCCAGTTATTGAACTTTTTAGTAGTAGAGAGTCCTGTGCGGCCCAACCACTTTGTCTTCATCGACTTGATCTCAAACCTCGGTCCCACCCAAACCACAGGTTTGCTGCTGAAAATCGTACTAATTTGCGGCAAAGTCAAGCCCTACCTAGAAAAGCGGCTGGCAATTTTGTTCGGTCACTACGAATGCAGTACTCGAGAAGGCGTAGTCTGGTTAGTCAAAGCCCTGGAAAACGTAAACCTAGCTTTGAGTACCAACTTTGGCAAGGTGGATGTATCTTTCCTGCGATGAGAGGGCGCGGCATAACTTTCTCTGCTTCCACTGCAGGCAAAACATCACACCGATCGACCAGGTTTCTGAATACCCTAAAAGTTTTACCTTTAATTAGAACAACTTAATTAACTCCTGAAACCTACTCAAAAGACTCTATTCTATGTTAAAGTATCAAGTGTGAATCAGATTCAGTTGCAGGCTTTGTTCATTGCTACAGAATTGTCTAAAAACTTGCCCTTCTGTATCGGCAGGGGACTCTCCGAAACTGAAATCTTCGCACTGTCTAAATTTTGGAGTTATTCCTCATGTCGATATACGTCGGTAACTTATCCTACCAAGTTACCCAAGAAGACATCACCACCGTCTTCGCCGAATACGGAACCGTTAAGCGAGTACATCTACCTACCGACAGAGAAACCAGTCGCCCCCGCGGCTTCGGTTTTGTAGAAATGTCCACAGATGCAGAAGAAGATGCAGCCATTAGCGCTCTCGACGGAGCAGAGTGGATGGGTCGCGACCTCAAAGTTAACAAAGCTAAACCCCGCGAAGATGAAGGCCGGGGTGGCGGCAACCGGGGCGGCGGTGGCCCTGGAAAATTTGCTCGCGGAGGGGGCGGCGGCGGAGGACGTTATTAATTTCCTCTGAGAAAGATTTGAGATTGGAGAGTTGAAATTGGCGCCAGAGCTCACCTAGCTCCGAACCACTTCCGGTCGTTCCGAAAAATCTATGCTCTTCAAATTTCCATATCTACCCGATTAAATATACCAAAAAGCCAAGGGCCTAACCCTTGGCTTTTTGGTATGTATGAGGGTTGACGGTATAAGTCGGAAATCGGCTGGGCGAATCCGTTGCAGTACCGTCAGGTTCTAATCGTCAGGTTCGATGCTGCTGCTCAATCCGTGATTATTGAGCGTTTCAGCGTAAAACTCAGCGTGTTCGAGAGCGCAAACAATCACCAATCCCATCCCGTTAGTATGGGCTTCCATCATCACATTTACCGCCTGTGGCTGAGTCAGACTCGGTACCGTCGCCATCAAAGTCTGCACCACGTACTCCATAGGATTGAAATCATCATTGTGCAGCAGAACGCGGTAGCGTGGTGCAAGCTTGCGGACTGTGGAAGGCTTTTGAATAATTTCGACAGACACTAATCTATACCTCCTGACTTGTAAAATGTTAAAATTTGTCAACAATCTTGAGCCGGATTCCTCCGCTGTGCAAGACTATCTCACTTTCAGCTATTTTATTGAAATCTGAAAATTCAGACAAGGCAGCCCCTTGGTCGATCGCAAGCTGTGAACCCAACACCAAACCCACAGGGCGTGTCCTGGGCCCTGGGCAACCACCTTCCTAGCGCCATAATATTAGAAAGGCGCGATCGGTTAAAAATAACAAACTACTACCTGTTGAGTCTCCAGAACTGAGGGAACGAACATTATATGAAACGCAAACCTAAATCCTACAACGACAGATTCAGCGGCGACCCATCCCGAGCAGATGAAGACTCCGACTACCCAGGCTCCTTTGGCGGACAGTCGCGGCGTCAACCTCAGTCCGGTAAACCCTCTTTCCTCAATTCCGCCACCCTAGGGATTTTAACAGCCGTCTTTATTCTGGGAATTGGCATTGGCATTGCCTTTAGCTCCACAGCTACAATTAGCCCAGAGAACGTAGCCTCCCGCGAATTTATCGATCGCAGCGCCCCGAACCCAGAACTTTGCGTGCAGTTTGGAGCAAGCGCGATGGTGACAGATATGCGCCTCTACGTCACCCTCAACCCCTTCAACGTCTACATCTCGCAGCCGAGTATGCGCCCCGGATGCGTCCTGCGAACCAATAACTGGGCAATTCTCGAACAAAGAAAACTCATCAGCCAAGACCAAGTGCGCGATTGCAAAAATCGCATGAACACCTTTGGCTTCACCGGCCCCTTGGAAGCTCAACCCGAAATTAACTGTATCTACCAAAATGACGGCGCTAAAAACCTGTTCCTCAACCAACCGGGTTCGATAGCTCCAACCAGTGAAGGTCAAAATTTCTAAATCGCCGATATAGCGGTTTTCAGTTGAGTCAATTACAGATATGGGGTAGGGATTTAGGCAAAGCCTAAGTCCCTACTTTATTTCAGAGAATGGAAAACTCCTTCTGGCTTCAAAAACCAAACTGGGGCAAATCTTCCGTTAACTGAACTTGAAAAATTTGGCCGGGTTGAATCGTAGCAGGTTGAGGAGCAGCCACGTAAGTTGTAGCAACACCACCTGCTGCTCCCGCCAACAAACCGACACCGGAAAAGCCGCTCAGCAAGAACAAAGCTAAGCCACCAATACCAGTATTTCGCAACAAACTGCGATCGGAAGGCTGTTGTCGGCGGCCTCCCACGGGTTCTGAGCGAGCCAACAGAGGAATATTGCGGCCGTTGAGACTAATAGCTTCGACCACAAATCGACTGCCGAGGTTGGTCGTTTCAAACCGACCGATGACCGGCGTATTAGCAGGTACGATCGTATTGCCGCGACTGTCGAAAATTCCCCCTTGCAGCAGCAGCACTTCCTCTTGGCTGGGCTTCGCTTGCAGCCGCAAAGCCCGATCGCCCGGGTATAGTAAACTCAGCTCCGTGCCCGCCGGCAACAAGACATTCGCCCCAGTCGCAGCCTGCAAAGGAGCATTCGATCGTCCCCCAGGAAGCGGTTCACCAAAAGTAAGCGTCCGCTGTTGGGGTGCAGCAGCCGTTATTTGAGGATCTAGGCGGGGTAGAGCAGCAGCTTGTACCCCACGGCGTTCGTCAAGGCGAACATTGACTAAAGGCACTCTTAGCGGCCGGATTTGGTCATTGGGAGTTGGCGGCTGCGAATAATTTGTAGCGGGATTCGGGGAAGTAGGAGGCTCAGGTCGATCGACCTCTGGGGCAGCAGTTGAGTTGGAATCTGTCAGCCGCTGGTTTTGCGGTACTTGTATGGCAGGCTGGGGTTGAGTTTCGGGAGTTTCCATAATTCGAGTCGGTTCGATCAAAGGACGCAACACCCAGCGATTTTCTAACCCGCTTCTTTGGAATTGAACTTTCCCCGCGCTGAAACCGACTCCAGGAGCCAAATTGACCAGAATTCTCGCCGTTCCCGGTTGAAGTTGACTCACTTCCACAGAACGCACTCTGCCTTGCGGGTATAGCTGAGTTGTATCTACTCCGATCTCAGTATTGGGCAAATCCACAGCAATCTGAGACGGATTGAGTAGAGAATATCTGGGGGTTGTTCCCTCTGGGAGAGTAATTTCTAGCTGATTTGTCGCCGGATCGAATTTCCAACTTGTGACTGTAGAAGCATTTGCTGGTTCCAGTGTTGCTGGCACTGCTGCAACTGCGGCAACGACTGCTAGACTCAGACTCAGTGACTCGATCGCAAACAATCCGGGTGCTAGATAATTAACAGTCAATTTTTGTAAGTCTTCCCAAAATTTTCGTGGTAATTTTTTGTATGGCATGGCTGCTGGGTGAAATTTTTGATCTGAAATAGATTATGGATGGGAAAATTTTGCCTTCGGATAACGCTGAAAGTTTAACATTATTGCGATATGAAAAATTTAACTAAATGGAAATTATTGCGATCGCGCTTCGTTCTTAACAACAAGTGGTGTCAGGTTAGACAAGATGAAATAGAATTGCCAAGCGGACAAATTATAGACGACTTTTTTGTTAATGTCCGACCCAACATCGCCCTCGTATTTGCCACGACAGAGCAGCAAGAACTTTTATTAGTGCGCCAATACAGGCACGGAGTAGGCGAAATTTTGCTGGAACTGCCTGCTGGATCTTTCAATCCTGCTGAAGAGAGCGGCAAATCGGCAGCCGCCAGAGAACTTGCCGAAGAAACGGGATATGTTGCTGAAGAAATTTTGGAACTAGCAACCTTATATGATAACCCCGTAAAAGACACCAATTCTATCTACCTATACTTTGCTAAAAATGTCAAGCTTGCCAGCCAAATACAATTAGATATTACAGAAGATATTGAAGTAGTTTTAATCCCACTTACCGAAGTTTTGTTGAAAATAAAAAACCGAGAAATTTGTGTAGCAGGAAGCATCGCAGCTATTTTTTTAGGATTAGAATTTTTGAATGAACAGCGGTAAGGTGCTGTGTGAATGGAACCCTACACGCTGTTTTTTGTGAGAATTGTCTTAAGTCGAAAGAGTCATAAAATCCAGAGAAGTAATAGTATTATCAGCGCCAAAAACCTGAGCCAAAACCTCCCCAGTCGCCGCAACTTGTAGCAGTGTGCTATTGGCAGTCGAATTAATTTGCAAAGCCTCAAAACTCAAGCCACCAGCCAGAACAAA
>Ga0075157_10000997_pt1 | contig 18992 bp, 20 predicted proteins | sample JI81BgreenDNA_FD_70967 | JGI IMG/M metagenome (GOLD analysis project Ga0075157, IMG submission 70967) | Wastewater effluent complex algal communities from Wisconsin, to seasonally profile nutrient transformation and Carbon sequestration -... | ecosystem: Engineered > WWTP > Effluent > Algae...
TGAGTTCCATCACCGGGAGCAGTTCTCGGCCACCGCGCCAGGCCTTGCCGCGCTGCTCGATCTCATTCATCCGGTCCTCCAGGGAGCCGATGCCCAGCCGTCCCTGCCCCGGGGCGCCCGGATATCCCGAGTAGCCGAACAGTCGGTACCGGGGAAACAGCTCGCGTCCGCCCCGTGGCAGTTGGGTGGCGGCCGGCGACTGCGGAGGCTGCGTCGACGTCGGCGTGGCAGAGGGGGTCGGGCTGCCGGCGGGTGTTGCCGCGCTGCTCGACGCTGTGGACGACACGGGCGCCTGCGGCGGTGTCGAGCCCACCGAACTGGTGGGAGGCACCGTGCTGCAGCCGGCTAACAGCGCGGCAATGGTGAGGGAAGTGGCCAGACGTGGGAAGGACATTGGTCCATTGTGCCCATCGAATCGCAGCCGGTTGCCAGCGCACACGGCGGGTTCGGCTGATGGTCAGCGAACTGTCAGGTTCTGGTCACTCAACCCAGCGCTCGGATGACCGCGACTGCCTGCGGATCGCTCCCGGACTCGAACAGCATCGCGCCGCCCCGAAGGGCGGCGCGTCACGTGCTGAGAATCAGAAGTTGATCATGTGCCCACCGATGCCCTCGACCGTCTCTTTCAGAGCTTCGGACAGGGTCGGATGAGCGTGAATGTTGCGACCGACCTCGTCGGCGGTCAGGTCCCACTGCTGCGCCAGGGTCAGCTCGGGCAGCAGTTCGGTGACGTCGGGGCCGATCATGTGGGCACCGAGGATCTCGTTGTGTTCCGCGTCGGCAATGATCTTGACGAAGCCGGACGCATCGCCCAGGCCGTGCGCTTTACCGTTGGCGCTGAACGGGAACTTGGACACCTTGACGGTGTGGCCGCGCTCCTTCGCCTGTGCCTCGGTGTAGCCGAACGACGCGATCTGCGGCTGGCAGTAGGTGGCGCGCGGAATCATGTCGTAGTTGATGGTCATGGTCTCGGCGCCGGCGATCGTCTCGGCGGCCACGACACCCTGTGCCTCGGCAGTATGGGCCAGGGCCAGCTTCATGGTGACGTCGCCGATGGCGTACACGCCGGGCACGTTGGTGCGCATGTAGTCGTCGATCTGGATGGCGCCCCGCTCGGTGAGTTGAACCCCGAGCTTGTCGAGGCCGAAGCCCTCGGTGCGCGGCGCGAAACCGATCGACTGCAGTACCCGGTCGGCTTCCAGCACCTTCTGCTCGCCACCCTTGGCCGGGCTGACGGTCACCCGGACGCCGCTGTCGGTCTCTTCGATGGCCTCGACCTTGGTGGAGGTGAGCACCTCGACACCCAGCTTCTTGTAGGCCTTCGCGAGCTCGCGCGAGATCTCGGGGTCTTCCAGCGGCACCATGCGGTCGAGGAACTCGACGATGGTCACCTTCACCCCGTAGTTGGCCAGCACGTAGGCGAACTCGGTGCCGATGGCCCCCGAGCCGCAGATCAGGATCGAGCTCGGCAGGTTGTCGGCGAGGATCTGCTCTTCGTAGGTGAACACCCGCGCGCTGCGCGACGTGCCGGGGATCATCCGGGTGGTCGAGCCGGTGGCGATGATCACGTTGTCGAAGGTGACCACCTCGGTGCCCGAGTCGGTCTTCACCTCGATCGACTTGGCGTCGACGAACGTGCCCCAGCCGTTCAGCTCGGTGATCTTGTTCTTCTTCATCAGGTAGTGGATGCCGCCGACCATGCGGTTGGACACCTCGCGGCTGCGGCTGAACGCTTTGCCGAAGTTGAACGTGACCTCACCCTCGATGCCGAAGAGGTCCTTCTCGTGGGTGAAGATGTGCGCCAGTTCGGCGTTGCGCAGCAACGACTTGGTGGGGATACAGCCGACGTTCAGACAGACACCGCCCCACCACTGCTTCTCGATGATGGCCACCTTCTGGCCGAGCTGTGCGGCCCGGATGGCGGCCACATAGCCGCCCGGACCCGCACCCAGGACAACGACGTCGAAATGTGCGCTCATAAGTCAGCACCCTAGTGGGTAGCACCGCCAGATTCAGCCCGTCCCCGCGAGGGATCCCGCGATGTGTCCGGACGCTGCTCGGACGGCCCTTGCAGGTGACACCCCTTGTGCCCACACGGTGCGAACTCGGCGGTTGTGGCATGGCTTATGCTGCCCGGGTGACAGAGCTTTCCCCCACCCGCATCGGTTATCTGATCCGGGACGCCCGTCGGCAGCGCGGGCTCACCCAGCAGGAGTTGGCCGACGAGTTGGGCACCTCGTCCGACATTGTCGAAGACCTGGAGGCCGGGCATCGCAAGCTGTCGGTCGACCTCGTCAACCGCATCGCCGAGGCACTTGAACAGCCCCAACAGGTGGGTGGCGCCCTGCACCTGCGCATTCGCGGAGAGACGAAGCTGAGCGGTTCGATCGACGTCCGCTCCTCGAAGAATGCGGCGGTCGCGCTGCTCTGCGCCTCATTGCTCAACCGCGGTCGCACCGTGCTGCGGGGCATCGCCCAGATCGAAGAGGTGAACCGCATCCTCGAGGTGCTGACCAGCATCGGCGTGCGGGCCACGTGGTCCGACGACCGCAGCGAGCTCGAACTGATCCGCCCCGATCGGCTCCAGCTGGACGACATGGACGAAGAGGCGGCCCGCCGCACGCGGTCGATCATCATGTTCCTGGGTCCGCTGCTGCACGACGAGGACGCCTTCGAGTTGCCCTACGCCGGCGGCTGCAACCTGGGCACCAGAACGGTCACCCCACACCTGCATGCGCTTCGCGAGTTCGGCCTAGACATCAAGGCGACCGAGGGCTCCTACCATGCTCTGGTCGACGCGATCGGGGCGACGGCCAGCCGTTCGATCACGCTCACCGAGCGCGGCGACACGGTGACCGAGAACGTGCTGATGGCGGCCGCCCGGCACCCCGGCGAGACCGTCATCCGCAATGCCAGCAGCAACTACATGGTGCAGGACGTCTGCTTCTTTCTGCAGGAGCTCGGCGTGCAGATCGAGGGCATCGGCAGCACCACGTTGAAGGTGCGCGGCCTGACCAAGATCGACACGGACGTCTCGTTCGCGCCGTCGGAGGACCCGATCGAGGCGATGAGCCTGCTCACGGCGGCAATCGTCACCGGCTCGGAGTTGACCGTGCAGCGGTGCCCGATCGAGTTCCTCGAGATCGAGTTGGCCATTCTTACCGAGATGGGCCTGAACTTCGACCTGTCCCCCGAGTACCCCGCCGAGAACAAGCATACCCGCCTGGTCGACATCACCGTGCACCCGTCCGAGCTGTACGCCAGTTCCGACAAGATCCACCCGATGCCGTTTCCCGGGCTCAACATCGACAACCTGCCGTTCTTCGCCGTCATCGCGGCCGTTGCGACCGGCCGCACGATGATCCACGACTGGGTGTACGAGAACCGTGCGATCCATTTGGTCGAGTTGACGAAACTGGGCGCCAACGTGCAGTTGCTCGACCCGCACCGCATCGTCGTCACCGGACCCACCCGCTGGCGTGGTCAAGAGATCATCTGTCCCCCGGCGCTGCGTCCGGCCGTGTGCCTTCTACTTGCCGCACTGGCTGCCCGCGGCACGAGCGTGCTGCGCGACGTGTACGTGATCAACCGCGGCTACGAGGACCTGCCCAACCGGCTCAACGCGCTGGGCGCGCAGATCGAGGTCTTTCGCGACTGAGCGGCTCAGCGCACCTGGCGCACGTCGAAGTGATAGGTCGGTGACACGATCTCGTCCTGCGCAGCCACCAACTGCAGTTCCGGCAGACCCGAATCCGCGGTCTGCTTGAGCACCGAGTACACGATGTCGGCGGTTTGACCGAGCGCCTGGGCCACCGACTCGGTGCGCAGGTAGTGCGCCAGGAACATGGCGGCGGTCAGGTCGCCGGAGCCGGTGAATCCCCGGTCGAGACGCGGCGTGGTCACGTGCCAGGCGCCCTCCCCCGTGACTGCCAGCATGGCCAGCTCGTCCGGCTGCGTGCTGTCGACCGCCACCGAGGTGACCAGCACCGTCTCGGGGCCCACCCCGCGCAGGGCATGGGCAGCGTCGATCACCTCGTCCAGGGTGTGCGTCTCGCGACCGGTTAGGAAGTCCAACTCGAAGTGGTTCGGGGTGACCATCTGCGCCTTCGGAACCACCCGGTCGCGCATGAACTCCGGAATTCCGGGCCGGACGAAGAACCCGCGACCGACGTCGCCCATCACCGGATCGCAGCAGTAGACCGCCTTCTGGCTACGCTGCTTGACCAACTCGACGGCATCGAGCACCACTGCACCCACTTCGACGGCGCCCTGATAACCGGACAGCACCGCGTCGACCCGATTGAGCACACCCCGGTCATCGATGCCGTTGATCACCTCGGCCACGTCGTCGGCGGCCAGCAGAGGGCCGCGCCACTGGCCGTAGCCGGTGTGGTTCGAGAAGTGCACCGTGAGCACCGGCCACACCTCGACGCCCGAGCGCATCAGGGGAAACGTGGCGGCGCTGTTGCCCACGTGCCCGTAAGCGACCGAGGATTGGATCGACAGGATGGTTGTCACGAGGCCATATTGTGGCCCCACTCGACCGGCTCGCGAGAACTATCCCGAAATACCTTGTCAGCAGCAGAGCCGAGGTCAACAGAGAAAGGCGTCGAGCGCGGCCGCCTCGGTCTCCAGTTCGGTGGCCCGATCATGCTGTCCCAGGGCCCGCAGCTCGGCCGCCGCCATCAGCCGCTCGTTGCGCTCGGAACTGACGATCTCGAGGATCTTCTCCTCGTCGAGTTCGCGGCGCTGCGCCTCGGCGGCGCCCACGCCGACCGCGGCACCCGCCACGTGTTCGCTCGTCACCACGATCGTGTCGGCTTCGTCGACCGGTAGTGCCTCGGCGTTCTCGATCGCCGCGAGTGCCGAACGAATGGCGTTGCGGGTCGGGGTGTCCCGGGCCTTCATGGCGCCGGGCAGGGCGTCCCGCAGAGCTTGACGCACGGGGGCTGAAGAGTCGGACATGGCACCGATTATCACCCCTGCACGTCTGGTTGAAAATGGTGACAGCCCCTCGGTGCTCCCCCATACTGGGCGCGTGAGGGCCGGTGACTACCGCTATTTCGACACCCGGTTCGCCGCGCTGGCCCATCGGGGCGGCTACCTTTCGCCGGCCGACCAGCCGCGCGAAAACACCCTCCACGCCTTCTCGCGGGCGGTCGAGTTCGGCTATCGCTATCTCGAGACCGACGTGCATCTGTCGTCCGACGGAGTGCTGTTCAGCTTTCACGACGACACCCTCGATCGGGTCACCGACGGCACCGGGGTGCCCGAGCAGCTGCCCTGGACGGAGCTCAGCCGGGTGAGGGTCGCCGGCCAGGACCCGATCCCGACCATGGACGAGTTGTTCGAGTCACTGCCCGGGGCCAGGTTCAACATCGACCTCAAGGTGCCGCAGGCGATCGAACCATTGGCTCGCGCGATCGAGGCCCATCGCGCGCACGACCGGGTCTGCGTCGGCTCCTTCTCTCGGGCCAGCATCCACGCGTTTCGCCGGCTGGTCGGCACCCGGGTCGCAACGGCGTCCGGTTCGCTCGGCGTCGCCGGCTACGCCTTTGCGCCCGGCCTGCGCCGGGTCGTCCGCTCCCCCGGCGTGGCGCTGCAACTGCCCGTGCGCGCCTGGCACGATCGGGTGCCACTAATCAGCCGCGGCCTGGTGTCGGCCGCTCACGCCGCCGGCCGGGTGGTGCATGTGTGGACGGTCAACGAACGTGCCGAGATGGAGCGTTTGATCGATCTCGGCGTCGACGGCCTGGTCAGCGACCGGATCGATCTGCTGGCCGCCGTTCTGGTCGAGCACGGCTTGTGGGAGGGGAACTGATGGGCAGCACCAGACAGCAGCGCGCCTGGTATTTCTACGATTGGGCCAACTCGGCCTACATCACCACGACCGCGACGGTCATTCTCGGCCCCTACCTGACGAGCCTCGCGACCCGCGCCGCCTGCCCCGACCTGCCGGCGGGCGAGGTCTGCACGACCCCCGTCAACCTGCTCGGGCTCTGGGTTCTGCCGGGCGCCGTGCACCCCTTTCTGGTCACGATTTCGACGATCGTCACCCTGGTGGCCCTGCTGATCATCGGTGTGGTCGCCGACCGGTCCCCGCGTCCGCAGTTGTGGTTGGGCGCACTCGCCTGGGTCGGGGCCGCCGCCGCGTCCGCCATGTTCTTTCTGGCCGACACCAACTGGCAGCTGGGCGCGGTGCTGATGATCATCGCCAACCTGTGCGTCGGGTCGTCACAGGTGATCTACGACGGAATCCTGGTGCGAATCGCGGCTCCCGACGATCGCGACCGGGTCTCCAGCCGGGGCTGGGCCCTGGGCTACTTGGGCGGCGGCCTGCTGCTGGCCCTGAATCTGGTGCTGATGACCGCCTACGAGTCGTTCGGCATCAGCTACGCCCTGGCGATCCGGATCAGCCTGTTGTCGGCCGGGTTGTGGTGGGGCTTGTTCACCATCATTCCCGTGCTCGGCCTGCGGGCGCTACCGCAGCGGGCCGAGGACGAACTCGAACTGCGTGCTCAGGTGCGGCGCAGCCCCTTGCGGCAGCTGGCGAACACCTTCGCCGACCTGCGCAACTATCCGCAGACGATGCTCTTCCTGGCCGCCTATCTGTTCTACAACGACGGCATCCAAACGGTGATCGGCCAATCGAGCCTGTACGCCCAGTCGGAGTTGGGCATGTCGACGTCCAACGTGATGGTGACCTTTCTGCTCACCCAGTTCGTCGCCTTCGGTGGTGCCCTGCTGTTCGGACGTGTGGCCGGTCGCCTGGGCGCCAAGAGAACTGTGCTGATCGGCATCGCGATCTGGTTCGGCGTGGTCGCGGTGGCGTTCTTCCTGCCGGTCGGGGTGTTCGGTGCTCTGCTGGCGCTCGGGGCTGCGATCGGCCTGGTGATGGGCGGCACCCAGGCGCTGAGCCGCTCGATGTATTCCCAGCTGGTGCCCCGGGGACGCGAGGCCGAGTACTTCAGCTTCTATCAGGCGATGGAGCGCGGCACGAGCTGGCTCGGCACTCTGACCTTTGCATTGGTCTTTCAATTCAGCCAGTCCTACCGCTTCGCGATCGTCGCCCTGGTGGTGTTCTTCCTAGTCGGAGGTCTCTTGCTGACCAGGGTCGACATGCGCAAGGGAATAGTGGCGGCCGGAAACGAGTTGCCCAAGGTCTTGTGAGCCGCTTGGTACCACGGAGTAGCTTGGACACGGACAGGCTGCCAGCTGGGCCGTCCGGTGGAGGGAGAGAGATCATGGCCGAACGATCGTTGCGAGGATCCGGTTTGGGTTCGAAGAGCTTTGCCGATGGCTCAGGAGTCGAGTTGGCTGCGCGCCAGGAGACCGGCTTCGACTGCCCGAAGGGCCACCACTTCAGCGTGACCTTCGCCGAAGAGGCCGACCTGCCCACCGAGTGGGAATGCCCGCGCTGCGGTGCTGTCGCCGGCCGGTCGGACGGCGTGGTGGCCGAGGCCAAGGCCGTCAAGCCACCCCGCACCCACTGGGACATGCTGCGTGAACGGCGCTCGATCGAGGAGCTCGAGGAACTACTCGCCGAGCGCCTGGGCGAGATCCGCGGCAACTGACCCAGCCCCGTCTGGCGCTGCTCTCACAGTGGACCCAGAACGCTGCGCAACGCAGCATCCACCGCCAGGCCGTCCAACACTGTGATCAACTGCCGCTCCTCGTAGCGGAAGTGGCTCTCCATGATGGCCTCGATGCCCTCCAGATGCCGATCGAGTTCGTGCCTGTCGGCTCGCAACTCTGCGGCTGCCCGCAACCCGTTCAGCAGATGGTCGATCATCGAATGGTCCTGCTGCAGCGCACGTAGCACGGGTTTCAGATGTGGGTGGGCCGCCTCGATGGCCGGAAACAGCCAACGGTCCTCGCCTCTGTGGTGCCCGTCCAGCGCCGTGCAGAACCCTCGGCACAGCAACGTCAGATCGTCGGCGAAGTCGGGGGCGGGCTCGTCGTGCTGCAGGGCCTCTCGGGTGACGAAGAGCGCCTCCCGCAGGCTGTCGTGCACCCGGCGAAGTTCCAGGCTCCAGGCGATCAGCCGGCTTGTGTCGTGCTGCCCCGTCACGTGAGAGCGACGAAGGTACGCGAGCGCCAGGGGTTCGAGCCCATGTCCCGATCTCCTTCGGTTCGACGCCTCCATGCATGACACGGTCTGCCACCGGCACGCGACGCTGAGACGAACGCTACCGCGTCCGCTGCCAGTCACCGGACGAGTGGTGGTGTCTCACCGCCGGCTCAGGGCTCGATCTCGCCCTTGATGACGTCGGGATCGGACGGACGCTGCGACGGCCCCGCTCGGCCCGGCCCGTTGCCGGGCGGCATGGAAGTGTCGGGCACCGTTTCGCCGCGAATCACCGTGTCACGCTCGACCTTGGCCCGCATCACGTCCAGGTTGATGCCGGATCGGGCGGCCCGGCGCGAGATGAACAGCTGCAGCAGGTTGCGGGCGAAGGGCCGGGTGAAGGGCAGCAGGAAGATCAGACCGAAGATGTCGGTGAAGAAGCCGGGCAGCATCACCAGGACCCCGCCCACCATGACCAACACCGCGTCCAGCAGTTCACCGCCGGGGAGCTTTCCGGTGGAGACCGCCGTGCTCAGCGCGGACCATGCTTTGGCACCCTCGCGGCGCATCAGCCACGCACCCAGCATGGCTTCGACGATCAGGATGCCGATCGTCTGCAGGGCGCCGATCTGCTGCCCGACACTCACCAGCAGCCACACCTCGATGATCGGCACGGTGAGGAAGAACACCAACAACAGAGGCGCCAGCCACGGACGGCGGGCGCGCGGCGGTTGCGGCTGCGGCGAGGTCACTTGCCGACGTCCGTCCGCTCGTCGTCTCCACGACCGGCGCTCGACTTGGCCGCGTCGGTGGCCCTGACCGCCTCACGCTTGATCCGCTCGCTCAACAGAGCCACCGCATGGGTGGCCTGAGCCGCATACTTCTCGACTTCGGGACCCCATTTCTGCCCCGCCTCCGAGGCCAGCTTGGTCACCTCACGAGTCAGCCGCTGGGCCTCCGCGACTACCCGCTCGGATACGTCGCCGGCGACCTCGCGGGTCTTGTCGGTCACCTCGCCGGCGACCTTCGTGGCCTGGGCGGCGTACTTCTCCACCTCGGGACCGACCTTGTCACCCACCTCTGCGGCGAGCTTGCCGGCATTCGTCGTGGCGAACCCCAGGTAGTCCTTCACCTGGTCGGCACGCTTCTTCAAGCCCCACCGCGTGGTCAACAGCATGGCTTCGGTGACGATGTTGCCGCTCATCTTCGAGTCGCCGCGCTCGCGTTCGATGAACTCGATCGGCACCTCAACGACCTGATAGCCGTGCTCGACGGCACGACGAGCGAGATCGACCTGGAACGCGTAACCCGCCGACTCGATGCCGTCCAGACCGATACCCCGCAGGGTGTCGGCGCGAAATGCGGTGAAGCCGCCGGTGACGTCCCTGATCGGTAGTCCCAGCAGGGTGCGCGACCACAGCGAGCCGCCCTGCGAAAGCAACTTACGGTGCCACGGCCAGTTCACCACCGAGCCTCCCTTGACCCAGCGGGAGCCTTTCACCATGTCTGCCCGAGTGAGCGCCGCAAGCATGCTGGGCAACTGCTCGGGCTGGTGCGAGCCGTCGGCGTCGTGCTCGACCAGCACGCCGTAGCCGCGCTCGAGCCCCCAACGGAAGCTCGCCACGTAGGTGGCGCCGAGGCCCAACTTGGCCTCGCGGTGCAGCACGTGCACGTGGTCATCGTCGGCGGCCAGCTCGTCGGCGATACGTCCGGTGCCGTCGGGTGAGTTGTCGTCCGCGATCAGGACGTCTGCCTCGGGCACCGCCACGCGCAGACGCGCAACGATCGGCCGGATGTTCTCCGCCTCGTTGTAGGTGGGGATGATGACGAGCACCTTGCCCAGTTCGGCCCACTCGGTCGTGCTGGTGGTATGGCTCGCGGCTTCGGTCACGGGTTCTCCTGATTCGATTCGACCCATCCATTCTGCCGCACTCGCGATCAGCCCCGGTCGCGAACCACCCGCGCGCGGGCGCCGCGTCGCCGATGTCGCCAGGTCACAGCGACCAGACCGGCCGCGGTTGCCCAGATGGCCGCCAGCTCGAGCCCGCCGGCCAGCCACACCGCTGGTGTCACTCCGGCTCGTAGGGGTAGCTGAACCACCCCGGACGCGGGCTCGAACTCCGGCAGGGTGAATGCGATCGAGCCATCGGGACGAATCAGACCGGAGGTGCCCGTGGTCGTCACCACCAGGATCTCGCGACGCAGTTCCGCAGCTCGCGCCCGGGTGATCGCGAACTGTTGCGGCACCTGCTGGGTGCCGACGTACATGGCGTTGCTGCTCTGCACCACGTTGAGCTGGGCACCGGCGCGTACGGTGTCGTGCACCGTGTCGTCAAATGCAACCTCGTAGCAGATCAGTGTGCCGACCTGCACACTGCGCCCGGGCAACTGAACCGGCAGCACTCCTGGCCGGGTGCCGGGCACCGACTGCGCGCCGACGTAGGCGACCACCGGGAACAGCGGCTCGAGCAGGCCACGCAGCGGCACCCACTCGCCGAAGGGCACCAGGTTGCGCTTGTCGTAGCGCGCCTGGGCGCCGGTCACGGGATCCCAGACGATGGCCGCCGTCTGTCGCTCGTTGACGCCCGGGCCGTTGGTGATGGTGCCGATCAGCAGGGGCACGTTCAGCGCCGCCACCGCCTGTCTGACCAGCTGGTTGGTCTGGGCGTCCAGAAACGGATCCATGTCGGTGCCGTTCTCGGGCCACACGACGAAGTCCGGCTTCGGCACTGCCCCCGACGAGATCCTCGCCGCCAACCGCTCGGTCTCGGCCACGTGGTTGCGGGTGATCGTTCGCGGCTGGCCGAGCCCGAAGATGCCGCCGCCCGGGGCGTTGCCCTGGACGTAACCGACCGTCACCGCGCCCGATTCGACACCGGGCGGCACCAACAGACCCACCGTGCCGCTGACCAGCACCACCAGGGCTGCACCAAGGCCCAGCAGCCGTCGACGCAGCGTGGCGGCGTGGATCAGCGTCCAGGCCAGAAGCTGAGCGACCAGGGCGAACGCGAATCCGGCGCCGGGCACCCCCACCAGCGGTAGCAGCCCCGCGAGCGGCGAATCGACGACGGTGTAGCCCAGGCGCAGCCACGGAAAGCCCTCGAACGGAACGTGCGAGAACAGGTACTCGACCAACAGCCAACTGCCCGCCGCCAGCAGTGGCCACCAACGCGACCGTCCGGCCAGCTGCAGAAGGGCGCCCAGAAGGGCCATGAAGCAGGCCTCCATCACGGCGAGCCCGACCATTGCCTCGACGTAGATCACCGTCATCCAGCGGATACCGATCAGGTACAGGCCCAGCCCGAAGAACAGGCCGGTCAGGGCAGCCTGCCGCACCGACGCTGCGGTCACCGACAGTACGGACAGGGCCATCACGCACAGCATCAACAGCGGCCCCCAGCCGACGGGCGCGAACCCGAGTGACGCGGCGGCGCCGGCGGCACCGGCCAAGGAAGTTCGTGCCCACCACGGCAGGGTGCGCAGGCGGTCGGTCACTCTGGGAATCGTAGCCAGGTCAGAGAACTGCGCGGTCCTTGAAGGGCACGGACAACACCAGTGTGGTCAGCGTGGATGCGCCGGCGGCGACCCGGATCTGGGCCAGCAGCGCCTCGAGTTCGGCCGGCGTCTCGATCTGAACGATCAAGATGTAACTTGCGTCGCCGGCGACCGAGTAGCACGACACGATGTGGTTGAGATGCGACAGACGCTCGGGGATCTGGTCATCGGTCGCAGGGTCGGCACCCTTGAGTTCGATGAAAGCAGTCAGCGCCAGGCCCAGCGCCTCGGCGCTCAACTCGGCCCGATAGCCCAGGATCAGACCGCGCTGTTCCAGCCGCCGCACCCGTTGCTGTGCCGCCGACGTCGACAGACCCGTTTCGCGTCCGATGTCGGTATAGGACATCCGTCCGTCCTGGGCCAGCAGGGTGAGGATCTGGCGGTCGGTGCTCTCCATGTGGCAATCGTGTCACTATGTGCGGATGGAACGGCGGAATCTTCAACTTTTCGACACGGCTTCATTGTATTTCCGTGCATTCTTCGGTCTGCCGAGCTCGCTGCGGGCTCAGGACGGGCAGAGCGTCAACGCCGTGCGCGGTTTGCTCGACTTCATGGCGCGGTTCATCACTGATTATCGCCCGACCCACGCTGCAGCGTGCTGGGACAACTCGTGGCGGCCGGCCTGGCGGGTCGACCTGGTGCCCAGTTACAAGGCGCACCGGGTGCTCGCCGGCACCGTCGAGGTGGTGCCGGACGAGCTCAGCCCACAGGTGCCGCTGATTCTGGCCGTGCTCGGATCGCTCGGCATCACCGTGGTCGGCGCGGACGACTTCGAGGCCGACGATGTGATCGGCACGCTCGCGACGCACGCCGGCATCCCGGTCGACGTGATCACGGGCGATCGCGACCTGTTCCAACTGGTCGACGACGAGCGGGCGGTGCGGGTGCTGTCGGTGGTCAAGGGGGTGCGCAACCACGAGGTGATGACCGACACCGCACTGATTGCCAAGTACGGCATCGGTGGCGCGGGCTACGCCGACTTCGCCACGTTGCGGGGTGACGCCTCGGACGGCCTGCCGGGCGTGTCGGGAATCGGCGAGAAGACTGCGGCCCGGTTGATCGCCGACCACGGCGACCTCGAAGGAGTATTGGCCGCGGCGTCTGCGAAGCGCCTCTCCCCCGCCCTGACCGCCCGGCTGACGGCGGGCATCCCCTATCTCGGGCCGGCGCGCGAGGTGGTGCGGGTGCGCACCGACGTGCCGTTGGAGGTCACCCTGGACGATCTGGTGCTGCCGACGGCGCCGGTGCAACCCGAAGTGTTCGCCGAACTGGCGGAGCTGCTGAACCTGGGCGGTGCGGCCGATCGGATTCTCGCGGCGCTGGCCCTCAACGCCTGAGCGTGCGTCCATCGGGGTCGACCACGACGCTACGCAGAAAGCTCCTTGCTACTGCTGTAGCGGTAGCAAGGAGCTATTCGAGTAGCGTCGGCGCCTACCGGCGACCCATGGTGGCGGACGCACCGACGCACGTGACGTCCGTGTCTGCTGCCGTTATGCGGCATGCAGGGTTACTCTGGTGCTCGTCCTGGAGTCGAGGGGTTCCGATGAGCACACTCCTGCGTGATCACGCCGAGCGTCCGCTCGTCGGCGTGCGGATACCGAGCGTGAACCCTCTACCAGTCCAAGCTGATGGCACCGTCCCGCGCTCGCGCGGGGCGTTTTTTTTCGTCCCTCCAGCGTCCGCCGCACCGAGCCGGGAAGGAAGCAAACTGCATGGCCGTGCTGATCCTGAACACCGATGACACCGCGTTGCACACCGTTTCGATGCAGCACGCGATCGGCATGCTGGTGCGCAAGGTGGCCGTCGTCGAGGCCGCTCACCCGGAGTTGTCGTTCGGCGCCTTCCCACAGCCCGAAGTGCTGCGGCTGGTTCGCTACGTCAAGACTGCCTTTCTCTACAGCAGGGTGCCGGGCTGGACCAAGCGTGGAGTGCTGAAGCGTGATCGGCACACCTGCGCCTATTGCGGCGAGAAGGCGGCCACGGTCGACCACATTCAGCCGATCAGCCGGGGCGGCCGCAACAGCTGGCAGAACACCGTCGCGGCCTGCCATCACTGCAATGCACGCAAGGCGAACCGGACGCCGTCCGAGGCCGGTATGCCGCTTCGGGTCAAGGCCTACGCCCCGAGCCGGTCACAACTGATGGTGCCCGAGCGCACCCCCGACGAGCGGGCCGCCTGACCCTGGCGTTTCTACTGCTGGCTGAGCACGTAGACCGCGGCACCGGCCCGTAGGTTCGCTGCGCGGAACCCCTTGCCGAGCGGCTCTCCGGTCAGCGACAGATTGACCCGCTGGTCGATCACCAAGCCCAGTTTGGCGAACAGATCCTCGAGATCGACCAGTGTGGTGAACCGCAGGTTCGGGGTGTCGTACCAGCTGTACGGCAACTCGCGCGAGATCGGCATGTGTCCCCTCAGCAGCATCAGCCGGTGCTGCAGCAGGCCGAAGTTCGGCGCCGAAACGATCAGCCGGCTACCGATCCTCGCCATTTCGCGCAGCACCAGTTCGGGCTGCCGGATGGTCTGGATGGTTCGCGACAGCACCACCGTGTCGAACGACCCGGTGGCGAACAGGCCCAGGTCGGCGTCCAGGTCGAGTTCCATCACCGGAATGCCCGCCATGATCGCGGTCAGCACCAGGTCGGGGTCGATCTCGACGCCCGTGCCGGTGCAGTCGTGGTCCGAGATCAGGTGGTGCAGCAGGCTGCCGTCGCCGCAGCCCAGGTCGAGCACCCGGGACGAGCCGGGCACCAGGTGGGCGATCAGGTTGAGATCGGGACGCAGTGTCATCGCAGGCCGTCCCTCAGCGCGCGGTCGAACCAGGCGCGCAGGGTGTCGTGATAGCGCTGCCCGGCCAGCAGGAACGAGTCGTGGCCCCAGCTGGACGGAATGTCGCGAAAGGTGACCGGTTGGGCCGCGTTGGCCAGGTGCTTGACGATCCGGCGCGAGTGGTCGGTGCTGAACCGCCAATCGGTGTCGAACGACATCACCAGGAAGTTCACCGGCTGGCGGGCGATTCGCTCGGTGGCCCCGGGCCGGCTGAACGGGTCGAAGTAGTCCATCACCCGCGACAGGTACAGATACGACAGGGCGTCGAAGCGCTCCAGGAACACCCGGCCCTGATAGTCGAGGTAGCTCTCCACGGCGAAGTCGATGCCGAACCCGGGCTTGTCGCGCTCCGGGTGCGGGTTGCGTCCGAACTTCTCGCTGAACGCGCCCTCGCTGAGGTAGGTGATGTGCGCCATCATTCGGGCGGTGCGCAAACCCAGCCGCGGCACGACGCCCAGTTCGGCGTAGCGGCCGTCGTTGAAGTCCGGGTCGTCCATGATCGCCCGCCGGGCCACCGCCGAAAACGCGATGTTCTGCGCGGTCAGCCGTGACGAAGCCGCCACGATGGCTGCATTGCTGACCTGCTCGGGGTGACTCAGGGCCCATTGCAGCACCTGCATGCCGCCCAGCGAACCGCCCAGCGCAGCGAGCAGACGTTCGATGCCCAGGTGCGCGAGCAGCGCCCGGTGCACGGTGACGAAGTCGGCCATGTCGAGCAGCGGAAAGTCCAGCCCGTGCGCTCGTCCGGTGGCCTCGTTGATGCTGGCCGGACCCGTGGTGCCCTGACAGCCGCCGAGCAGGTTGGCGCTGATCACGAAGAACCGGTCGGTGTCGAGTGGCTTGCCCGGGCCGATCAGGTTGTCCCACCAGCCCGGCCGCTTGGCACCTTCATGAAAGCCGGCGGCATGTGCATCACCGGTCAGGGCATGGCAGATGAAGACCGCGTTGTCCTTGGCGGCCGACAGCGTGCCGTAGGTCTCGTAGGCGACCTCGACCGGCCCGAGCGTGGCACCGCCGACGAGCCTCAGTGGCTCATCCGCGGTGAACAGCTGGGCGGTCTGGATCTGCACCAGGCCGAGTGAACCGGAGTCGGTCATCACTCAGAACTGCGCGAGCGCCTGGTCCAGGTCGGCGATCAGGTCGTCCACGTTCTCGATCCCGACCGACAGGCGGACCATCTCGGGTGCCACGCCGGCGGCCTTCAGCTCGCTCTCGGTGAGCTGCGAGTGGGTGGTGGACGCATTGTGGATGACCAGAGACTTGGCGTCGCCGATGTTGGCCAGGTGGCTGAACAGCTGCAGCGACTCGACCAGTTTGGAGCCCGCCTCGCGGCCCGCGTCCAGTCCGAACGAGACGATGCCGGACGCACCCCTGGGCAGGATGCGCTGGGACAGCTCGTTCCACTGCGACGTCTCCAGGCCGGGGTAGTTCACCCACGCCACAGCCGGGTGCCCCTGCAGGTACTGGGCCACGGCCAGCGCGTTGGTGCTGTGCCGCTCCATGCGCAGATGCAGGGTTTCGAGGCCCTGCAGGAAGAGGAACGAGTTCATCGGAGCGACCGCCGCGCCGGTGTTGCGCAGCAGCACGGTGCGGGCCCTGATGATGTACGCCAGATTGCCGGCCGCCTCCGTCCAGACCACCTCGTGGTAGGCGTGGTCGGGCTTGGTCAGGCCGGGGAACCGGTCGGCGTGCGCTGCCCAGTCGAAGTTGCCCGAGTCGACGATGACGCCGCCGATGGACGTTCCGTGGCCGCCGATGTACTTGGTAGCGGCGTGCACGGCGACGTCGACACCGTGCTCGAACACGCGGCACAGGTAGGGCGTCGGCACGGTGTTGTCGACGATGAACGGCAGGCCGAGGGCGTGCGCAGCGGCGGACCAGGCGTCGAGGTCGACGACGTTGACCAGCGGGTTGCCCACGGTTTCGCCGAACACGAGCTTGGTCTTGTCGTCGACGTGCTGGGCGAGCTCGTCGGGCTTCTCGGGATCGACAAAGCGCACCTCGATGCCGAACTGCGGCAGGGTGTGGGCGAACAGCGCGTAGGTTCCGCCGTACAGCGTGGTCAGCGCGACGATGTTGTCGCCGGCGTAGGTCAGGTTGAGCACCGCGTAGGTGACCGCGGCAGCGCCAGAGCTCGTGGCGAGCGCACCGACACCGCCCTCCAGGGCCGCCATCCGGGTCTCGAACACGCTCTGCGTCGGGTTCATGATGCGGGTGTAGATGTTGCCGGGCACCTTGAGCGCGAACAGGTCCGCGGCGTGCTGGGTGTCGTCGAACACGTACGACGTTGTCTGGTAGATCGGCACCGCACGGGCGTTGGTCGCCGGATCGGCGCTCTCTTGCCCCGCGTGCACGGCCAGAGTCTCGGGCTGGTAGGTCATGTTTCGCTCACCTTCGTCGACAGCCCGGCCAGCCTAGTGGCGGGTGGCGACCCGACCTCGACTCACTCGGAGTCCGGACGACCGGTCAAGTCGACACCGTGCAGCACCCGGTGGGCCGGACCGCTGGGATGCAGCTCGGAGTGGATCAGCTGCAACGACGCGACGGTGAAACTCTGTGCGGGAAAGCTGTCGACGATGGTGAGCCAACGGGTCAACGCCGCCGGACGCCGGGTGCGGGCCAAGGTCAGGTGGGGCCGGTGTGTGGCGTTGTCGGAGGGCACCCCGACCCGATCGGCGGCCGTACGCACCCGCCTGCTGAGGGCAGTGAGTCGGTCGGCGCCGGTGCTGACCGCGCGGTAGAGAACACGGGCGGCGGACGGATTCGGAAAGGTTCCCGGACCGTCGAGGGTGAGCGGGAACGGAGCACCGGTGACCCCATCGAGGGCGTGCTGCAGAGGTTCGATCGCGGCGTCCGGAACGTCGCCGAAGAAGGCCAGCGTGAGATGCCAATGCTCCGGGTGCACCCAGCGCAGGTTCGGGTCGGAGTCGCGGCGTGGCAGCACGAAGACGTCCAGGGCGTTGAGCAGTTCGGCCGGCGGCACGACGGCGGCGAACAGGCGCATGGTCATCGCGGATGACTGTAGACGCCGGCCCTGGCGAGTGAGCGTGTTTAGATCGCCGCCGCGGTTGATCGACCCGTCGAAACGGTTGATCGACCCGTCGAAACGGTTGATAGAGCTTGTCGAAATCATGGACGGGCGCCGGTGAGTGGTCTCGACAAGCTCGACCAGCCGGTGAGTGGTCTCGACAAGCTCGACCAGCCGGTGAGTGGTCTCGACAAGCTCGACCAGCCGGTGAGTGGTCTCGACAAGCTCGACCAGCCGGTGAGAGGTCTCGACAAGCTCGACCAGCCGGTGAGTGGTCTCGACAAGCTCAACCAGCGGGCGATTGCTCGCACAGCGATGGGCGGGGGTCGCTCACGCCGTTGATGGAACAATGGCCCGGATACCTCGAAAGGACACGATCCACATGGCTGCGATCAAGGACCGCCTGAAGACAGACCTGGTGGCCGCGCTGAAGGCTCACGACGACGCCCGCAAATCGACGGTGCGCATGGCATTGGCCGCCATCGCCAACGAAGAGGTTGCCGGCAAGTCCGCCCGCGAGCTGAGCGAGGCCGAAGAGCAGTCGGTGCTGGCCCGCGAGGTGTCCAAGCGCAAGGATTCCGCCGAGGCATACACCGCGGGCAACCGTCCGGAGCTGGCCGAGAAGGAGCTGTCCGAGGCCGTGATCCTGTCGGACTACCTGCCGCAGCAACTCAGCGAGGACGAGATCGCCGCAATTGTCGGCGAGGAGCTGGACGCGGCCACCGCCTCGCTGGGTGCGAAGCCGACCATTCGGCAGATGGGCTTGGTGATGAAGGCTGTCACTCAGCGCATCGCCGGACGCGGCGACGGCAAGACCGCCGCTGCACTCGTCCGGGCCGCGCTCGCCTGAGTCGTCGGTGCAAGGGTGAACAACCCCTGCCGGGGTATCGCTCGGGCTGCGCCACCCGTAGGGTCTGCCCATGAAGCGCCTGGTGCCGTCGTTGTTGCTGCTGATGTCGTTGACTGCCTGCACGGTCGGGCAACCGAACGCCTCGTCGCCGCCGTCGCCGTCCACGAGCTCGATGAGCCCAGCGATGACGGACGAGGCGTCCCCCTCCCCCAGCGGCAGTTCCTCCGACTCGTCTAGCGCGGCTCCGGCCGCCACCGAGAGCGCCGACCCCAGTGCCTCACCCTCCGGCAGCGTGAGCGCCTCGACGTCGGTCTCCCCCTCGCCCAGCGCGTCGGCGACCGGGTCTGCCGGCAGCTTCCGGGCGCCCGGCGAGGTGCTGGACCTGAACGGCGAGGTCACCATCACCGTGCTCGACAGCAGACGCGCCAAGGTGGCTGGACACCGCGGCAACCAGGTGGTGGCCATGATCAAAACGTGCAACGTGAGCGCGGCGTCCGGCATCGAGCTCAGCTGGGACACCTGGGTGCTGCTCGGTCCCGACAGTGAGGAGTACCCCGCGAGCACGGTCCGGGGCAACGCCGAGCCGGCGCCGGTGTACCCCAACGGCGCCGGTCGGCTCTACAAGCCCGGCCAGTGCGCCAAGGGCTGGATCGTTTTCGACGTA
>Ga0075157_10001000_pt1 | contig 18959 bp, 12 predicted proteins | sample JI81BgreenDNA_FD_70967 | JGI IMG/M metagenome (GOLD analysis project Ga0075157, IMG submission 70967) | Wastewater effluent complex algal communities from Wisconsin, to seasonally profile nutrient transformation and Carbon sequestration -... | ecosystem: Engineered > WWTP > Effluent > Algae...
GTTGCAGGCGCTCTACGCCATCTACGACAACTGCAACAGCCTGCACACCAACGCCTACGACGAGGCCATCACCACGCCCACCGAGGAAAGCGTGCGCCGCGCCATGGCCACAGGGCGCCACGCCGTGCCCCGAACGGATGCCACGGGCAGTGATCGTTCGGCCAGGCAAGGCGCGAGGAAGGGAGGCTACCCCGAGGTAGCCGACCGGCGAGCAACGCAGCATAGGCGGACGAGCGCGCCCGCCCGAAGGGGCCGCCAAAGGCGGATGGCGCCGGAACGGGGTGCGGTGTGGTACCCAAGAGCTTATCATCAACAAGGAGCTCGGCCTGGCCAAGAACGAGAACCCGAAGCAAGGCTCCTTCATCATCGAAGAGCTCACCGACCTGGTGGAAGAGGCCGTGCTCACCGAGTTCGACCGCATCACCGAACGCGGTGGCGTGCTCGGCGCCACGAAGATCATGTGCCAGCGCAGCCGCATCCAGGAGAAAAGCCTTTACTACGAAACACTGAAACTACCGGCGAATACCCGATCATTGGGGTGAACACCTTCCTCAGCAGCAATTGCTCACCCAGGGTATTGCCCAAGGAAGGGATCCGCGCCACCGAGGAAGAGAAGGAAGCACACGACTTGTCCCGCCTTAGCGGGATGCGCACCGTGGAGAATGTGCAGCAGGCTTATGCGGAAGAAGGCAAGGCGGCGCTGTGGAAATTGCAGGAAGGCGGCGATCCGGAACGAGAACGAGTTCGCCGTCTTGATGGAGGCGACAGAGCAATGATCGCTGCGGCAGCTTGCGGCGGCGATGGACGAAGTGGGTGTTCGATGGTGTCGGCGGCTGGTCATGCGCCCCTTTGCTAGTCGCCACGTGATGAACATCATGTGTGACCAGCTGGTCATCCGGATCGTGCTCATTCTCCATGGAACGTGTTGTGGAGTAGGATCCCGCAGCCCCCTTTTGGGGAAGGTCTTCTACACTCGCCGAACCGCTCGCCTACCGCACGAAGGACCGCACTTGCGGTATCCGATCTGCGGAGGTAGCGTTATGCGATTCAAACTGACCACCCTGCTCTTTCTTGGTTCTCTGCTATGCACCACCACGTTCGCCCAGGACTGGGGCGTGGGTTTTCGGTTGGGCGACCCCAGCGGGATCAGCGTGAAGAAGTACTGGAGCGGCCATGCCCTCGAGGTGAGCCTCGGTCGTACACACGCCTTCGGCCGGGACCGCTACTACAGCAACCACTACAACAATTGGTACCAGGGCCAGAACTTCAACCATAACGCCCACGAGTACCTCGGTTACCGCGCCGCTCATGCGCTCGCTTTGCAACTGCACTACCTCGTTCAGAAACCGGTGAAGAATGCCGGCGGACTCGATTGGTACTACGGCTTCGGTGGACAGGTGCGCAGCTACCGCTACTGGTACAGCTACCGCTACAAGCCCGCCCCGGGACCGGACTGGGTGGTGGTGAACGAAGCGAGCGTCACCGAATTGGACCTCGGCGTGGATGGCGTCATCGGCCTGGAGTACAACTTCGCCAACGCGCCCGTGAGCATCTTCACCGATGGCACCTTGCACATGGAGCTCTTCAACGACCCCTTCGTGTTCCGATCCCAGTTCGGTTTGGGCGCGCGGTTCCGCTTCTAGGGGCTAATGGGGCTGCGCTTACCCTAGCATCTTTTGGTGCGGTGGAACCAATTAGCAACGAAGAATGGCGCGCTGGGGCAGCTAACTGCGGCGTGGTTCGAAGTGGATGGGGATTGTAGAAGGAAGAGGTGATGCACGAGCATCCTCCGCCTAGTGCTCCTCGTTTCCGCGTTCACAGCAGTAGCGTGGAATGACCCGCTCCGATCCATGCGACTCTTCACGAAGAAGCATCGACCTCAGTGCACCACCATCACCGGGCCACTGGCCACCTGGTGTTGATCCGAAACGAGCTTGAAGAAATGGAGGCCGGCTGCCAGGTGGTGGGTGGGGAATGCGAAGTTCATGGTGCCGGTGGGCACCACGGCTTGGAAGACAAGTCCTCCGTTCAGGTCGTACAGCGCGAACTGCGCGGAACGTTCCAAGGCGACGGGAAGTTGGAGCACAGTACGATCGTTCGCAGGGTTCGGTGCGATCACGTGATCCTGATGCACGGCATCCAGATCGGCCACGGCGGTCTCCAGCACGATGGAGGTGAACGCCGGTTCGGTGATCACCGGAGCATTGAAGTCGAAGTAGATGTTCGCGATGTTCGTGACCACATCGCCGGGCACGAGATCCTGTTCCAGTTTTATCCGGAAGTGCACGTAGCCTTGGCTGCCGATGGGGTCCGATGCGCTGTCCGGTAGTTGGATGTCATTGAAGGTGAAGACCAACACCCCGTTGCTCAACACCCACTGCGCGTTGTGCGAGGAGCTGATGAAGGTGATGGACGGATGGTCCAGATCCGCGCTCAGCGTATCGGTGATCACCACGCGTTCCGCGAGGAAGGAGCCCGTGTTCTGGAAACGTATGGTGTAGTCGGACCATGTGCCGCCTTCCACCTCCTCCACGGCAACGGTATCCTTAGCCACCCGCTTGTCGTTGGGGTCGTAGGAGCCCACCACCACATCCTCCCACTTCGCCACGTTGTCTTCGGGCACGGTGTCGATGTCCACGGGCCCCGCCGTGATCATGTGCATGATGCCAGTACCCAGCGGCACCGCGGCATCGGTGCTCACCGTTACCATAGCGCTCCAGCTAGCGCCCGGCGCCAAAGTGGCATCCCATTGCACATAGGTGCCGCTCTGGAAGGTCGGTTCCACGCTGGAGCTCACGTAGGCCTGTTCGGCGGTGATGTACAACTGGATGGAAGCTTCGCTGATCTCCGTGCCCACGTTGGTCACATGCAGGTTGATCTCGTTCTCGAATCCGGGGCGCGTCACCGTGGCCTGGATATCGGCCACCAGATCGTGTATGCCCGGTATGGGCTGGTAACCGATGCGCAGGGTCGTGTCGGAAGTGGCAGGAGCTAGGGTGATCGAATAGGGGGCCGTGGTGATGGTGTGGTACTGCTTGGGTGCACCTTGCACGGTGTAGCTGCCGGCCGCCACGGGTGCGGCGAAACGGCCCTGCCCATCGGCCCCGGCGAGGTAGGGACCGGGCAGCAGCTCCACCACCCCGTTCGGTAGTGCACTTTCCGTACCGGAGAACGACCCATCGCCATCGGTATCGAAGAAGAGCACGCCCGATATGGCCTGTGCCAGGGCGCAAGGATGCTCCGGTGCGCACACCACGGGCTCGAAGCCCAGATCGCCCTGGTCCGCCACCAGGTCGGGCGGCATGTTCGGTAGGCAGGTGATCGCCGTCTGGTAGGTGGCTATGTCGATCAGCGTGGCGGGCAACGCGGGCAAACAAGCGATCGGGTTCACGTTCACCCACAACTCCTCTAGGCGGCTTGGCAACGGCGGAAGTTCCGTGATCTGATTGCCGCTCAATCCAAGCGCTCTCAGGCTATCCGGCAAGGCAGGGGCTGCGGTCAACTGGTTGTAGGTGGCATGTAGGTCGCGCAGGCTATCGGGCAAGGTCGGAAGCTCGGTAAGCGAGTTGGCCATGGTGCTAAGCTTTCGAAGCCCGTTGGGCAACGCAGGCAGGCTCACCAGGTTGTTGGAAGGCGTGTACAGTTCGATCAGGGTCGATGGCAGGGGCGGTAAGGTGGTGAGTTCGTTATAGCTCAGCACCAATTTCACCAAGCCCTCGGGTAGCGGTGGTAGGCTGGTGAGCTGGTTATCCACGGCATGCAGCAGCACCAGTGTGGAGGGCAAGGAGGGCAGACTGCTCAGGTTGTTCCCCTGCAGGTGTAATTCTTCCAACTGTGCAGGCAGTGGTCCGAGCGTGTAAAGCAAATTGCTCATCAGGTCCAGGTAGCGTAACGAAGCGGGCAGCACGGGCGTGGTGACCAGATCGTTGCTCGAGGCATCCAGATAGAGCAGCCCATTGGGCAGGTTGGCGGGTAGGGTGTTCAGGTTGGTGTACGAGCAATCGAGCCAACGCAAACTCGCCGGCAGGATAGGCAGCGAGCTCACTTCCGAACCTCGGATGTCCAAGGTGTCCAATGCGGTGAAGAAGCGCACCCCGTTCAGGTTGACGATATCGGTAAAGGCCAGATCAAGGCTCACCAACGACAGCACGCTGGCATGGGTGGTGTCCAGCACGTTCCCGCTCATGGCTGCGGGCACCACCTCTTGCAACGCCGCCGCGAAGGCAGGATCCGTAATGGTGTGCTGCGCGTGGGCCGCGCTCGTGAGGGCAACGCAGAGCGGGAGCAGAAAGCGGTGTAGCAGTGTTTTCATCGGCTGTTAAAATAAGCGCTTCGGCCGAACCGATCAGGTAAGCACAGGGGGCTGCACCGTACACGCCCCCTTTGTAGCTGTTGGCAAACGCGCCGCCTCGGGCGCCAGCTACCTCGTGGTCACCAGCGAGGGCGAACAACACATCAGCCGCATCATGGTCGCGCTAGGGCTTTCCCACTAGTTACTCGTGCTCCAAGGTGGGCCTTCGTGAGGAGGCCCACCTTGCTTTTTTTGGGCGCTTCCATTCCGAACGGTAGAGAACCCGCTAAGGCGGATGCGTTACAACAGCCTGCGCCGAAGAAGGGAGCGCAGCGCTGCGATTACAGCTTGGCGGTTCTGATGGAGAAGACGAATTGTTGCGCCCTACGTCATCCCGGCACCCAGGCCACTAGAAGGTGGTGGCCTTCACGGTGGGGCCAGTACAGCTGGTTCCGGACAGCGCTGCCTTGGTGCGCTCCAGGTTGACCTGGCTTTTCGGGCCCACCATCCAGGATCGTTCACATCGTCTACGGCTCATCGATATGCTTCAACGATCAACCCCTACCCAAGCCATGCGCTTCTTCCATGCCCTGCTCTTCCTAGCCACGCTCCCGGCCATGGTGTTCGGTGACGGCCTGCCGCGCGCTTCTGCCGCCACCACGCCTCCCATTACCGCGGGGCACGCCCCAACGGGTTTCGAGGAGAACAAAGGCCAGGTGCGCACCACCACGGGTGATGCCGCACCCTTTGTGCGCTACCGGATCACGCAAGGCAACACCCAGCTCTTCCTACTGGATGCTGGCATCGCCTATCAATTCAGCCGGTTGCACGATCCCGCAGGAGTTGCCGAACTGGTGGATGATGCGGGTCACGACAGCAAGCAGCGCGATGCCGCGCGCGACCAGGTCCGTTTGGAGACTTACCGCATGGACATGCACTTGGAGGGCGCGGACCCTGAAGCCCGGATCACCACCGAGGGCCCTAGCGCGGACTACACACAGTACTACAACCGCGAGGCGCTGGATGTGCACACCTACACCAAATTGACCTACCACGAGGTGTACCCGGGTATCGACTGGGTGGTGTACACCACGGAGGAAGGCTTCAAGTACGACTTCGTTGTTCGACCCGGTGCCGACCCGAATGTGATCAGGCTTCGGTTCTCCCACCACGAGGAATTGTCCGTGGATGCTGAGGGCAGGCTCCTCCACGGCAATCGCATGGGCCGCTTCACCGAAGCGCGCCCCGTGAGCTTCCAGGATGGAAAGGAGATCACGAGCCGTTTCGTGCTGGAGGGGGACCTCCTTCGCTTCAAGGTGGGCCACTACGATCGCACGCGCACCTTGACCATCGACCCCGCGCGTGTGTGGGGAACCTACTACGGGGGTAGCAGCGAGGACCTCGGTTGGACCTGCGCCACCGATGCCAGCGGCAACGTCTACGTGTCCGGCTTTTCCAACTCCACCAACGCCATTGCACAAGCCGGCCACCAGACCACCAACGCCGGTGGCGTGGACGCTTTCTTGGTGAAGTTCGATGCCAATGGCACCCGGCAATGGGGAAGCTACTACGGTGGTAGCGATACCGACATGGCGCACCACTGCGCCGTGGACAATGCCGGCAACGTCTACCTCGCTGGTGCCACGGCATCACTCAGCAACATCGCCAGCGGCGGTCATCAGAACACGCATGGCACCGGCGGCAACGACGCCTTCCTGGTGAAGTTCAACGCGGCCGGCACGCGCATCTGGGGCACCTACTATGGTGGTGGAGCCGGCGAGCGTGGTTTCTACTGCACCACCGATAACAGCGGCAACGTGTACTTGTGCGGGGAGACCGCATCGGCCACGCAGATCGCTTCCAACGGGCACCAGAACACATACACCAATGGCAACGAGGCCTTCCTCGTGAAATTCGATGCGAGCGGCACGCGGCTTTGGGGCACCTATTATGGAGGAAGCGGTGGCGAGAGCGGCGAGTCCTGCAGCGTGGATGGCAGCGGGAACGTTTACCTCGCGGGCTTCACCACCTCCACCAGCGGCATCGCGAGCGGTGGGTTCCAGAACACCTTGGGCGGATCCACCGATGCCTTTCTCGCGAAGTTCAACGCGAACGGTGTGCGGCAATGGGGCACCTATTACGGTTCCACGGATGCCGACAACGGTTGGTCGTGCGCCGTGGACGGCAGCGGCAACGTGTACCTGGTCGGCAACACCGCCTCTGCTTCGGGCATCGCGAGCGGGGGGCATCAGAACACCTACGGCGGTGCACCCAGCGACGGCTTTTTGGTGAAGTTCAATACGGCGGGCAACCGACAATGGGCCACCTACTACGGCGGTGATGGCGATGAGCGGGCCTACTCCTGTGCCGTGGACAACAACGGCGATGTCTTCATCGGCGGCCACACCACCTCGCAGTCCGGCATCGCTGAGGGCGGCTTCCAGAACACGTACGGTGGTGGCGCCAGCGATGCCTTCCTGGCCAAGTTCAACGCCGCTGGTGTGCGCGACTGGGCCACCTATTACGGTGGCGCTGGTCACGATGGTGGCAACCACACCGGCATCTATGGCTATAGTGGCGTGCGCTGCGCGGTGGATGCCGATGGCAATGCCTTCCTGACGGGCAGTACCACCTCGGCCGCAGGCATCGCGTCGAGCGGTCATCAAGAGGCGTTCGGTGGAACAAGGGATGCATTCCTTGTCAAGTTCGCCGGTGACCCGGGCATTGCCACGGGGTCCATTGCCGGGACGGTATGCGTGGGCAGCCCGGTGAGCGTGCCCTTCAGCGCCAATGGTTATTTCGACGTCGCCAACACCTTCACCGCGCAACTGTCGAATTCGGCCGGCAGCTTCGCCAGTCCGGTGGAGATCGGCAGTGTGGACGGGACCACCAGTGGCACCATCGATGCCACCATTCCCGCTGGAACGCCCTTCGGCAACGGGTACCGCATCCGCGTCGTGGCCAGCAACCCGAACACCATCGGTGATGACAACGGCGCCGCCATCGTGGTGACCGAACCGGGTGCGGCCTGCGATGATGGCGACCCGGACACCAACGGTGATGTGATCAATGACGATTGCGTTTGCGCCGGTGAACCTGAGTGCAGCACGGTGGGCGCCTTGCAGGAGAGCGAGCCGAACAACGCCCACTCTTCCGCCAATGCGGTCGCCTACGCCACCACGGTGAGCGGCAGCATCGGGACCTGCGCCCCCACGGACAACAGCGTGGACCGCTTCGCCATCATCACAACAAGCCAGGGGGTGTTGCGCGTGGATGCATGCCTATCCACCACCGCGACCACGCCGGTGGACGTCACCTTCGAGGTGAGCATCTCCAGCGGGGCCGTGCTGGGCACCTTCACCCTGCCGGCCGGCGCCAACGAGGCGGCCATCACCAGCTTCTTCGAGTTCCCGTGCATGGGCATCGGCAACTACTACATCGCGGTGCTGCCTCCCAGCGGTGCGGGTTGCCTCAGCTATGCCTTCTCCTACACCACCAGCGCGCCCGTCTTCGGCAACGATCCGCTCCCGAACGCCGGCGTGGCACACGATACCTACCAAGACGGCCAGAACGGTTTCCACAACGAAGCCAGCACCTACGACCTCTTCAACATCGTTCCGCCGTTCGATGGGCGGATGATCATCGAGGTGCAGGCGGAGCGCGCTGGACCCACCCCGGGTACGCTGCAGGTGCGCCTGTACAGCACGGCGGGCCTCGTGCTGGAGGAATGGGTCGTACCCACTGGTGCGAACGGGATCCCGGACACCACCATACTCAGCTATGGTTGCCTCGGGCCCGCGACGGACTACGACTTGCGCATCTACGCGCTCGATTGTGGCACCAGCTACCGTTGGAAGTACACCATGGCACCGCCCGTCTTCACTGCCGATGCCGAAGGCCCAACGATCGCGGTGGCCTACGACACCTACCAGGATGGGCATGTGGGCTTCGTGAGCGACAACTCCGACACGTACTCCACTGCTCCATCGCTCGAAGGCCTGATGCATTTCGAGATACAGGCGGAGCATGCTGGCGATACACCGAGCACCATGGAATTCCGCTTCCAGTACGCCGGCGTGTATATCGTTCAACAGAACGTGCCTGTGGGCGCGAACGGCCAGCCCATCACCACCATTATCGATGTGCCGTGCCGGGGAGCTTCTGTGCATACCGTGGTCTTCGAGGATCCTGCACCTTGCGGCGTTTCCTACCGGTGGCGGTACTACACCAGTGCCCCGGTCTTCGCCAACGATGTAGAGCCGAACAACACCACATCCAATGCGATCATGCTGGCGCCTGGTGCAGATGCGACAGGGCATCTGGAGTTCAACACCGGTGTCGATGGCGGTGGGGATAACACGGACTTCATCCGCATCGATCTACCGGTGGATGGCGTGCTGCACGTGAACTTCGAAGCCGAGCACGTCGATGCGTCCACCACGGAGACGGTGGAGGCCGTCCTCATGCTCAGCACGAGCGCTACGCAGGCCACTTGGGAGGTCCCGGTGGGCGGCAGTTCCATCCCCGCCACTTCCACCTTCAGCCTGCCGTGCAGGGGCACCACCATTTCGTACTACCTGCGGTTGGTGAGCAACACCTGCGGGGTCTCGTACCGCGTCAGCTGGAGCGTAACGCCCGCCTACTATGCAGCCGACCCCGAGCCGAACAACTCCTATTCCACCGGCATACCGCTTAACCTGAGCAACGGCTGGCACGATGGCCACATCGGCTTCCACAACGCCACCGATGATGACCATTACCGCTTCACGCACACGGGCGGCAACTTCGCGGTGACGGTGAGCGCCGAGCATGCGGGCACGGAGGAAGGCACGCTCCTGCTCACGGTCATGCAGTCCAGCGGAACCACATTGGGAACCTTCACGGCCCCCGTGGGTGGTTCTTCCGCACCGCTCACGAGCACCTTCACCGTGGCTTCGCTACCGGCCGGAACCAACTACACCCTGTACCTCAGCGATGTCACCTGCGGGGTCAGCTACAGATTGCATTGCACCACCGACGACGATGGGGATGGGGTCTGTGATTTAGCCGACCTGTGCCCGGATGGCCCCGAGCCCGGCACACCCTGCGATGACGGCAACCCACAGACCGTGGACGATGTGATCACCGACGCGTGCGCCTGCCAAGGCGATTTCAGCACCGGTCTCGTGGAGGCGGAACCCACCGGCGCACTCCGCCTCTGGCCCAACCCGGCCACGGATGCCCTCTGGCTGGAAGTGGACCAAACCCGCGGTGCGGCGGTAACGGTGATCGTGCGCGATCTCACGGGCAGGCTCGTGATCGTGCAGGCATCCCTGCAAGCCAACGCACAAGGCCAGCTGATGGTGGACCTGAGCCAATTGACACCAGGCACCTACCTGATCGAAGTGCAGGCCAACGGCCAACGGTGGAGTCGGCGGGTGGTGAAGGCGTGAAGCCACTAAAATCGGAGAGGAGGGTCTTCCATTCGGGAGGCCCTCTTCTCTTTTTCAGGGGCTTGCTGATACTTCTACTAGTTGCTCGTGCTCAAAGGTGGGCCTTCGTGAGGAGCCCCAGCTTTGACTTTTTGGGGGAAGAGGGAAAACCGGTAAGTGCATTTGTTGGGCGTTCCCTCGCCTCAAATGCAGTCGGTGTCCGGCTTTCCGCTACAAGTCCGCACTCGTCTTTCCTCCTCGCTTGCGGGCTTTTCGCTTCAATCTGTCACGCGATATCATCGACGGAATCGAGATGAATGCCATAACATTCCTCAACAAAGTCATCAATAGAAACTTGCCGTTGTAGCTGCAATAGCTTTCGCCTCTGACTCTCGGAGAATTCCAACACACCAAATCGTTCAATGTAACGCTTCCCCAAGGAGTAATAGCCATGATCATATGGCCGACTCACTTGCGAGAGGTAGAAACGGAACAACCGTGACATCAGGACCTTCTTAAGCACCTGTAGATAGTCAGCATCATCCGATACAATTGCAAAGCCGTTGTAGTAGAGGAGGTCCTCTTGAGCGCTGAAAACAAAGGACGGTGCGTCCGCGATATAGGGGAAAAGCAGCTTTGCGCCGTGGATAGTCAGTCCCTGACTACGTCCGAAGGCGTACCACTGCTCATAGTTGCCTTCGCCTTTGTCTCGCTTCGACAACTCAGAACGACAGGACTTCAGATAAGCCTGAGCCCGCGGGTACTTCTTAGATAGTTCTGTTGGGGAGATAAGATGAGCCTCAGACTTTGGCTTGCCCGACTTAGAGACAGAACTCTTGATGTGATAAGGGAAGATGAGCTTCTCAACATGCTCGTCCAGTTCATCTTCTGACTTGAGCGTGTTGGGCTTTACGATATTTCTACAAAGCGCCCTTTCTATAGCGTACTCTGTCTCGTTGCGATCCAGGTAGTAGTACCTCCTGTCCGCCCGTACCGGTTTGAAAACAAAAAGGTCGTTCCTGAGCGTCGCTATCCCGTTCTTGATCTGAACCCGTTTCCCCAAGGGCTCACCAGCTGCTTCGATTTGCGCAATGATGGCATTCACGTGTGGATCGCCCAGGGTCCATCCCTCGCGGTCGTTTAGGGCAGAATAGTACAGCGTGGCACGATCTCGAGGAAGCATCTGCAGGTCCTCAGCATTGTGCCTGATATAGTGGACTTGATCGGTTCGAGTCCGCGTAATGGTGCAAAGGCAAGTGTAGGTAGTACGCCCTTTGAAGACCTGGTCGCCATCGAAGTCCACGATCGACAAGTCGTAGCCATGCTTAGACAGGTAACCCCTAAGTCCTCGGCCGTTAAGGCTCTTGATGAACGAGTTGACCGAGATGAAACCCAACACACCACCCGCTTGAAGAAGCTCGATGCCAATCTGAAAGAACGGCATGTACAGATCGACCTTCCCAGATCGCGCCACTTCCCACTTCTTGATAAGCTCCCTCGTGGGCTTAGGGAGTTTTACGGTCCCTACGTACGGCGGATTCCCTACGACTACATCTACTCCATTTGCTTCGCGAATCGCGCGGCACTCATTGTGCCAATCAAAACGCAAGGCATCCCCGACAAAAAGATTGAAGTCGAATTCGTGGCGGTCTTCGCCATGCTCCAAGGCTAACAATGTGAGCAGGATTCGACAACGATCAATGCTGAATCGCTGTATGTCCAACCCGTAGATGTTCTCCCGATAGATTTGGTAAAAGGAACGACCAAATGTTGAGCGTAGGTGGAGTGCGATAGTGGCGAAGAAGCTGCCGCAACCGCAGGCGATGTCAGTGAAAGTGCATTCTCCCGTGTGCTTGCCCTGGGCTTCAACGCGTGCTATAACATCGGTGACTATGGCTTGGCGAATGTGCTGCGGGGTGTACACCGCACCATTCACCTCCTTATCTACCGGGGAAACCACAAACTCAAATAGTTCGACTAGGGTTTCAATGGATAACTCCTGATTACTATCGTACAGTAACTGAATGAAGGCGTCTAGAGCATTTCCAACCTTCGTTTCCGACTGCTGAACCAGATAGCCCTTGATGAGCAAATTCCGTGAGACCTTGATCGCATTCGTCCTTACATAGGCGGATACAATGAGTCGATCAACCTCAAAAGGGCGAGGACTGTACGTTCCAAGGAACCGGAGGATGCTCCTACTTATCACAGCTAGTCAACGTGCAACGGGAAGACACTCTTCCTTGTATAGAACTGATGTTGCGGCGCACCAGGGGCATAAGCGGTAAAGTAGCTTGCCCACATACGTGTCTGTGAATTCCTTAGTACATCGAGATAGTCGTCGTCATTGAAAAGTCTCTTCACTTCGGGGTAGTCCGTGGTATTGTAGAAATTATTGAGCACAAAGTGCACACCTAGGAAGATGTCCATCGGTGGGTGAGGGATTCTTGGTGCCCCCAATATCACCAAGTCGCCGGAATTGACATTCTCAATAGCTGAGCCACCAGCTTGAAAGTGATACACCGGGTGTGTAGTCTTAGTTGTCGCCGACGGAATTTGCTGATCCAAGTGCCACGCAAAGTGATGCTCTTTACTACCTACAAAGGCGCGTATGTAGATGTCGAATGCGAAGCGGGTAATATGATCCTGTGTCTTAGCTTGATGACGAGCTGCATCCAAGCAACACTCATGAGAAAGGGAGATCACAAACCGCCCCACCTCATTAGGATTTGTACCAGAAATCTTCTTGTCGATTCTGAACACCAGGTCGGGCAGTGTTATGTCAAAATCTTGCCGCTTGTGGATCTGATGTAAGAGTGTGTTCAGTGTGTAGTGTTCAACCTTTATTGCATGCTTGTCAAGGCAAGCAATGAACTGCTTCAGGTCATGACGGAACGAATCCATCGTCCAAAGATCCAACCTCATGCCTCAAAAGACTTTCGGATTTCGGTCAACCGCTTTTTTCCTTCGGTTGAGAAATGCTTCCAGCGCTTGTGCTTGCCATCGGTACCGACCTCCTTGGGTTCAATGGCGTCCTCCAATGAGACGTAGTGAGGTTCCTGCCAGGGCCAGGCACGCCTCCGTGTCAACTCAATCCCGTCTGATGGATCGATTGCTTTCCTCGTCTCGACACAGATTGTCCAGTAACAGGAACTTGTTGCATACTTGGTCATAGCGACGGGCCTTAAATCCAGTCCTGTGGATGCGTGCAACAGTGCAACACGCTCTTCAGCAGTTGCGCGTCGGAGAGAAGATTCCGAACCGGTTAGCGATGTCCATTGTGCCAGGAGACCTTGCCCCCACCATCGAGGATACGCTTCGGAGTAGATGCCTGCATATTGAATGGGCTTCATTTGTTCCTTCAGTACTGACCAGTCCTTCGAGCTTTGGTCAACACCCAGCCGGGCAGCAAGAACATCCTCGCCGATGAGCGTTCCAATTGACCTTACAAGCTCCTTTAGTACGAAGCTGGAGTAGGTAAAGACATTTCCTTGGTGTTGATAGTCTCCCAATGTCTCTAATGCGCGAAAGTCGACGAGTTCTTTGCCTGATATCTCTAGTCCTAAGAGTTCTTCGGACTCGAACTTGAGCTTTTGAATCTTATCATACGCGTCAATCAAGCTCTTGAATCTGAGGGCGTATCTATTCACATTACCCAACAACTCACCTTTGGGAAGGGCTAGGTCGAATAAATCATGACTAGTGGGGTCACTATAGAAGTCGCTAATAATCGACTCACTTGAGACAAGAACGATGGGGATATCCGAATGAGACGGAGCTTTGGGTGTGCGAATCGGCTGCGCAAACGTCGGGGCGTCGAACATTCCCTTCTCCGCGGTCAATCGATAGTCGATAAGGATTAGGTTGTAGTGCTTAGCCTCTTCAATAGCTGTAAACAGGTCTGGTAGGAGCACAGTGACTTCGAATCCTTTGGATTCCAACTCGTGCTTAATCGTTCCCGAACCTGCTACGAGGTCCTCTATATAGAGTATCCTATTGTTCATGTTGCTCAAGCTCCTTTTCCGTGGCTTTTGGAATCTCAACACGGATTGTAGTAGCAAAGTGTGCCTTCGGTGAAACGACCATCACGTTACCTCTGTGACTCTTGATTATGTCCTTCACGATCTTAAGGCCGAGGCCCGTTCCCAAAATCTCAGTGCTGGTGGCAAAGTCCTCAAGACTTTGACCAGATGTTGTCGTGAAGAACTCATCGAAGACGCGTTCTTCATTCTCCTTTGAGATGCCGTCGCCGTTGTCGGAGAACTCTAGATAGACCAACCCTTCGTTCTCACCACATTCAATCAGAATCGCTCCCTCTACTCCTGCACGCTTAATCGCCTTCTTTGAGTTGGTGTAGAAGTTGAACAGTATAGAAGACCACTCCGATGGGTGCATGGCTTTGGTCATCAAGAAAGGCTTCGAGTAAACTGGTGGTAGAAACGTGATGCCGGACTTTTTGGCGTCCTGAGTTAGGGCATGCACAAAGGGGGTGACCACATGGGCAAGGTTTAGTGGATAAATCGAGCGTATAACATTTTGAGAGACGACCTTATCAAAGTACGACGTATATGTCTTAAACGATGCGAAGTTCTGTCCAAGAATGCCCGCACGTTCAACACCTGATTGGTCATTTGCTAGGCGTTTCGCGATATAGTCGATGTCACTTTGGACGTTGTCCATGTAGTATTTTATCTCGTGTATGAATTGCCCAATAGTTAGTCCAACGCTACTCAACACCCGGAGCATTGATGTTTCCTTAATCAATCGCTTCTCTACCTCGCGTTGCTTCTTAGCAAGTTCCAGGAGTGCTTTCTTGGCCTCGCTGATTCGTCGTCTCCGTTTCCGCCTTGCTTGAATCGTACCACCATCTCTCTCCAACTCTGCGTCCAGTTCTTCAATAGCGTGTGCAACATTCTTGATACTTACCTCAACGCTCTCCCACTGCTTGTGCTCATCGCGCTGCTGATTGGCTGTGAGTTTGATTCCCCGTCTTTCATTGACTTTGAGGATGGCACTGACCAACGCACGGTACAGAAAGTTCCGCAGTTGGATGAAGCCTTGACTTTCGGTTAACCCCTCACGGCTTGAAGTCTCGTTGAATAAGTTCTCGGAGTCTGCAAGTTCAACAAACCCAAAAAAGTTGTTGTTCCCATGCGAAGGGAGAATCGTCCGCTCTCGCATGGATTGATCTAGCTTGAGCCAATCGTCGCCTACTTCACCATAAGGAAGAACGCGAAAGCCATTGCGGTATAATCGGATCCCTCCCTGCTTTCGCGCAAGGTTCTGAATGCTTGCTTTCAGACTCTTTGGTAGAAGATCATCAACGTATAGGAAGTAGTAAGCACGGAAGTGAACATTTCTAATGGCTGTAAATGGCTCAGCACCATTGCTTGGGTGGTTTCCTATGGGATAGGTTATCGACTCGTCCAACTCAACCCGTGGACTCCTTATCGTATAGGAACCATGACCGTACTCGTCAATCCGTCCATCGATTACCGCCAGCGCATGATCATGAACCATAATCCGCTCGTCAACTAGCGTCTTCGAACGACCCTCAACCGTTTGAACGAATCTTGCTGCGAACCCCGGGTCAATCTCATTGTTCGTGTACTGCTTGGATATTGGGAAAGGCTGTATGATGTCACTGACGTAGCGATAGATCCTTTGTATAGCAGCTTCGGTCCATTTGTCTCGAAGTCCTTCGACAATGAGTAGGGTTCCCTTCTCTTTGAATTTGGCAATGGTTGTTACCGAGTTACTAATGGAAAAGATGTCCGTGTCTGCCTTGTAGCTGTCCCAGTTGATCACAAGCTTCAGCGCTTGCGTTGCCTCGGCGGTCTGAGTAACCACGGTAAGCTTTCGCCCCAAGCGCTGAACGGCGAATCGGCCAATCCCCTTTTGTCCTGCCCGCTGACGCTTGTATGCTCTTGATAATGGCTCGTGGACCTTGCTTGTAGACGAGATGCGCATAAAGCCGTTGATCAGCTCATCCCGCGTCATGCCGTCACCGTCATCCTGTATGTTCAAGGTGCCCCCTGTCTCGTTTGCATCGATGAAGGAAAGCGTGACGTCCGTTGCATCTGCATCGTAGGCATTCTTAACCAACTCCGATACCGCTGTCTCTTGACGCGCTACAAGTTCCCGTCCAAGCCGGTCAATGAGGCCGGCATCAATGGAGAATCGAACTGTATCAGGGTCAAGGCTGGTGAGTTGCCGTGTCAGTTCAATAAGACGTCCGTTGTCCAATGGCAGGGCACTGAGAACCTGGGTTAGTTCGTCTCGGAGCTGTTCAGCGGTGCGCACGACATGAGTTGGTTGCGAGCGAATGTACGGGCACCTTTCGAATTTGGCTTTACAAATCAACAGTCGCGCCGTTTGGTTTAGCCCGACTCAGAGTTTCCCGCCTTCGGGGATCCTGCCTCCAAGGCTTCACAGCACCTCCACCACCCACCCGCCCCAAGTCACCACCCCGCCATACCACCTCCAGTTGAAGTGGATATGCGAGAACGATTGTTCCTGCCCAGCCTTACCGCCGGATACTGAAACTGCCTTCGCCTGCCCGCGCCGCACGGCGATCAGGTGCAAGCAGGCATCACAAGCCGCAAGTTCCGGGCTATCCCTGCTGTCCATGACCACAGTAACCCCGCGCCATTGGGCGCCATGCACGGGCCACTGGTCCTTGGGTGGTCGCCACAGGCAGGAGAAGGTGTAGCGGTTCATCGGTCGCGCTGTTCGGTTTGCTGCTGGATGAGGCTGGCCAGAATGCGCTGGTAGTGCTCAGCCAGCCGGCGGGCCTCTTCGGCATCGGAACACTCCTCGATCACGAACCCATCCGGCGCTTCACCGGTTTCGAGGTAGGTGGCGGTCAGGTTCCATGCGGTGGCACGGGCTTCCAGACCATCGATCACTTGGCCGAGGTCGAAGCCGTTAAGGCGGATGACGTATTCCTTGTCATGGTTCATTCGGCCAGGTTAGAAAACATCCGGCAGAAAAGCCAGGTTCACTCCAACACGCGGCAGCCAGCGGCGATCAGGTGGTCATAGGTCTCGTCCAATTCGCGGATGGAGTTCGGCAAACAGATCAGGACACCTTCACGGCCACGAGTGAGTAGCACGCGGTATGCGTTCAACCGAAGGCGGAGCGGGTCTTCCACGTCGCCTCGCTTCTGGTAGCGCATGGCCAAGGCATCGTCCCAGCGGCCGTCTTTACGGATCAGGTCGGTTCCCCAGACCAAGAGGCTATGGTCCAACTCCAATCCTTGTGCGGAGAATTCACTGATGGCATCGTTCAATCTTCGGCAGGAGCTAGGGGAACTTTCTGGATCGGCGTACCAAGGCCCGGCACGGAAGGTCAGTGTTTTCACCTTGTGAAGATCCAGTTCGTCGAGGCCTTTGTCCCGCCCGCCAGTGAGCAAACCATACCGCGCTTCCGGTTGGTCGCGGTACTTATCCCACAGGAAGGCCTTGGCTTGATGCAGGTTGCGTGTGATTCGGATCTGATAGCCTTGCGCCCACAGGTGGTCGACCAGGGTGCGCAGTTGATCCACTGAGTGCGTTCCATCCATCAGGCTGCTGGCCCATTCGCTCAGGCCGTGTGCGAAGTGGAAACGAACGGAGCGGGACAAGTGCAACGATCCAATGGCTTTATAGGGAATACCTCGCTCCTCGAAAATGGGTGCGAAGTGCGCCGGTCCGCTTACATCCCATACATCGCCACCTTGTTGCACCGCATCGGCCCATAGGGCCATCCCTCCTTCCTCACCGGTGTAGATCTGTTGGCCTTCACCGATCAGCCCGATAACCACTGACCATGCGGGGATGCGCGCCGCGAACTGGACGAAGGCAGCTGGTTCGGAGACTGCTTTAGAGTCTTTGTGTTTCTGCTGCACCCGATGTGCGTCCCACGCACGCTGCGCTTCGTCGAAGATCAGGACATGGTGCGGTGGTGCGATCGATTTTTTGTTCGAATAGCGTTTTACGAAGTCCTTGACGTTCTGCACGAACACTTTCCCCTCGCCACCTGCACGGCGCATCTCATATTGGAGCACATCGACCAAAGGCTTGTTTCCCGACAGGAAAACGGCGGGTGCGCTCGGTTTTTCGCCGTTCGCCATCGTCTCGGCCAGATCATCGAGAAAGTGTTCATGAGCGATCTGCAGGCCCACATAGGTCTTGCCTGCACCGGGCACGCCGCTCACCAGCACCAACTTCCTCCGTTGCTGGTGATGGGTATCATGGATCTCCGCCACAACAGCCTTCAATGCGTCACCGGTCACTTCATCGATACGCTTGATGCGCGGCAGTGCTTGGTCGCTGAAGTAGGCGCGGACAGCTTGAACAAGCGACGGAGGTGGTTGGTGATTGTATTGGTCAAGGAAGCGCTCTAACGCGATAGGTGCCTTGCCGGGCGTATCGAAGCGTAGCACCTCGGTGTGCAAATGATCCACGTTCGTCAGTGTGAGCCACTCATCGCGGCGTTCCGTGCCAGGCATGCCGTAATTCACGACAAGTGCATGCACAGGTACTCCCTCTTCTCCGCATAACACATGGTTGGTGTAGATCCTGCGTGCATAATCAGCCACCTGTTCCAGATACGCTTGGCCTGTGCTGCCATCGCCCTTTAGCTCCACTACCAACACCGCACCCGAGATCAATAGGATCACATCAGCCCGCTTCTGTGAATGCGGCAGGCCATACTCGAAGATGGCGGAATAGTCACGTGCCAAGGGTTGTACATCCAGCACTTTTCCAGCTTCTATTTGGACCAACGGCAATGAACTATTCCATGCCTTGATCTGCTCCGGCGTAGATTCCTTGACGAAGGCGACAAGAGCATTGACCATCTCGGTCGTAGAGGTGCCACGTAGGACGGGGAAGGTGCCAGCCCAGCCGGCATCCATGTGATCTTGATACGGGCTGTTCGTAGAGTCCATAGAGGATGTATCCCGCAATGTAGCCCGCACTGCCTGATCACCTTCGCTACCAACTTCCGCCTAGTCTGTGCCTTTTCCCTCCGGGACCACTTCGCTAGCGCTACTGCTCTGGACCTTCCCCCGGAAGCCGCAGGCCCCAAGTACCTCCCGCCAGCGATGCCAAAGCACCCGCACGGCAAAGCGGTACCCCCCGCCCGGGTCCATGTTGCCACCCAAGCCGCAACCTATGGGCACCCGCCCGTAGGGATCGCACCACCCGAGCGGATGGGGATGTACCCCCACGCGGGGGTGGATGCACACCCGACCGGATGGAACAGCTCACCCG
>Ga0075157_10001003_pt1 | contig 18910 bp, 13 predicted proteins | sample JI81BgreenDNA_FD_70967 | JGI IMG/M metagenome (GOLD analysis project Ga0075157, IMG submission 70967) | Wastewater effluent complex algal communities from Wisconsin, to seasonally profile nutrient transformation and Carbon sequestration -... | ecosystem: Engineered > WWTP > Effluent > Algae...
CGGCGGAACGGCGAACATCGAAATGAGCTCCTGGCGCACGGTCTCGGTGTCGGTCACCAGCAACCGGGCCCTGCTCAAGGTCGCTTCGAACCGGGCTTCGAAATCGCGGATGCGTTCGGCGGGATGGGTCTCGGGGTAGAGAAAGACTGACAGGTCGTGGATCGTTGCCACACCGCGTTCGGTCCATTCGGGGATAAAGAAATTCGGTCCGTGCGTCACCGCGTTGCGCAATTGCCGGTGCCGCCGCCACGCCGTGAAACGCCGCCGCCAGGGATGAACGCGCTGCGGTGCCCAGCCATCATTCAGCAATTCGCGGGGGTTATCGATCCATTCCAGCCCCCGGAAATAATGCACCCGGTCCGGCCCGAGCTTTGCTGGCAGACGTTCGGCCAGTTCGAAACAGTAGCGTCCGATTCCGGTGAGGCTGGGGCCCAGCGCGTCGACCGACAGGGCAAGCGTGGGCCCTTCAGTCATTCAGCATCCAACTGATCGTCTGCTCCAGCGATGGCACGCTGACCGCGCCGATCAGGCTTTCCAGCCGCTTTCGGCTGCCGCACAGCGTTCGCACTTCATCGGCGCGCACGAAGGCCGGATTGACCCTGATTTCCATCTCATGCCCGGAAATGCGCGACACAAGATCAATGACCTCGCGCAAGGCGTGCGCTTCGCCCGAACAGACATTGAAAACGCCGCCGATCGCATCGGGCGCGGCAAGCAGCCTTGCGTAACTGTCGACCACGGCCCGCACATCCGAGAAATCCCGCGCGACATCGATATTGCCAAGCTCGATCACCGGCTTGCGCGCCTTGGCATGGGCAACGATCTTCGGAATGATGAACTGTTCGCTCTGCCCGCGCCCGGTATAATTGAAGGGGCGGACGGTGATGATCGGCAAGCGGTCAGCATAAACCCGCCCGAGCATCTCGCAGGTCAGCTTGGTTATGCCGTAATCATTGGCCGGCTCCGGCGGCGTCGTTTCGACGAGCACGCCTTCGCGGCGGTTGCCGTAGATGTTCGCACTGCTTGCTAGCAACACCGCCTCAGGGCGGCGCGGCGCGGCGGCAAGCGCCTGCAGCAAGTTCCGGGTGCCCAGAATATTGCTGCTGTACAGTTCGCCCGCATCGCCATGCGCCACAAAGGCTATGGCGGCGAGGTGGACAACCTGATCGGGCTCAACCTCTGCAATGATCCGTTCGATCGCGGACAGATCGCGCAGGTCAGCCACGTGCTCTGCATGAAGCGCAGGGCAGGGCGCGGGCGCAGGGTGGTGCACCAACCCGTGCAACTCATGGCCCGCACCCGCCAGCCGATCGAGAAGATGCAGGCCGGTAAACCCGTGCGCGCCGGTGATAAGGATCCGCTTCACGGCTTCGCTCAAAACGAAAATCCGGCTTCGTTGCGCCGCAAATCCGCTTCGACCATCATCCGGCACAGTTCTTCCAGATTGGTCTTCGGCTCCCAGCCTAGAACCTCCCGGGCCTTGGCAGGATCACCGATCAGCAGATCGACTTCAGCCGGGCGATAGAAATCGGGGTTGATGCGCATCACCGTGCGCCCGGTTGCCACGTCCACCGCGGTTTCGCTTTCGTCGGTGCCGCCGAATTCCACTTCAATGCCTGCTGCCTTGAACGCCATGGCCACGAAGTCCCGGACCGTCTCGGTGCGATTGGTGGCGAGAACGAAGGTGTCAGGCGCGTCAGCCTGAAGCATCCGCCACATGCCGTCGACATATTCCTTGGCAAAACCCCAGTCGCGCTTGGCATCGATATTGCCAAGCTCAAGGCAATCGAGCTTGCCGAGCTTGATCTTGGCCACGCTGTCCGTGATCTTGCGGGTCACGAATTCACGGCCGCGCAGCGGGCTTTCGTGATTGAACAAAATCCCGCTTGATCCGAAGATGCCATAGCTTTCGCGGTAATTGACCGTGATCCAGTGGGCATAGAGCTTGGCCACGCCATAAGGGCTGCGGGGGTAGAAGGGCGTGGTTTCGATCTGCGGGACAGCCTGCACCTTCCCGAACATTTCCGACGTGCTCGCCTGGTAGAACCGGATCGCCGGGTTCACGATGCGGATCGCTTCAAGCAGATTGAGCGCGCCGACGCCGGTAATTTCCGCAGTGGTAACCGGCTGATCGAACGAAACGCCGACAAAGCTTTGCGCGGCAAGGTTATAGACCTCGGTCGCGCCGGTGGCCTGCAGCAGGCGGATCGAAGCGGACATATCGGTCAGATCATATTCGACCAGCTTGAGGTTGGGATGCCCGGCAATGCCCAGTTCCTCGATCCGCCAGAAATTCACCGAACTGGTGCGGCGATAGGTGCCGTAAACCTTGTAGCCCTTGGCGAGCAGCAGCTCGGCCAGATAGGCACCGTCCTGTCCGGTGATGCCGGTGATGATAGCGGTTGCGACCATGATGCTATTCAACCTTTCTTGATTACGAACTGGAACCCGCGAATCAGCAGATCATCGGGTTCAAGGCCCCACTTTGACGCGGCCTTTATGAGGTTAGGATGGGTCAGGAAAGACTGGTCGACAACGCCTGACCACGCGGTCGAGAAGACCATGGTGCAACCGAGATCGTCGACAATCTTTGGCAGTGTGTCGCGGTAATAGGATACCGGCCGGCGGTTCATGTCCGAACGATAGCTTTGAATCTCGTCTTCTGATGCGCCGTTTGCCTGCATGATCGCGGCGATCTCGTCGTCATCGCACACAAGATGGGCCCAGGGATCGTTGATGCGGTGCAGGAAATGGCTGCCCGAATCTGCCGTCCACACAGGATCGAAGCGGAGGTATATCACCCCGCCGGGCCGCGTGGTGCGGATCGCTTCGCGAAGCGCTTTTGCAGGGTCGGGAATGTGTTCGAACGCATTGAGGGAAAAGACAACATCGAACCAGTTGTCGCGGAAGAACAGTTCCTGCGCGTCCGATGGAATGTAGTTCATCAGGGAAATGGGCAGCTGATACCCATTGCGGGAAAACTTCTCTCCCAGCAATTTCATGGCCTGGCCCTGATACCGCAGGTCCCAGTGAACGATGTCCGTGCAAATCGTGTGGCCCCAACGCTCGGCATACAGGCCCGCAAGCAATCCGCCCGATCCGCCAATTTCCAAAGAGCGCCTTACCTCGGCCCCATCCATCACTTCGGTGACCCAATGCGATATGTCACCAAGAATGGATAGCTTTTCGGAGAAATCGCTTTCTTCAGAATAGGCTACATCGGTCATTGCGCAGTCCTCATGCTGATCACCTCGTGGCAATGTTGCACGAATTTTTTCCCTATCTCGTCCCAACTGAAGGCCAGCGCTCTCTGACGGCCGTTTTGGCCCATGGACTTGGCAAGTGCGGGCCTGCCCAAAATTTCTGACAGGCGATCGGGAAGGCTGGAGGGGGCGGCCAGAAATCCGTTTTCGCCGTCGCTGACCAGCTCGGCGAAAGCCGGGCAGGTGGCGTTGGCGATCACCGGACGCGATGCCAAGCCTGCTTCCAGAAGAACGATCCCGAAGCTTTCGCTGCGGCTCATGTTCACGACAACGCTGCAGGAACGATAGGCCCCCCGCAAAACCGAGCGATCAACCGGCCCCAGATAATCAACGAAGCTTTCGGTGATCGCGAGGCCATCGTCATCCGGGCCGATCATCACGATCCGCAGATCCGGCCAGGCGCCCGCGCGCAGCGCCGCCACGGCCGAAATGGTGTCACGATAGCCTTTCGATATGGCCTTGCGCCCGACGATAAGCACAAATGGTGTGCCCCGTCCGTGCACCTTGCGGAAGGCTGCGCAATCCTCGTCCGAGAAGGTTTCGAGACAATCGATTCCGGGTGAAAGGAAAGCGACATTTTCGGCCCCTATGCCCTTCATGAAATCGCACGCGACCTTGGGCGTAATCAAGGCGCGGGTTGCGTTGCGAATGGCATCCAGCACGTCCGGGAAGTGGTAGTAATCGTCCTCGAAGTGCGCATGAGGGACAATCACAGACGGCACGCCAGCGTCATTCGCAGCCTTGATCGCCTGGCTTGCCGTGCGGAAAACCGCGTTATGCGTGATCACGAGATCGTAGTCCCGGGCGTGTTCTTTCAGGTAGTCTTCAAGTTGCGGCGCAAAGGGCCCCCTGGCATCAGCCAGCGCGGTGCCGGCGGCAAACCGCGTTCCCACAGCGGCGGCATGCAGCGCGTTGAACAAGACCGGGGGGGCAACAACTTGCTGTGACGAGGCCACAGCGACCTCTTTAAGCAGGGACTTGCCGGCACACCAGATGCCCTTGACGAACAGGCCAAGAGGGCGGGGGTCTTCAATCTCGTCGTTCGCGATACGGAACACCTCAACGCTCACGATCCCCTTGGGCGCATTGAATTCAAAATCAAAATCGCCGTCAAGATAGAGGCTTGATAAGGATGCTCCATCGCTCCCGCGGACGATGACGTAGCGTTTGCCCGGCGCACTTCCGGTCAGTCGCCAGAGCCGTGCTGCGGCGGCCTGCATGGCGAAGCGGTTCATCGTCCAGCGCCCGTCCGCTTCGTTGGCTCCCCAACCCCACAAAAGCGCGGTGGTCCGGGCCATCTGTTTCAGCGCGTTGCCAAGCGAAGCTTCGAAGTCCGGTTGCTCCTGCCAGATCCGTCGCACCGCAGCGGCTTGATCCGGAACGGGGGGCGTATCGAATTTGGCCACGCGGATAAGGGGATGACCGAAGGGTACGGGATAGGCATCGCCGTTCGCAGGAAAGGAGCTGCCAAAGCGATCGACATCCGCGATCACATCCACCTTCGGGGTCAGGACATCGACAGCGACGTCGGCAGCGGCCAGATAGTTGATCAGCTTGTTGACATAGACCTCGCCGCCGCCGCGCGGCGGTTCATTGTAGCGGTAGGTCACGAAAAGGGCGCGTTTTCTCGGCCGCACCATGTCGGCAAGCATCGCGCCATACGGAACCCCCAAGACCCGCATCGAATAGCGCTGCGAAAAGCGCTTCCGCCGGGCGTCCCTGTCGGGCGCGAAGCGCGGGCGTTCAGCGCAGCGCCTGATCGCAGCGGCAAAATCCTCCATTTCGGCAATCTCGATATCATCAACGCCGATCCCGTCGTAACCGCGCACGCCGAACGCCGTCGACAGGACCGGCAGGCCGTGCATCAGGTAGTCTGCCAGCTTGATATTGGAGCCGCTGCCTTCCGCCATGGGATTGAGGGCCATCTGGCAGCCCAGCAGCAGATGCGTCTTTGCCGAGTCATCGAGAAATCCGTGAAGGACAACATTCTCGGGCACCGCATCAAAGCCGTCGCAGACCGAACCGGCGATATGGAACGTCACCTCGGGCAAGGTCGGGCAAATCTCGTCCAGCAGCCACTTGACCGCCATGTAATTGGGCAGGTGGCCGGACCCGAGAAAACACACGTTGAACCCGGACATCCGGGCGACCGGCTTTGCGGGCATGATCGGTTCTTCAGCCCCGTTTTCGATGACAACGAGCGGGGCCAGAAGGTCGTTATTGGCAGCAAAGGTCGCAGCATCGTTGTGCGAAACGGCGACAACCAGTTCGCTGCAAGCAATGCAGAAACGTTCGATTTTCTCGACGGCCGAAAGCAGCTCTCTGGCGCGTGGATGATACTGCAACAACTGATGCTTCAGCGCGCTTTCGCAATTTTGCGACGAGTAGACAAACTTGCTGGGACCATCGAGCAGCAGGGATGCCATATAGGGGTGTTCGCTGGCCACGATGCCGGCGAAGTTTGCAGCGGCGCGCTGGATGGCGCGCAACAAGGGATTGAGCGGGGCGAATTCCATGGCCACCAGATCGACGGTGGAGACATGAAATTCCGATGCCTGCACACCATCACGCTGGCGATGCTCCGCAGTCTTGGGGACGGATATCGCCAGCCCCTTCCCGCCGAACACTTCACGCCGGACTATCGTGTCGCCTTCCGTGAAGGTCAGCATGATCGGGCGGACCGAGGTGCTTGCGCCTTCGTATAGCCCCCTGATGCGCGTGCTGCCGCCGCCAACCGTTGCGAACGGATCATAGTCGTTCAGGACCAGAACGGCAGGCGCGGGAGACAGGGGGGCGTCCGACAGCAATTTATCAATTGCTTCGGCAAATTTCTGCGAGATTTTAGGCCATGTGTAATGCCGTTTGAAGTGCCTCGCGGCGTTCGCGGCCTGAACTGACAACGCCTCGCGGTCTGCAAGGGCACTTCGCACGGTTTCGATCAGATTGTCGGGGGCGATCGGGAGGTAATGCTTTCCTTCGACAAGGCCAAAGCCGCGAGCGCCGATCGGTGTCGAAATCAGTGGGACGCCGTTGGACGCCATGTCCGGGACCTTCAGGCTGGACCCTCCGCCTTCGAGCATCGGGTTCACGCAGGCCAATGCGCCCGCCATCAGATGCTTCTTCTTGGCTTCGTCGACCAATCCGTGCGAAATCACGTTGCCGACCGGTCGGCCGCGATCGAGGCAGTTGCCCAGGATATGGAATTCGTACGCAGGCAGTGCCGGGGCGAGCAAATCACAGATCAAGGCCGCCGCGGCGCGGTTCGGATGATGTGCGCTTCCGATGAAGATCAGCCGGTTGCTGGCCGGCTTAACCTTGGGAAGAGTAAATTCATCGATCCCGTTCGGCACAAGGATTGCGGATGGCACATCCTTGTATAATTTGCGGAACCGCTTCAGATCGTCTTCTGTGCATCCTGTGATCAAGGATGACTTTCGGATGAGGTCTTGCTCGGCATCCCTGACCAAATTCGGGATGAAATCTTTTTCAGCACTCGCATGAATCGTCGAGTATAGATCATACTCGACATTATAGCTGTTGTAGATCCTCGGCTTGCCATCATGACCAATGAACAGGTCATAATTTACTGTAAAAGGAGAATCATGGATGATCAGGTCGGCTTCGGCATGAACATCAAGATAGGCTTTGAGCAGTGCATTCGGAGACATCGCGCAGGCCGACAGGCACGGGCCGGAAAGGTCACCCGACCCTGCATGAGGCGTCAGCCTCGCCCATGTTTCGGCAAATTCCGGGCCCTTGGGCACGCGTATCTCACGAAAGCGCGCGTTGTGTTCCAGTATCTGGGGCGGCCCTCCAAGGTGGCCCGAGGTCAATAATGTAACGCGATGATAGCGTGACAGCGCATCATACAGGGCGAATAGTCGCAATTCCCCGCCAGAGCGCGGCGGCAGATGTGCCGGAAAAAAGCTGAATGCCAGAATGTGTGCCATCAGCTTTTCCAGACAGAAGTTTGAAAGAAGCCCGCCAGCCCGCTCCGGCGGCTGGTCCCGCTTGGCAAGCCTGCCGCGAGTTCAGGAGTGTCAGGTGATGGGGCGGGCGCAATGTTTACGGCCTGCTCGTAGACCGGCCGGATGGACAGCTCGGATAACTGCGCAGACAGTTGCTCAACCCGCCAGGCCATTGCTGCTTGTTCCGCGGAGAGGTGGTCAAACTGGTTCAGCAGAATACGCAAATTGCGATCAGTGGCCGCGTCACCTTCCTCGCCGGTCAAGGCTCGGAAAAGAAAACCTATTACCGGAAGATTGGCCCACGTATGCCGCTTGATCGCCCGGTCCAGCCCGGCAACACCGGGAACGAATGCTCTGCCTTCTGCCGATTGCCGCAGATCCTTCAGGATCGTCAATTTGTGCGTCCCGGCGCGCAGACGCGAAAGATAATGGTTCTCTCCCGCGGTGTCGGGTGCACGCCCAAGCAGCGCCTGATAAGCACTCAAGATGAACCACCGGTCGTGTAGCGATAGCAACTGGGGTACCGATGTAATCGGTCCATCGTTTTCCATGCCGTGACGTGCTCCATCAATAATTTCAAAACCGTCACCAGTTCCAATGCGAGCATTTACAAAGGATACGGTAACAATAGATTACGTTTTTATTTGCTTTCTGCGGCGTAAAATTTCGAAAAGAACAAATTTATCATCCAGCGCGCTATTATCGCCGGGTGATCGATTTTCGCCTCGATGTGCTCATTGCAGAAAGTTTGCCGCGTCAACGTTGGTCCGACCTGCTATAACCCCTTATTTGAACCATGAGCGTCTGCCAAGAGGGCATTGGCCTTCTGCAACCCCACGCTTACCGGGCGACGGCAGCATCGGCCTGTCAGACGAGCAGGCCAAAGAGTCACGATTTTTTCTGCAGATTGATGCTGCAAGAACGCAATCGCAGCTCTCAGCGCGCGTTTGTTTGACGATCTGGCCGCTCATTGCGCCGCGAGAAAGGGCTGTAGTGGAGGCGCTTTCGCAGGCCGCTGCTGCTGCCCCCTTTGCATCGGCTAAAGCCCGTCCAAGCCCGATGTTCCCGGCATCCGGGGAAGCTGACGAATGTCACACCCCGTCGCCGCGCGTCTGGATGGTCGGCCCTACGCCGATGCAGTGCGCAAGCGCAGCGGCGCTGTCAGCCCAAGTCGGAAGGGTGCGCAATGTCTTTGCTGCCGGAGGCCGGACGGAGGCTAGCCAGTCTTCGATGCGGGCCGCCAGCGCGTCTGCGGTGTCATTCTCAAAGTAGTCAAAGAGAGGGCCGCCGATCTCTCGAAACACCGGTAGGTCACGCGCGAGGACCGGGGTCCCAAATGACAGAGCTTCTATTAAAGGCAGTCCGAACCCTTCACCATGCGAGGCAGCAACGAGGCCAGCAGCACCCGTGTAAAGTTCCTCAAGCAGTTCGTCGCTGGCTTCCTTGAGCCAAATAAGGCGGCGGCCCAGTTCGGGGTGATTCGAAATCCGTTCTTGAAGTTTTTCAGTCTTCCAGCCGCTCTTGCCGACGATCAATAAGGCGACATCGCTTTCAGGGTGGGTGAGCCAATGCCGATCAAGCGCGGCCAGCAAGACCTGATAGCCCTTTCGCGGTTCGATTGTGCCGACCGCCAGAACGACCTTGTGGCTTTTTACCCATGCGCGCAGCTCTGCAATATTGGCTGGCAGTCCGCGGCTTGGATAGGTGGCGACAAGATCATGGCCAAGCGGAATAGTGGCGAAATCCGGTAAAGTCGGCTGCGCCCGGGCGCGCAGTGCCTGGCTCAGGCTCTTTGTCACGTCATCGGAAATGCCGATGCAAAGGTCTGCCTGCCGTGCCAGCACGCCGAGCCATCGCTTGAAGTTTTCGCCAGTTCGCGGCGAAAACCACCCGGGCTGCACTACCGGCAGCAAATCGTAGACCATGATGTTGATGGTCGCGCCCTGGCGCTTGAAACGCCGCAGGTCGCTTTCGAGGTGCGGGAGGAGATGGGCTGCAAGGTCCAGCCCGAGAAAAACATCCCCCCGCCCAACTTCGACAGGCTGCCGGCCCATCGGACGGGACGAGGCATTGCGGATTTCACCATCGGGCAAGAGCAGCGCCTTGCAATAGCCATGTTCCTTGCTGGCAAACACCGGCTGGACGGTGATTGAAGGATCGACAGCCGAGGCCAGCTGGCCGAGCAGGGCGCGGACGACGCGCTGGATGCCGGTGCGTGCATCGCCTGTCACGATAACCGAAACATCGACAAACAGACGCCTGCCGTGATGAGCCGGTTCCGCCTCGAACTGGAATTTGCGCCGGGCCACGCGCCGCCGCAAGGCGGTGAGGGCTGACGTGACAGGAGGTGGCGGTGGCATGGACTTCATGGTGTCAGAACATCGCGACGGGGCATCAGGCGCGGCAAAGACGATTTTTCTGACGTCTGCACCAGACACGACGTCGCGCGGTCGGGTGCAAGCGTCAAAGGATGTTGGTCTTGTCGCCCGTAGCCAGGCGAAGCATCGAGTACATCGGCAAGTGGACCGCATTCAGCTGGGGGCCATAGCCTTGCCATGCAATCCACAGGGCAACCTGATCAATCGTCCACAAGTCAAAGACATGTGTCGAAGGATCAAGAAACAGGCTTTCGAGGAAACGTTGCAGCTGGGCTGCCATAGCTTTGCCCTTGGGGCCTGAATCAAAATATGCAATCCCGGCAGGTATTCGCGTCCATGGCACAAAGTTTGTTAGAGATGATTGCACGGATCCAAAGTCTGCATCCTTGCACCAACCGATGATTTCGTCCCAGCTCCAGTTGATCAGGCAATCGGTTTCGGTCACCAGAATCGGTTTGTCGTACATCTCCAAAAGTCTGGGGAGCGAAATAAAGCGCGCAGAGGTGTAATAGGCAATCTTCACCTGCCGCGGCGCATTCGCCATCGGAACGAATTCGGTTGTGACATTGAATGCGAATTCGTTCTGGAGCTGGCGGGCGAGTTCAAGCGCCTCGGCATCGGGATCGACGATATGGACATGCATCAAGGTCCTCTCGTGTCCGGCAGTCGTCCGCGAACTGCGCACAACAGCCGCGCCGTAGCGTTTGAAGTAGGTGGCATCGCAAGAAACCAGATGGACAAGCTCGTCGATATCGCTGCTATCGCCTGTTTCCGGCAGAGGCAGCATTTCGCCAACCTCGATGAACTGCGATGAAAAGATACCGCGATTGAAGTGGATCACTTCCTGTCCGACAAGCGCCTTGGCTGCCTTTGAATACAGCTCGACAGCAGCTTCGACCCGGCCCTCGCTGACTTGCAGGTGGCCCGCATTGGTATAGGCACTGCCATCGTTTTCATCGGCCGCAAGCCTTTCTGCGATCAACCGATCCAGACGCGCTTGCCATCCGGGCAAGCGCGATCGCCCGATCTCGGCGCACAGCAGGTCGAAGAGCTTGCCATCAAGACCTTGCGTGTTTTCGTCACGCAGCCGTTCAGCAAGAAGATGCTCGGCTTCGTGATACCTTCCCAGCGCAATAAGGGACTCGGCAAAGGCCTCGTAATCAACGGCCATACCGTTCGACCGACCAAGGTTCGAGAACAGGATACAGGCCGCAAAGTCGTGCAAGCCATAGGCGATTGCCGCCATCCCGGCGTAATCGTCTGCCTGTTCACTTGCGGTCGGCAGGGATCGGCCATCATGCTGGACGCCAATGGCAGACGACGAAACAAGTTCGGTTGCCGCCTCGAAAAGTCCGACCGATACCGCTGCCGGAGCCTCACCGCAGGGCACGACCAGTTCGGCGCCATAGGATTCGCACCCGGCCAGTGCAGCGTAGCGACGGAACGCGTTCCAGCCCGGGCCCGTCACAGGCAGCCGATGGAGCTGGCCCCCTGCATCGATGGTGAGATGCAGATTGCGGTCTTGCGAAACACCCTGCGTCGTGAAGCCGTGGACGCGGACAGACAGCAGGCCCAGGTTCGGGTAATGCACCGCCGTGACATCTTCGATCGTATCCCCCGGGCGAGGGACAAGAGCGACAATGTGATCCGGTGCCGGTTCATCCAGATAGGCTGCGCAGTCTATCAGATGACGGGCAAGCTCCATCTTCAGCGGCGCGGGGCAGGGCAGGTGCACCGCTTTGTCGAATGCCGCCTTGGCCGCAGCGTAACACCCGATGTTGAACAGCGCGATGCCAAGGTTCCGGTGAGCCCAGAATGACTCGCTGTCGATCTCGCCTGCCTTACGATAGGCCGCGATGGCCGGGATATCCCGGTTTGTCCGGGTCAGAAGATCACCCATGACAACATGGAACAAGCCGCTGGCGCCGTGAACCGGCTCAAGTTCCGTCATGATCCGGACGGCTATCCCGGGAAAACCGCTCGCTCTCACATGATCGACGACACGCAAGGCGAGCGAAAGATCGCCCAATTCGCCCGCAAACGCGACCATCGCTGCCGGCAGCAGATCATCACCACTCTCATGCTGGGCCAGGCCCGAAAACATCGTCGCGAGGCTTTGAGATCTGTTTTCCATCGTTTCACCCTTGGCCGCTTCCACTTCCGCTTCGACAGCGACGACCATATCTGGAACCGCCTCTCCGTGATCCGGAGCTTGCGGTAGCGAAGTGCTGCTCACCGTCTGCTGCATGCTATAAAGCTGGTAAGCATCATCGACGCTGGCAAAGCTTCGCAACACACCGGATTCAAGAACGCTTGCCGAGGTGCAGACTTCGCGCACGAAGTCTGCGTGGTGAGACACGATCAACAAAGCGCGATCTGCACGCTTCACAAAGAGCTCATCGAAGCATTTGGCCTGGAACCGGCTGTCACCGACGGCGATGACCTCGTCGATTAGAAAGCAATCGAACTCCACGGCCATGGACACGGCGAAAGCCAGCCGCGCGCGCATACCCGACGAGTACGTCTGCAAGGGTTCACGCAAGTAACGCCCTAATTCAGAGAATTCCTCGATGTAATCGATCTTGCTCCGGGGATCGACGTTGTAGAGCCGGCAGATGAAGTTGAAATTATCGTAGCCTGTCAACTTCCCGAGGAAAGCTCCGCCGAATGCGAGCGGCCAGGAGACAGACATATGGCGATGGATAATTCCCGAAGTCGGCGCCTCTGCACCGCTGATCAGGCGGATCAGTGTGGATTTGCCCGCACCGTTACGGCCCAGGATGCCCATCCGCTGCCCGGGTGTTACCGTCAGATTGATATTGCGAAGGATGGGGACGTCCCGGCCGCCGCTGCGGTAGCGCTTCGAAACGTTTTCGAGGCGTATCATTCAGGCACTACTTTGCTGGCAATTGACCGGATTTGTAGCAATCCGAGGAGCAGCAGGATCATGACAGAGAAGGTCATGTAGCCGGCATCATAAACGGCGTTGATCTGGCCGCCGAAGTACCCTTCTCTGATCATCTCCACGCCATGGACCATGGGCAAGACCAGAACGAAGTCTTGCGCGGCCTGTGGCAAGCTATCGACAAGAAACGCGGCGCCCGACAGAGGGAAGAGCAGGTACGATGCCGGATGCCACAGCTTTTCGATGAGTTCGTAGTCTTCGGAAAGCGCCCCAAGAAAGAAGGCCAGTGACATCCCGAATAAGGCCAGCATCGACCAGCCAAATGCAATTCGCAAAATATCCTCCGGCGGCTCGAGCCATCCGATTGCAATGAACGTCAACGACAACACGATGAAGGAAATCGTAGCGCCGCCCGCCTCGATCAGGATGCGGGCGAGGTAGATATCAATGATTTTGATATGCCGGTGGTTCATGATGGCCAGATTGTGGGTCACGGCCAGAATGCAGCGGCTCGGCATGTTGCGCCACAGAAGCACGCTGGAATATCCGGTGATGGCGAAGGCTACGATCGGGAGGTCGGAGCCATGCACGGACTTGGTGGCGCTCCAGAGCGCCGTCACGCCGAGCGTGAAGAGCATCGGCTCGGCAAAGAGCCACAGGAAGCCGATGTTGTGACGTCCGAAGCGCGTAAGCATCTCGCGCATCAACAGAGCGCCGATGACCCTTTTCTGGACTTGCCAGGCTTGTGAAAGAGCAAAGGGTGCCATTGGACTAGTTCCGGTGTTCCCGAACTCCGGCCAGCAACATCGTGAGAATTCCCCAGGCTACGAGGCCGATAATCAAGGTGGCCAGAATTCCGCGGATGCGGCCCGGCTCCAGGGCATCGTCGGGCAGGCTCGGCTGGGCGACACGCTCCACATAGGCGCCTTGCCGCCGGGCCTCATTCCGCGCGTCTTGGAGGGCGGCCAGCGACAGCCCGAGTTGCTGGTCGGCGAATTCGCGCTGAACCTGAAGGCGCTGATACTCGGCCGCCGCCTCCGAGAGCGAGCCGTTGCTACCCGCGACCGCACCCACTTCCTGCTGGATCGCGCGCTGCAGGCCCGCAATACGCACCTTGAGCAAAGGGATCTGAGGGTTCTGGTTTGCTGCCTGCGAAAGCTGGAGCAACTGCATGCGTGCGCCGATCAGCTCGTCCTGCAGCTTTGAAACCATCTGCAACTGGACCGTGGCTTGCTTTTCGGGGTCAATCACGCCTTTGCGATTGCGATAGGCAGCCAGCGCCTGACCGGCTTCGGCTGCCTGCCTCTTCGCCTCGGTCACTTCCTGCTCGGCGAAACGGACCAAATCCTGTCGGCCGCGCGCGTTCAACTGGTTCACCAGCGTTTCGGCGCTCTGGAGTAGGCGGGCGTTGATGGCCTGCGCTTCGGCGGGGCTAAAGGCGCGCACGGTCAGGATGGTTATGCCCGTTTCGCTATCGAACGCGGCATCGACCTTGCTCCTGTAGAACAGGTAGAGATCTTCGAATGAGCCTGACCATCCCAGCGGATTGAAGCGGTTGAAAATCGAGACATCGGGATCGCCCCACGCCTTTGTCGCGTAATTGTCGCCATTGATCGCACGCAGCGCGTCGCGTGAGGCAATGAAGCCCTGTGCTGCGCGAACCTCCTCGCTGGCGCTCGAAAACCCCGCGCTGCCAAGCAAGAGGCCGATCCCGCCCTTCTGGGGCTTTTCCGGACTGCGCACCACATAGCGGCTTTCGGACACATAGACGTCCGATGCAAAAACGCCGAAATAGAACACAGAAAACACTGTCGGGGCGACGACCGTCAGCCAGAAAAGCAGACCCAATCGCTTCAGCTTTGCAAACAGGCTTTCGCCTGCTGGCTTGACCTCCGTGACAGCGAACTCGCGGCCTTCGCTTGCGCGATCGGGCCGGCCGTCAATCGGGATGACGTGCGAAGATTGTGGTGCGATATCTTCCATGAACTTCACTATCTATGTCTCTTAGATACCGCGCTTGGCGTCACCTTCTGAGGCGACCCTGCCGGGTCAAATGGGCAAGCGGATAAAGGCGGTTCCCGTAAATATGGTTTCGCATTCGCGGGTCAACAAGGTTCGCCTCCTATCGCCGCCCATCATCGAAACCGGCCCGCTCGTCAAGCGCGTCGCCGGTTCTGGCTGCGAAGCAAACAGTTAGGAGACCGTTGCTTTTCTACGCTGAAACGATCTCGAAGGTGTGCTAAAGGGGCACCCTTGTTTTGACAGGTTGCCAATCGGGTGGCAAGGGGTGGGCTTGATCCGATCGCCCGAAATGATGCCCATCGCTTCGAACACATGTTTCCTGCTGGACGCTTTGTAAAATGATCCGTTTCCGTCTCGGCCGCGCCCTTGTTCTGGCTGTATCCAGCCTTGCGATTGTATCGTGCCAGTCGTTCGGGCCAAGCCGCGCGAACATTGAAGGTGCCACCTCTGTCCCCGCCCAGGCAGGGCAGGTGCCAGCGCAGATTAGGGTTGTCCGGGTCTCGAGCGAGGTGACAGACCAGCTCCCCGCTGTCCGCCGGGCGCCGGCCTTCTTCGAGGCGTTGCAAGGCGCAACCCCAGTTGGCACCACCGTCGATGTCGGGGATGCACTAGAGATCACCATCTGGGAAGCCCCGCCCGCCACGCTTTTCGGCGGCGGCATGGCAGACACCCGCATCGGCACGTCGATCAGCACGGCCCGGCCGACTACCCTTCCTGAAGCTCTGGTGGGGCCTGATCGCACGATTTCGGTGCCATTTGCCGGAACGATAACCGCAGGTGGAAAAACCCTGCGCGATATCGAGGCCGAAATCGTGAGGCGTCTGCGCGGCAAGGCAAATGCACCACAGGCGCAGGTTCGTCTGGTTCGCAATGCAACCGCGACCGTCACAGTCGTGGGTGAAGTAGGTCAATCGGCGCGCCTGCCTCTTACCCCGCGCGGTGAACGCCTTTTGGATGTTCTGGCGCAGGCCGGCGGGGTCAAACCGCCGGTCAACTTGACCACCATCCAAGTGACGCGGAGGGGGCAGAACTACCGGATGCCCTTGTCCGCGGTGATCGAGCGCAGCGAAAACAACGTCATCCTTGCCAAGGACGATGTCATCACCGCGCTATACCAACCCTACAGCTTCACGGTGCTGGGCGCGGCGGGGCGCAATGATGAGATCCGGTTCGAGGCTTTCGGCATTACGTTGTCGCAAGCACTCGGCCGCTTCGGCGGTCTGCAGGACGGCCGCGCAAATCCGCGCGGCGTGTTCCTGTTCCGCTGGCAGGATCGCAGCGATCCGGCCCGCCTGGCGGATCCGGTGATCTACAGCTTCGATCTGAAAGATCCGGCGGTCTATTTCATAGCCCAGCAGTTCCGCATGGAAGACGGCGATCTGATCTACATCACCAACTCGCCGGTTGCCGAGTTGCAGCGGTTCGTCGGGATTGTGTCGCAGACGATTCTCCCGGCTGCGACCGCCATTACTGTTGTGGATCAGGCTGCGAACTGAACGCACCTCCATGGAAATCAGGGGCAACAACGCGCCATTGCTCATCGACGTTTCGCGTCTGGTATGGCGCCGTTGGAGCGGCACCCGCGCGACGGGCATAGACCGGATCTGTTTCGCATGGCTCGAAAAATATGCCTCGCAAGCGCAGGCGGTGATCGTGCACCGACGCGGCAAAGCCATCCTGCCCGAGGATACGTCGCGCAAGCTGTTCGATCTGCTTTTGCGGTCCGAACGTTCCAAGCGGGATGTCCTGCGGTTCCGGCTGGACATGGTTCGGCTTGGGCTTGGTCACGGCACCCACTTGCAAGACCGGCTACCCGGCCGCGGCCGCTTGTGGTTGAATCCCGGGCACACCGGACTCGATGTGCCCGGCCTTGCCGAATGGTGCCGGCGCCGCGAGCTTCGGCCTGTTTATCTCGTCCACGACCTCATCCCGATCACGTATCCTGAGTTCTGCCGCGACGGGGAAGAAGAGCGTCACAGGCATCGGATGCGCACTATGCTGGCCACTGCTGCCGGGGTGGTGACGAATAGCGAAGATACGCTGCGTTGCTTTGAAGCCTATGCCCGCGAGGAAGGCCTGCTCATGCCGCCTAGCATCGTGGCATGGCCGGGCACGCATCGCCTTCCCGAGACCAGTTCCGAGCTGCCGCACGAGGCATGTTTTATCATGGTCGGCACGATCGAGGGCCGCAAGAACCACAAGTTGCTGCTTTCGGTCTGGCAGGACCTTGTGAGCGAGGTGCAGTCTGCCACGGTGCCGAGGGCAGTTCCCCGGTTGGTGATCGTCGGACGCCGTGGATGGCAGGCCGATGACGTCCTCAGGCTGCTCGATCACCATGATTTTAACGGACACGTCACCGAGGTCGGCCCTCTGCCCGATGCGCAGATGGCCCGCTTACTGATGGATGCGCGCGCTTTGCTGTTTCCCAGTTTGGCCGAAGGGTTTGGCATGCCGCTTGTCGAAGCTCTGGCAGCCGGCGTTCCGGTGATTGCCAGCGATCTTCCAGTGTTTCGCGAGGTCGGCCAAGGAGTGCCGGATTTGCTGCCTGTTTCGGACAAGGCTGCTTGGCGCGATGCCATCCTCGATTATGCTCACCCCTGCAGTGAGGCGCGCGCAGACCAAATTGCGCGCATGACCCGATTCCGCGCGCCAAGCTGGGCCGAACATTTTGCTCAAATCGACGGGCTAATCTCGGCCTTGCGCAAATAACGAGAGTTTACGGGAAATTGCCAATCGCCTGTTTGCATTTACCGTAAGCTGTGCTTTCGCTCGTCCGGCTAGTTCACAATCGATTTTGGATATTGAAGGATTTATGACGGTCGCAATTGTTCATCCCGTGATCCTGTGTGGCGGCAGCGGCACGCGGCTGTGGCCGGTCAGCCGCAAGGTCAGTCCCAAGCCCTTCCTTCCGCTGGTGGGGGAAGAGACCTTGTTCGAACAGGCAGTCACGCGCGTGGCTGGGGATGACCGCTTTGCTCCGCCGCTGGTGGTGGCGGGTGCGCAGCATGCCGATCTGGTCACTGCGCAGCTCGGCGATGCGTCCGGCGCGCGGCTGGTGATCGAGCCCACGGCCAAGAACACCGCCCCCGCCATCGCTCTGGCTGCCGCGTTGCTGCCCGAGGATGCGGTGATGCTGGTCTGCCCGAGCGACCACCATATCGCTAATCCGGCCGCTTTCCGCGCCGCCGCGCTTGCCGCCGCCGCGCTGGCGCGCGAAGACTGGCTGGTCAGCTTCGGCATTGCCGCCAGCCGGCCTGAGACCGGCTACGGCTATCTCCAGCGCGGCGAGCCGTTGGCGGGCGGCTATGCCATCCGCCGCTTTGTCGAGAAGCCCGATCTGACGCGTGCCGCCGAATATCTCGCCAGCGGCGACTACAGCTGGAACGGCGGGATCTTCGCCTTCCGCGCCGGGCACCTTCTGGCCGAACTCGCCGCCCACCGCCCCGAAATGGCGCGCCTTGTTGCCGAGGCGGTCGCCGCCGGGGGATGGGACGACGCGCGCTTCCACCCGGCCGCAGCGCCCTTTGCCCGGATCGAGGGCGCTTCGATCGACTATGCGTTGATGGAGAACACCGCCCGCGCCGCCATGGTGCCGGCCGACATGGGCTGGTCCGATATCGGCAACTGGGCCGCGCTCGCCGATGCTCTGGCGGGGGAAGCTGACGCATCCGGCAACGTGGTGCGCGGGACCGTCGATCTGGCGGCCTGCCGCAATGTCTTTGCCCGCAGCGATGGCCCGCGGGTCTCGGCCGTGGGGCTGGAGGATGTGTGCATCATCGTCACCGGGGATGAGGTGCTCGTCACCACGCGCGAAGGGGCGCAGGCCGTGGGCAAGTTGCCCGGGGCGGTGAACCAGTGAGCAGCCCGACATCCGGCATACGCCTGCTTCCGACCCGCATGGTCGAAAAAGTGTGGGGCCGCGATATGCTGCCTGCGCCCTTTGCTGCGCCTTCTGGTGAGCGGATCGGCGAAATCTGGTTCGAACCCCCGCCCGAAGTGCCGCAGGTTCTGGTCAAGTATCTGTTCACGAGCGAGAAATTGTCGGTGCAGGTCCACCCTTCGGACGACACGGCGATCGCTGGTGAGGCGGGCAAGGAAGAATGCTGGCTGGTGCTCGATGCCGAGGATGACGCCCGGCTCGCCATCGGTTTCACCCGCGAGGTCACGCCGGAGGAGATCGCCGCCGCCGCGCAGGACGGTTCGATCGAGGACCTGCTCGAATGGCATCCCGCGCGCGCGGGCGATCTGTTCTATCTGCCCGCCGGCACGGTCCACGCGATCGGCCCGGGGCTGTCGCTGGTCGAGGTCCAGCAGACCAGCGAGACCACTTTCCGCCTCTATGATTATGGCCGCCCGCGGGAGCTGCATCTGGAG
>Ga0075157_10001004_pt1 | contig 18878 bp, 16 predicted proteins | sample JI81BgreenDNA_FD_70967 | JGI IMG/M metagenome (GOLD analysis project Ga0075157, IMG submission 70967) | Wastewater effluent complex algal communities from Wisconsin, to seasonally profile nutrient transformation and Carbon sequestration -... | ecosystem: Engineered > WWTP > Effluent > Algae...
GTATTTTCTACTAGCGTCAGTTCGTATTTATCGCTCAACTTGGGGATATAAGGAGTAAAAGAAATTTGACTAAAAATATCTTGCACCCGCTTTTCCAACTGAGAACAAAACTGTTTTTCTAAGCGATCTCGCACTTCAGTTAGGCGATCGATCGCATCCTGAGTCGCAGCAATCCGGCGCTGGGCTAATACTTGCCTTTGCTCATTCAGTTGTTGCTTGTCGATTTGCTTGTCCAAAGCCGACACCTGCACATTCAAACTCTCAATCTGCTGCTGATTAGAGCCTGTTTCCCGGTGCAAATCGCCAATTTTTGCCTCAATTTCATCCAAGCGCTTTTGCAAGCGGCTGACATCCTCGTCAGGAAAATTTCGCAGCTTGTTGTGAATATCGTCTAACTGATTTTCCACCCGAGAAAGTTCGGTTCTGTCGCGGCTGATATTGCCTTGGTGTCGGTCAATTTCCTCCCAAAAATCAGCCACTTGTTTATCAATTTCATTTACCCGATCGCTAATCCGAATAGTTGTTTCTTCCACATCGCCCACACCCGCCTTATCCATCCAACCGCTAACCTGTTGGCGAGACTCAGAACCCTCCACTAATTCCGCACCGCAGATACACCGCTGCTGCGCTAATAACTCTTCCAAAAACGGCCGCTGAATCCCCGAAAGCAACGAGCCGCCTTCCCGCAAACCTTCAACAATTACTTTAAATTCAGCCGCAGCCTCTGACAGAAATACCCCATAACCCCGCATAGAGATTGAGCGTTTGAGAGCATCTGTAGCCTGTACAATTTGTTGCTTCAATAAACTTTTCTGCATTTCCAATTCGTCTCGCAACTTTTGTAAATCCGCAGCACCGCTAAGTTCCAATAAGTTACCATTAACTGCTTTTTTTAACTCCCCTTGGTTGACCAATTCCTGCTCGATTTCTACTTGTCTGCTCGAAAGTTGCTCAGCTTCTTGCTCAATTTTTTGCTTGTCTTTTAAAAGTTTCTTCGTTTCAGCATTCCCAATTATATTTAAATCTGTCTCTAGAGATTTTTTTGCTTCTAGTAAATGCCGGAGCGATCTATTCAACACTTCAACTCCCAGCAACTCCTTAGTAGCTTCCGCAATTTCTGCCTTCTTGTCATAGCGGACAATTTGCTCGATTCGCTCCCCATCAAAAAAGAAATATTTATGTAAACTTTCCGGCAAAATCCGCCCGATAATATCATCTGGATGCTGATCCGGCTTCAGCCACAGACCGTTATCTTTTGCTACATTCAGAAACAATTCAGCCTTACCATGTTCTACAGTATTTTCACTTTTATAAGCACGACAAATGCGTCTTGCTTGGTAGCGCGTGCTGTCATGTTCAAACACAATTTCCGCCCAACAACCTACGGCTTTTCCCATTTCCGCCTCAGCCAAAGCGCGCTTGTTTACTAATTGTTCTTCTGCCGCAAAAGCCGCGCTAAATCTTCCGTAAAGTACCCACGTAAAGGCATTCATTAAGGCAGTTTTTCCCGCGCCATTATTCCCGTGAATTACTGTAATATTTTGCCCGCCCCAAGCTAGTTTAATTTCGGGAGTTTTGCCGTAAAATTGACGAAAGTTGCATAGAGTAATTGAGATTAACTTCATACAATTGCTTCCTTAATGATTTTTAAAATGTCATCGTTAATGTGGCGAGGAGCTCTCATGTACAGTTTATCTTTTTCAATTTCCAATACCCGCTCAATAATTTGTCTAACTTCCGGTGGCGCGCTAGTAATTGGTTGCTGTACGTCGCTGAATTCCTGATGAGTTTGATAAGAAGAACGCTTTTCTGCTAAAATGCTTGTCGGTACGGCTGCGATCGCACTATCTTCATATCTAAATGCCATAATCAGATTTTCATTCAGATTTTCCGTCATATTTTTTTTGCAAATATTAAAATATACAGGGCCTAGGCTCATGGGCGAGAAACCCGGTTTCTACGAGTTTTGCGAACACTCACGAGAAATCTACAAAGAAACCGGGTTTCTGAACTATGCGTGCGATCGCGAACTAAACTAGCAACTCAAACTACGATCGAATAATTCTCTATTCTAAAACATAAACCGAACCTTAATAAATGTCAAATGTCTAATAGCCCGTAACGCCTCTGAATTTGAAGCAATTTCACTCTAGCTTCCCCAGCATTGTCAGCTAAATCGGCAAATTCCAAGAACCGTTTCAACTCTTTTCGTAGCAAATTGCGCTCGACTTCTAAGGTTTCCCGACCCAAATCGGGAGGCAAAACTATCATGTCAAATAAAGTTGCCCTTTCCTTCCCCGGATGCGGCCGCAAAATGCGTCCCCGGCGCTGAATAAACTGGCGCGGATTGCTACTGCTTGCTAAAATTACAGCATTGCGAATTGCTGGAATATCAACGCCTTCATCCAAACAGCGAATCGCTACCAAACCTTGCAATTCTCCACTCTCAAATTGTCGGCGCAATCGTTCTCTTTCTGCTAAAGGAGTTGCCGCAGTATAAGTGTTAACTCGGTAGCCTAATTCTGAACCCAATAACTTCGCGGTTTCTGTTAGTTGGCGGTTGTTATTTCGGCGCGCCCCTCCTTCGATCGCACCGTCGCCACAGTAAAATAAAGTGTGGGCGGTGTCGAGACGGTGAATCATTAATTCTCGCAACGCTACTAATTTATTAGCCGCAGCCCCAATTAACCGAGCTCGCTGCATTAATAAAGTTGTTAAAGCATCGTTTTCTTCTACTTTTTCATCGCCCCAAAGCGCCCAGCCAATCTTTTGAGTTAAGCGGGAATATTTGCGGGTTTCGGCTTCGGTCAATTCTACTAAAATTGGATAGTATAAATAATGTACTAAGGCTTTTTGGCGGATGGCGTCGGCTAAGGTAAGTTCCGGCTGCAAAACCGGGCCGAAATAATCTAAAATAGCTTCAGTTCCTTGTTCGTCGAAATGCCTTTCTGGGGTGGCGGAAAGGGCGAGTCGCAGTCCAATATTGCGCGGCAAACTTTCTCCTAAACGGGGCGCGCCTAAGTTGTGAACTTCGTCTCCAATAATCAGGGTTTTTTCTGGGAAATAGCGCAGTTGCGATCGCAAACTATCTCCCATTAAGGTAGCATTAGTAGTGATGATTGTGAGAAATAGCCGATCGCCAGATCGCACTTCATACAAACCCGCAGCCAGCTTATTCTGCCAACTACGGGCGCTATCAAAAGCCAAAATAGGTTTTAAACCAAATTTCTCCGATTCGCGCGCCCACTGATTCACCAGGTGACAGTAAGGGCAAATTACGAGCAGGACTTGCAGGTTAATTTTATTGTATAATTCAGTGGCGATCGCCAGCGCAGTAATCGTCTTGCCACTACCCGTCGCCATCTTCAGCGTACCGCGTCCCTGATTCGCAAACCAATTAGCCACCGCCACTCGCTGATACTGTCGCAATTGCAGCGATGGCGGCATCTTCGGAAATCCAAATTGCGAATTATTAGCCGTTGAGCGATTCACCTTTAAATGCCGTTAGATGCAAAATTCCCTATACTCAACTTTAACTCACGGGCGATCGAAACTTAACAGCGCAAACAAATCATCGGCCGACAGTTGCAAATCCGACAGCACATCGAGCACAGGTAAAATATCCTGATTCTCTTTCGCCTCTGGTTGCTGCTGCGGTTTAAAAACCAGAACTAATTTTTCTTCCGGGTCAATCAACCAACCCAGTTTAGCATTGTGATTTAAGCAAAACAAAATATTATTAATGACCCGAGTTGGATTTTGATCCGGCGATAAAATCTCAATTGTCCAATCCGGGACAATTTTAAACCTGTTTTCTATTTCTCCATCAGCATTGAGAAGAATGCGCGACCACTCAAACACTGCTATATCTGGAACAATAGAACGTCCTCCAAAAGTGCAGCGCAATTCAGAAAAAGCAAAAGCTAACTTTTGCGGTTCTCCCACCTGATTAATTCTATTCCCAAAACGTGTTTGCAACGTGCTGTGTTTTCCTTGCGGCATAGCTTTTTGATAAATTTGACCGTCAACATACTCGCTAGCAGGCTTAGTTTCTGGAAGCAGCAGAAACTCTTCGAGAGAAATCTTGGACGGAGACTGAATTGACGTTACCATAAACAATTAACCCCTCAACAACTCAACTGCCGTCTTAAAAAGGATTCATATCGCTGTCAGTTTCCCAATCAGCACAACTCTCCGATTCCACACCAGTAGGGTGCATCGCACAAACCAACAAATTGCCACCGTAAACTTGACCGTGATAGTTGCGACAACCGCGACAAGCCGGCTGCTGCGTCGGCGAAGGGTCTACATAAGTCACCATCGACAAATCTATCTCATCAAATTGCGGGTCGAAGTCGCGGCAAATTTCAATTATCGGTTCGATAAATTCATTAAATAAACCGTCAAATTCATTGAAATAACCGTCAATGTCGTTAATCAGATTATTTTGTACTTCTTCTGTAAACTCTTCCGACATTTTTGCCAAAACGTCCAGCATTTCGACAAACTCTTCGCCCATTTCGCTGAAAAAATGCTCTACTTCAGAAACAGCATTTTCCATTACTCCAAAAAAATCTTTAGACCAATCTTCCATGAATTTGACAGTTGGCTATTACAAAATATTTTACAGACAAGTGCAGCCAGCCTCAAGCGAAGCGATCGCACCTACTTTCAATTCTATTACCTATTGCCGGATATCCGGTCAAGTTTAACAGGACAGATATTCAAAAAGGGAACTCAAGAGTATTATCTTGAGTTCCCTTCCTGCTTTGCTGAGCGAGCTTTTTCCTGCTTAATCCCGCTTCAGCCGCCGCAATTCCTCTTGTAAATTCTGCACTTGTTCGCGGAGCTTGTCTACGCCGCCTGTCTCTTTAGCATCTTTTGCCGAGACATCTTCTTCCTCAGAAACAATTTCAATCCGCCGAGGTTCAGCGGGTTTTTCGTTCCCAGCCGAGGCTACGGGAGGCTGCTGCTGAGCCTGTTGTACCATATCGTCAACAAAGCGGCGAGCTTCTTCCGTGGACATCTCGCCCCGCTTCACCAATTCGTCTGCCAGCTTTTGGGCTTCAGTGCGTAATTCAGTTAACTTGCTGCCAGCTTTTTCACCAGCGTAGGAAGCTAGCCCGACACCAAGGTAAACTGCTTTCTGTAAAATATCTCCGAAACCAGGCATAGGAGCTACACCTCAAAAAACTGGGTGAACCGGAGACCACGCCTATTACAAGCATCCCGTGTTGCTGCTACCTTCCGGTCCTGACAAGATTTGGGCGTTGGAATCGCGTGGGTCCAGTTCATTTATGAGTATAACACAGTTATTTATTCTTCAACCACACACCAGTGATAAATTTCATAAATAACGCAACCGTTCTTCACCAGCGGGTCTTCAGCGACGATCGCCCTCGCCTCATCCATCGAACCCGCCTCAAACAGCAACATACCGCCGCCCCGCCGCCCCCAGTAGCCAGTTTTCGCTCGGTGTCCTTTAGAAATCAACTCTCGGACATAAGCTCTGTGAGCTGGCACGTATTGGTCAAAGACAGGCTTTTCGACAATTCCTTGCTCAATTTTGACAAACCAAGGCATTTTAAATTTTAGATTTTAGATTTTGGATTTTGGATTGTAGATTGGGAATGGAGTTTTTGGTACAAGCCTTGAGTAAATACTCGATTTTCCATACTCCGCCATTTCTTCCTCACTGCGATGTTATCCCATGAACCCGTCAAAACAGCGATTTTTTATTGCCCTAGTGCCGCCTCCCGATATTGAACAACACATTACTGAGATTAAACTATATTTTGCGGAACATTACAACAGCCGCGGTGCTTTGAATTCCCCGCCGCACATCACGCTGCAACCTCCTTTTCACTCGTTAGCGGAGGATGTTGCCAAATTAGAGGAAAGTTTGAACCAGTTTTCTGCAAATCGGCGGCCCATTCCCGTTACTCTATCCGGTTTTGCTGCTTTCACGCCCCGCGTCATTTACGCTGATGTTTTCAAATCGCCCGAATTGCTGGAGATTCACTCATCTTTGATGAGTTATTTGGAGGCAAATTTGGGAATTGTCGATCGAGTTTCTCAAAGTCGCCCATTTGTACCGCACATGACAGTAGCATTTCGCGATTTAACTAAGGAGAATTTTCAAACAGCTTGGTTGGAATTTGCAGGGCGATCGCTCCACTTTGAGTTTACCGCTTCGGCGTTAACTTTACTGCTTCACGACGGCAGCCGGTGGAACATCAGCAATCAATTCCCGCTTTCCGCCTAAACTCTCTCCCTTCTCTTTCTTTGCGTCAATAGCGTCTTCGCGGTTCCTTTTTCCCAAAAAATCTTGTTAGTAAATCATCATTAATCAACACTTCGGACAGTTTCATGGCTGACTCGCGAGGGGCGAGAAACCCGGTTTATACGACTTTTACCTCGATGAACGAGAACTATTCGTAGAAATCGGGTTTCTGAGGTCACAAGTGAGTCAACAAATTTGATGACTTTAGTCCTCACTACAAATCTGTTGAAATTTAAATGCCGTCACAGCTTACCTATTAATCTTATTCGGAGTTGCAAGTGCCACAGTTCCATAAACCGAAATTCCCGATTGTTCCAAAATTTTAATTGCCGACTTAACCGTAGTACCGCTAGTGTAAATATCATCAACTAACAGCACTCGATCGCGCGGGAGGCGACGACGGAAATCTTTCCCCAAACCTAAAGCATTTTTCATTTCCGCTTGGCGCTGCTGCGGCGTCAGAGCGAATAAAGCCTGAGTATTTTTCACCCGTTCCAAACCGTGCCGCTGCAAAGGCAAACCAGTCAGATCGCAAAAACTTTCAGCCAAAAGTTCCGCCTGGTTAAAACCGCGCTGCTTGAGCTTTTCTTTGTGCAGGGGAATCGGTACAACAGTTAAATTGTCTATAGCTAATTCGGGAAAACTCAGCCAAGCTTCCGCCAGCCAGCCGCCGAGAGGTTTGGCTAATTGCGGATTGCCGTCATATTTCAAAGCTGCGATCGCCCGTTTGAGAGCCCCGCCATACTCACCCCACACAAAAACACGCTGCTGTGAATGCCAAAATCGACCCGGATCGCTTAATTGACATTGCTGAAGCTGCTTGTCACAGTAGGGACAAAACTCTCCGGCGGCCGGTCGCTGACAAAGAGGACAGTTAGACTTAAGAAATAGATTGAGAAAAGATTTGACTAATCCCGTCCATTGTCGCTTGTTCATCCTAAAATTGTCGTAAGTGATTAATGGGAAAAACTATCAAATTCAATCTGTTTCCACGGACAGGCTCGCAGCGTGAAAAACCTCTACTGGTTAGACAAAATTCAACCTTCAGACAGAGATGCAGTGGGAGAAAAAGCATTTTACTTGAGCTGTTTGCTCCAGAAAAATCATCCCGTTGTACCGGGTTTTGTCGTGCCGGCTACTACATTCTGGCAGTTTTTAGAGTCGATCGACTGCCTAGAACCGCTGTTTGCTGACTGGCCACACTCTTCCCTGCACTTGAATGTCGATGAACCCAGACAACTGCAATCGATCGCCCGCAGCATCCGCCACCAAATCCTCACCGGCAAACTGCCCGATTCACTGCTCTCCACCCTAGAGTCTGCTGTTTCTCAACTCAACTCACAGTCAAACTTAAACTCCACAGCCTTAATTTTTCGCCCTTCCCTGACTTCCTGGAACCCGAAAACAGTCGGCATTTTGGAATCTCAGGCAGTACGGGCAGAACCCGAAGCCATTGGGGCCGGACTCAAACGAGCTTGGGCAGAAATGTTCAGAGCCCGAAGTCTATTTTACTGGCAGCGGTGCGGGCTGCGGGTACAGCAAATCAATCCCGCAGTTTTGGTGCAGCCACTTCAAGAAGCCATCGCCGCGGGCGAGGTGAAAACAAAGGCGGGCGCACAGTGGGAAATCCAAGCCACCAGCGGTTTGGGATTGTCCCTGGCTAGGGGAGAAACCATCCCCGATTACTATCAAGTGCAGCCGGAAACAAGCGCGGTTAAATTCCAGCGGATCGGTTACAAAACATTAGCCTACAATCTCAAAGTCGGCGATAGTGAACCGAAAAAAAAACTGCTACTGGGCAAGTTTGCTGCTTTCCCAATTCCCGATTCTCCCTTTATACTTTCTGATTTTGCTGACTGTTGCGTGCAAGTTTTAGCGCTGGGAGAAGAAGCACAAACACAATACGTTTTAGAGGAATCGCAACTGCAAGAAATCATTGAATTGAGTAAAAAAGCGATCGCCGAATTTGACTCAGATTTAATTTTGGAGTGGACGCTAAACCAGACAGAAAACAGCGGCGAACTGCAGTTTTATTTCACTCAAGTTCGTCTTGTCAAAGCGGAAAAAGTCGCGCCGGTAGAGGAAAATCCGAGATACCTCCGGCAGCCAAACTCGATCGCAAGAGCCCGAACTCCTGCCATACTCAGAGGTGTGGCAGCAGCATCAGGAAAAGCCGAAGCAATTGCCCAAGTTATGACTAATTCCCACCCAGAAAACGCGGAATTCCTAGCCGGAGGCATTTTAGTAGCCCGGACAATCGAGCCGAATTGGCTACCTTGGCTGAAGGTTGCTGCTGGGGTGGTTGCCGAACAAGGAGGTATGACAGGCCACGGCGCCATTTTAGCAAGAGAATTGGGGATTCCCGCCGTTGTGGGAGTGACCGGGGCCACGCGGGCGATCGCCTCGGGCGATTCGGTTTTGGTAGACGGCGATACCGGAGAAGTTTTTGCCCTCGCCCAACCCGATGCCATCGAGATAGCAGACAGCCGCCGACTTCTGGACACAGCAAAAAAGGCAGATATATACAGTACAGCAGCCAAAATGTCAATAGCCAAGCACCAATCTTCTACCTCCGATCGATCGTCCAATTCCGATCCTAAATCTCGACAATCTGAGTCTACTCAATATGTTTGGGGCCCACCAACGGCAACTCAACTGCTAGTTAATGTCAGCCAAACAAGTTCGATTGACCGCCTCAAAAATCTGCCAATAGACGGCATCGGATTGCTGCGATCGGAATTAATGGCATTAGAAGCTTTGGACTGTCAAAACCCCAAAGTTTGGCTACAAGACGGCCGCCAATCGGAATTTGTCGATCGCATGGCGGATTGCCTCAGCTTATTTGCTGCTGCCGTTTCCCCGCAGCCAATATTTTATCGATCTCTCGATTTACGCGAGTCAGGCGACCACGGCAGTTTCAGTTATACCTTTGAACCGGAATTATTTGATTGGGAACTCTGCGTACTTCAAAAAGTCTGCGAGTCAGGTCATACAAATGTTAATTTAATTTTGCCTTTCGTGCGATCGGTTGACGAGTTTATCTACTGCCGCCAGCGCTTAGAAACTGTTTGGAAAAACCGCTCGCCCGAATTTCAACTGTGGATTATGGCGGAAGTTCCTTCGGTGTTATTTTTATTACCAGATTACGTAAAAGCCGGGGTTCAAGGAATTTCCATCGGCACCAACGATTTAACCCAATTTCTGTTAGGGATTCACCGCAACTCCCAACAGGTAGCAGGTGCATTCAACGGGAGCGATCGAGCAGTGATGAGGGCGATCGAACAATTAATCAAACAAGCCAGGGCCGCCGGCATTCCTTGCTCGATCTGTGGCGACGCTCCCGCATTGTATCCCGATACAGTTGAATCCTTCGTGCGGTGGGGAATTTCGTCTATTTCGGTCAATGTCGATGCAGCAGAACAAACTAGCAGGGCGATCGTCCGCGCCGAACAGCGCCTGCTCCTAGAACTCGCTCGATCGATAATTAACAATTAACCACTCCCGCACCCACTTTACCTCAGAAATCCGGTTTCTACTCTAAATCATAGCTTTGGCAAGCAGCCACCCCCTCAGCCATCGGCTTTCTAGACAACCCGTGCGTCCAGGACTATTAACAACTACAGAAGCCCGGTTTCTGAGTAGATATAGCAACCGCGCCCGACGGTTAGGAAATTCTTAATTTCTCAAACCCTGGCTTTTATTCCTTTTATTGCTTCTTCCCTCTTCCCTCTTCCCTCTTCCTTATTCCCTCTTCCTTCCACTAACATCGGATTTTAAAGCTAGGATAGAAATATAACCAATTCTTGACCACGAATTTCAAAGGTGGTACCCGCCACGTGATTTATCCGTGGAATCAATCCCAAATCGAAAATCGAAAATCCTCAAGCCCCCGCATTTATCTCGCGCAAGTCAATCCAAAATCTAAAATCTAAAATCTAAAATCGAATGACCCGGAGGTACAAACAGTGAAATCAAAAATTATTGCAACCGCAGCAATACTTGCCGCTCTCGGCTTTCTGCATCCCCATCCAGCATTATCTCAACCTGCAACTGACGGCGGGACAAAACCCGGATTCTGGCAACCTCAAGCGCAGGTTGACAATACTCGCAACATTACCCTCAGACTGTTAAATGAAACGGGATTGAACCTAGAATACGGTGAATCAGGTGGCCGCTTGTCATCCTTGCCCGTCGGAGCCAGCAGAAACATCAGTGTTCGCATCAGCAATCGTACCGGCGACATTGCCAATATTCCGATTAATGCCACAACAGCAACCACAACTTTGAAATACGACTATAACGTTGACTCGCAGACAAACATTTTGACGATTCGCATCACCAGAGCAGACGGCCGCACTAGGCAAGACCGGTCAGTTTATATTGATGAAAAAGGGCGAGTTTACTCTTTTTAAGATTAACGCTCATCAACCCGGTTTCTCCTGACAAATTTTGCTTTTAGCAGCCCGGTATCGCCCAAGAAATCGGGTTTCTAGACTAGCGTGCCTAAATTCTGTCTTGCTCAAAAAGTTATGAATCAAGTGCAGCCCACAAAGAATCGATATTTTTGTGCAGCGGATTTGACATTTCATCCCCAAAATCAACTGCTGCTTGCAATTCCGCCCTACTGGCGCACTGGTGCATCAGGTGGGTTCCGAGAGGATGTCAACCGCCGCACCGCCGACTAATATCCGTCGTTTCTATTGATACCTGCGCCTCGATTTCCCTCTTCTTTCGGTTTAGCTTTGTTCACTCGCAAGGGGCGGCCCATCCACTCTGCACCGTCTAATTCGGCAATTGCAGCGTCTTCTTGGGCATCCTCCATCATCTCAACAAATGCAAAACCGCGCATCCGACCGGTTTCCCTGTCGGTAGGCAAGACAACTCGCTTGACTGTGCCGTATTCTGCAAATACTGCTTTCAGGTCTTCTTCGGTGGCGCGGTAAGACAGATTTCCAATGTAGATAGTCATGTCGATCGAACTGAACTTGTTGTGCTATACATAATAACCTGTTAATTTAACTGTCAAGTGCTATCTAGCATACAACTGGGCGATCGACTCTAACTAAAAGGGTTTGCCACACTCACCGAAAGCATCCAGGATACAAGCCCCTGATTTATGCGTGGATAAATAAAAAACCTGTATCCGAGAAACTTGCCGAACGTATTTATCTCGCGCAAGTCAATGCTTCAATTCTAAAATCTAAAATCTAAAATCTAAAATCGATTGACCAACCCTTGGTACTGGCTGCAATAGTTAGCTTAATCAAAACTCATCTCCTCACTCGCCCTGCGAATGAGTGAGGATATGAGTTTTGTGGCGACGAGGAATCCCACCCCTGAACAATACTTGATTTTAATCAGATCACTGATGGGTGGGCGACGAATCACCAAGCATCTTCGGAAACATAGCGACTAACAAGGTATAATATATTAGGTTGCTCTGGGCCACGAGCGTTGATATAGCGGTTGTCAACTTTCGTGAGGTACTTGCCAATTAATTACCAATTCCCCACTTCTGCCATTCTTTAATCTAAAATTCAAATCTATACCTCATTCACTTGAGAATTACTATACGCATCTAGACAGCCCTTTCCTAAACGGGGAGATGTCACCTTCAATCCTTGGGCAAAATTTGGAATTGCCAAGTGGAAATGAGGAATGCGACAAATTTTCTGTCCATCTCCTTCATCCCCAGTTTAGGATATTACTTTCTTTTCTCAATTAAACTAAGGATTTGAGATTTAAAGCCGCTTTGTTAAGTGTTTGAGTGCCAATTCGACTTTGGGTAATACCGCTGGCTGTTTCCGCTGCTCCTTTATTCAGAACATTCATCGCATCTACCACTTGCTCAATAGCGATCGCCTGCTGTTTGGTATTAAGATAAATTTGCTGACTGCTGACAACAACACTGTTAATAGCATTAGCAACATTGTTAAAATTATCCGCCGCACCTTCAGTCAATTTCAGGCTATTATCTAAAGTTTTCTTGCCCTCATCTGTTACCATCACTGTTTTATTAATGGAATTCTTAATACCGTTTATCAAATCACTAATCTGATCCGACGATTTTTTGCTTTGATCTGCCAGTCTGCGAATTTCCGTCGCCACCACCCCAAACCCCTTTCCTTGTTCTCCCGTGCGTACTGCTTCCACTGTAGCGTTAATCGCCAGCATATTAGTTTGACTAGCCAAATCGCTGACTAAATTGGTAATATTAGCAATCTGAGTGGTTTGCTGGCTCAAATTTAAAACTTGAGCGGCAATTGCTCCAACTTTTTCCGTCAAACTTAACATTCCCTGCTGGGTTTTATGCACCACTTTACTGCCTTCTGCGGCCATATTTAAGACATTACTGGCATTTTCAAGGGCTGATTGGGCTTGCATAGCTGATTGCCTCGATGATGCGCCCAATTCATCCATTGTGGTAGTTGTTTGATTAACAGAAGCAGCTTGTTGTACAGCAATACGTTCCTGTTGCTCAATTGTAGCAGCTATCTCGGTAGAAGAACTGACAATCATATTAATAATACCTTTGAGCGCTCGATCTAAAGGTTTGGCGATCGCTATGCTTAAAGATATGCCTAAAATAATCGCTATTAGCGGCCCCAATGTCATGCCCAATACTACAGCTATTTGAGTTTTTTTACGATCTTTTTCTGCGCTTCTATAAGCTTCTTCTGCTTCCTTTCGGTTGAATTCAGCTACTGCTAAAGTGGCTTGTTCAGATTTGATAAATCTAACACGAATCACCTTAGCTTGCTGACTAAGTTTATTCAAAAGGTTAGTAGCTGTGTTTGCTCTTGCCATTTCCGGCGAATTACTTTTACCCTGCTTAAGTAGTTCAATCTGCAAAGCCAAAGGATTGAAAATTCCCAGTGTTTCAAATTCTTTATTAATTAGCAGGAGTTCTTGAGCTTCCTGCTGCCACTCCTCCCAATACTTAAGCATTTGTTGATATAGTGCGTCTTCATCTGAGGTACGAGGAAGCACTTCGTATGCTTTAAACCCATTTTGAATCTGCTGCCAAGCCTTGTCCATTCTGTTTAAAGCATCTTGCCTTTCTGCTTGACTGAGTGCGGGATGAATTAGCGCTCTTTCGGATGACTCAATTTGGGTTTGTCCCTCGTTAATTTTCAATAATGCTTCAATACTCGGTAATTTATTTTTACCGATAGTCTCTATGTGTTGACTGAGATTGGATGTTGAACTCCATCCTACCCAGGCTACTAAAAATACTAAAAGTCCCATCGTCAGAAAGGCACTGATTAGTCTGGTTTGTAAATTCATTTTTCTAAACATACTATTTCTGCTTACTTCTACTACAGTTATCCTCGCTGCAATTATGGACATATCTTGTATATTATAGCTTCTATCAGGTAGATGAATTACCTATTAAAAGTTTACATTTGAGGTTTTACCTGTTAAAAAAAGTAGTAATGAATTGATGAGTAAGCTGTTCGGTATTTAAAAGACGATAGTAGGGTGCGTCATTACAGAAATGTTTCCCGCATAAGCGCGTAAGTGTTAACTCCTGACCACGAATTTCAAAGGTGGTACCCGCCACGTGATTTATCTGTGGAATCAATCGAAAGCATCTCAAATCGAAAATCCTCAAGAAAGAGCATTTATCCGGGGAGTCAATTCTTTAATCTAAAATCTCAAATCTCAAATCGATTGACGCACCATACAAGCCTCGTTACTGCTTTAAATGCTCCACAGCTTATAGCAATCCTCGCATCAGTTGTACAAATATGTAGGGCTAGTGCCCTGTGCCTACCCCCCACGGATTGGGGCAACCGGGCGTGAGTTTTGCCCCTACAACAATTACACAATTCACTTAGAATCGCTATAAGCTGTTGCGGCCTTTAAATTATATGTCAAAAAACAATCAAACTTTTGTGGGGATTAGGGTTGGGCTTCTAGCCCGCCCCTAATATAGAATTTAAATGCGCGACAGCTTATAAGTTAATTTAATAAGGAAAATGATACAATTATATTTGAGGATTTTATGCTCAGGTAACTTACCGAGATTATGGAAAAATGCTTTGGGAGTGATGGAGAATAATCATAGAAACACACAAAATAATTAAATAAAGTAATCAATAAAAAGGGCGAAAGTAATATACTTGTCGCCCCCTTCGCCTGATTTATCATAAACCTGAAAAATTAGGATCAAAATTTAAAAAATTTTTCAGTTTTATTCAAAAAAAAACATCAATAATTAGGAAATGCGATCGAGTTTGCATTTCGTCAACTTTCTCAGCAAGATATTTGGAACTGGTTTACACACTGGTGTTATTGTACTTCATCTATCTGAAAAAGGTTATACGGGAATCGCTTGTGTCTGTGCAGACTTACTAGCGGGAAGTGAGCAATTCAGTCTAGCCAAATGTGGAAATCCCGTCAGGGAAAAACGCCAAAAGCCAAACTGTGAAGTTTGGAAGCCCACGCCATAACTGTAATCAGTTTGGCGTTGGGATGATGTTACTGCTTTTCCTTAGTCGATCGAGATTGACTGAGGCCCGCTGCTTTTACCGTTGGTGGGTTCGGCTGGGGGAGTAGTGTAGGAAGTTGAACCAGCTTGCTCGTCGATCCAGCTTTTAACGGGATCTTCGTGAAGGTTGAGTCGAAGCAGGCCAGATAAAAATCCGCCCGCGAAGGCGATCGGCTGTTCGATCAATTCTTTCGCCATTGGGATGAGTTCGTCGATGAACATTCAAGAGTCTCCTTGTGTTGCAGGGGTTCTACCTTAACTGTATCGTTTGTACTGCGATGCTGGCAGCAGGCTACCAAAAACCTTGTTGTCAGCGCTGAAGATGGGCGATCCTCTTCGTTGGCGTAGCCCCCGTAGGGGCGGGCTTCGCTAACGGGCAATTTTTCGGCTAATGACTTACAATGCTAATCAAATTGCTGCAAAAATTTTATGTGCCGTTTGCTTGGCTACCTCGGGGAGCCGATTTTACTCGATGCTATTCTGTACAAGCCGGAACATTCCCTAATTGTGCAGAGTTACGATCCCCGCGAAATGACTTCTGGCCTACTCAATGCTGACGGTTTTGGTATTGGTTGGTATCACCCGCACCTAGATACTGACCCGTTTACTTATAAAAATGTACAGCCAATTTGGAGCGACATTAACCTTCCGAGTATCAGTCGATTCGTTGAATCTGGATGCGCGATCGGATATGTTCGCAGTGCAACTTCAGGACAAGCTGTAGATTTGAGCAACTGTCAGCCGTTTCAGAACGATCGCCTGCTGTTCGTACACAACGGCTTCGTGAAGAATTTTCGGCAAACTCTTTACAGACCAATTCGCGATCGGCTCAGCGATACGCTGTATCAATCAATTAACGGTACTACAGATTCTGAGCATATCTTCGGCTTGTTTGTCAATGAATTGACAGCCGGAAATCTGACCGTACAAGCAGCTTTGCAAAAGTCGCTGAAAACTTTGGCAGAGCTAGCAAACTTTCACCAAGTAGAATTTTCAGCTAATATAATTATCAGCGACGGACACCAGCTCGTTGCCTCTCGCTTTGCTTCCCAAAAAACCCCTCCTTCCCTCTATTGGCTGCGGGACGATTTAAATTTCCCGAATTCTGTCATCATTGCTTCTGAACCTTTATTTGCTGGCAATTGGCACTCGTGCCCAGTCCAGAGCATTATCAGTACCGGAGTAGAGCGTGATCTCGAAATCTATCCAATCTTGTAGAGAGGCAATTTATCGCGATTTGCAGCAGTGTCGCCGCGGCACTTTCAAGCTATTTGCCGACATCGACTACGATACTTTTTGTCGTCAAGCTCATCCTGATTTCAGTCCAGTTGGCTGGCACTTAGGTCACATTGCTTATACTGAGGATTTGTGGCTGTTGCAGCGGTGTGCTGGCTTGGAACCGGTCTTTCCTCAGTATCACCAACTGTTTGCTGCTGATATTTTGCCGAAAAAACAACGGGTTTTTCTGCCCGCGTTACCTGAAGTTGAATTATATCTGGACGCGGTGAGAAAAAAGGTGTTAGATTATTTGGAAGTCGCGCCGATCGACGAGCAAGAACGTCTGTGGCGGTTTATTATTCAGCACGAAAGCCAGCACTGCGAAACTGTTGCTTTCGTGTTGCAAATGCACAGGAAGAAGGAAGGAAGGCACGACACGGATTTGGACACGGATACACGGATTAATTCTCTACAAGACAGAGGAATAAAGCAGCAGAAATTCCCAATTCCCAATTCCCAATTCCCAATTCCCAATTCCCGATGCCCAATTACCGATTTGGCGATTGAAATTCCGGGCGGGGAATTTTACATGGGAAGCGATGCTGCTGAGGCTTTGGATAATGAGCGATCGCGCCACCTATGTTATTTAGAAGCATACTCGATCGATCGCTATCCCGTCACTTGCCGTGAATACCGAGATTTCATGGAATCCGGCGGCTATCAAAACCCTGATTGGTGGTCAGCGGACGGCTGGAAATGGCTGCAAGTCGAAGCCGTCTCTCAACCGCTTTACTGGTCAGAAAATCCAGCTTTCAACAACCATCCAGTCTGCGGCGTGAGTTGGTACGAAGCCGAAGCTTACTGCAACTTTATCGGCAAGCGTTTACCATCGGAAGCCGAATGGGAAAAAGCTGCGAGTTGGGACGCCACAAATCAAACATATCGCATCTATCCTTGGGGAGAAGAACCGCCAAACGGCAGCCTGTGCAATCACGGCAATAATATTGCCAATACTTCGCCAGTTGATGCCTTTCCCAAAGGAGCAAGTGCGGCAGGCTGCTATGATATGTTGGGCAATGTTTGGGAGTGGACTGCTTCAACCTTTGACGCCTATCCGGGATTTGAAAGTTATCCTTATAGGGGATATTCTCAAGTTTATTTTGATGGAGAACACCGGGTTTTGAAAGGCGGGAGTTGGGCGACTTTTCCGCAGGCACTGCGATCGACCTTTCGGAATTGGTATTATCCGGGCGTGCGGCAAATTATTGCTGGTTTTCGCTGCGCTAAGTAGTTTGCTAGGTAATTATAATTACCATCAAGTTTGTTCATATTAAGGAATTTAGTCAGCGGATTTTTCAAATCAACAAATTCCTTAATACTTGCCTTAGAAAGCTTATTTGACGAACATCAGATAAAGGGCTGGAGAGGGAATTGGGGACAAAATTTGTTTGCAAAATTCCCAACATTTTTCCATGTGACAAGCTCAAATAAAACAAGTTTGGTTAAGTATTCAATAATTTTTGTGGATAAATTTTAAGTTTTAATTGTGGATGCGAGATCCATCGGGTGAGACAATACAGAACGGAGAGTCACCTGAAAAATCTGACTTGATCGCGATATTTGGCAACGCGACTGCGTGCTATACCCATGTGTGCATCTAAAAATTACTTTATGAAATCCCCAAGACTGTCCGACACAACCAACTCAGCCTCAACAAAAGAAAACCGGCTGCACTTAGAGCGACTGGTGAGCGCTGCGGCACCGACACCCGCAGAAATCAATGCTGGCAGCGATGCAGTTAGCGGGTTGACTCAAACCCCCAAATCCCTGCCTCCAAAGTATTTCTACGACGATCGCGGCTCGAACCTGTTTGAGTTGATTTGCCAGTTGCCGGAATACTACCTGACACGCACTGAGACGGCAATTTTGCAGGGATGCGCGGGGGCGATCGCAAATTTAACTGGCCCCTGCGAAATCGTCGAACTCGGCAGCGGCAGTTCAACCAAAACTCGGATTCTCCTCGATGCTTACAGTCAACTGGAATATCCCCTGCACTATTTGCCGATCGACATCAGTCCTACTATCCTAGAAAGCAGCGCTTGTCAACTGTTGGCAGATTATCCGTCGCTCCAGATTCACGGACTTGTCAGCACTTACGAATTAGCCTTAGCTAAAATTGCACCGTCGCCGTTGCCAACCCGAATGATTTGCTTTCTCGGCAGTACCCTCGGCAATCTCAACGCTCAAGAATGCGATTTATTCTTCTCGCAAATTGTCGGTGCATTGCAGCCGGGAGAGTATTTTTTGCTGGGAATTGACTTGGACAAATCTAAGGATATTTTAGAGCCTGCCTACGATGACAGTCAAGGAGTAACGGCAGCATTTAACTTGAATATGCTGCGACATTTAAATCGAAAATATCAGGGAAATTTTGATTTAGCACAGTTCGAGCATTGGGCTTTTTACAATCAAGAGGAATGTCAAATTGAAATGCACTTGAAAAGTAAAAAAGCGCAAACAGTGCACTTGCGTTCTCTCAATTTAACGGTTGAATTTGCAGCGGGAGAAACTATCCGCAGCGAAATATCGCGCAAGTTCAATCTCACTACTGTAAAAAAAGAACTGTCGCAGCGTGGTTTAATGCCGGTGCAAGTTTGGACAGATCCAAATCAGTGGTTTGGCTTGATGCTTTGTCAAATTTCTGATGTTAATAAATGAGTTCTTCAGATATTACGCACAGTCAGGACACGGCACTGCCCTGTCCCTGCAAATCGGGCGATGGCGTCGGGTTCTCGCCCGTGCTACGACGTTTTGGGGTAGGGACACGGCACTGCCGTCTCCTCAATTTCTGTGTTGTCGATGGTTCTGAATTCAGGATATCCT
>Ga0075157_10001007_pt1 | contig 18862 bp, 7 predicted proteins | sample JI81BgreenDNA_FD_70967 | JGI IMG/M metagenome (GOLD analysis project Ga0075157, IMG submission 70967) | Wastewater effluent complex algal communities from Wisconsin, to seasonally profile nutrient transformation and Carbon sequestration -... | ecosystem: Engineered > WWTP > Effluent > Algae...
AAGCCGGATTTTTTTAAAATCAACCGGGCAACGGTATTGCATCGCAATGCCATTATTTCATTGCATTTGGATAGTGTTTACTCCACTTTTGGCATGATCGGAAGCACAGAAGAAACCGTTTGCGAATTAAAAAAAGTGTTGCTTCTGCCGGGTGGCGGGGGGTAGGGCACGGGAAATCGCTCTCCTCAAAACTCAAACCCCGGTATTTTCACCCCCTGCACCAACCAGTCGCCGTCTTCAAGCTCAAACTGCATAACCCCCAGGCCCTCGTGGCGTTGTTTGTCGCCACCGTCTTTGGGGATGCCTTCCCAGCAGATGCCGAAGGTCTGCCAGGTGCCGTCGGGTTGTTGAATCAGCTCTTCAGGCCGGAATGCCACCGGAATAATACGCTCGAAGCGGCCGCGAAACGCATGGATGGATGCCAGCGCGGCTTCGCGGGAGATGACGTTGTGCTCGTCGCGGCAGCGCTCGCTGAGCATGGTTTCAGGGAAAGGTTTCTCAAGCGACAGCAGGGAAATGAGAAACGACTCGGTGATATAACCGATGGTGGCTTCGTCGCTGGGGTGAAATTCTTCGTAATCGAGGTAAACCATCATGCCGGGCGGCAAAACAGCGTCTACTTCGTGCGGGAAAATTTCGGAGACGATGAATTCGTAAAACACGTCGTCGGGCAACTCATCGGGGCCTATCACGATAAAACCGCCGGCTTCGAGGAGTTGCTGCACGCGCGCTAATTCGCCGGGCAGCGTGGCGGCCTCCAACGTATCGGGCGGCGCAAAGGGCGGCGCGCCGATTTTCTGGTACACCGTTGTTCTTTCGCCTTTTCGGTATTGCTGCTCAAAGGCGGTGACGTTGGCTAAGAACTGCTGCAAAATTTCGGGCGGGACATCGCCTTCGATGTGCATTTGCGCGCCGTAGCGCATTTCGAGGTTCAGTGCGGCCAACTCATTGTCGGCGCGCAGGTTTTCTTCAGGGTCTAATTCCGGAACTGGAGGATACTCGTTGTTCATATTGTGTGTGGTTTTAATTTTGTGCAAATATAAGGGTTTTTGAGATTTATATGCTTAGTGGAGATAGGGCCAACCATCCTTTCAAAGCACAAAAACGCGGAAGGCGCATCCGAGCCGGAATTCGGCGTATGACTGCCGGGCGCAAGTTTCCATAAAGCCAAGTGTTTTTCCACACTCCTCCATCAGGAATTTCCCTTCAGAACCAAGGCTGATAAAGGTGGTGTACAATCTGATATTTTTTCGCTCAATCTTAAAACTATCATACAAGCCATAGTCGTACTGTGAAAAGCTATTCAAGTTCGCTGCTTCCGCTTTTTCGAGCCAATCGGGGCTTCCGGCCGACTTTTGTATAAATTCCAGCGCTGTTTTCAGCCATCCGCGCTCGGGATCGCCATGAAAATCCTCATAAACCTGTCGGACAAAAGGCAACAGTTCTGCCTTGAGTACTTCCGGCTTGAGGGTCAGTACAAGCTCTTTGTCTGATGCAGCGCAGTCGTAAGTATCCTCAGGATAATAATCTTCGATGGCTTTGAGCAATTGTTCACGGGAAAGACCGTCGCTCAATTCCGTTGTTGCTTTGGCGACAAAGCCGATGTGCAGGTATGCGCCCATTTGTCTTTTTGTTTTAAAAGCGAAACACTGGGCGCAAACATACGACAATATAAAACAAAAAACACATTTTGTTTTATTAAAAATTTACAACTGCCGCTTGGCTACAGGCCTAATACTTATGGGTAGCGGTGCACTGCCGTCGCAAAAGGATGCTCATCGTTTGTCCCACAGTAGTCAGATTACTCAGGCCGTCCACATTCAACAGCAGTGGGTTGTTTCCGATATTGAGGTCGGCTCCGATGCTATTCAGACTATTTAGTCCATCTACATTGCGCAATTGTGGGTTATCATTTATCAGGAGACCACCGCCGATGGTCTGGAGATTATTCAGTCCCGCCAGGTTTTCCAGCGCAGCATTCCCGCTAATATATACAAGCCCCCCAACATGGGTCAGGTTGCTCAAACCTTGCAGGCTGGTCAGTTGAGCATTCGGGCTTATCCAGAGATTACCGCCGATACTGGTAATCCAGTTTAAACTGTCGAGGTTCGTGATGTCCGCACCATAAATACTTACGGAACCCACAACGCTGGTACAACCCTGGGATATAGACTTGAGGTTGTCTACATCATTCTGGGAAAATAGCTGCACGCCATCCCCCCAACAGGGTTGCGCCCAGGCGCTCAGTTGAAAAACGACTGCAAAAAAGGCGATTAAGAGCGTGGGTTTCATGTAATTTATTGAATTTATGTGTTTTAGAAAGGCAGTTGGTCGGTTGTGTATGCTCGTGAGGGTAGGGGTTGGGGTTTGGGGTTGTTGAGCACTTGTGGCCAGCGGTATTCTGCTTCGCCGGTCAGAGACCGGCAGACGGCGCGTATCGGGCCAAAGGCCCTTACGAGCGAGCACAGAACACTTAAGCCCAGCAGCAGGATCGGTATCGTTGACTTTGGGTTATTGCCTAACAACGAACTCATCTGACTCCGTACTCATCAGTGCCTCAAACAGTACTACCTTAAACTGTATGCGTTGCTGGAATGGGCTATTTGGCGAAAGTGAAGGCTTCAATTCAAGCATCATTGCAGTTTTTTCCGCCGTGATGGATTTTTCGTCTAATTCCTGCCAAAGTCCCTTGGCAGTGTTTCCCGGACCATTGATTCGGTACCCGATTTTTGCCAGGTAAGTCCGGTTCAATTCGTGGTTTTCAAATTGAAAACCGATTTGAAGCAGGTCTGCACGGTTGAGGCTGCCGTCTTTAAAGTTGATGATGATGGTTGCCATATTTTCTGTTTTTGGATGAATAGGCCCGCCAAGTCTATTCCTGTAAGGGCGAGGACAGGGTGGGCCGTGCTGATCGAAATTTTTAATATCTGCTCATGTCGCAGACGATCACGAGCGAGCGTTGGGTTTGGGGTTGTCGAACACTTGATACCAGCGGGACTGTTTTTTAACGAATTGGCAGTTTCTACGCATTTTCAATCCGGACGATCATCTGGTTGTAAGGATCGCCCGGCGACCCGTCGCTGTTGCCCATGATTTCCGCAGGATGCGAATAGACGCCCGGGGCATCGGTGTGCGCCGTTGCCCAGAACGAGATTTCGTGGGCGCCGGGGTTGAGCAGCAAATACCCGCTCAGCGGTATCACGATATAGTGTTCGCTGCCGCTGGTAATGTTCGGCCCCCATTTGGAGCCGTTGATCCATCGATCCGGGCCATTTCCTTCCTTGTGGGCAAGCCGGGCGCCGATGCCAATGGCATATTCTGTATTGGAGGTACCGGCCAGCGGGATTTTCCGGTGCTGGAAACCGACATGACCGGAGATGAAAACATGGCTCTTGACACTTATCTGAAACTTTACAATCAGATCTGGAATTTTTACCATCGTGTTGCCCAAATCGTGAGAACCCGAATGATGTACTTTGAAAACTTGGATTGGCATGTGCGTTTTGAATTTTTAAAGGTTAAAAAATGATTTTTACTCTGAGTGATGTGGTTTATCGCAAGTTTTTGACTTGCATTATTTTGTGTTTGTTTTGCATTTGGTCAAATGCCCTCACGAGCGTGCGCCGAACACTTGATACCAGCGGTAGGCCAGCAGGGCTACATTTTTTACTTCTTTTCTTCCTTCACTGGTTTGAATGGGCCAGGATGACTTCCCTTTTCCGATTCCAAGATGACCTCGTGGCAAGTACCACAAGTTACCTTTTTTTCTGATTTCTCTTTTATCCCAAATTCATCCCCTAAATCATGCCCAATTCCGGCGGCGTCCAAAAGCCCTTTGAATGCTTGGAGGATATTTTCTGGTGCTTTGTTACTTGCTGCTGAACTTGCTGCTCCAACTGTTGCCAATAACAAGTCAATATTTATAGGCCCCTCTACTTTGCTTGGGTCAACTGCTACCCTTTTTTCTTGCCCTTGCCCTGTACTTGATGTAAACATAATTCCACCTCCAGTGTGAGGTACTTTTTCACCAGATCCAGTCCAAGATTTTTCCAAGAGGACAAAAAATTCCACTATTGGGTCGTACCAATGGTCAGAGTTCTTCTTCGCCTGACTTGTTGGCTTTGTACTCTTTGGCTGAATTTGTTGAACATTGAAAATCATCTTTCCATTTGCGTCATAAACGGATAGTCCCTTCGCATTTTTCTCATTCCAATTGAAGCTTCCAGCCCACGCATTGCCATAGATTTGTTTAGCATAGTCGTCTTTGGCCGGATCTGTCACAGATTTCATAGCCAGATACACCGCTCTTTGAACATCTCCTTTATCGACTGCTTTTTGTAATTCGCTTGCATACCAAGGGCTATTTATTTTAATTACTGACTCTTCTCCATCAAGATCCACCGCAGCTATAGGGGTATTAGCTGCGAACTGATAAGGTGAATAGTAAGAGAAAGTTCTTGCCGCCGGATCTACCGCAAAAAACCTCCCCAACCTCCCATCATACGCCCGCATCCCATAATCCTGATAATTCCCCTCCCCCTTAACTTCATCATCATTCTCTTTCCCGTTAAACCCATACCGCATTCCGCCGCTTGCCATTTCACGGCCCGGCATTCCCATCCCGAAGGGATAATAATCCTGTGCCGACACCACATCCGGCTCGAAATACCCGGCCAGCGTCCCGGCGGTGAAGCCGCCTGCGGTAAGCGCGAGGTTGTCGAGCAGGAAAAACTTACTACCTGCGGTGCTGAGCGTAATGTTCAGGTATGATTCCGAGGCGGCGGTGAAGGTGAAGGTATTGGTTCCGGGAGAGAAGCTCAGCGGGGTATTTGTATAACTGCCGCCTACTTTTTGTACCAATATGACCGAAAATGCGCTGCTGCTGAACGTGCCAAGGTCGAGGTTAAAGTTCAGCGTATAGGTCTGCCCCGGAAATACGGGCAGTTTCACCTGTGCGCCGTCGTTGGCGTTGGCGCCGCTGACTTTCAGTTTGCCCCCGCTGTTGCTGAGCACGCCATTGCTGTTGGGAAACCAACTTGCCAACCCGCTATCAAAGGTTTCGTAATAAATAACGGACGATGTGGCCGTTCCGGCCACGGGTTGCTTCCGGTCGCTGACGGTAGCCAGCACGTTGCCGAGGTGGTTACTCTCCTCGAAGCGGCGTTTTCCGCGATAGCGGTAAAAATGGCCTGCCGGGGTTGTGGGCGGCGTACAACCGCTGCCCATACACTTGTCGGCCCGGTATTCGCCAAGCCTTTTGCTTCCGTAGAGCATGGCCGACTGCCATACCATGCCCGATGCACTGGCCTGATAGGTAGCCAGTACGTTGCCGGAGGCATCGTAGGCGTAGAAGGTGCCCGATTGATTGGAAACACCTTTAACGTAGCGGTTGCCAAGCGGGTCGTACCCAAACTGGATGGTCTTGGCAGGGGCATCGGCGTCGTCAATTTGAGAGACCTTGCCTTGCAGATTCCAGGTGTAAGTCAGTTTTTCGGCATTGTCTTTTATAAGATTGCCGATGTTGTCGTAGGTGTAATTGACCAATGCACCGCTTTGGTTATCAATATCTTCTGTGTAGTTGCCATTCAGGAGTGGGTCGTCGTCTACGCGGATGAGTTTATTGCTGCCGGTTTGGTAGTTGAACACCTGTTTGTCCATGGGCAATTGCGCACCGGTTTTGTTGCCGTTGCGGGTCAGGTTCATGATATTGCCATTGGGGTCGTAGCTGTAGCTGTTTTTATAAGTTACATCCAGGGCGCCTGCTACCCATTTATTGCTCGAAGGATCAAAATTGGTTCCGTCGGATGCCATGCTCATCAGGCGGTTGAGCTGGTCGTAGCGATACATAGTGGCCAGGGGTTTCTGGCTGCTCATAAAGGGCTTGATAGCCGTCACCATATGCCGGATATTGCCGTTGTAGAGGCTGGGCGCTACTTTTGAACTCAGGTTGCTACCCGTGTAGCCAGGTTCGAAGCCTACGCCAGCGCCGACCGGTTTGTACTCGCCATCAAAATAGCCCAGCAGGTAGCCTGCGGCATCGCGGGCAAAGTGACCGGGAAGGATGTTCTGACCGTCCTTGCCCATGTCGTGCTGGGGTTGGAGGCTGCCCGAGTTCATGCCTTTGATCCAACCGTGGAGGGTGTAAGCGAAGTCGAAGCCCTGTACGCGGTCGTTGCCGATTTCGGCGCGGGCGAGTGGGCCGTGCTTGTAATATTTGTAGGCCGCTTCTTTGTCCCAAAGTAAGCCATCGGTACTGGTGCGTACTTCGGTGAGCCGGTTATCGGCATCGTAAGCGTAGCGGTGCAGGAACTGATCGGGCTGGTTGCGCTGGAAGGCCAGTGCGTTGACATTGCCGCTGACGAGGTCGTATTCGTATTCCACTTTTTTAGGGCCAAGACCGAGGTTGTCCTGTACCATTGTTTTGACATTGCCGTGAATATCATAGCTGTAATGTATCCAGTTGGTCAGCGTCAGTAAACCACCGGGCGGTACGCCATTGTAACTGATGCTTACCACCCGGCCGCGCAGGTTTTCCTGTTGGCCATTGGGGAAGAGGGCCGGAGCCGTAGTAAGTGCCACGCGGTCGTACCAGGTATTGGTAATCTGGTCTCGATCGGGAGTATTGAGCCAGGTAGCCCATGCGGTATTGAAGGAAGGTGTATTGGACGCCGGTGGTGTGGTTGGGCGTTTTATTTGTCCTACTTCCACGATGCGGCCAAGTGCGTCGTATTTGGTGTAGCTGTATTGGTTATTGGGCGTTTGTTTGGCATTTTGCGAAGCGATGAGCCGACCGAGCGGGTCGTACCAGAAGCGGGTGGGGCCGGTATGGTCGGGTATTTGCTGCCAGCGGAGCTGGTTGAGCGAGTTGTAGGCGTACCGCGAAACCATCTTGTGGGCGGCATAAACCGGAGCGCCGGGCAGGCCTTTCCGGACATTGGCCACTTGCGTCATTTGCGCAGTACTAAGCGGTACAATACCCGCCGGGGGTACGGTTTCTACAAGGTTATTGGCCTGATCGTAGTAGTACAGCGTGAAATGGTGGCGTGCATCGGTGTAGGTTACGGTATGTGTTTCGACAGCGCCGAGGCAGGCGAGCATGTACTTTAATTTGAGATCATTCCGCAGCGAATCCATCAGGTCTTCATATATTTCCTGTGCGTTATGCTGCGCAATAGCGATCATCTGTTCCACGCAGGGATTGGAAATTGGAATGCTAAAACCTTCTTTGGGTTCGCAGGGCGGGTCGCAATCGGCAGCATTGATTTGGGCCAGAATAGTACCACGTTCCGGAGATTTTGCAATAGGCGGGCAGTTGGTGCATGGTTTTTCCTGATTGGCCGGGCAACATTTTTTCAGAATAAAACAAGGGGATGTAGCTGTGGCAAATTGTATTCCGCCCGCTGTCATTTGTAAGGGTATGGTAAAAGCATTGACAAACCCCTGTGCACTCATGGTATTTATTTGTGGCTGTAGGGGCAAAGCTCTGTCAACCTGAAGCCAGTTAAAGCTGGGCGGCTGATTAATGGCAAAGGAGCAGGTTTGATTACCGCGCATTAAAGTAGCAGTAAAGGCAGTACTGGTACCTACCGGTGCATTCCAGGTGAAAGTTCCGGTATTGCTGCCAAAAACAGCACTAATGCCAGGCCCGACATAAGCGGGAGGAATACTCACCGTGCCTGCCCTGAATTTATCCTGATAAATGAGATAATTAAACAACACCTGTAATTCGCTTTGATCGAGTGAATCGGCGCAAAGCATAGGTGCAGGTGGGCACTCAAAAGGGCAGTCCTGCGTGTAAATTCCTTCAATCAGTACGGGTTTGCCGTTGCTGACGCTGGCAGTCATTTGAAAATGAATTCCTGCGCCGGTGAAAATGGTTCCGTTCGGAATCTCCTTGTAACAACAAAAACCGGTAACCGGGCCTGTTGCCGGCGTCAGGAACTTGAACTGCAACTGCCGGCAAGGCGGGGTTTGGCCAATCTGCGACTGGAAATTGATGCTGTACGCGCCGGCTGCCTGTGTAACGGTACCCTGCATTTGCGTAGCGCCTCCTAAAAGTACGGCTTCAATTTCGTCGGGTATATTGTTATTGGCTGTGGCGCTCAATGTAAACCCATCTTGTCCGGAGCTATATACCGCATACAGGAATTGCGGTAACTGGGTGAACAGGCTGTCACAGCAAATTTGTTGTTTTTGATCATTATATTGACTGAATATCCAATCAAATGCCTGTTTTTGCGGAGTTGCGAAGAAATCGTAAGGGAAGTTATCAGGAAAAATATCGTAAACAGAAGGGAAGCGTTTGGCTTTATTCTTAAAAAAGTGATAGCCCACCAGGTCGCAGTTGATCTGATCGGTATTGATTTTTATGGGAGACAATTGTAGGAATCCATTGTTGTTCCAAAAATTGTTGAGGAATGGGTTAAAATCGGAATCGCCGATACATTCATTGTAGCAATTGTTTTGAGTGGCATAGCCTGATCGGATTTTATAGTACAGTTCCTCCTTATATGTGAGGTACAGGCTGCGATATATTATCCATGCTTTGTCGCGTTGTGCTGCCGATATGCCGCTCCAGGTCAGGGGGCCTGTGGCAGGGTAAATAGCTGCTTTGATGGCAAGTTCATCCATTTTCAGGCCGCTTCCTTTGTAGTTGCCTGTAATTGCGGCTGCCATTAGTCCATTGTAGGAGCCTGCTACACCAGCTAAGTTGAGCCAGGTATTAAAAGATGTCTTAACCGGATTAAAGAACGGATCATTGGCCATCGGATTTGCAATAAAACCTGCCGTTACCGCATCGGCGTAGGTTTCGGTGTTCATCATTTTGGCATTGTAAAGATCACTGGAAGTAGTGATTGTCGGGTTTGGTGGCGAAATATGGGTTCTGCAAAAGTCGTAATAGCAATATTCCGGGTGGTATTGCACTAACTTTTCAGCCCATTCGGGTCGCCAGTCAATTTGAATATTTTCAGGTGTGGTTTTGACGTAAGCAGAACCGTCGGCGTTGAGCAATACCACGGAGCTGTTCATGTAGTGATAATTAGGAGGAGGGCCGCTGCTTTTCAGTCCCAGTATATTGCCTGTACTGTATACGGAAACGGCCATTTCTGTCGCATCTGTGGCAGTAGCAGAGGGAATGTAGCCATATTGTCCGCCCGGGCTGACATCTTCCAGCATGGCAGCCATTGCCACTTCGCAACTGCTGAGGGCCAAAGAGTCGCAAAGGTCGGAGATCAGTGCGTTCAAGTCATCCTTTTCCGCCATGCTAAGGTTGTTCCAGTAGGTCGTATTATTTTTATCGCTTGTTGCATCCGCACAATCCACCTCACAACCGGTCGTGTCCATATCGGCGTATTGCGCCTGCAGGATTTGGTTAAATAACTGCGGACAGGTGTCCAGTACGGCAGCGACATAAGCATCTGCTGCTGTCTGATTGACGCTCAAACGCTTGATGAAAGTATAGGATCCGGGTTTTAGATTAACCGTGAAAGCGGGAATGGTTAAGGTTGTGGGGGTAGCCGGACATTTCAGGCTTATCGCGCCACCGGCATCGAACAATTGCCCCACCGTTTGGATATTTTGGTACTTTACCTCACCGCAATTGAGGTTATCCACTATTTTAAATTCCAGGTCGTATATACAGTCGAGGCAATAGGTGGTGGCATCGCAGTCGGTATAAGGGAGCGTCGCTGGTTTAAGAGAATACTCGAACGTATAATTACTTTGTGTATTGACCAGCTCTGTTTCCTGCATGACCAGCGAAAAATTGGCCTCATCTTTCTGATTGTGGGCCATCAAGTCAACCTTTACCGTCACCTTGGCAGTGGTGTAAGAGGGCAAGGGCAGCAAATTGGCGGGCGGATTTCCGGCCAGAGCGGTGGCGATGGTATTCCCTTTGGCATCCTGATAGGTGAGGCTGATTTGGCCGTTGGGATCCATCACCATGTTCTTTTTGTAATGCTTTGCAAAACCAGCTTCGCTGCCAAACAACTGGTCGAGTTCCTCCTGGTGCGGCACGCCATAGAAGTATTTGGTTTCGTGGTCTTTTCCAAGTTGATGGGTCAGGCCAACACCGCCTTGCCGGGCAATGCGCCCTGTGTTGTCGGGCGTGTATTCTGTACGGGTAAAAGGATATTTTTCTGCATTTGGGATAAAGGCGTTAAAGCCTGTAAGATCAGCATTGGAAGGGGAATAGTAGCGCGATGCCCCGGAGTTATCGGGCTTCATAGGGGCTGCCATATTGGAGCAGGCGGGTATGCCGGTAGCACAATCGGGGTTGTCTATGTCAAAATTCCTTCGGTTATAGGGGGCGCCGCAGTCATTTTGATTGAAGTTGGCATAGTACTTCAGCGTGGCGTCGTTGACGGGAGCCGGCAGTGCCTGCACGGCTGCACGGCCCTGGTGGTCGTAGAATGTTTCACCCACCAAGGTCATTTTTTCGGTACTCAAGCCAGTAACAGATTGGCGGTTGCGCATCGTGCCATCATAGTAAGATACCACATCTTTGCGTTTGCCCTGTTCGGCATAAGTAGTTACTGCCTGCCAGTTTTTGCGATCGTTTTCATGGGCGGTATTGATGAAATGACGATTCTGATAATTGGCCACAATACCGCTGTTGCTGTTGCAGCCTGATGGACAGCCGCTGAAACCGCATGACCAAAGGGCGGGAACCGGCGACATAAAGTTGTCCGCAAGCGTACGCCCGACGGGGCGTACCCGTATTAGCAGGTAACCGTGCTCATACACCATCGGAATGCGGTAGGTGTCGCCGTAAACTTGTACCCGGGCTGCATTTTGATTAAAATTATAATTTAAGACATTAGCCGGGTTGTAGGTGATTGTGCTGCCACTAAGACCCTGGTAATCATCCACATACAGCCATTCAACATCCCATTCTTCTGCTCCGAGTGGAATATTCGGGCCGACCGTGGTACGCCATTTGACTTCCAGCGTATTATCCGTTGCGCTTGGTGTCAGGGTAATATCGGCCGGGCAGAGCATTGTGGCAGGATTGAAATTAAAGTAGCGCTCTACTTCTATTTCGCTTTGCAACCACACGGTTTTAGATACCTGTTCCATTTCAGCAGTACTAAGGGGCGCGCCACTGACAAGGCGCTTGCCCACGATTCCGCTGGTTTGTACGGTTACCTCTACCTGGCATCCGTCGGCAAATCGGAATGCATCCGTCTGCTGGTATTCACGCACCACATTTGGGTCTGGGTGGTAGTTAATGGTGAGTTTTTCAGAGGGAAGCGTAATGGGGGTCGGGTTCCCGTTTTTATAATATTTGATGATAACCGGTATAGTTAACTGGTAGTCGAAATTGACAATGGCTGCGCCATTTGGCTCGGAGTACAATTTAACCAGATTATTCACCGACTTCAGCGTAAAGCTACTGCCCCAGGAGGTGGAACCGACGACAAACGGCACTGGCGTCAGTATTTTGTTGGGTACAATAGCCGGATTTATATTCGTATTGGCCGGATAGGGCACGAAGATGCTGCCTGGTAGCATTTGAACCAATGCGGGTTCCAGGCCAGCGCTCAGGCGAAATGCCGACAGCAGTGCGACAATGAATAATACATGTTTCATTGGATATTGGTTTGGTCGGTGTAGGTATATTGCTGAAAATATGGAGCCGGGGAAAAGCTTCCTGTAACTGCATTTCTTCGCACGAAACGCGTGACGGAGAACAGATCTTTGGCGAACGTTGGCGATTTTTCCTGCCGGCGGTATAGTATTTCCATACGGGCTTTGGCAGCGGGTTTGTTTTCTTCCCAAATTTCTGCTTCGCGGTAGTACAGTACAACCTTTTGCATGAGATGCGTTTTTGCATCGAACCACAACTCGGCTTTTTCAAGGTCGGGCAACGCAATGACCAGGCTGATTTTTTTAGTGCCAGCCGCAGGCTCTGATAGCCAGACGGTATCGCAGGCATTGAGGGCTGTTACCATATCCAGCCCGAATTGTTGTTCCGTACGCATGGATGGATTTCTGATTTTATCTATGGTAAGTGTTTTGTCCTCATGGTCAGCCGCGATATTGTAGTCTTTGGTCAGCAGGGTTTCTATCGGACCTATTTTGAAATGATAGGCGTCGCCGCTACGCGACATGACAGCCTTCTCGCGATCAATCTCTTTGGCGCCGGGCCGATGCCCTGCATACATAATGTATTCAATTTCCGAGCGCATTTCGCTCAGGTCTGAATAGGCCTGACCAATGGCTGCTATTTCCTGGCGTACAGCCTCTTTTTGAGCCGACAGGAGACAGGGCAATAGACAGATTGCGAGCAATATATTTTTCATAAGTACTTGATTTTAAGTAGTTATTGTATTTTTTGCTGACCGAATCTGCTTTCCTGAATCGTCATTATGCCGCGTTCGGTCTCCTTTTTGATGCGCTCCAGCATGCCTTGCTGGTCGTATTCATATTTGGTGAAAAAGTTATTTTCATCCAGCTCATAGGTGAAGCGCAGGTTAACATCGTCATAGACAAAGGATTTAAAGCGAGCGTCGAAAGGATGTATGCGTAAGTCGTCGAACCAGGATATGAAGCCCGGCGCCGCTTTTAGCCGAATACGGATATCGGCAGCGCTTAAAGGCACATCAAATTCGCCATATATCCGCTGCCAACCCTCAATCACTGGCCCGGCGGCCTTAAATATTGCCACTGGTGGGTTGTTGCCGAATGCAATTTCAACACTTGCCTGATCAAACTTCAAAGCGCCCGGCGCCCGGTCTTCGCGCACCCAGGCACTAAAGACGTACTTGCCGGGATCCGGCGAGAATTGGCCTACACAATCGCAATCATCAAGTGCAAAAGGTACATTTGGCGTTTTTGCAGCCAGCGGTGTGGGGCACTTGGGCAGTTTGATGTCATTTTTAGCCTCAGTAGCGGTATTGGCAGCTAATTTCAGGGCGTATTTACCTGAGTGCGATGTTCCGGAGGATTTGTCGATTAAGGCAGGGTCAAAACTGATATGACGCTGAGCCTGACAGGCGCCCTGCGGGCTGCTCAGGTTGAAGAAGTAGTCTTCAAATCCGTCAAATGCTATCTGACGGTATCTGGCGTTGGCGGCGTTGGCAACCACCTGAGTGTTGCGATAGCCGACGAGTTCGGCGGAGTAGCGATTGAGGGTATCCCGGTTTTCCAGTTCGTTTCCGACAGGATTGTAACGGGTAACTTCAGTAGTCCATATCCAGTTTGCAGGCGCTGTTGTCCATACGTTTGGATTATCCGGATTGCAAGCAGCGGGCGGCTTGGTCCAAAAGTTGGTAAAAGTTGCAAAAGTACCGTCGGTACGGATATTGGCGGGAGTGTTCTGTAGGCGGTCGGTCAGGTAGGTCCAATTGCGCAAGGGGCGGTAAACGCCGCGATTATTAGTGCGGTACGGATTGACGACTTGCCCTACTTGATTTCCGCAAATGGCAAACCCATTTGAAACCTGACTGCAGTTTAAAAAGTCGAGACAAAAACATTCACCAAACAATTGAACGGTCTGAATTTGTTCGGCAGGAGGGGTTGTGACTTGTGCTACGAGATGAAAGTCATCATTCGAGCAATCTTTTTCAGTTTCTCCTGTAACAATATCCAGGAACTTGACAAACTTAGCATTAAGTAGATTAACTGAATAGGTGTTTATGTTAATGGTACACTCGCCACAACCATCTATGGCCAGGTGAATAACTGTGTGTGTGGGTATTCCGGTGTTCGGGTGTGGTTGTGTCTTTTCTGTCCAAAAGAGCACGGGTTTTTGAGCGGCGCAAGCTATTCCCAGTTTGCTGCGGATGGCAGCATCCAGCGGGGAGCCGCTAAATCCCGGGACAGTACTGTTCAGGTTAACTTTATTGGCGGCATCGTTGTTGAACTTTCCGGTTTGAGTCAGGGTGTTCAGCAGGGTGAGTAAATATGTACCAAGCGGGGTAATGGAGCACCTGCAATTTTCCTGTTTGACGAGGTTGCACCAGGTTTGCCAGCGATCGCTATATTCCACTGCACCGGCATTGAGTATGCCTTTTGCGCTGAAGTCGAGGGTATTGTTGGCAGTATTGATCGGTAGTTTTGTGGAGGTGACCGAGCCGATACTGTTCAGTTGTTGGTTGCGGCGGCCGGAGCGGATAATTTTGAGGGTAGCCCCTGAAAAAGAGGCCTGTGCGCCGTTTTCTTCAATAAAATAAACCTCACCGCTCGTTCGGTTTACATCTTTGACCCATATTTTTCGGCTGTTATTGACAGACACTTCATCACCGGGTGTAAAAAAAGTATGTAGTGAGGGTTCTGTAATCTTGCCGGCCGTAGCGGTTTTTCCCTGAAATACGGCGCCGATGTTTTGCCATGCGCCGCGCATGCCTTCATAACCCCAGTGCGCCGGGATATTGGTGTTGTAAATCGGGTCTTTAAATTCATTACTGGTTTTGGTGATTAGTACTTCGCCGGTTTCGGCATCCCAAACCAGGTTTTCGGTACTCACTGAAGCGCCCAGATCATGGGCTACTGTTTTTTCAAGAAGGCCATAACGCTGTATTACCTTAGTGGTTGCCATCGAACGAAAACGCGTTTCTTCCTGGTGGTAACTGGGTAAGGGGATAACGGTCATAACTGGGAAAAAACCGGCTAAAAAGTTGTCGGAGTTAAGCTGCACCCCAAAAGTTCCGGTTTTGGTATACGATTCCCGGCTGTCGGCTACCAAACTGCTTTCCAGGCCAACTATTTTGTTTTCGATAGCGCCACAGCCATTTACGACCGGAATGTTTTCGTTGACCAGGCTATTGCCAACCGATTTATAAAAATACTCCACTCCTGAAAGACGTGTGCCGCTTTGGTCATAAACCCACTGGGCTTTGGGCTTGCCATGCATATCATTCAGTTCAATGGCAAATCCCTGCGAGGCGGTCATAAAATCTTTATGCTTGAGCTTTAACTGCCTGAATACGGCCTTGGTTTTTTTGGGTACGGCCTTCAGTGGGGTAGCGGAGGTCACTGTGGGAAAATCTTTTGCAGTATAAAATTCTTGTACAACCGATCCCGTAGCTGCGCGGTTTACACCTGTATGCTGCCGATTGCGGACGGTCACCTTACTGTACACAATTTGTGGTGATGGGAAATAACTTTCGCACAGTGGCGCCTCCTGATAATACCGATTGTCGGGGGCAAGCAGTACTTTTTCGGTAAAAAATATGGGCTGCCGGAACGGGTTTTCATCGCCTCCGGCCATAGGCTCGTATGCGGCTACACCTGAGCTGTATCGGAGTGTATCGCCCTTGACCACCTCAAACGTGGTATAATCATAATCCTGCCCATATTCAAAATTACTCCCTGATCCTGCATCCATTTTGTCCCAACTGTCGGCAATTCGGATACTTTTTACCCGTGATCCGCCGGCAATTTTATTTTTTTCTGGACTATACAGCCTGATCCAAGACTTCGAAGGTTCAAAGTCCCGCCCATAACTATTTGTGCGCATGTGTGCGTTGAATCCGGTTACAAACTGCGCCATCTGATTTCCCATCGAGGCCAATGCACGAATGATTTGCTCATTACCGCTGCTTTCATTTACATTGGTTCCGCCGTATGCTATATCAGGCAGGTACAATCGGGTAAATTGCCAGGCGGTGCGTGCAATAGGATTTGCATCAGGCGTTGGGTCAACATCATTGGTCTTCACTTCATGCAATTGGATATAAGCGTGTGTATAATCTGACCCTGGAGGCGGAGTGACCAAATCATAACTCTTGAGCGGAACATACCCGGGAACAAATTCATATTTTTTTTGACCGGCAATGCCGACATCAATTAAAAATTTGAAATACAAAAAGCCATCAGTTATGTCTCCTTTGCCAGCCTCTCCTTGCAGGTACTGTCGGTACAGTTCTCCCTTGGCAGCCAGTTGTGTTGAGAATTTTGAAGCACTAATGGGCGTTCGCAGTTTGAAAAAAATGTAATTTCGAGGGTTTTTGCCATTTATCCCATCATATAGCTTTTTTAAATCCGAACCAGTTGGCAGTGTTGCAGCATTTCCTGCTCCAAAAACCTCAATCATTTCCATTGCCCTTCGGTCTTGGGTATAGGCATAACGATTGGCTTCATATTCTACCTTTATCACGCCACCTGAAGGAAGCGCGATTTCAGTCAGGTTGTAGGCATAGGCATTTTTATCTGCGTCCGCAGGCACTTGCGGTACATAAGGGTAATCCGAAGTGTTCAATATCAGGGTGGGTGAACTGATATTTTCGTAACAATCGGTATTAGTGAGGCCCTTGTTTTTTTGAAAACTCCCCCAGCGGTTGTAATTCTTCAAACCATATTCAAATTCATTGCTTGTATAACTTCCCTGGTATTGGAATTTATAAGGTGAAACTTTGCCTTTTTGAGAGCTTCCATAAGTAAACCATAGTTTTTTCAGGGTTAATTTACCCTGAGCGCCGCCATTGGGAATGCCTTTGCACAGGCTCTGGTCGTATTCAAACCAAACACTCTTAATTGGTAAAGCATTGATATTGAATACATTGTTAGGCTTTCGCTCAGATAGGGCAAACAGATTGATATTGGTAAGTTTAGGCAGCGTTTTATTGGTCACTGCGCTTTTTGCATCTGTCCGCCCCGTCAGGTCGTAATTAAATTCTGCTACCTGTGTTTTGCTTTCGATAGAATGTAATACCCAGTATTCTTTTTCGCCGTATAAATAATTGCCTTTATTGTCAGACTTGTCAGACTTGAACCCTTCATTGAAATTTGCCATCATGTTTTCATAGGGAATCCGCCAGTTATAGGTGGAATCACCACTAAACGCGAGGCGCGAATAATTAAACTTGGTATAGGTACCGTAATCATCCGGTGTAGGGCCATCATTGGTCAAATCTACATAATCCTGTGATACAATTGCTGTCAGTAAATAGGAGTGGGCATAAGCTGGTATTTCGGTTTTATTGTAGTAGTTGTCCAAACCGCTTGAATTTGCAGTGCTTGCCTCCTGATTTGAATACCCTACCAAACCATTATTGCACATCCCCACATTGTCCACGCTAAAACCAACTTCCTGTTGCTTTTGATTGTATGCAGGAATGCCGTAAACATAACGCAACCCGTCTTGCCGAAGCAACGTGATTTCTGACAAATGATGCGGTTTTCGGTAGCCAAACGTCCGGCCAATCGAATTAATTGAGCTTCCGGCCCCACTGAAATTATTGACTGGATAACTACGAATCTGCCTTTCCAATGCCATTTTGTTGGCTTCGGCAGCAGTCAAATAGGTAATGTTTTGGTTCCTGCGTTCGCGTTTGGTGCGCCTTGACTGGGTTATCGGACCTTTGCTGGCCTCGACGTTCATATCTGACCATCCGCCGGCATTGAGGTTTGCCCTGACGGGCTTTTTGTCACCATTATTGGTAAAAAAGCCGGGATCGGTCTCGACGGACTTTTCTCCGGCGACTTTAAAGTACGCGGCTTCGTAATTAGGATCATTGGATATAGGGGCTACAAACTTTAATGCCGAAGCGGCAGAATTATCATTCGTCCAGGCACTGCTGTACGTGTCAGTCGAATTGACTACAATATCCGCACCTCCATGTACACCCGGTGGCATACCTATGCCTATTTCACCACTGATACTGGCGCCACTTCCATTAGATTGTACAACTGGGTCAGAAAGCACCCCTATGTCACCTCGTTTTAGTTGATAACTGCCAGAAATACCCTGCCCCACCGCTCCATAGATGTCGTTCGTAAAAACGGGCATGGGCAAATTAGGGGTGTGTTTGGTAAAAGACGCACCGTCTTTTTCCCTGTTAAAGTCCATCAGGTTATTGGGGCCACCTGCGCCGTTGTGTGCGTATAGAAATCCAAAGGCGTTGTGTGCTTTAGTTTTTTGTGACAATTCCTGCTTGGAGAAATATCCTGAAATACTGCCTGCCGGATGGCTTCCAATGAATTCCAACCCCAAGGAGAAGGTTCCGCTGAAAGAAAAGTTGCTAAAAGGTAATGAAGACGAAGGCGTGTAGGATGGCGAGGCAAAACTATATGAACTGCTTGTGCCAAACAGATTCCGGCTTTTCGATGTCGATTTCTCGCTATAACTTTTACCGCCTTTATTCCTTTCCCAATGAGTACCGTTGGCAGAAATCCCCAGTGAAGTGCCAATTGTCATGGCAGCCAATCCCTGACGCGAGTTTATGGGCGCAGCTATACTAATGCCGCCATTTAAATTGCCCCGGCCTTCATTGCCAATAGCATCTTTTAGTTTGGCACTATAACTAAGCGACGGAGAGACGTTTACGCCTGTTTGCGAATTGGCTGACAAACCAAGCCCCACATTAAGGGTGCCTTTATCACCCGCACTAAAACCGGGCATAACGCCAAATTCAAAACCAATACCTTTGTAATTATTGTAAAACACACCCAAATTCAGGCCAAGGTTTAAGCCGCCCTTTTTCTTGGAGAGACCAAATAATTCAAATTTAGCCCCCAGGGAGCCACCCCAGGTTTTGTTTGGCTTCATATTGAACTCCTTACTCACCACGTCGCCCGAAAAATCATCCGGCAGTCCGCGCATGTTTCGATTCACCACCCCCGGGTTGATGTTCCAACCAAGGCCACAAACAGTTGCCTCATCATCAGGAGTGCTACCCGAATGATAAGCCAAATTAATCGGATACCCTCCAACCTCCAGTAACGGTATATTATAGGTGAAACTCCCGCTCGACACATCCACCATCTCCGAAGTGCCAATTGGCTCAAAACTCTGGACCTCTGGCTGAGAAGGGCCTCCGGTTAGCGCAAATGATCGATATGGCATAAAAAGCTGACCGACCAACGCAAGGATCAATACCCATGCGGTGCGGCGTTTGGTAGCAATAGAAAGGTGCAT